>Ga0265303_10003121_pt1 | contig 10345 bp, 5 predicted proteins | sample Helome_2_FD_192494 | JGI IMG/M metagenome (GOLD analysis project Ga0265303, IMG submission 192494) | Marine sediment microbial communities from subtidal zone of North Sea - Hel_20160317 (Illumina Assembly) | ecosystem: Environmental > Aquatic > Marine > Subtidal zone > Sediment ... | reverse complement strand
AGGCTTGGGTCCGTTGAAACCGGGGGTTCGATTCACGATGACTAGCCAAAACCTGCTGGCCGACCGCGGCCGCGCCGGCCCGACTGCGGCATTTGTAACGGTCGTCACGGTCTGGACCCTCGGGGCGTGCGCGCCGTCCGAGCCACCAGCACCGCCGCCGCCGGAGATTCCGGTGGTCGAAGTGATCGTGCGTGACCAGCCGATCGTGCTGGAGATGGTCGGGGAGACGATGGGCTCGGTCGATATCCCGATCCGGGCCCGGGTCGAGGGTTTTCTCGACGGGATGTTTTTCGAGGAGGGGCGGCGTGTAGAAAAGGAGCAGCTGCTCTACGTCATCGACCCGCAGCCGTTTGAAGCCGCGGTGGTGGAAGCGCAGGGATACCTTGCAGAATCCACGACCATGCTGGCCAAAGCCAAGGCGGATCTGGGGCGCATCCGCCCGCTGGCGGAGATGAAGGCGGTGAGCCAGCAGGATCTGGATGGCGCCGTCGCCGAGTATGAAGCGGCGATCGGCGCGGTGCAGGCATCCCAGGCCAGGGTGGAGCAGGCTGAGATCGAACTCAGCTATACAAAAATCCTGGCGCCGATCGATGGGCGGATCGGGATTTCGGAAGCCAAGGTCGGCGAGTTCGTCGGACGTTCGCCCAATCCGGTCATTCTCAACTATGTCTCCCAGGCCGACCCGATCCGGGTGCGGTTTTCGATCGACGAGCGTCAGTTTCTGCGCTTCTCCCGGCGGTTTGCCCTGTTGAGATCTGAAGAAGGTGAAGTCGCGATGCGGCGTGCGCAGGCGGACGACGACGGAGGCCTGGAGATGATCCTCTCGGACGGCACAATCCACAGCGAGCGTGGCCACATCGTGGCCTACGACGCGTCCGTGAATCCCAGCACCGGCACCTTCCGGTTAGAGGCCGATTTCGCCAACCCCGGCAGCGTCGTGATCGCCGGTCAATTCGCCCGGGTGCGCGGCATCATCGACACGCAGCAGGACGCGATCCTGGTCCCGCAACGGACGATCCAGGAACAACAGGGGCAATTCAGCGTGTTCGTGGTCAACGACGACAATACGGTGGCGCTGCGGCCGGTCGTGCCCGGTTACAAGGTCGACCAGTTGCAGGTCATCGAGTCGGGGCTCGGGCCGGGTGATCGCGTGGTCTTTGAAGGCCTCCAGCGGCTGCGCGCTGGTGCCACCGTTGACCCCGAATTGATCCGCATCGACGAACAGGGCGCACGGGTCGAGCAAACAACGGCGGCAGGAGGCTAGAACGTGGCGGAGTTCTTTATCCGCCGGCCGATCGTGGCCATGGTGATCGCGATCCTGATCGTCATCGTGGGACTCGTCGCCATGGGCCGCCTGCCCATCGCTCAATACCCGGACATCACGCCACCACTGGTCAATGTCAGCGGCACCTATACCGGCGCCAACGCGGTCAACGTCGAGCAATCTTTCGCCACGCCGGTGGAGCAGAAGGTCAACGGCGTCGAGAACATGATCTATATGCGCTCGGTGAATTCCAGCGACGGCCGCATGTCGCTGGACGTCTCCTTTGAGGTGGGGACAGATCTGGACATCGCCAACGTGCTGACCCAGAACCGGGTCTCGGAGTCTGAAGCCAGTCTGCCGGAGGAAGTAAAACGCCTCGGCGTGACGGTCAAGAAGAAACTCTCGTTCCCGTTGCTGCTGGTCACGCTGATCTCGCCCGACGGCACCTATGGCGCGGAATTCCTCAGCAATTACGGCACCATCAATGTGCTCGACGAGCTGGCGCGGATCCGCGGTGTCGGCTCGGCCGAGGTGCTGGGTGGCAGTCTGTCCGAATACGCGATGCGGGTGTGGATCAAACCGGACCAGCTGGCCAAGCTGGACCTGACCGTCCCGGATATCACCAGCGCGCTGCAGCAGCAGAACGTACTGGTCCCCGCCGGCCAGATTGGCGGGGAGCCGGCGCCAGAAGGCACCCAGATGACTTATACGGTGCAGACACGAGGTCGGCTGGAGACGCCAGAGCAATTCGGCCAGGTGGTGGTCCGGTCTAATCCCGACGGCTCCCAGGTGCTGCTCCGGGACGTCGCCAGGATCGAACTCGGCACCCAAAACTACACCATGAATATGCGTCTGGACCTGGCCCCGGCGGCGGTGCTGGCGATCTATCAATTGCCGGATGCCAACGGCCTGGAGGTGGCGAACAACGTGATCGCCACCATGGAGCGACTAAAGACGCGTTTCCCAGACGATCTGAAATACGTCATCTCGCTGGATACCACCAAGCCGATCACCGCCGGCATCCGCGAGATCGTGGTCACGCTGTTCCAGGCAGTTGTCCTCGTGCTGCTGGTGGTCTATCTGTTCCTGCAGAACCTGCGCTCTACGCTGATCCCGGCGCTGGCGGTCCCGGTGTCGCTGATCGGCACCTTCGCGGTGTTCCCGCTGTTAGGCTTCTCGATCAATACCCTGTCGCTGCTGGGCCTGGTACTGGCCATCGGTATCGTGGTGGACGATGCGATCGTCGTGGTCGAGGCGGTCGCCTACAAGATCGAGCGTGGCATGGCGCCAAAAGAGGCGACGATCGCGGCCATGCGAGAGGTCTCCGGCCCGATCGTCGCCACCTCTTTGTCATTGATCGCGGTCTTTGTGCCGGTGGCGACAATGGCCGGCATCACCGGCCGGCTGTATCAGCAGTTCGCCATCACCATCGCCATCTCGGTGGCCATCTCATCGATCAACGCGCTGACCCTGAGTCCCGCGCTGGCGGCGATGTTGCTCAGACCACCAAGCGAAGACAAAGGCAGGTTGGGCAGGTTCTTTGACCGCTTCAACCAGGGCTTCGATGTAACCACCGACAAGTTCATGGTGATCGCCGGCTTCTTTACCACCAGGGTGGCCCGCGCCGGCGCTCTGCTGATCGCGTTTATCGTCGCGCTGGTGCTGATCTTCAAGGTGTTGCCGGCGGGTTTCGTCCCCGAGGAAGACCAGGGCTACGTGCTGGCGGCGGCGATCCTGCCCGACGCGGCCTCGCTGGAGCGGACCGATGTGATCATGAAGCAGGCAGAGGCCATTATCCGGGATATGGACGCGGTGGAGAGCGTCACCGGCGTGTCCGGATACAATCTTCTCACCAGCACGTTGCAGAGCAATACCGGTTTCATATTCATCCAGTTGAAAGACTGGGAAGAACGGCCGGAGCATGAGGATCATGCGGCCGAAATTGCGCGACGGCTTAATGCTGCCTTCGCCACCCAGATCCAGGGCGGGCTGGCCTTCGCCTTTGGTCCGCCGGCGATCCCCGGTCTGGGCACCGGCTCCGGTTTCAATATGATGCTGCAGGACCGCAGCGGCAGTGGTCCGGAGTACCTCAGCGCTCAGACCGCGAAGTTCCTGGACGCGGCCAACCAGCGTCCCGAGATCGCCAGGGCCTTCACCTTGTTCCGATCCAACGTGCCGCAGGTCTTTCTCGATATCGATCAGCCCAAGGGCCTGAAGCTCGGCGTGAAGCTGGCCGATATCAACACCTCCATCGGCGCGTTCCTCGGCGGGGCTTACGTCAACGATTTCAATCGTTTCGGCAGGCTGTTCAAAGTCTATGTCCAGGCGGAACCCAGCTATCGCACCGAACCGGAAAGCCTGCGCATGTTCTATGTGCGCAACGCCGAGGGCGGCATGGTGCCGCTGTCGACGCTGGTCACCGCCAGCCGCACCCAGGGTCCGGAGTTCACCAACCGCTTCAATCTTTTCCGCAGCGCCGAAGTGACCGGGCAGCCGGCCCCCGGCTACAGCTCGGCCCAGGCGTTGAACGCGCTGGAGGAAGTCGCCGCGGACGTCCTGCCGGGAGACATGTCCTACGCCTGGTACAACATGTCCTTCCAGGAAAAGTCCGCTGAGGGCAGCGGCGCCATCGTATTCCTGATGGCGCTGGTGTTCGTCTACCTGATCCTGTCCGCCCAATACGAGAGCTGGTCTTTGCCGTTGTCGGTCATGCTGGGTACGCCCATCGCGATCTTCGGCGCTGTCGGCGGGCTCTTTCTGGCTCGACTGTTCAGCGAGAGCTATGTCAACAACGTGTTCGCGCAAATCGGCCTGGTGATGCTGATCGGCATGTCGGCCAAGAACGCGATCCTGATCGTCGAATTCGCCAAGGAGGAATCGCTCAAGGGCAAGAGTATCTTCGACGCGGCGATGAGCGCGGCGAAACTGCGCTTCCGCCCGATCCTGATGACCGCCCTTTCGTTTATCCTCGGGGTGTTGCCGCTGCTGGTCGCCAGCGGCGCCGGCGCCGAGGCGCGCAAGGTCATGGGCATGACGGTGTTTAGCGGCATGCTGATCGCGACCCTGATCGGCGTGCTGATCGTGCCGGCGCTCTACATCATCATCGAGCGCTATGTGGCAAGAAGCGAAGAAGGCGGCAGCCTACCCGGCCAGCCCGCTCCTTCGGTCAAGGAAGGGAGCTGAAGTGAGACGCATCGTCGCTATCCTCTGCGGCGCGGCACTGGGCGCTGGCTGCACGCTGGGTCCGGACTATGAGCGACCGGATCTCGACGTGCCGGTGGAGTATGTCGAGCCAGTCCCGTCCGGTGAATCCCTGGCCAACATGGCGTGGTGGGACCTGTTCAAGGACGAACAGCTGCAGGACCTGATCAAGACCGCGCTGGAAGAGAACGAGGATCTGGGGATCGCCCTGGCGCGGATCGCCGAAGCCCGGGCGACGCTCGGTTTTGTGCGCGCCGACCAGTTCCCGTTTATCAACGGCAACGGCCGGGCGGGGCGTGGACGTCAGAGCCGCGAGATCTTCCCGGGCGCCGATACCGACAATGATTTCCTGGTAGGCGCCGATCTGTCGTTCGAAGTGGATCTCTGGGGACGGCTCAGACGATCGACCGAAGCCGCCCGCGCCGAGCTGCTGTCGACCGAAGAAGCGTACCGCAATGTCACCATCTCGCTGGTGGCGAACGTGGCCAGCTTCTATCTGCTGCTGCGTGATTTCGACGACCGGCTGGAGATCTCCCGGGACACGCTCGAGACCCGCCAGGAGAGCGTCAGAATCGTCCAGGCCCGATTCGACAAGGGCACGGTGCCGGAGCTGGACGTCAACCAGGCCGAGATCGAAGTGGCGGTGGCCGAAGTCGCGATCTCCGTCTTCGAGCGCTCCGTGATCCAGACCGAAAACGCGCTGCGCATCCTGCTTGGCCGTAACCCGGGACCCATCACTCGGGGCCTGCCGCTCGATCAGCAGACCTTCCCGCCTCAGATCCCGGCAGGTTTGCCTTCGGCGTTGTTGCAGCGTCGTCCCGATGTAGCCAGCACCGAGGCGCAGCTCGCCGCACAAACCGCACGCATCGGCGCGGCCGAGGCACTGCGGTTCCCCTCGCTGTCGCTGACCGGTTTCGCTGGCGTCGAGAGCACCAATCTGTCGGATCTGAACTCCAGTGACGCCGGCACCTGGAGTATCGATGCCAACATCTTTGCGCCGATCTTCAACTCCGGCCAGCTCAAGGCCAACGTCGAGATCGAACGCGCGCGCACCGAGCAGCTGCTGCTGAATTACGAAGCCACGGTGCAACAGGCATTCCGCGAGGTGGAGGACGCACTGGTGGCCGTGCGGACCTATCGTGACGAAATGATGTCACAGCAGCGCCGGGTGGTCGCCGCGCGCAACGCAGCACGGCTATCCCAGGCGCGCTACGACGGTGGCGTGGTCGACTATCTGGAAGTGCTGGACTCCGAACGGACACGCTTTAATGCCGAGCTGGATCAGTCACAGACATTACAGCGCTATCTGAACGCGATCGTCGAGCTCTACAAAGCCCTGGGCGGCGGCTGGAACCCGGCACCCTGATCATCGCGCCCGGCTCCCCGCGGCGATCCTCATGGTGACCGCGCCGCGCCAACGGCCCGATCCGACTCAACCGGTCTTCTCTACCTCGATCCCGGGGACCGTCGTCTCCATCCACAACATCAGCAGCGTGTAGCCCAGCACCATCACGATGGAGCCGACGAACAAGCCGATGATCCCCATCGACAGGAATCCGCCGATCGCGCCGAGGAAGATCACCAGCATCGGCACTTTGACGCCCCGGCCCAGCAGCAGCGGCTTGAGGACATTGTCAATGGTCCCCACGAATACGCACCAGATGGTGAAGATCACGGCGGTCGTCGTCGCAGCGGTCTGGAATACGTAGATCACCGCCCCGATCAGTACCAGCAGCGGACCCACCTGGATGATCGCCAGAAACAGACAGATCAGGGCCAGCAGACCCGCACCAGGGATCCCGACCGCGAGGAACCCGAGCCCGGCCAGCAGTGACTGGATCAAGGCCACGCCGAGGATGCCGGTAGCCACGCTGCGCACCGTTGACTCTGCCAGGTCCACGACCTCCTCACCGCGCTCGCCGATCAATCGGGTGAACAGTGCATGAGCGGCCCGTTGCCCGCTGGCGGCTTTCCCCATCAACACGCCGGCGATGATGATGGCGGCAAAAAACGTCAGCACCCCCAGACCAGCACCGGCGGCCGCTGACAGCAGCCATCTGCTCAACGCGGCGATCTGCGGGCGCACCTGAGCCAGCGCCTCCTCCAGATTCTCGGACGCCAGACGCCAGAAGGTGTCCAGCCGCTCACCGATAATAGGCCAGCCCGCAACACTGGCCGGCGGCTCCGGAATCTGGATGGTGCCATCACGCAGGGCGGTCCCGAGCTGCACCGCCCCCTGCACCACCGTGTCCGCGAGCAACACCACCGGGATGATGAGCAAGACCAGCATCGCGACGGTAAACAGGGTCACGGCCAGACCGCGGCGACCGCCGAGCAGCGCGTAGAACCGCTCGTACACGGGATTCAGTGCCACCGCGATAATCACGCCCCAGATGATCATGCCAATAAACGGCTTGACGATGTCGTAGCACCACAGCGCCAGGCCGATCACCAGACCCACACGGATCACCGTCTCCATGACATTGCTGGTCAGATCGTTTTGCTTTTTCGTATGCATCATTTGTCTCGCCCTGTTGCAGGGCCCACCAGACCAATCTGCGAGGCATCAAATTACGAAGTATCGCCTGCCTGCTCCGTCTCCGGATCCCGGGCACCGAGCTCATCGGCATGAGCCCGGGTCCACTCACCGAGCAGCGAATATCCCACCGCCAGCAAGGTCGGCCCGAGGAACACACCCAGCACGCCAAACGCGATCAAGCCACCGACGACACCCAGCAGCACCAGGATAAAGGGCAGCGCGCTGCCGCGGCTGATAAACATCGGCTTGAGGATGTTGTCGGCGGTCCCGACGATGGCCGCGCCCCACACCAGCAGGAACACACCCCAGACAGTGTCGCCCTGAGAAAACAGCCAGATCGTCGCCGGGATCCAGACCAGCCCGGCGCCGCCCGGGATCATCGATGCAAAGCCGGCGACGACACCGAGAAAAATGGCCGCCGGCACGCCGGTGATGGCGAGCCCGATCGCGGTCAGCAGCCCCTGGGCAAACGCGGTGCCGACGATGCCATAGACCACCCCTTTCATCGTGCCCTGAGCCACCTGCAGCAGGCCCGTCGAGCGTTCGCCGCCGACCCGTCTGGCCAGACGGCGGAACGCCTGGCCGGCGGCTTCTCCGTCCCGGTACATAAAAAACGCGACCAGCAAGCCCATGCTGAGATCGAAGATACCCTGGCCGATCCCGACGCCCGCGGCGACCAGCCCGTTGCCCAGGGGCTTGATCACGCGAGGGATGTACTGACCGATCGATATCGTGCCCTCGACCAGTCCGCTCCATACATTGGCCAGTTGCTGGCCCACCAGCGGCAGGCCGGCCAGCCAGGCCGGCGCGGGTGGCACGCCTTCGGCGACGTATTCGCGGACCCGCTGTACGAATACCGCCACGTCATCGACCAGCCCGCCGGCCAGCACCAGCAGCGGGACCAGCAGGGTCGAGATCAGCAGCAGCGTCATGATGGCGGCAGCCAGCGTCCTGCGACCCCTGAGCCAGCCACGGATCCGCACAAACACCGGCCAGGTGGTCAACACCAGGATCAGCGCCCACAGGACCGGGGCCAGAAACGGCAGCAACACATTGAGACAGCCGATGGCAAGCAGCGCCAATACGATGACGCCCACCAGCTTCTCCAGTCGGATCGGGCCAATCTCCATTATCCCCCCAGGCGTTGTCGCCGCGGATTCCTCATTCTCGACGGCACCGCTAATATAATCCACCGTCCCTCGCTGCCGCGCGTCAATCTGGTTACCCATGTATATCCCGGTTCTCCTCTCGCTAGTACTCAGTGGCGCCGGCTTGGCCGCGAAGCCCGCCCCGGATCCCGTGACCCCAGCCGCCCCCGAGCCGGTGACCGCGGCCGCGCCGGCCCTGCCTGCGGCCGTACAGCAGATCCTGGACGGTCATGACCTGAGTCTCGAGGGGCTCAGTATCGTGGTGCAGGGCGTCGACGACGAGACGCCGCTGCTGAGCCTGAATCCCGATGTGGCGCGGAGTCCGGCATCGATCATCAAGCTGCTGACCAGCTTTGCCGCGCTGGATATCCTCGGTCCGGCCCATACCTGGCAGACCCGGGCCTATCTCGGCGGCGCGCTCGAAGATGGCCGTCTGAACGGTGATCTGTATCTGCAGGGTGGCGGCGATCCCTATCTGACGACCGAGCGCTTCTGGAGCTTTCTGCGCGAACTGCGGGCCAAGGGTCTGCGAGACATCGACGGCGATCTGGTGATCGACAACAGCTATTTCGATGTGGCCAGCGAAGACCCGGGCGCCTTTGACGGCCAGCCCTTCCGCACGTACAACGTGACGCCCGACGCGCTGTTGGTAAACCTCAAGGCGGTCGAGTTCCGGATCTACCGCCCCTCCCCCGGCGCCCGGCCTCAGGTGGTGACCGATCCGGTGATCGCCGATCTGCAGATCGACAACCGCATCGGGACGTCCAGCGGGCCGTGCCGTGGATTCCAGCGCGGCGTCGCGATCGATCTGCCGGCAGGGCTTGACGGCAACACGGTGCAGCTGTCCGGTCGTTTTCCCAGCGGCTGTAACGAGTATTCCCTGTGGCGCACGGTGATGAACCCGCCGGAATTTACTTACGGCGTGTTCGAGCCGCTGTGGACCGAGCTTGGCGGCAATCTGAGCGGCCGGGTCAGAACCGGCCCGGCGCCGGAGGATATTGAGCCGTTCGCCCGCGCCAATTCAGTATCGCTGGCTGAAGTGGTGCGCAACGTCAACAAATTCAGCAACAACGTGATGACCCGCCAGCTTATGCTCACCATCGGCGCCGAACGGGAAGGGCCACCGGGCACCCAGTCCAAGGGCCGCGCCGCCATCGATCGCTGGCTCGGCGACCAGGGGCTGGATGTCCCGAGGCTGTATCTGGACAACGGCTCCGGGTTGTCCCGCGAGACCCGGATTTCTGCCGGCGGCATGGCGCGGATGCTGCAGACCGCCTGGCTTGATCCCTATATGCCCGAGTTCATCGCCTCCATGCCCTTGTCAGGGATGGACGGCACCCTGCGCAACCGCTTCCGCAACAGCGAACTGGCCGGTCGCATGCATGCGAAGACCGGTCGTCTGGATGATGTCTACAGCATCGCCGGTTTTGTCCAGGCCCGATCCGGTAAGCGCTACGTCGTCGTCGTGATACACAACGACAAAGATGTCCACAGGGGCCCTGGCGTCGAACTGCAAAACGCGCTGTTGCGTTGGGTTTTCCGTCAGTAGTCGGCGCCTGCACGAACGCATGTCACGGACCGGGTCCCGGACTTGACCCGGACGCGCGGTCAGATGTGCGACCCGCCCCGCGGCAAGATCCGCCGCCGCGTCAACCTTGACCTGCAGGCACCGTCTGTTTGCCGTCTGATCCTGGCGTGCGCACACACCTGAACTGCGGTTGAGAATCATTGCCGTTCTCAATAACAGCCGGAGCCCGATCGTGCCTCCGCAACCCGTCTCGGGAAACGGGCCACCTGCTGACGGAAGTGTCGTCTCCACGCCTTGCCAAACAGCGAGGATTGGCTGCGTATGCGGCTGATCAGCAGAGAAATATTCCTTGCTCAAAACGCCCCGAATTGACCTAGATCAGGACCATCCGACGCCGAAAGCGCTATATATGTTCGAAGGTGTAAAAGTGGAAAAAAACGCACCGATCACAACCCTGCAGGAGTCCCGTTTCCCGTCAGCGCCGGATTCACCGTCTGACGGCCAACCGACACATTCGCTAGCGATCGAAACAATCAACAAGAGGGAGTTGCCATGGCAGTTCAAGAAACCTTCTATGAGGTCATGCGGAAGCATGGGATCACACGCAGGAGCTTCCTCAAGTTTTGCAGCCTGACCGCGGCCGGTCTCGGCCTCGGCCCGGGCTA
>Ga0265303_10003120_pt1 | contig 10346 bp, 5 predicted proteins | sample Helome_2_FD_192494 | JGI IMG/M metagenome (GOLD analysis project Ga0265303, IMG submission 192494) | Marine sediment microbial communities from subtidal zone of North Sea - Hel_20160317 (Illumina Assembly) | ecosystem: Environmental > Aquatic > Marine > Subtidal zone > Sediment ... | reverse complement strand
TACTCAGTGGCGCATTCGGTGTGATCGTCTACCTGCGGTATCCCGAACGAATGAGCCGAAACCGCGGTGGCGCACCACGTTCGGAACTGATCGATGAACTCGAGGAAATCGATCGCCGCAGCCTGCGCGTCGCTGAGTCGCTTGGCGCGGATTTTCACGAATTCGTCTCAAGCGGTGTGCAGCGCACGCAGCTGGGAGCGACGCTGTGGGAGCGATTTCGCGGCCGCGACAGCTCACAGGTGCTCGTGCGACGAACAATGGCGAAACCGAATTCATATCCAACCCGGGACAGGAAGCGGCTCTTGACTGGCTGGCGGAACAGCAATCCATGTCTGGCGACGCTGAAACAGTAGCGGCGATCAGCGAGCTCTCTGCGTTGATCCGCAACAAGCGCAAGCTGCTACGCCAGCTCGGTGCAGACCTGAAGTTGCAGGCAACTCTCGAGATATGGCTGTACGTGCACGTACCATTATCGGTCGCGCTGATCGGCGCGTTGCTGGTGCACGTCGTAACCGTTTTCATCTACTGGTGAAGTCATGCGCATCCTGATCCAGTTTATAACGACGAAAGTAGCCGGCGGCGTCGAACGCAGCGACAAGATCATTGACGCACCCGCGATTACGATCGGTCGCGCCACCGACCAGATCCTGCAACTGCGTGATCGTCGTGTGCGCCTGCAGCACGCGCGCATCGAGCCGAAGAACGGTGGCTTCCATATCGTGAGCACATCGCTCGCCGGCGTCTCGGTTAACGGCCGGTCGCAGCGGGACGCGGATCTCTCACCGGGTGATGTCATCGAGGTGGGATCGAATATCCTGCGGGTCATCGAAGCGCCCGAAGGTGCTGATTTCGCGATTTCATTCGAGTTGCGTGACGATGCTGCGGGCGAGCACCTCGAGCCAAGCTGGACGACTCCGAAATCGGGGTTGTCGGGCTGGAGCATGCGACGCATTTCATGGACGCTGCTGGCCGTGGTGTTCGTTTTCGCATTCGTATTACCGGCGACAGCGTTGCTGCACCCGACGCTCGCAAAGTTCGTGCGCGGCTCGAGCCTGATGCCCGATGATAGTCTGTGGCGCGCCGGCCCGTTGCACAACGCGCACTCGTCAACGGCCGCCGAATGTGAGGTCTGCCACGTCAACGCCTTCGAGAGGGTCACGGATGTGGCGTGCATGGAATGCCACGAAGCAAGCCGCCACGTTGCCGGTGAAACTTCGCCTGTGATCGGTGAAACCCGTTGCGCGTCCTGTCATCGGGAACACAACGAGCCGGCCGAACTCGTCAATCGTCATCAGGACTTATGCGCCGATTGTCACACGGCCCTGCCTGACGATATCGACCTGCAACCGGCGGGTGATTTTCTCGATGCACACCCGGATTTTCGAGTCAGCCTGAACCTGCCGATTCCCCCGGGCCAGGGCGAGACAGAATGGAACATCGAACACATCAAGCTGACGGACGCACTGACGGCCAATCGTTCGAACCTGAAGTTCGACCACAAGGTGCATGTCGCCGAAGAGGGCATCCTGACGCCGGATGGCAAACGTGTGATTGAGTGCGCCGAATGCCACATTCCTGAACCGGGCGGTGCGAAGATGCTGCCCGTCACAATGGATGAGCACTGCTCCAGTTGCCACACGCTGAGCTTCGATCCTGACGATCCGACGCGGGTGGTGCCGCATGGTGACCCTGCCGGTGTTGTGCAGGCGCTCGTCGAGTACTACAGCGCCCGGCTTCTCGGCGAGGACCTGGATGCTGTCGAGCAGCGCGTGCGGCGACCCGGACGCGCACTGACACGTGAAGATCGTGACCGGGCGGCAGCCGAAGCGCGGGAGCAAGCGCTCGCGGTCGCAACAGACTTGTTCGAACGCCAGGCGTGCAACAATTGCCACGAAGTGTCGCGCAGGGATGATGGCGAGCTGCCGTGGCACGTCGAGCCCGTCAAATTGAGCAACGACTTTTTCCCGCATTCGGACTTCTCGCATGCAGCGCATGACACCGAGGTCACGAGTTGCGGCAGCTGCCACAATGCACAACAGTCGGAGTCGTCCGAAGACCTGTTGATTCCCGATATCGACGGCTGCCGCGAATGTCATGGCAGCGGCTTCGCCAGTCGCAACAATGCGCAACAGATTCCGAGTGCCTGCATCCTGTGTCACAGCTTCCACTACGACACCAAGGGCGTTTACGGGGGGGATTTACCGTGATTTGCCGGGCCGTCAGCCTGGCGTCCCTGCTCTTGTTTCTCAATGCCTGCAGCGGGGGCTCGTCTCCGGCGGTCGAGGGCGTAGATCCATCGACGCCGGCCGCGGGGTGTACGGGCAATTGTGCCGACACGCCGACTTCGCTGAGTGTGATGGACGTGGAGGCCGTCATTGCACAGTCGGTTGCCGAGGCGCAGGCACAGGGCGTCAATGCAACGATCGCAGTCGTTGACCGGGTCGGCAATGTACTCGGCGTATTCCGCATGAACGGTGCGGCGATGATGGTCACAGTGCGTTCGCCTGGCGGTGGCATCAACGGCGGTCTGGAAGGGGTCAACATCGTGCCGGACACGCTGGCTGCTATCGCGAAGGCTACGACCGCGGCGTACTTATCCACCGAGGGCAACGCGTTCGGTACACGTACGGCCAGCCAGATCGTGCAGGATCATTTCAATCCGGGTGACAACATGCAGCCCGGCGGACCATTGTTCGGCGTGCAGTTCAGCCAGTTACCGTGTTCGGATCTCGCGAATCGTTTTAATGGTGCGGGTCCATCAGCAGGACCGCACCGTTCGCCGCTCGGCCTCGCCGCCGATCCCGGCGGCTTGCCACTATATAAAAGTGGTACACCTGTCGGCGGCGTCGGCGTCATCAGTGATGCCCTGTACTCCTTCGATAACGATATCAGTGACGTCGATGCCGACGATGACGAGCTCATCGCGGTGGCCGCGACATCAGGGTTCGCGGCGCCGGCCGACCGACGTGCAAACCGGATTACGGTTGACGGTCGCAGCCTGCGCTTCAGTGACGCAACGACCAGTGATCTGCTGTCGGACCCGAACAACGCGCCGAGCTTCGCCAGCATGAACGGTAATGCCGGTAGCCTGGTCGCGGTGCCCGGTTACACGAATGCGGCGACTAACGCCGGGCTCGCTTTCGGGCAGCCGGCATCCGGTGTCCGGCCCGACACTCTCGACTTCCCCGGCGCAGATGCCTACGTGCTCGTCGACGGTGCCAATGTCGAGCGCTACCGGCCCATCGCCGGTACAGATGGGGCATCGGCGCTAACAGCCGTCGAAGTGCAGGCCATCCTCAACGAGGGTCTGACGATGGCGAATCGTATGCGCGCCCAGATCCGTCAGCCGTCGGGGTCGCAGGCGAGGGTATCGATTTCGGTAGTTGATTCAAACGGTGTAGTACTCGGCATTGCGCGCACGCGTGATGCGCCGATTTTTGGTGTCGATGTGTCACTGCAAAAAGCGCGTACCGCGGCTTTCTTCTCTTCGGCGGCGGCTGCAGCGGCGCTCAACGGCGTGCCTGCCGCAACTTACCTGGACGGCGGCTTGAGCGTCTTACGTCATGAACCGTTGTCGCAATACGTCACGGACGCGCGCACGTTCCTCGGCGTTCCTACCGCACTCGCCGATGGTGCCGTCGCATTTTCAGACCGGGCAGGCGGTAATCTGTCGCGGCCGTTCTACCCGGACGGCATCACGGGCAATCCCGAAGGACCGTTTAGTAAGCCCGCCGGAGAGTGGAGTCCATTTTCGACGGGCCTGCAGCTCGACCTCGTGTATAACGCGATCGTTCAGCATGTCGGGTTCGTGGCGGGGCTCGTCCCGGACGTGCCGCAGAACTGTACCGGCATTGATGGCTTCGACAACGCCTTCGGACTGTCGGGCGTCATCGGCCAGCTCGCCAACGGTACGCAGATCTTCCCGGGCAGCGTGCCCGTCTACCGCGACGCGCAACTTGTCGGTGCGGTAGGTGTTTCCGGCGATGGCATTGACCAGGATGACATGATCGCCTTCCTGAGCGTGCACCAGGCAGGGATGCAACTCGGTGGTTTCGGCAACGCGGCACCCGCGATGCGAGCCGACACACTCGTTCCGCAAGGTACACGCCTGCGCTACATTAATTGCCCGACCACACCGTATATCGACAGCAACGATCAGAGTGTCTGCGATGGCAAGTAGGGCTCCGGCAGCACTCGTTGCATTGATGCTCGCGGTACAGCCCGCGATTGCCGAGCAGGCGAAAGAAGACTGCGTCGCGATCGGCGAGGAGTCCAGGCGCAGACCGGGGCATCCGCCGCCGGCGGAGGAATACTGCGAGCCTGAAGGGCTACGGCCCGCAATATGGGGTGAGCTGCCTGAACTTACGGCCGTACCGGACCGCTGGCGCATAGTCTCTTCACTGGGTTATCCCGAGAATCTCTGGGATCCGTACAACGGTAACAATGTTCTGAAAGGGGACAGGCCTGCATTCGGCAAGGACTGGTTCGTGGTGCTGAATGTCATCTCCGACTCGACCATAGAGGGCCGCAGCATTCCCACGCCAGTCGCCATTCCGACGTCTCCTGACCCAGGCACGCTGGACCAGTTCGGCGAACCGGAGCAGAGTGCGTTTACCGAAAACCTGATTGCCGAGTTTGTGCTTTACAAGGGCGAGACGGTCTTCAAGCCTCCGGATTACGAGTTCCGCTTCCTGCCCGTATTCAACCTGACGCGTGTCGAAGTCGAAGAGGCCGGGTTCCTGAAAGTAGACCCGACCTCGGGCCGGTCGCGTACCGAAGGTTTCGTCGGCGTCCAGGGCCTGTTTATCGACAAGCACCTGAGGAACGTCAGCGAGCGTTATGACTTCGACAGTCTCCGTGTCGGCATCCAGCCGATAACGCCAGATTTTCGCGGCTTCCTGTTCCAGGACTCACCGGTCGGTATTCGCCTGTTTGGTACGCGCGACAATAACCGATGGCAATACAACCTGGGCTGGTTCAGACGCATAGAGAAAGACACGAACAGCGGGCTGAATGACATCACTGAGAATAGTGATCCGCTGCGCGATGATGACGTGTTTCTGTTCAACCTCTATCGTCAGGACTTTCCGTTTCTTGGCTACACGTCGCAGGTGGTCGTTGCCCACAATGTCAACGATGAAACCGATAAGGACTTCATCGACGACAACGGATTTCTGACGAGGCCGGCGGCACTGGGCGTGCAACAGCTGCGCGACTACGATGTGACTTATCTGGGTTACAACGGCGACGGCCATATCGGCCGTTGGAACGTCAGCGCCTCGGCGTACTACGCGTTCGGTGAGGAGACGCCGGCGACGTTTAACACCGGGAAGAGCGACATCTCTGCGGCATTTGCCGCACTCGAACTTTCCCGTGACTACGACTGGGTGCGAGTCAGGGGTACGTTCGTTTATGGTTCCGGCGACGACGATCCTTACGACGACGAGTCAAACGGCTATGACGCGATTTTCGAGAACCCGTTGATTGCCGGCGCCGACACCAGTTTCTGGATTCGGCAGGCAGTACCGCTGGTCGGCGGTGGCCGTGTCGCCTTGTCGCAGCCGAACGGAATTCTGAATTCACTGCGTTCGAACAAGGGCCAGGGGCAATCGAACTTCACGAATCCGGGCCTGCTCCTGTTGGGTCTTGGTGCCGATCTCGATCTAACGCCGAAGCTGCGTGTATCGTTCAACGTTAACCAGCTCTGGTTCGATGACACAACAGTGCTCGAAGCAGCGCGCAACCAGGGCGGCATCGACAGAAACATTGGTCAGGATCTGTCTGCCTCGCTGATATACCGTCCGTTCACTTCACAAAACATCGTCGTTCGACTCGCTGCGTCGGCGCTCCTGCCCGGTGACGGTTACAACGCGCTCTTCGATGACGATACTCCCTATTCGATACTCGCAAACCTCGTGTTGGTCTATTGATGATGATCCGAAGATTCACAATCCTGTTAGCTTGCCTGCTCGCATTGCCCGCTATCGCGGCTGAGGGGGAGAAGCCACGCAAGGTCGAGTACCCGTACTTTCCACCGGCACCGGCCAAACAAAACTGGCTTCACGCGGACGGCAAGAGCGCCGGCTGTGTGAGTTGCCACAGTGCGAGCGACGCGCTAACGATGCACGAGAGTGCTGCCGTCGTGCTGGGTTGCACGGATTGCCACGGCGGTAGCGCCGACACGCACAAACCCGAGGGCGTCGACTCCGGGCCCGATTACGAGAACGCGCGTGACCGCGCACATGTCCGACCGCTATTCCCGGAGACCTGGCACTATCCGTCGAGTGCCAACCCCAAACGCAGCTATACCTTGCTCAACAAGGAGAGCCCGGAGTTCATCCGCTTCGTAAATCCTTCCGACTATCGTGTCGCCGGTACGGCCTGCGGCGCTTGCCACCAGAGCATTATCGATGCCAGCGTGCGCAGCCTCATGGCGACCGGGGCAATGCTCTGGGGTGGTGCGGCGTACAACAACGGTATCCTGCCATTCAAGAACTACATCCTCGGTGAAAGTTACACCGCAGATGGCCAGCCGGCGCAGGTCACCGGGTCGACTGTGTCGGATGAGGATGCGTTGAAATACGGAATTTTGCCGGCACTGTATCCACTGCCCGCCTGGGAGTCCGTCAAGCCTGGTGACATTTTCCGCGTCTTCGAGCGTGGCGGTCGCAACGTTATAACTCTGTTCCCGGAAACCGGCCTGCCGAATGTGCTCGGCCAGATTCAGAGGCTCGAGGAGCCGGGTCGCCCGGACATACGGCAGTCCAATCGCGGGCCCGGCACAGGCGCGCGCATCGCGGTGCCGCTGATCAATATTCACAAGACCCGGCTCAATGATCCATTCACGTGGTTTCTCGGCACCAACGATCAGCCCGGGGACTACCGCTCATCGGGATGTTCCGCCTGCCACGTCGTATACGCCAACGACCGCGATCCGAGGCACTCGGGCCCCTATGCGGGGCATGGCCGCGATGGCGAGTCCGCGAGCGCCGATCCTGCCGTGCCGAAGAACGAGTCCGGACATCCGATCCGCCACGTGTTTTCGCGCGCCATTCCGACGAGTCAATGCATGGTCTGCCACATGCACCAGCCAAACATGTTCCTCAACTCCTATCTCGGTTACACGATGTGGGACTACGAATCCGATGCGCCGTTCATGTGGCCCGAGGAGCAGCAGGAACTGACCATCGAAGAGCAGCGCCAGGCGCTGGACCGTAACCCCGAGGGCGCCGTCGTGCGTGGCAAGTGGGCCGATCTCGAATTCTTGCGCAATGTGACCGATCTGAACCCGCAGCTTAACGACACGCAGTTCGCGGACTACCACGGGCATGGCTGGAATTTCAGGGCAGTCCAGAAGCGTGACCAGCGCGGCAACCTGCTCGACGCCGACGGCAACATCGTCGCAAATGACGACCCGGATAAATTCAGCAAAGCGGTGCACCTGTCATCGATTCACGTTGATGTCGGCATGCATTGCGCGGACTGTCACTTCTCGCAGGACAACCACGGTAACGGCCACATATACGGAGAAGTCGCGAGCGCAATTGAGATTGAGTGCAAAGATTGCCACGGCACGGCGCAGGCCTACCCCGACCTCAAAACGACCGGTCCCGCGGCACCGCCGGGAGGCACGGACATGCTGTTGTACCGCAACCCGGATGGCAAACGCCGCTTTGAGTGGATTGATGGCGAACTGATTCAGCGCTCGATCGTCGATCCGGAGCTAGAATGGAAACTCAGCCTGGTCAGGGACACGGTCAACCCCGAACATGCTGAATACAATGAGAAGGCCGCGCGCGCGAAGCTAATGAGCAATGATGTTGCGACGCAGTACTGGGGTACCGACGTGCCAGCTACGTCACTTGCGCATCAGGACGAGGAGATCGAATGCTATACGTGCCACACGTCGTGGATCACGAGCTGCGCCGGTTGCCATTTGCCGATCGAGGCCAACTGGAAGACAGAACGACATCATTACGACGATGCGACCACACGAAACTACGCCACCTATAACCCGCAGGTCGCGCGCGATGCGATGTTCATGCTTGGCCGTCGCGGACCCGCCAATGATTCAAAGATTGCGCCGGTACGTTCATCATCGGCGCTGGTCCTGTCGTCGACGAATGCGAACCGCGAACGCATCTACATCCAGCAAGCGCCAATCGCCGCGAGTGGCTACAGCTCGCAGGCGCTCAATCCACACTTCCCGCATACGACGCGCAAGACCGAGACCAAGACCTGCAGCAATTGCCACCTGGGCAAGGACGGTGACAATAACGCCTGGATGGCGCAGCTGTTGCTGTTCGGCACGAACTTCGTCAACTTCGTCGGACTCAACGTCTGGGCCGGCCTCGAGGACGGTGTCGTTGCGGCACAGGCCACCGAGTGGGACGAACCGCAAGCCGTTATCGGCAGCTATCTGCATCGTTATGCCTACCCGGACAACTACCGCCAGCACGCCGAGAACGCAGGCGAGCTGACGATTTCGGCTGGTCATGATGGCGCACGCGCTGGTTGCGTGCAGGCTCGCGGCGAATACCTGTTTTCGGCCGAGGCCGGGGTGGGGCTGCGCGTATTCGACATCGCCAGCGTCTCAAACAAGGGCTTCAGCCAACGCGTCATCGATGCGCCGTTCTCGAAATTGGGCCACGACCCGGTGCTCGAATCGGCCGATGCAACCTGCCTCGCATTACCGACGAACCAGCCCGTGTATCCGCCGCGCAACGAAGGTGAGTTGATGCGAGTAGTCAACCAGGAGTCGCCATTCCACCCGATCTACAACTACGCGGTGATCACCGATAGTGTGGAAGGACTCATACTTACAGACGTCAATACGTTCGCCGATGGTGACCTCAATAATAATTTCATCGAACGCGCTGTTACCTGGAATCCGGACAACGTGCTACAGGGTGCGCGACATATCACGCTCGGTGGGCACTATGCCTACATTGCGGCCGATCGAGGCGTTGTTATCGTCAATCTCGATGATCCGCTGCGGCCCGAACTTGCCGCGGTGGTTGCGCTGGATGATGTCCGTGCATCAGCTCTGCAGTTTCGCTACCTGTTCGTTACGGACGCCACGGGATTTCGTGTAATCGATGTCACGGCACCGTCGGCACCGCGCCTGACAGACGGCAGCGTGCCGATAGAAAACGCGCAGCGCGTCTATGTTGCTCGCACCTATGCCTATGTTGCGGCGGGTAAAGACGGTCTCGCCATCATCGATGCGTGGAAGGCGGAGGAACCAAGGTTGCTGCAGATGTTCGATGCAGGTGGGGAGCTGTCAGATACGCGGGACATCGTCGTTGCTTCAACTAACGCATCGTTGTTCGCCTACATCGCCGATGGCACCAACGGTATTCGCGTGCTGCAGCTGACGTCACCCGATTCGCAGCCGAATTTCTACGGATTCAGCCCTGAGCCACGACCGGAACTGATCGCGCGCTATCCGACCCGGAGTCCCGCAGTCTCGTTGTCGAAAGGTCTCGACCGGGACCGTGGCGTGGATGAAACTGGTGGGCAGATCGCTGTCTTTGGCCGCAAGGGTGCGCGTCCTTTGACACTTGAAGAGATGCGGCGGCTGTATCTCGATGATGAGGGAAACCCTTGGTATGTCGAAGATGAATAGATTTGCGTGTTTCGCGTTGCTCTTCTGCGCGGCGGCGAGTGCCGAATTGCCGGACCAGGGAGATGAGCTTCACATGGGTGTAGCCAACTGCGCCGCGTCACAGTGCCATGGGTCGGCGGCGCCACGCGAAAGCTCCGGAGTGATGCAGAATGAGTACGTCACATGGACGCGTGACGATCCACATTCCGGGGCTTATGCAACGCTGTCGAGCGACGCCTCGAGGGCAATCGCTGCGAGACTTGGAATCGGCTCAGCGACCACGGCGAAGATCTGCCTCGACTGCCACACGGATAATGTCCCCGCAGGCCGGCGAGGCGACAAATTTCAGCTGTCTGACGGCGTCGGTTGTGAGGCATGCCATGGCGGCGCGGAGAACTGGCTGTCGACGCACTACAACACGCCGGCCGTCGACCATGCAGCCAATATTACGGCGGGACTGTATCCGACCGAAAAACCCGAGGAGCGGGCGCAGCTCTGCCTGTCGTGCCATCTCGGCACATCCACCAAGTTCGCAACACACCGCATCATGGCAGCAGGCCACCCTCGTCTATCCTTCGAACTCGATACATTTACCGAACTCTGGCGCACGGCCGGCCGGCAACCGCACTATCGTGTCGATAGCGACTATGCGGCACGCAAAGACGCCTACAGCCACAGCTACACATGGGCTTCCGGCGTAATCGCCGAAGCTCGGTCGCGCTTGAGTTTCGTATTGCGC
>Ga0265303_10003119_pt1 | contig 10347 bp, 8 predicted proteins | sample Helome_2_FD_192494 | JGI IMG/M metagenome (GOLD analysis project Ga0265303, IMG submission 192494) | Marine sediment microbial communities from subtidal zone of North Sea - Hel_20160317 (Illumina Assembly) | ecosystem: Environmental > Aquatic > Marine > Subtidal zone > Sediment ... | reverse complement strand
TCGTCATTAACTAAAGATCTCTATTTTCTTGGATTAGTATTAAACAGAAAATATTTGATCTTGCGCTGGACATATACCGTTTTTATGATTGGCATAATAGTTTCAGTAGTCGCTTTTGCTCTTGCTTTCTTTTATTTTGGACAAATTTCCTGAGATGGCAGCCTTGTTAAGCTTTTAATTCCTCCATCAAATCTTCATACGTAAAGGTTTTTCCATCTTCTGTATTTTTCCTATAAAGAATCTCAGCTCTTATTGCTTTAAGGCCTGATACACCCTGAAGCCCCTCCAGTTCCACTATTTCAATATTATTAGTGAAATATCCCTTGGATTTCAAGAAAGAGATATACCTAAGGTATTCCAGTTCATCTTTTTTCTGAGAGTAAACTATAGATAGTTTCCCTTTTTGGGTTAGCCTTTCATTGGTGCCTTTGATAAAGGATTTATCGATACGCTTTTTTATTATTTCATAACGGGCATTATAGGTGCCGTCTACATCAAATTGTTTCTCATCCATTCTAAAGCGAATAGATAAGGAGGTACTATAAACAAGAATAAGAGAAGCGACATCGAGCTGCACGTCCAATTCGGGTTTAAGGTTATAATACTTGTTTTCCATCTCGCACATCACCTGCAACTGCCATAATCGAAGATTTTTTAAATACAAAGGATCAAAATCCCTGTCTTCCGCAATAGAACTACCTATATACATATTGTGTTCTATCCCATCTGTCTTATAGCGTTCGTAAAAGTGGGGAAACATTTCCTGTGCCGCTTCCTGATGCTTGTCAATTACAGATGCCAGTTTTTTATTAATCAGCATCACACTATCATCATATTGTTTCCTGTGATCGTAATAAGAATGTGTTTCCGGATTAATGGTTTTTTCATATTCTTCAACCATTTTAGCCAATTCTTTGCTTTGTTTTTTAAGATGATTGAAGATTGGTATTACATCTGCATAGACGAAGTCAAATATAGTCTGTTCACTATTCGAAAATAAGGTCTCTTTTATATCTTCTATAAAATTGTTTATTCTGTATATAAGTTCCTCATATACTGGTAATTTTTCAATCTTCAATGCAGCATTCAATACTTCTTTGATATTCGACAATTGAATCATCAGATCTCGCTGAATAGCTGTATTCCTGGCTTGTGAAGAGGCTTTAATGTCTATTTGACCGTATAAAGGATATACATCCCTAAAAACTATTTCTTTAAATGAAGGTTGTCTGCCTTCAATACCATCAATAATAAATTGTTTGGCTTCCTCTTCAAATCGCCAGTGAACAGATTTATGCACCGAAGTACATTCATTTTGAATAATGGCATCAATTAAATTTTCTTCTTCATTTTTAGAGCGAACAACAGCAGCAACGATATAGGGCATTATATCATCCAGCTTTGTCGCATTAACCCCGTTTAACTGATTTTTTTTAGTAGATACGAGTTCCAGTACTCCTAAAAGTTCTCCTTCATTCACAATAGGAGCAAAAATGGCACTTTTTATTCCTTGCTCATACAGGCCTTTATAGGGTTCAATCCCTTTCGATAATTTATAATACTTATCAACGTCAGATACTGCAAAATAGCCTTTCTGATTCACTATTTTATCATAGGATCCTATACACAGGGCATCATTGCAAAGCTCATTATCTCTCTCTCTGAGGAGAAAGCTTTCTATTCCTCTGCCAAATACACGTTCTAACTGATCATCTTTTGAGTTATAGGTGACAAAACCCATTTTTAATTCTTTAATCCTAAAGAAGGATCTGAAGGTATCCTGAAGTTCGAATATAAAACTATCACTGCCTCTTTTATCACTTGAGATAAGACTTGATTTAATTTCAGATATGGTATGCTCTGCCGTAACATCAAACATATTGGATATTACAAAGCCTTTTGAAATAAAACTATTTGGCGGTATCATTTCCTTCCAGAGTTCAAGATCTTCAGGATTTTCTAATAGTTTATCAACATCTGCCTGGGTTAAATCTTTTGCCAAATCTGTTGGAAATATCTCGATAAAATCCGCATTATACAAAATGCGATAATGATGCATTATTCCATTAGCATCTGGTATATCATAGAAATACGGTCTGCTAAAATCGAGGTTAAATCCATAATGGAATTTAAGGATTACTGAACTTGCCATAATATAGTCTATCCCTTCATCCTGATTACGTATAAAAGGTTTGAAATCCTTACCGGCATTGTCCAAAATCTTTTGAAATCTTTTGGACTTATTAAATACAATATCAAAATAAGGCAAAGAAGCAGCCTTAATTTCATTCTCGCTTAATACCTCGGCAAACGAATCCTGCAAAATTACGCGAATAACTTCTTTATGTTTATCAAGAAGTGCAATATCTGAAAAACCATCCCTTAATTCGGGAAATGGTGCCTGAGCTTCCAATACATACTTAGCCCTGGATGACAAAAAAGAATCATCACTTTTGGCCATAGTATCATACTGCTGTAATAGCTTATCGAAGCTAATTAACATTTCCAGCGGCATATCTTTATTTATAGTTCCCATAATGATATAAGTCTACAGATTGGGCATAAAATTACAAAACTATTCGATTTCTTTTTGTTAAAGGAATTTTAACGTTGTTCGGTGCAATTTTTGGATATTTATACAAATTTCATTCATGTCTTCAGATAACAGACTTAATAACGCTTACAAAAGGGCCAAAATCATAGCATTTGATAACTCCTCAAAGTTTATCCTTTTTAGTGATTGTCATAGGGGAGACAATAGTTTTGCGGATGAGTTTGCCAATAACAGAAATATCTATTATCACGCGCTAAGACACTATTTTAATAATGGCTTCCAATACTGTGAACTTGGAGATGGCGATGAACTTTGGGAGAATTTAACTTTTGAACCCATTTTTGAAGCCCATAAGAATATTTACCTGCTAATGAAACTTTTTCACGAGGAAAACAGGTTGCATATGATATACGGGAACCACGATATGGTTTATCGAAACCCGGAATATGTAAAAAGAAATCTTTATACCTACTTTGAACCTAAAGATGAAAAGGCAGCTGCCTTATTAGACAAATTACAGTTCCATGAAGCAATCATTTTAAAACACGATGAGAACGGTCAGGAATTATTTTTAACTCACGGGCATCAGGCCGATTTTATGAATTATCACGGATGGCGATTTAATCGATTCATGGTTCGCATTCTTTGGAAACCCTTGCAGGTTTGGGGAATAGCAGATCCCACAAGTCCGGCCAGGAACAACCGCGAATTAATAAAGGTGGAGAAAAGGATTAAGAAATGGATTTTGCGAAATAACTTAAAAATAACCGTGATAGGTCATACCCATAGGCCCAGATTCCCTGAACCCGGTGATATCCCTTTATTTAACGATGGTAGTTGTGTGCACCCCAGAAGTATTACGGGGATTGAAATAGCTAATGGAGAAATTTCTCTTATAAAATGGCAGATCGCAACTAAGGAAGATGGTACGCTTCAAATTGTACGGGTATTACTCGAAGGACCACAGAAGTTAGTGGACTATAAGCAAAATGAGGATTGATCCTTTACAATACCTCAGTATTATTTGAATCAATCCTCGGGAAATAGTCATGTGCTCTATTTCTATTGAATCATAAAGTTAATAGGTATACTATATGGAACTTTTACAGATTTTCCGCGTTGCATCCCCGGAGTCATATTAGGGAGTGAAGCAATAATTCGATGTGCTTCTTTCTCCAATAGTTTATCTGGACCCCTTGTCCTTATTGACTCTACTACTCCTTTAGAATTAATCATAAATTGTACAAATACTTTTCCTTTAATTCCCAGTTCAAGGGCACTCTCAGGATAAGTAAATTCTTTAACAATATGGGCTTGTATCATTTTTTGAAAACAAGCTTTACGTTCATCATTGCCCTGTGCATTTTCACAACCGGGATAAATTGGAACATTTTCTATGACTGCAAAGGGAACTACAATATCTTCTTCTTCTTCTCCAACTTCAACATCACCAACGTCCATTACCTCTTCAATCACTGATTCCTGGCTGGTTTCTGTGCTCTCAATAATAGTTTCTTCTATTTCCTCTGTGTCTTCTACGACTTCAATTACTTCAGGAGCAGCAGGTGGTGGAGGTGGAGGTGTTGTTTTTATAATCTCCGTTACCGGCACATCTTCTTTAAGGTCATCTACGGCCTGAGCAATTTCTATAGTTGTGGTGTCTTTAGGATACGATTTGTATTCCAAAGCACGCCAGGTCAAAAACAGAACGACTGTAAGTCCTATTACAAAATACAGCCCACTATTTCTATTTAAATCTACTTCTGGGTTTTTTTTGACTTGCATGACTATTTGATTTATAATATACTCAAAATTACGTCATGTAAAATGCAGATAATATGATATTTATCAGGTTAAACTCCTGTAATCATAAATCTATGATATTTAAAAAATGGCCAATAAAAAAGTAATCAGGACTAAAATCATTCCTGATTACTTACATTATATCTACATAGACGTAAATCTATTACTGTTGCCTTTCGCTACTACATACCAGATAATAGCACCTCGTCAAAATTGATCCCTTCAATGGGCACAATTCGCTGTGCAGCAGCGTCCCATTTAATTCGTCTTCCAAGTTTAACTGAAAGTCCTGCCATATGAGCTGATATTGCTTCTTCAAATCCCTCATTTATTCCGCAACTCACTGCACCTCCGTTACGGGCACTGCTAAGCCATTCCCTTAAATGAAGAAATGTTGAATCAACTCTTGCACCATTAATATAGGTCCACATTAGACCCTTATCCGCAAAATATTGCGACGTTGCCGAGGAAACCGCGTCTGGCACACTGGCCCCGGGATTGTAGCTGTAAACCGGAACCGATGGTTTCATTTTCTCAGATTCAATCTGATCTGCATACTTTGTAGAGCTACTATCGGGCCATACCGTGATCCGATTGCCTAATTCCAAGGTACCATCATGTCCCATAAGAATAGTTGGCCTGTTAAAGCCATTTCCAAGAGTTGCACTGTAGACAAAAGTCATTCCTTTTTCCTTGCCCTTTTTCTGACTACTACCTGTACTAAATTGTGGAAACTCCATATTTACCTGTAATACATCGGGAACATTACGTCCGTCATTATGAGTATAAATTCCTCCTGAAGCCATTACGGATGAAGGGATACCCATTTGCAATACGCAGTTAAGACGATCATAATCGTGGGTTAATAAATCTCCGGATAGACCGGATCCGTATACCCACCATTTTCTCCACCTGAAAAAGTGATTCTTATTGAAGGGTATTTTTGGTGCAGAACCTAAAAAGAGATCCCAATCTATGGTTTGAGGATTTGCCTCGTCTTCTATGTGATAATTCCATGCGCCGTTATCATCGTTTCTGTTGGTATTGGTCTGGACAAGAGATATGTGACCAAGTACCCCTTTGGTTACAATATCCTGAGCCGTTTGAAAACTTAAAGTTTGTCTGTGTTGGTGGCCAACCATTAGCGATGCTTTAGACTTTTCAGCGACTTCTTTTAGCCTGTAAGTCTCTTCTACGGTATGCGTCATTGGTTTTTCCACATAAGCATGTATCCCATTTTCAAGAGCATCTATGGCCATAGGTGCATGCCAGTGATCCGGGGTTGCTATAATTACTGCATCTACTTTCCCGCTGCGGATCATTTCCTGATGCGTCCTAAATCTAATCACCTTGTTATCCTCGGTAGAAAAAGAATTAATTACCCTGTCTGCCCTAACATCATAAACATCGCAAACTGCCGTAAGTTTTACATTCAGTTTATCCTGATTCATAAAATCTTCCAAACGGGAGTGATTCGGATCCTCCTCTGCAGCTAATCTCATTTCTTCCAACCATTCTTTGGTTGCAAATCCTAATGCTCTGATTAATTGTTCTCCCCGAATACCAAAACCAATAATTCCTACTCTTACGGGATCACCGCTAATTGCTTTTACTGCAGAAGGCAATGAAGGCTGTATATTTAATTGTTCCAGTATGGCTGTGCGCTCCCTGTTTTTGGAAACCGCATTTGAAGCACCTGCCCACCAGACAGCACCAAGTATTGGGATTCCGCCTAAGCCTTTAATTACATCTCTTCTAGACCATTTCATAAGGTTTCAGTTTTAGTTTGTTCTTTTTTTTTATTAAATAAGTATTTTAGACCGAAGTATTGTCCGGTAGGATATTGATAAATAACCATGCAGGCGGCAAGTTCTATTAAATTTTTATTTACAAACCAATAACTTCCTTCAACATTTACTTGCATTAACCAGGGGAAAGGAGGATGTGCCCAATAATACAAAGCGAGTAGAATTATACCCACTAAAGCGCCTTTTTTCTCAAATATCCCTAACAAAAGAGTAATCCCTACAAACATAAGTGCCAACCAATTAAGGGTGTCTGCCCAACCAATTATCGGTTCTTTGGCTATCATAAGGAATAAAGGTTTAAATGGACCTTGGGCCGTTGCCAGATAGCCAAATGAAGTCCAATCAGGATTGTAAAGTTTTACGACACCTTCATACAAAAAATGCCAGCCAATAAGTACGCGCATAAACACAACACTGTGTTTTAAGTGCCATTTTCCTTTAGTTTCAGTCATATTGTTTAGTTAAAGTTGTTAATTAGTTGTTCTCTTAAAAGAACTTTTAAAGCAATTTTTAGATTATAATGTATTACCAGATAAAGTAATAGTATTCAGGCTCTATCATTTATTTCAAGTGCAAAGGATTTGTAAAGTTACCGAGTTCAATAATAATGAAAACCTTATGAATAGTAAGATTAATAATAGCTTAATAAATAGGATAAAACTGGTCAAAACTAGACTCAGAAACCTATGTTTCCTATGACAATTATCAGGTTTTGCGTACTTGATAGAGCCCTGTACATGGCCAAAATTGATGTTTTCCCTCACAATATAATAAAAGCAATTCAATATTTAATAATTGAAATATTATTAGTAATTAGTACCATTTTCAAATCAGGTGTTCAATTCCAAACATTATTAAAAATGTTTATCTTGATAAAAAATTATTAATTAACCAACAAAAAATGAAAAAACTACTAGCAGAATTTATCGGCACCCTATGGCTGGTGCTTGGCGGATGCGGAAGTGCCGTCCTGGCCGCAGCGTATCCGGAACTTGGAATCGGTTTCTTAGGAGTATCCCTTGCATTTGGTCTTACCGTGTTGACTATGGTCTACGCCATTGGGCATATTTCAGGTTGCCACCTTAATCCTGCAGTTTCTATTGGGCTATGGATAGGTGGCCGTTTTGAAAGTAAAGAATTGGTTCCTTATATTATTGCACAGGTATTGGGAGGTATTGCCGGAGCCGGGATATTATACGTAATTGCTACCGGAAAACCCGGATTTGAAGTTGGAGGATTCGCCAGCAATGGTTATGGGGAACATTCCCCGGGTGGTTATAGTATGTTAGCCGCACTTATTACAGAGGTAGTTATGACTTTTATGTTCCTAATTATTATACTTGGTGCAACTCATTCCAAAGCTCCAAAAGGAATGGCTGGTATAGCCATAGGACTTGGACTTACACTAATCCATCTTATAAGTATCCCTGTTACTAATACCTCTGTAAATCCAGCCAGGAGTACGAGTCAGGCTTTATTTGCTGGCGACTGGGCCATTGGCCAGTTATGGCTTTTTTGGGTAGCGCCTGTAGTGGGTGCAATATTAGCAGGTCTCGTTTATAAATATATTTCTCCCGAAAGTAAAAGTTAAAATAATCAGGGCCAAATTAGCCCTTTATTTTTGTTTATGCCAAACGCTACTATTTCTTTTATGAAATAGTATATTTAGTACTTCAAAGATCATAACCAACAACCCATATGCCGCTAGTTATAGTAATTATAGGGATAATACTTCTCTTTATCCTGATTGCCAAATTCAAACTCAATGCATTTATAACTTTTATCCTTGTTTCATTATTTGTAGGTATTGCAGAGGGAATGCAGCTCGAAGATGTGGTACAATCTATCCAGAACGGAATAGGGAGTACTTTGGGATTTTTAGTAATGATTTTAGGCTTTGGTGCCATGTTGGGCAAATTGGTTGCCGATAGCGGAGCAGCACAACGCATAACTTCAAAACTGGTAAGTAAATTTGGAATAAAAAATATACAATGGGCCCTTGTACTAACCGGATTCATAGTAGGTATCCCTATGTTCTATTCTGTAGGCTTTGTTATTTTAATACCCCTGGTATTTACTGTGGCGGCCTCAACCAGGCTTCCCCTTTTATATGTAGGTTTACCTATGCTGGCCTCACTATCCGTTACACATGGATATCTCCCCCCCCATCCTGCTCCAACAGCCATAGCCATAATGTTTGAAGCCGATCTGGGTAAAACTTTGTTATATGGGATCATAGTGGCTATCCCGGCAATAATTGTTGCCGGTCCCTTATTTTCAAGGACCATAAAAAATGTAGAGGCAACCCCTCTTAAGGAATTTGTAAATCCCAGAATACTTGAAGATCATGAAATGCCGGGAATGCGCATAAGCATTTTTACCGCTTTATTGCCCATCCTGCTTATTGGAATTGCCACCTTAGCAGATCTGTTTCTACCCGAGGATTTCTATCTTAAGCCCATTATAGATTTTCTTGGTAATCCTGTAATAGCGATGCTTATTGCTGTACTGGTTGCAATCTACACCCTGGGATTAGCACGTGGTAAAAAAATGCCTGAAATCATGGGGTCTGTAGGCAGTTCCATTTCAGGAATTACAATGGTACTTTTGATTATAGCAGGTGCTGGTGCTTTAAAACAGGTCCTGGTAGATAGTGGCGTAAGTGATTACATAGCCAATATGCTGAGCGGATCTACTATTTCTCCATTAGTATTGGCCTGGTTCATAGCAACGGTGATCAGGGTCTGTGTGGGATCTGCCACGGTGGCAGGATTAACCGCTGCGGGAATAATATTACCCCTCGTATCCAAAACAGGTGTTAGTCCAGAATTAATGGTACTGGCCATTGGATCAGGAAGTTTAATGTTATCACATGTCAACGATGGAGGCTTCTGGTTGTTTAAAGAGTATTTTAATTTGTCTGTTAGAGATACACTTAAAACATGGACTGTTATGGAAACTACTGTTGGAGTAATGGGACTTATTGGAGTATTGATCTTAAACTCATTCATTTAAAACAAGCATATGAACAATTTACCTTCACAACGAATAGCATCATTGGGGTTAAAATTACCTCCCCCTCCCCCTCCTGCGGGTCTGTATAAACCTATCCTGGTAGTAGACAACTTTCTTTATGTATCCGGACAGGGACCTATGCAATCAGATGGAACATTAATCACCGGGAGGGTTGGTGAAGATCTTACCCTGGGGCAGGCCAAACTAGCTGCAGAACAGGTTGGCTTAACTATGCTGTCTACGATTCAAACACATTTTGGAGATTTAGACCAGATTAAAAGAGTCGTAAAGGTATTAGGGATGGTGAATTCTACACCTGATTTTGGACAACACCCTTTGGTCATTAATGGTTTTAGCGAGTTAATGGCAGATGTTTTTGGTACCGATAATGGAGTAGGTGTCCGAAGTGCCGTGGGTATGATGTTGCCGGGTAATATCCCGGTTGAAATTGAAGCCATGTTTCAGCTGCATTAAACAGATTCAAAATGGCAGGTAAAAATTGGTATGAACTTAATAATCCCGAGGAAGTTGTTTCTCCCTCTTTGTTGGTATATCCGGATAGAATTGAAAAAAACATTGCATTGATGATCTCAATTATAGGAGATGTAACCAGGCTTCGTCCGCATATAAAAACCCATAAGACGGCCGAGATTATTGAGATGCAAATGCAACATGGTATACAAAAATTTAAATGTGCCACTATTGCAGAAGCGGAGCTTTTAGCACAATGTGATGCCAAAGACATTCTATTGTCCATGCAGCCTGTTGGTGCTAATTTAAACAGGTTTTTTAAACTGATTGCCACTTATCCCAATTCAGTATTTTCTACTATTGTGGATAATGAATTTACTATTGGCCTTATTTCAGAAATGGCCGCTTCCAACAAGATAATTGTACCATTATTCCTGGACCTCAACACCGGTATGAACAGAACAGGGATAGAACCCAATGACGATGCAGTTAAATTGTTCAAGCAAATTGAAGAAGACCCAAACCTATATGCCGGTGGAATGCATGCCTATGATGGCCATATCAGGAATACAGATATAAAACTTCGAAAACAGGCTTGTGATGCTGCTTTTGATTTGGTTATTAGTCTTAAAAACAAAATTAAAGCTTGTGGTTTAGAAGTAGAAACACTAGTTATGGGGGGATCGCCTTCATTTC
>Ga0265303_10003117_pt1 | contig 10351 bp, 9 predicted proteins | sample Helome_2_FD_192494 | JGI IMG/M metagenome (GOLD analysis project Ga0265303, IMG submission 192494) | Marine sediment microbial communities from subtidal zone of North Sea - Hel_20160317 (Illumina Assembly) | ecosystem: Environmental > Aquatic > Marine > Subtidal zone > Sediment ... | reverse complement strand
GCGGATGTGGAGCAGCGACCCGCGAGAATGGTAGCGGCACGGGAATCCCTCTCATACTGGATTCGGACATTGGTGACGACATCGACGATACGTGGGCATTGCTGATGTTGCTGCGATCCCCAGAGCTTGATTTGAAGCTGGTCGTGAGCGACTACGGCAATGCGACCTACCGCTGTCGCCTGTTCGCCAAGCTTTTGGAGCTAACCGGTCGCACAGACATCCCGATCGCCATGGGCCTGGGCCACGACGATGAGCCGGGGCGGCAGAGCGCGTGGATCGGTGACTACCAGCTGGGAGACTATCCGGGCCGGATACACGAAGATGGAGTGCAAACGCTGATCGACACCATAAAGGGATCCCGCCAGCCGGTTACGCTGATGTGCATCGGGCCGGTACCGAATATCGCCGAGGCTCTCAGACGCGATCCATCGATCGCCGAGAACGCTCGCTTCATCGGTATGCACGGTTCCGTCCGGGTGGGTTACGGTGGAGCGCCGGAACCGTCGGCCGAGTGGAACGTCAAGGTTGATGCGCAATCGCTGCAGCAGGTGTTCGCCGCGCCGTGGGATTGCACGATTACACCGCTGGACACTTGCGGGATGGTCAGGCTGAAGGACGAAAAGTATCAGAAGATCGCCCGTAGCGACGATCCATGGCTTCGGGCTCTGCTCGAGAATTACAGGGTATTCCTGCCGCTCGCGCCCTTTATCGAGCCGGGGACTCACCCGGACAAGAACAGCACGACCCTGTTCGACACCGTTGCGATCTATCTGGCATATGACGAGGACTTCGTGGAAATGGAGGACCTGCCGCTAAGGGTGACGGACGACGGCTACACCGTCATCGATTCCGAGGCGGGCCGCAACGTCCACTGTGCAATGGGCTGGAAAGACCTCGCGGCGTTCGAGGACGCTCTGGTGGATCGGCTGCTGGGTGCCGGGTAGCCTGCTCCGCAGGAAACGGTCAGGACTCATTCCCGCGGTTCTTACGAAACGCCTCGAGCCTTTCCGTCAGCCATTCGCCGGTCTTCTGGTTCTCTTCGCCGTCGCACCTCATGTAATAGAGCTTGCCACTCATGGAGCTCTTACTCGCAAGGCGGGAAATAAATTGCTCAGCACTGTTTGCGTATGCCTTGCCGCGGCGATACTTCAACCGTAGATGATCGGCGGCATCCGGCGCACTGTGGTTCTTGCCGTTGCGAACAAAAGCACAGCCGCTTTGCCCAATAGACTCGATGAGGTAACCGATCTCTTCGGAAGCCGTATCGGCATGGGCCCCTGCGGTCATGATGCACAAGGCGATGCACACGGCCATTTGCCGCTTGATGACTTTGCTCGGTCGTGCCATCGAAAACCCCTAGCGGCTCAACCGTACCGTCATCGGATTGTGATCTGAAGTGGACACGACGCGTGTCGAGGCCTCCCTCTTGCTCAAACCCCGGACGTATATGTGATCCACCGCGTTACCAAAGGCGAGGCTACGGCGATCGTCGTCGAAATGTATCGCCCGCAGCCCAAGCTGGCCGCTGATCTCGCCGACGAGGTCCAGCCGCTTCTTACGCCAGGTATTGAAATCACCGGACAAAATAACCGGTCCGCCGTGATCCGGCAGCACGGCCGAAATCCGCTCCAGCTGTTCGCGGAAGTGCCGTAACCCGAATGTGAAATTCACCGCGTGAATGTTTACGACGACGAGGGTCTCGTCGGTCCCGCTGAGGGCATACTCGGTGACGCTGGTCGCCTTGGGTGTACCGAGCCAGGGCTCCCAGCTTGTCAGGCTGCAACGGGCCAGCGGCATGGATGCGCTCATGGTCATGACACCCGTCAACTCCTCGCCGCTGCGGTACCCCGGGGCGAAAGACCAGAACCTGGCCTTTCGGAACGGCTGCAGGAGCCCTCCTTTCAGCGCCGCCTCCTGGATCAAGATCAAGTCCTTATCATCGGCTAGTATGTTCAGGTCCTCGAGCGAGCCTGCGTCGCGGACTTTCTGCATGTTCCAGTTGAAAACATGGATGTCGCTCGAATCCAGCTCGGATTGCCCGCCGCGGCCGCTCGCCGCCAGCACCTCACGACAGGTCTCGGCCTCGGTTGCAGTCTGCTGGTGGGCGCTCCATTCGGGGGTAGACGCCCATTGTTGTGGCTGACTCGCGCAGCTGGCCAGCCACGCGGCGCAGATCAGGCAGGTAATTCGAGCGTAGCTTCTTGCGTGCATCTCCAAGAGCACAACCTATCACCTCGCCCGCTGCCTGTCATTCTTGGTCAGAGCAATGCGGCTGCTTCGACGACATTGGCGACCTCACGGCCGGATCCGCGAATCCGGGCTGCCATCGCCCGTACGAGGGTCGCGTTGTCGGCGGCGACGCCGCCGTCGGGCATGTGCCAGCCGTTCTCGAAGCCGACGCGTACATGGCCACCGCGGCCTGCCGCGGTGGTTAGTATGTCGAAAGCCTGGCGGCCAAACGCGCAGGCCATCCACGGCGCCGCATCCTGGAACTCGGCGAGATAGCCCTCCAGGCCCTCGGGCTCCGCTTCCATAGTTGAATAGCGCCCCAGGACGAACAGCACCAGGTGCCGGCCGCCTGGAATCACGCCGTTCGCAGTCAGCTGTCGATATCGTCCCACGTCCCCGCGGTCGTAGAGGATGTACTGTATCGACGTCTCCTGACGCTGCAGCAATTCGAGGAAGCCGGCGGCCGCATCGGTATTCGTTTCGTCCGCGAGGATTTCGCGTACGGACAAGGAGACGGCGTCAGGTGCGAGCTCTTCGATCAGTCGAATCTGCTGTTCCGGCGTGTAGATGCCGGCGGCTTCGCTCGTCACCTGAATCAGCATTGCATCACCCACGGCCTGCCGGATCTCGCGGATGGCGGGGCGGTAGTATTCCGGCTCCAGGCTATGCTTGCCCTGTTCGTCGCGCACATGCAGGTGGATCATGGCGGCACCGGCTTCGGCGCATGACACCGCGGTATCCGCCAATTCGCGCGGACTGATCGGCAGGCCTGGGTGATCGCTCTTGCCGTGTCGCGCGCCGTTGGGGGCGACGGCGATGAATACGGGACTTGAACCTGCCTCGTTCACGCGAGCGCCGGCAGGGCGGCGTTCACGGCATTCGTCAACTTCGTGACAATCTCTTCTTCGTGAGGCAAATCCATGGTGTAGGGCGGTGCGATGAGCACATGATCGCCCAGCCTACCGTCGACAGTCCCTCCCATTGCGTAGCACAGCAACCCGTTCCGCATGGCCTCAGACTTGACCCGCTGATGTAACTTCAATTCCGGCTCGAACGGCTCCTTGCTGGCGCGGTCCTTGACGAACTCGACACCGATAAACAGGCCGCGGCCGCGGATGTCGCCAACGTGCGCATGTCCGCCGAGCGCCTCGTGGAGCTCCGTCTTGAGCGTCGCGCCGCGTGTCGTTACATTCTCGAGCAGGTTCTCATCGCGAATAACCTGCAGGGTGGCGAGCGCCGCAGCGGCGGCTGTCGCATGCCCCATGAATGTGTGGCCGTGCTGAAAGAAACCGCTGCCGGCCTTTATCGATTCACTGAGGTAGCTTCTACTAAGCAGTGCGCCAATCGGTTGATAGCCGGCGGCGAGACCCTTGGCCATCGCGACCATGTCCGGCACGATTCCCTCCTGTTCGTAGGCGAGCAGGCTGCCGGTGCGGCCCGTGCCGCACATGACCTCGTCGAGAATCAGATGCACTCCGTAACGATCGCAGATCTCGCGGACTCTGGTGAAATAGCCGGGCACGGCCGTCACCGCTCCGGCCGTCGCACCCACAACCGTTTCTGCGATGAATCCTGCCACGTTGTCCGGGCCGAGCTCGAGAATCTTGGTCTCGAGCTCGTCCGCGACCCGTAGCCCGAACGCCTCGCGGTCTTCCTCTGCATGCCGCCAGCGATACTCGAAGCAGGGCGAGATGTGGTGACCCTCTCTCAGCAGCGGCGCAAACGGTCGCCGCCTCCACTGATTCCCGCCGACGGCGAGCGCACCCAGCGTGTTGCCGTGGTAGCTCTGTTTTCGCGCAATGAAGAGATGTCGCTGCGGCTCGCCGATCTCGACAAAGTATTGACGGGACAATTTCAGAGCGGTCTCGATTGCCTCGGACCCGCCGGACACGAACAGGGCCTTATCCATTCCGGGGGCCGCCGCGACGAGCGTATCCGCTAAGTCTTCGAGTACCGCAGTCGAGAAGAACGATGTGTGTGCAAACGGAAGTGTTTCGGCCTGCCGCTGGATCGCCTCGACTACTCTCGCGTGATTGTGGCCGAGGTTGGACACGGCGGCGCCGCCACATGCGTCCAGATAACGATTTCCACTTGCATCGATGATGTAGAGGCCATCAGCACGCACCGCTAGCGGTGGGTCGCATAACAAACTTCTGTGCAATACGTGACTCATTATAGTTCTTGTTATCAGTTTCCCTTGTGTCACCAGTAAGCACTGATACGGGACAGCTGTTTCTCCGCTTCTTTGATGATCTCTAGAGCATCACCGCCAGTCTTGGAAACCAACAAGGTGATAAGCATCTGACTGGCGGCCATCGCTGCTGTAAATGAGTGATAGAAAGACGGCGACTTGTGATGTGTGACGATCGTGTGCGTCGCTGCCCGCGCCGCAGGTGACATATCACTGTCGGTAATCGCGACGATCTTTACCCCCGCGTCGGCCGCATACCCAACAGCATCGATCGTCAGCTGCGTGTAGGGTGGAAACGAGATGACCAGCATGCTGTCATCAGCACCGATGCCGCGAAGCTGGTCGGCGAAAATACCGGCGGTAGCATCCAGCAATTGACTGTTGTCACGGAACAGCTGGTAGGCGTAGTGGAAAAGGAACGCGGTAGAGTAAGCCCCGCGCAGCCCTAGAATGTAAACACGACGGCTTGATCGCAAGGTATCGACGGCGTCCAGCAGTATAGGATACTTGTCATCGGCGAGAGTACGCCGAATATTCTCGATATCCTGTCCACGCACGTCCTCGAACAGGGCCTGCGCATCATCGGTGCCACGTCTCTGCACCTTACGCAGCCGTGTCGCGTATCCCGGTCCGCGCTTTCTCAAGCGCTGCCTGAAGGGCTCACGCAGCTGCTCGTACTCAGTAAACCCCAGCGCCCTACTCAGCCGGCTGATCGTCGCGGGCTTTACCCCGGCTTCCCTGGCGACGGCGCGCATGGAGTTCAGGCCGACATCCTCCGGATGCTCGAGCAAATACCGGGCCGCCGTTTGAAGCTGCGGCGTAAGCTCGGGAACTGCGTCCGCAAGCCTGCGTATTATGTCCGAATACGAGTATTCCATGAGGTAGCAGAATCCCTCTCGGGTGGCAGAAACCCTTTGTTTATGACAGCACCTTGCAACAAATGTATCACAGAGTGCCCAGCATTGAATCATTTGTTGCATTGGTGGAGGGGATCAGCTAAGTTTGTGATCAGAAATCTGCCTAGCAGAACGAAAACTTTCTGATACTCCATCAGATACATAGGGGGAAAACCAATGATTAGGAATTGGCAGCTCATCGGGGCGTTGGCAACGGTTGCGGCCGGCGCGGGATTGTCCTCTCAAGTGGCGGTTGCACAATCCACTGAGAGGGCGGACAACGAAGTGATCGAGGAGGTCATCACCACCGGCACGCGCAGCGCCAAGCCGCGTTCCGCAGCCGACTCAACGGTGCCGATTGACGTGATTTCCGACGAAGAATTCAGCGCCATGGGAAATACGGCCGACCTTACGGACAACCTGAGTGCCCTGGTACCTTCGTACACGGCGACTCCGGCAACGGGCGATGGAAGCGCGTTCGTACGTCCTACATCCTTACGCGGTACCGCGCCAGATCAGGCCCTGGTTCTCGTCAACGGCAAACGGAGACATCGCTCCGCTCTGGTGCAGTTTTTTGCCCCTGCGGCCGGCAACGGCGCGCACGGCGTCGACATAGGAATGATTCCCGGTATATCCATAAAGCGCGTAGAAGTCTTGCGTGATGGCGCAGCAGCACAGTACGGCTCTGACGCGATTGCCGGGGTCATCAATTTCATCACCAAAGACGCGTCAGAAGGCGGCGCGGTCGACCTTCAATACGGACAGTTCTATGACGGCGAAGACAGCGTCAGATTTGGTGCGAACGTCGGGCTCCCCGCTGGCGAGAATGGATTCGTCAACCTGAGTCTGGATGTTGTCGACAACGATGCCCTCTCACGCGGCGTACAGCGCCCGGACGCTCAGGAGCTGATCGACATGGGCGTGACGGAAGTCGGCCAGGATGCGCCTTTCGGTGACGCGCCGCTCGTGCAGACCTGGGGACGCCCCCAGACTGAAGGCTTTCGGTTTTACCTGAATTCCGGATTTGAGGTCGGCGACAATGCAGAGCTTTATGCTCGTCTAGGCTACGCAGAAACTGAAGGGCGATATCGTTTCTTCTACCGTAATCCGAATCATTCAAGCCTGGCGCCGGCACGTGCCGCCGGATTTACTGGCCTACCCGGTGGCTACACACCGTTTCTGGACGGCGATCAGACCGATACCACTCTGGTCGTCGGTTTGGATGGTGAGTTCACCAACAACATGCTCTATGACTTCAGCGTCGGTTACGGCTTGGCCGAACTGGACTATTTCCTGAACAACACGGTCAACCCCGAGTTACCGCTGGGAGCAGACAACGGGCCGTCACAAATGGACTTTAATGTGGGCGGCTACGAGCAGGAGGAGATCAATCTAAACGCCGATTTTTCCGTGCCGCTCAGCGATACTCTGAACCTGGGATTCGGTGCGGAATGGCGCGAGGAAACCTATACAGTAATTGCGGGCGAACCTAGTGCACAAGTGGGCTCAGGTCCCAGCGGATTTGCTGGCATCCTTCCAGATGCGGCAGGTGACTTTGATCGCGATAACGTTGCAGTATACGGGGATTTAGAGCATGACATCACCGACGCATTCCTGCTGCAGTATGCTTTACGTTTCGAGGACTTCTCGGATTTCGGAAGCACGCTCAACGGAAAACTTGCGGGTCGCTACAGAGTCTCGGATACCCTGGCATTTCGTGGCGCTGTGTCCACCGGATTTCATGCGCCTACGCCTGGGCAGGCGAACGTACGCACGACTATCACTACATTCGACGGTGCCACCGGCCTGCAGGTTGAAGAGAGACTGATACCCTCCACTGATCCAACCGCAGTCGCGCTCGGTGGTACCGCTCTCACAGAAGAAGAATCCCTTAACTACAGCCTCGGTGTGACCACCGACATCGGCGACGCCACAACGCTGACCGTTGATCTGTATCTGATCGAGGTCGATGACCGTATTTACCGCACGGGTGACATCATGGTGCCAGGTACGCTCGACGATACTATATCGTTTTACACAAATGCGCTGGATGTCGAACATAGCGGTCTCGATCTAGTGTTGACGTCGAGCGCTGAATGGGGCGGCAGGAGCAGCACCGATTTTACGTTCGCGTTTAACTACAACGAAATCGATGTGGTCAGTCAGAAACAAGTAAACGGTATCAACCCGGTCAGCGACGGCCTGGTCGAGGACATCGAGAACAACTACCCGAACGACCGATTCGTGTTGACGACCAACACGTTCTTTGGCGACAAGACTAATTTGATGGTTCGGGCAAACTACTATGGCAAGCACTTCGACGAGCGTGGGAGAATCGGTGATGCCGTCGACCCCAGCTTTGAGATGGATGCAACACTCTACTGGGATCTGGAGCTGGGCTATCAGTTCAACGATAACTTCCGGCTTGCACTAGGCGGCGCCAACATATTCGATGAATTCATCGATGAAATTGGGCCTCCGAATGCGAATCGGCTGAGCGTTGGACTGCAGTATCCGCGCCGCAGTGCCGCGAACTACGAAGGTGGCTCCTGGTATCTGGGTGGGACTTATACTTTCTAGGCTAAGAGTGCCCGCAAGGCAAAAGGCCGGTTGCGAGAATTCGCAACCGGCCTTTTATGTATTCAACTTCGTCGGACTAGAAGTCCGTTAGGCTCCCGGCTCAGATGCACTTGCTGCTGGTAGCTCTACACCAGCCTCCTCGGTCATGGACACCTCCAACACCGCTGGAGACTCGTTCTCAATGGTGGCCTCAATCGTCGAGTCACCAAACCAGTCCGGAGCACCGCTCAAGAACGCCAGTAACAGGTAGCCCCCAATTCCGGATGCTATGGCTGCAATAGGTCCAAATTTCTTCATCCCGAGCTCCCAGGTTAAGCCGACATAAGCCCCAAACGACGGTCAGCAATTACACCAGTTTCTGCTGGCAAAAGCTGTGTCGGCCGTATCCCATGTCGCCGTCATCGTGTGACATCGCTCTCATAATTGGCGGTAAAAACCGCCGCGCATGGTGGGGGCCTGTGCGTTACAACTGATTACGGTAAACTGCCAACGTTTACCATTGGCGCCTAAGAAGAATTGAAATCTCTCGCCTCTTCGCCTGCTACCAGGAATGTTCACGGTGGACTGCTGGCTGGCGTGTTCGGATACTGTCGGGTGTCGGATGCCTGAAGGACCGGAAATCCGGCTCGCAGCCGATCGCATAGCCAAGGTGCTGGTCGGAAAGACGGTTGTGGATGTCAGCTTCTCGTTCCCGGAGCTGCGCCGCTTTGAGAAGCGCCTCACAGGTGCCAGCGTTACTGCGATCGACACGCTCGGGAAGGCGATGCTGACCCGTTTTGACAACGGCTTGACGCTCTACAGCCACAATCAGCTTTACGGGCGGTGGTACGCCGCGAAGCGAGATCGCATACCTAACACAGGTCGCAGCCTTCGGGTCGCTTTACACACCGCGACGCACAGTGCTTTTCTGTACAGCGCGTCAGAAATCGAAGTGCTCACAGCCAAGCAACTCGAACGTCATCCGTTCCTGTCGCGCCTCGGGCCGGATGTCCTGGATCCGAACCTGACCGCGGCGAGTATTGCTGAACGCCTGGAGAATGCTCATTTCCGGCGCCGCGCGCTGGGCTCTCTGTATCTGGACCAATCCTTTCTCGCCGGCATCGGCAACTACCTGCGCTCGGAGATCCTCTATCGATCCAAGGTTCACCCGGCTGTCCGGCCGATGGATCTCGATCGCATTGGTTGCCGGCGGCTCGCCAGCAAGACGCTGACGATATCCCGGCGCTCATACCGGACCCACGGCGTCACAATGCCGCCCAAGCGGGTGCGGAAGCGCAAGGCAGAGGGCCTCGACTACGACCAGTATCGATTCTGGGTGTACGGGCGAGAAGGCCTGCCGTGCGACGAATGTGAAACTCCGATTTTGCGGGTTGCCGTGGCAAGCCGCGGATTGTTCTTCTGCCCCGCGTGTCAGGCAAAAGAGCGCTAAAGATGCCGAGCATCGGTCCGAATTAGATGGTTGGATACACCACCTTCACCCACTGATCCGGACTAAAGAAGCCGTCTCCCCATTCGGCATCGTAATCGGCGGTGGGTTTCTCGGCGACGATCTCCTCCAGAGTTTTGCCCTGTTCCTTTAGCGCCTTAATCCTGGCGTGAACGGTTTTCAACATATCATGATAGGCCTGAAGCTCGGCCCTGTTGCTGAGAGGTCCATGACCGGGTATCACTCGAGTGTCGCTGTCGATGCGCGCCAGTATGGCGGCTATACCGTCTATGACGCCGGCAGTGGAACCGCCGCTGCTGGCATCAATAAAGGGATAAAAGCCGTTCCAGTACACATCTCCGGTGTGTACCACATTGGCTTTATCGAAATAGATCACGGCGTCGCCATCGGTATGGGCTGGTGCAGGATGAATGACCTCCAGCGTATCGCCGTTCCAGTGAAAGGTTACAGCCTCGTCGAACGTAATTACGGGCAGCGCCTCCTTGGGCGCCGGGGGCACGACCATATCAAAAGCCTCGATGGCCTGACCCTTCAGCATTCGCTCACGTACATTGTCGTGGGCCACGATACTCGCGCCGGCTTTGCCCAAGTTCTCGTTGCCGCCGGTATGGTCGAAGTGCCAGTGAGTGTTGATGACGAAACGGATTGGCCGATCGGTTAGCGCGGCAATGGCCTCGCGAATCCTGTCCGTCAGCGGAGCATACTGGTCGTCGACAATGAAGACACCATCGTCGCCAATCGATAGCCCGATATTGCCTCCTTCGCCTACGAGCATGTAGACGCCCGCAGCAACCGGGATGGTCTTGATCTCGACCTGGCTGAAATCCTGTTGCGCTACTGCCGAGGCACAGAGCAAACTAGTTAGCAGGCATCCCAATACCTGGCGGCTGTTGCATGAGAAAAATCCGAAGACCGACACGATGCTGCTCCTTCCTGTTTCGAGAATACTTCAGACGACGGAATCCAAACTGATCGCCTCTTCTCACATCATTATTGCAGATTTCCCAC
>Ga0265303_10003116_pt1 | contig 10352 bp, 6 predicted proteins | sample Helome_2_FD_192494 | JGI IMG/M metagenome (GOLD analysis project Ga0265303, IMG submission 192494) | Marine sediment microbial communities from subtidal zone of North Sea - Hel_20160317 (Illumina Assembly) | ecosystem: Environmental > Aquatic > Marine > Subtidal zone > Sediment ... | reverse complement strand
CGCAGATCCCAAAACTACTTTTCTTGGATTACTAGGCGCCCGCAACCTGGAAGCCGGCTTTGTACGCAGGGTTCAGAATATTCGTATGCGTGGCAATGTCGCCAAGTTACACCTGGCCCTGGACAGCGCACCAGAATTCAACGGCTTAAACCAGGACCAGCTTGGCGATCGATTACTCATCGCACCGGACATGGATTACGTCGAACGTGCTTTTAACCAGTCCAAATATGGTGAATATTCGATTAAATCGGTGGCAGAAATCACCATCCCGAGTCTGCACGACCCCAGCCTCGCACCGCCGGGCAGGCACGTGCTCTCTGCAATAGTGCAATATGCGCCCTATCAACTGAAGGCAGGTTGGTCTGTAAGCAAAGCTGCTTTTACAGAACAGCTAATCGACTTGCTGACGGCATATGCACCGGGTATTCGTTCACAAACTCTCCACAGGGAGTTGTTAACACCTGTGGATATCGAGTCTGAATTCCGCATGACCGGTGGTCACTGGCATCACGGTGAACTGGCCATGGATCAGTTCCTGATGTTACGGCCCGTGCCTCATTCCGCCCAGTATGCTAGCCCGGTCACCGGACTCTTCCTCTGTGGTGCAGGCAGCCACCCGGGTGGTGGTGTGATGGGAAGTGCCGGTCGTAATGCTGCAAACGCAGTTTTGGGTGCAAAAGATATCAAGGACCAACAGACATGAGCCAGCTCGACACAAATGATGGGCCGCAAACGGTTGATTATTCCAGCAAGGCACATTATCGCACCAAGGTTTTTCAAAGCCCGTTCTACTCGCGCCAGGAGCCACTGAATCACCTGAAGGAATGGGGGCGCTGGGCAGACTACCTGTCCCCACATGCCTATACCTGTTCAGCGATGGAATATTTTGCCTGCCGCAATGCCTGCACAGTTTTTGACCTGACCCCCATGAGCAAGTATCGCATCAGCGGCAAAGACGCCCTGCCCTACCTGAATCGCCTGGTGACACGCGAGGTCAGCAAAATCAAGCCGGGCCAGGTTGGCTATTGCATCTTCTGTGCCGATGATGGTCAGGCGATTGATGACGGTACGATATTCCACCTGGGCGAAGACGATTACAGGCTGTGCTCACAGGAACGTCACCTGGACTGGTTACTCACCAACACGGTTGGGTTTGATTTACAGGTGACAGATGAAACCCATGACGTTGCCGCACTTGCACTGCAGGGCCCTACGAGTTGTGCGACCCTCAAGAAAATGGGGCTTGAAGGTATCGAAAACATGAAAATTTTCGATATCAGGCAGTTCTCATTTGAAGGTACTCAACTTACGGTATCCCGTACCGGTTTCACCGGCGACCTGGGTTATGAACTGTGGGTAGACCCGGGACATGCAGAGGTCTTATGGGACTGCTTATTTGAAGCCGGTCACCTGCATGGCATACAGGCCATGGGTGACGAAGCCCTGCAGATGCTCAGAATTGAAGCGGGTTTTATCCAGTGTCGCCACGACTTCATGCCTGCACATGCAACCGTACGTCACGAGCATACCCGTTCTCCATTTGAATTAGGGCTTGGCTGGCTGGTGGATTTCAACAAACCCGTCTTCAACGGCCGTAAGGCACTGCTGGCACAAAAGAAAAACGGCCACAGGTATAACCTGGCCAAACTCGATATTGAGGGCAATAAACCCGCCTGCGATTCGTATGTCTTTACAAAAAACAAGAAACAAATCGGTACGGTAACCTCTGCGATCTGGTCACCTTCAGCCAAGGCGAGTATCGCACTGGCAACACTCGCAGCGCCTCATGGTGAACCCGGCGAAGAACTCCTGGTGGAGATCTATTACCAGAAGGAACTGAAGTGGAGTCGGGTGATGGCCAGGGCGCGGGTGGTTAAAGATGTATTTTATGATCCACCCCGTAAACGCCTAACACCTCCTGCAGATTTCTGAATTGGCAGGTGTCCACGGCAGACCAAAATTATCTGCGGTGGGGGCGCTGGGGTGGGGTTATTGACTACCAGGACTCGCTCAAGCACATCCTGTGGCGCTCATCCTCGACATCCCTGTCTCGTAAGGTCCTGGTAGTCAATAACCCCACCCCAGCTTCAGCCTGACCTTAGTACATCCATCTGAAACCATTGCTATATGATTACTCACATAGCCTCGGCGTCCCGTCGGGTAACAGTTCAGCAATCAGTCGCAATTCACCGGGGTTTTGGATGACTGGCCTGCAACTTCCTCTACAAGTGAAGGCAGCAAATATCCAGGTAATTGGGTGCGCATTTGTTGATAAATCCGGCAGATTTCCTGCAGGGTTAAATCAAAATGTGCAGCACCCTGTACCTTGTCCAAGCGGTGTAAGTAATACGGAATAATGTGGCTTTCGAACAACTTGTTCGACAGTTCGACCAGTGTATTCGCACTGTCATTGACACCCTTAAGCAAGACGGATTGGTTAAAAAGCGTATAACCCTGCTGCGCCAATAAGCGAAATGCTGCCTGGTTGTGCGTGGATATTTCGTTGGGGTGGTTGATGTGTGTGACAAATACGACTTGTCCTCTGAATTGCTGCAATGTCTCGATTAGCGTTCCGGTAACGCGCTCCGGCAAAACCGACAAAAGACGGCTATGGATGCGTAACACCCGAACATGGCGGATTTTGTTTAGATTGTTGATTAAACCGGCCAGTTTGTGGTCGCTCACCATCAGCGGATCACCACCGGAAAGAATCACTTCACTCACATCCGGGTTACCCGACAGGTAGGTCATGACCTGACCGTTCATATTGTAATCAACGACCGCCTTGCTGTAGGGGAAATGACGCCTGAAACAATAGCGGCAATGGATCGCGCAAGCACCGGTCAGTGTCAGCAACACCCGGCCATGATATTTGTGGATTAACCCCGGGACAGGCATGGCTTGCTGATCACCGACGGCATCCTCGGTGTAACCATCGACGAAGCGAAACTCGCTCACATCGGGTAAGACCTGCAACAGCAGTGGATCCAGCGGATTACCTTTTTCTATCAGTGACGCAAAATATCTTGTTACCCTGAGTGCAAAATCATGCTTACCCTGAAACTCTGCCAGGGAAGCATCAATTTCACAAAACTCCAATAACTTGCCAAGATCCCGAAATGACTCGGAAACCACAAGTTTCCAATCCCGGCCCTGGGGCGAAACCGCGGCCTGGCCACTTTTCATTTATTCTTAGCCTGTTTGCGTTTCTCCACCAGGCGAGTGTCGGCGTTCTCGGTATAAGCCTGTGCTGCTGCCAACAGGACGTTCGGATGTAAACGTACTTTATAGTCCGGGTTAATGTAGGCAAAATTGATGATTCCGTCCCGGCCAATAATAAAGGTCGCCGGGGCCGGCAGTACGTGGTGGTTTTCGCCAGAGGCTTTCTCCAGGTCGATATCGTAGCTTAGATATCGCTCGTTGAGTTCATCATCTACACGAAATGCCAGGCCGAAGGTGCGCGTGGCGTTCAAAGCGGAATCGGAATAAACGGTATATCCGATGTCAGGATCATCCAGGCTTTCCAATAACAGCTCCGGTTTATCGATGCTGATAAACCAGATATCGAAACCCATTTCCTTAAGTTGCTCCTCAGCCAGGCGCATTTCAGATAAATGCATATTGCAGTATGGGCACCAGCCCCCGCGAAAGAACGTCAGTACAACGGGCTTGTCCTGCTCACCGGAGATAAATCTGACAGTTCCGTTCTCAACATCCATTACTGTGAAATCCGGTGCTTTCATTCCAACCATAAGCGGTTGCACATCCTCAGCACTGGCGTGGATGTCCTCGCGTTTGTCGGCTGCCATGATCACCGCTGAGAACCCGATAAAAAGAACCAAAATCAGACCGGTTACGAATTTTTTCATAAGTATTCCTTGTTATATGTTCGCACAGTATGACCGAACATCCGCTCATTCTATTGCAAAAATCGAGACGCCTTGCAAACTCATTCAATTCTCCCGAACATGTTAAACTGTAAGATCAAATACAGCCCTGAAATCCCGGGTGTTTATCGGTTTTTATTGATACAAGTCAATACCCGGATACTGGTATTTAATACAATTTGAAATTGAGCTAAAGAAAAATTATGGAGTTAAATTAAATGCAATCTAAAACAAAAACGGCACTGGTCGTGGGAATGGCCATGGGCCTTGGTTTTGCAAGTACGGCAACAGCTTTCGAGCCTGGCGACTGGTTGGTTCGGGTCGGTGCATCTTATGTTAGCCCGGCATCCGACAATCACGAAATCGTGGATGTTGAATCAGCCACCAGCGCTACCTTCAACATTACCTACATGATGACCGACGTTTGGGCATTGGAGTTACTTGCCGCCTACCCCTTCAAACATGACCTTGAATTAACCGATGAAACAAAGATAGGCAGCACCAAGCAATTGCCGCCTACCCTGAGTATTCAGTATCACTTCAGACCAACGGAAAAGTTTCAGCCATACGTTGGTTTTGGTATCAACTACACCACGTTCTCTAGCGAAAAAACCACCGGTCCTCTTGAAGGTACAGACCTTAACCTGGGCTCGAGCTGGGGCTTGGCCGGTCAGATTGGCTTCGACGTGATGTTGAATGACCAATGGTTTTTAAACGTGGATGCACGGTATATCGATATCGATTCCAAAGGCTCTTTAGATGGTGAGAGCATTGGTAAAGTAGAAATTGATCCCTTTATATTTGGTGGTCATATCGGTTTCAGATTTTAAAAATTTCTCCACATTAAGGGGCCTTCAAGGCCCCTCTTTTTTTGTCCCGGGAAAGCCTCCGGGACCCCCGAAATAATATCCAGGTTCTGCGTAGATATGTCAATGACATAAAAATCCGGGTATGTCGTTTTTACGGTAATTACAAAGAAAATACACTTAACCATGCATAAATTCATGAGTGACGGCCATTGGAATCGACAGGTCAATTCAGCAACTCTCAGGGTGGTTCCAGACGTGACTTATGGCCCACTGACTTTTGGCCCATGTATTAAATAGCCGTTTGTGGTCTCATATACACGATCTTGCAGGACTGGTCATTCAGCAGGTCAAAAAAAGTAATTTGTAACCAATAAGTAAAAAAGTTCGTCTAAATAAATATTGATATTGCGATAGAGGGCTGATGTTTTTTAAAGGCACAACGTGCCGATAAAACAAGCATCCGCCCATTTTTATGTGGATGACAGGAATAGAAATAGTAATTACGACCTGAAACATTAAATTGAGAGGTTTACTGTGAAAAAGTTGCTGAAAATTTTAGCCCCCGTACTGGTACTGGCAGTGAGCATTGGAATTGTACAGGCCCTTAGCGCTGCAAAACCCGAACCGGAGAAGAAAGAAGAAGCGCAACGGCTGATCTCGCTTTACGTGGATGAAGTGAAGACTGATACCGTCACCATTTCAGTTCAGACCCAGGGTGAAGTTCGCCCAAAAACCGAAATTGATCTGATCCCGCAAGTTTCCGGGCGTATTGTCGGAATCTCCGAGTCATTCGCGGAAGGCGCCGAGTTTGTTCCAGGTGAAACACTGATCAAAATCGATGACACCAATTACAAGCTTGCAGTTATTCGGGCACAGGCCCGCGTTGCGGAAGCCGAGGTTGGCGTGCAACGGGAACTGGCAAATGCCAAGATCAAAAAAGAACACTGGCTTGACAAACAAAATTCAGGTGAACCAACACCATACGCATTAAACAAACCACAAGTCATGGAAGCTGAAGCCAAATTGCTTTCCGCTGAATCTGATCTGAAAGAAGCCCAGCTAAACGTGGCCCGTACCGAAATCAACGTACCTTTCCTCGGTCGGGTACGTGAAAAAAGCGTTGGTATTGGCCAGTACGTCACCGCGGGCACGCATCTTGGTCGTGTATTTTCCACTGACACTGTTGAAATCCGCTTACCCCTGACCGACTCACAACTGGCAGAGTTGAATCTGCCAATGGGATTCATGGCTGATGCATTCAATGCACCGGTTGTGCAATTCAGCGCCAAAGTGGGTAACCACGAACAGACCTGGAGCGGACGTGTTGTTCGCACACACGCTTCGGTTGATCAGCAAACCCGCCTTATATATGCCATAGCCGAAGTTGAAGACCCTTACGGTCTGGGCTCGGATAATGGTACGCCGCTGGCCGTTGGTATGTTTGTTCATGCAGATATCGCCGGTGTAAATAGCCAGTTAGCATTGGTGCTTCCGCGCCTGGCCTTACGTAACGCCAACAAGGTCTACGTCATTAATGACCAGAACCGGCTGGAGATCCGAACCGTAGAGGTGCTTTCCACATCAGAAGACACCGTATTGGTTAGCGATGGCGTTGAGGTTGGCGACAAAGTCGTGACTTCTACAATCCCTGCGGCTGTAGATGGCATGGAAGTACGTGCTATCACCCGCGAACAAGCAAGCTAAGTAAAAGTATAAGAGGGAGTAGCGCATGAACGGTTTGATCGCCTGGTGGGCACGGAATTCTGTAGCCGCAAACCTCGTCATGATCGGTATTTTTGTTGCCGGTACGATTGGCTTTTCACAAATGGAACGCGAGATGGATCCGCAGGTCCGGTTCCCGGGTTTGCAGATATTGGTTTCCTGGCCGGGTGCTGCCCCGCAGGAAGTAGAAGAGCAGATTGTCGCCAGGATTGAAGAGTCCGTCAGTGACCTGGATGCCATTGAGTGGGTACGCTCCTTTGCAAGCGAAGGCCGCAGCGAGGTTTACATCCTCGCGGAACAACAGGTTGATTTCACCCAATTTATGAATGATGTGAAAATCCGCCTGGATTCGATTTCCTCATTCCCGCGCGACATCGAACCACCACAGGTTCAACAATGGGTCAATCGCGATGAGTTCATGCGGATCGCCGTTCATGGTGATATTGGTGAACGCGAACTCAAACGCCTGGCCGAGACCTTACGGCGTGAAGCGGCACAACTAAATGCAGTTACCCTTGTCCAGTTATTTGGGACACGCGCGGAAGAGGTTTCCATCGAAGTCAGTGAAGATGCCTTGAGGCGTTATAATTTGAGCTTCTCAGAGGTTGCGAATGCAATCCGCAACACCTCGATCAATCAATCCGCCGGCCAGGTACGCACCGAGGTCGGAACCTACCAGCTAAAAGTCCGCAGCCAGGCAGATACGGAAAACGAATTCAACAATATCATTATCCGCGAAACAGAAGATGGCGGTGTCATCCGGGTGGGCGACATAGCCACCGTGCTGGATGGCTTTGAAGACAATCCTATCCTGGCAACCCTCAACGGCGAACCGGCCGTACTACTGCAGATCATGTCAACCGAGGTCATGGACATCGTGACTGCCTCGGACTCTGTACGTGAATGGATCGACGAACGGCGGGAAAGCCTGCCACAGGGTGTCTCCCTGACACTTTGGACCGATCAGGCCGAGGATTTCAAAAGCCGCATGAAGACCATTGGCAGCTCAGCGGCCATGGGACTGGTGTTGGTTATGATGGTGCTGGTGCTCACCTTGCGACCCATCGTTGCGTTCTGGGTAGCTATTGGTATTGCCACCGCGTATGCCGGTGCGTTTGTACTGCTGGGGTCTGTGGGCGTGTCACTTAACATGCTTTCCACCTTCGCATTTCTGCTGGTACTGGGTATCGTGGTTGATGACGCCATCGTGGTGGGTGAGGGTATACACAGCGAAGCCAACCGGATCGGCGGGGGTGTCAATGCATCAATAGCCGGCGCCCAGCTGGTAGCCAAGCCGGTAGTATTTGGTGTCATCACCACCATCCTGGCCTTTCTGCCCTGGATATTCGTGAGTGGCTCCACCTCCGAATTCACACGCCACATCACCTGGGTGGTTATTCTCGCATTGGGCTTTTCGCTGGTTGAGTCCTTATTGATACTGCCGTCGCATCTTTCCGGTATGAAACCCCGGCGTAATTTGAAAGGTTTTGGCAAATTCCAAAAACGAATTGCAGACAGCATCCTTCATTTTGCGGACAAGCGTTACCGTAAAATTGGCGGCTGGGCACTTGCGCACCGTTACCTGACCACCAGTATATTTCTTGGTGTACTTGTTATTGGCTTTGGTTTGTTTGGCACCGGCTGGGTCAAGAAGAGCTTTATGCCGGACATCGAGTCCGACGAGATCATTGTCAATGTTGTCATGCCGGAAGGTGCGCCCTATAGTCGCGCACTGGAAATCCTGGCCCAGTTGCAGGCTGCTGAACTGGCATTGGAGGAAGAAGTCAACCAGCGTACCGATGGTGAAGGCGTCCTGATCGAGAACTGGTATACACGCTCACGTCGTGACAGTGTACTTGCCATCGTAAAACTGGCACCGCCAGAAGTCCGCGATATGACTGCCAAGGAAGCTTCAGTCAGGTTACGGGAACTGATGGGAGATGTGCCCGATGCGCGGGAGGTCTCGGTTCAGTACACACAAAACAACAGTGACCCCGATTTTGAATTGTCTATCAGGCACCCGGACCTTGACGTTTTACGTGAAGCAACTGCCGATCTTGAAACCCAGCTACGTACCTACGAAACCATTTACGATGTTCGCAACAACCTGGAAGGTGCGTCCGAAGAGATCCGCCTGACCATGAAACCGGGTACGGCCATGCTTGGCCTGACCCTGGCAGACGTCAATCGCCAGGTGCGCCAGGCATATTTCGGCGAAGAGGTTCAACGTCTGCCACGTGACGGTCAGGATGTGCGGGTCAAGGTACGCTACCCGCTGGAATCTAGACAATCCATTGAGAGTCTGAAGAATTTCCGTGTCCGCACCAATGATGGTCGCGAATTACCACTGCTGGCTGTGGCTGATCTTGAATACGCCCCGGGCATCACACGTATCGCACGCTGGAACGGCAACCGCGCAGCACGTATCAGCGCCGATCTTAAAGAAGAAGTCCGCGGCGATATCATGAAGGACCTGGATGAGAACTTTTTCCCGGAATGGGAAAAACGATATCCGGGTACTATCCGTGGCGCAGTCGGCCAGGCTGAGGGCGAACAACGCTTTATCAATGAGGTCATGGGTCTGTACCTGATCGCATTCTTTGCCATGTACACCATGCTCGCAGTGGCATTCAGGAGTTACTGGCAACCGATATTAATTCTTATTGCCATGCCCTACGCTTTTGTCGGCGCCATTTTCGGGCACAGCGTGATGGGTCTGACCATGGCGATATTCAGCTATTTCGGTATTGCGGCGGCAGCAGGTGTTGTTGTTAACGATAACCTTGTACTGATGGACTACTGCAACCGGCTCAGAGACCAGGGCATGAGCGCCAGGAAAGCCATCATTGAGGCAGGTGTCGTGCGCTTCAGACCTATCCTGCTGACCTCGGTCACTACCATTGTTGGCCTGACGCCAATGATGCTGGAACGATCTATACAGGCGGCATTTCTGAAACCCGTTGTCGTTTCGCTGGCCTTTGGTGTGTTCTGTGCCTTCTTTGTAACGCTGCTGATGGTCCCTTCGCTTTATGCTATCGGGCTCGACATCGGTGATTTCTTTACTAGAGGCAAGGAAAAGATTCGCGGTAAATTAAACCGTGGGCCGCATGCGGAAGCGAAAACCACTGCACTTTAGAATCACCGTTGTTCTTGAAGGAAACTTCAGTGCGTTACACGTGCTCATTTACCCTTGGGTCTGTTGGCAAACCAGGACAATTTTTCCCTCAGGCTTACAACGCTACCGGCTATAATCAATGCCGGGCTTTTGATAAATGAGCCTAATATCAGAACCTGTCAGCCGAATGTAAACGGCACACCGGAACATTACCGCTTAACAGCCGAAATCAAAGTTGAACCTATACTGATGAATACTCCGACCCAAATAAACAAGGACCCAATTGAAAACGAAGCGCTTCGTTTGTTACGTTCCTTAATACATGTTGATTGCAGCGACGGCCGCAAGTGGAATATTGACACCTGCCGGGAAATTGCCCCACTTACACTCGAGATCAATCAACTGAAGCGGGAAAAAAATGCCATCGTTCTGGCCCATTCCTATGTCGAACCAGAGGTTGTCTACGGAGTTGGTGATTTTAAAGGTGATTCCTACTTTCTTGCTGCACAAGCAAAGCAGGCAAAAGCAGATATTATCGTCTTTGCCGGTGTTGTGTTCATGGCCGAAACTGCCAAGATCCTGTCACCGGATGCCCTGGTGGTTGTACCTGACCGGGATTCGGGTTGCAGCCTGGCAGATTCAATTACCGGCGATGATGTTATCAACATGAAAGCCTTGTACCCGGATGCCGCGGTTGTTTGTTACATTAACAGTACAGCGGAGGTTAAGGCTGAATCAGATGTTTGTGTAACCTCAGGCAATGTTTACGATATTATGGCCAAACTGCCTCAGAAACGTATTCTTTTCGTGCCGGACCGG
>Ga0265303_10003115_pt1 | contig 10356 bp, 7 predicted proteins | sample Helome_2_FD_192494 | JGI IMG/M metagenome (GOLD analysis project Ga0265303, IMG submission 192494) | Marine sediment microbial communities from subtidal zone of North Sea - Hel_20160317 (Illumina Assembly) | ecosystem: Environmental > Aquatic > Marine > Subtidal zone > Sediment ... | reverse complement strand
TACCCAGTTCGTCATAGACGCCTTGCCACGGAGGATTGTCGTTGTTTGTCACTTTTTACTGGCCTCCCTTGTTGTTTCTGCGGTCGCGGTCAACATGAATCGTACGTTGTCAGCTGTGCCAGCGGCCCGCAGCCGGAACCCGGGTTCGACAAAAATCGGAATCGCAGTATAATCTAATTATGCAAGTGACTGTGACAAACCAATAGGAAATTTTCCAGCGAGTACCTGACTATGAAGATCGAATCCGACCCCGACTATCCGGAACAATTGGCATCCGGCAGCACGGTCTTACAGGATGGCAATGCGATTTACGAAGAGCGGTCGGCCTCGAACATCGAGAACTTTGTCGGCACGACTCGTGTCCCTGTCGGCCTGGCCGGCCCCGTCGTCATCCATGGCGACCAGGCAAAGGGCACCTTTTACATACCGATGGCCACGACGGAGGGTACGCTCGTGGCATCGACCTCGCGCGGCATGAAAGTCATGAACGAATGCGGAGGGGTGCGCGTCAAAGTCGTGCGTAATGGCGGCATTCAACGGGCACCCGTATTCGAGTTCGACACGATCGATGACGCCTTAGAGTTCACTCAGTCGATCAACGACGACTGGTCGTGGCTCGTCCCGATCATGGAGTCGACAACATCGCATGGCAAAGTCATCGATATCCATGCCTGGCAGCTCGGCCGGATAGTGTGCGTTCGCATGACCATGGATCCGGGCGATGCATCGGGCCAGAATATGGTCAGCATCTCGGGACAACGCGGTACCGAGGCAATACTCAAGCGATATCCGAGCATCGTGCACTCCCGTATGGGCGGTGGCATAAGCGGCGAAAAAGTGCCATCGAGTATCGGTACCTTGCTTGGCAGGGGCAAAACCGTGACCGCGAGCATCACAATCGATGGCGACGTGATGCGGCGCATTACACGCGCCGATATTGCCGAGATCCCGCGACACCAGCAGAACGTTTCCAATTTTGCAATGTTGGCTAGCAGCCAAGCCTCTCACAACAGTCTCGCCAACACTCTTGTGGCTATGTACATCGCATGCGGGCAGGACGTTGCGGCGGCGGTCGAGAGTCGCTGGGCCTACAACCATCTCGAGCACGACGCCGAAAAAGGCACGCTTCGATGGGACCTGCACATACCCACCATCACGGCCGGCACGGTCGGCGGCGGCACCGGGCTGCCCACACAGCGGGAATGCCTCGAACTGATCGATTGCTATGGGGCGGGCAAGGTCGATAAGTTTGTCGAACTCTGCGCCGTTGCTGCGCTTGCCAACGAGATATCTTTCTGGGGTGCGCTGTGCGCCAGCGAATGGATCGACGCGCACGCCAGCCTGAAATCCCGATAATTACCAGTCAGTTCTTCGTGAATGTCAAAATCAACGATACATAGCTATCCTGATACGAATGCCATTCGTGAACTTCCGGCATTGGCCAGCCAGGTGATTCCCGAGCGGTGGGAAGATCAGAACGGTCACATCAACGTGAGTTTCTACATGGCAATTTACAACGACAGTGGCTGGCCCATGTTGGATCTGATCGGGATCGACGAGCGGTATTTCAGCGAGAGAAAGATGGGGCTTGTCGACCTCGACAACCACATTCGCTACCTGAAAGAATTGCATGTCGGTGACCAGGTTACGGCGTACGGTCGATTTTTCGCGCAAGACGAGAAACGAATTCAAGGCATTGTGTTCGTTGTGAACGATGACAAGGACGAGTTGGCGAGCACGATCGAGTTCCTGTCGATCAATATCGACCTTCGGGAGCGAAGATCAGCCGGTATTCCTGACGACGTCGCAGCGCGACTGAAGGCAATTATCAAAGAACATCAAAAGCTCGGCTGGACGGTACCAACCTGCATGTCGATTCCAAAGAGCACGAAGTCGTCAGGCTGATATGTCGTCGAATGCGAGTCGCGCCGATTTGGCGGCGCCCATGGAGCCATCGTAGCCGGAGGGGCACGCCGCGTCTCCGACGTTGTAGAGATTGCCTATCGGCGTCCGATGTCCGACGTGTTTGTCGGGCACGGTCCTGAATCCCGGCCATTTACCTCGATAGCAGGTCTTGGTAAGGACCGTGCAGCGGTTTTCGAAGTCCGGGAAGATCTCGCCCAGATCCTTCATGACTTCTTCGAATTCCTTCTTGATGTCACCTGGTTTCAGACTGTCCGTCGGCGCGGCACCCACCGTGTATAAATGCTTGCCTGGCGGCGCGATACCCTCGGCTTCCAGGGAGGGCACATCGATCATGTTGACGCGCCGGCTGCAGCCGACACTGATCGCGGAATAATCCATCAGGAGTTCATCGCTCGCAAAGTGCAGCCACATGATGGCTGTCGGCGTCATGTCACGGTTGATACGCTGGACATACTCCGGGTCCAGACAATCCTCGGGAAGCAATTGCACGGTGCCGGCGGGCCCGATGTTGCTGACCACCACCGGTGTCGCGACATCCGTGGATTGGCGCTCCTTGCGAATACGTACGCCGCTCACCCGGCCTTCGCTTACGTGAATACGCTCAACCGTCGCGCCGGTCCAAACCTCGCCCCCGGTGTCCCGGATCAGATCGGCCATGCGGTTCCACAGGGCAATGCTGCCGCCTTCGATAAAGCCGAATGTCAACGGCGCGATGACTTTGATCATGCGGAAATACTGGGCCGCCGGTAATTCATAACTGTTGACGGTCAGCAGGGAAGATATCGTCGCCTGGAAGATGCCGTGAATGCGCGGGTTTTCCGTGTACTGATTTAGCCAGTCCCGAAAGCTGATGTTCTCGGGCGGCAATTCCTCCTTCATCGCCCTGTTCAGCGCATCGATCACGCGACGGACTTCCTGCTCATCAGTCGCAACCTGGCGAATAATGGTTCTCGTGGCACCCTTGCTGAGGTCATACACCTCGCCGTCGAGCCACATGCCCACGCGCGTGCTCGGCTTCACTCCGGAAGGAACGCCGACAGCCTCGCACACCTGTTCCATGTCCCGCCCGACCGGTACCGCCAAGCCACCGGTCGCGCACTTGTAGCCATCATGGTCGACCGTCGAAAAGCGACCGCCCAGGTAACGGCGCTTTTCCGCCAGCAGCACGCGTTGGCCGGCATGGGCCAGCAGGGCTGCGGCGCACATTCCCCCGACGCCGGAGCCAATTACGACCGCATCAGGATTCTTCGTCATTGCAGCAGATTAGAGAGGGGCCGACGATGTCGGCCCCCTTGTTCTTCGTAGTATCTTTTCGTGCAACCGGAGCCTCGAAATCACTCCCAGCGGTGATTGAAACTGACGCCGTAGGTCCTTGGCGGAGCCCAGATTCTCGATGCGCCACCGAAAGTTCCCGAGATCCCGTGGGATGCGTAGAGTTCATCGCTGAGGTTCTTGCCCCAGGCGATCAAGTCCCATCTTTCGCTCGCGGACGTGAATGTTATCGCCGCGTCGAACACGGTGACGTCGGGCTCTTCTTGCCTGGGGTCGCTGCTGGGCTCGAAGTTGAATTCATCGGTATACGACCCTGACGCATTGAACCCCAGCGTCGCCCCGTCATCCAACAGTACCGTATAATCCGCGGTCAACGTCCAGGTGAGCTCGGGAGTACGTGGCAAGTCGTTGCCCGTAAAATCATCGGCCCCGGCAACGTAGCTATCGTATTGGCCGTCCATGGTGGCAACGCCGCCCGAAACCCTGAAGTTCTCCGTGATTGCGGCCGCGAAATCAACTTCGAATCCATCGATGCTGGCAGTTGCATTGGCAGCGATGAGAATATTGTTCTGCAGAAACCACACTTGCAGATCATCGTAGTCCAGATCGAAATAGGCGAAATTGAAGCGTAGACGGTTGTCCAGCCACTGCGTCTTGCCGCCTATTTCTATATTGGTCGCTTCTTCGGGATCCAATGGAGTACTCGCCGCGACCGGACTTCCCTGCGTACCGTTGAATGCGCCGCTCTTGAAGCCTTCCGAATAGGTCGCATACAGCATGGCGTCGTCAGCAGCCTGCCATTCAACCGTGGCCCGCACCGTCGTGTCATCCCACGTCTCGGAGGCAGAGACCGAGTACGGGGCGCCGACGAGCGGAATACCTGTCGGTGGCGCACCGTCCACGTTGTCGATGGCCTCGTTGAATATGTCCTTGTCATCCTCGGTATAGCGGGCACCCAGCGTCAATGCCAACGTGTCCGTCGCGTTCCAGGTGAACTGGCCGAACGCCGCGAAACTCGTCGTGCCGGCTGTCTGGTTGAAGGTCACGTCACCGGGGCTCAAGCCGGCCAGAGGCGTAATGTCCTCCCAGTAGGTGAAAAAGCTCTCTGTGCGATCCACGTCTTCGTCGAGGTAATAGAGTCCGACCACCCATTTCAGATTGTCCCCTTCGGAGGCAAGCCGGAATTCCTGTGAGAACTGGTCGGAATCCTGGTCTGCCCAGTCATCGACTTCGTAAATCCCAAGGCCGCCCTCCAGCGAGGAGAGCAGCGGAACCAGGGCCTGGAACCATGACATATCGCTGTCGCGGTAGGCCGTGATCGAGGTCAGCGTTGCCCAATCCAGGTCCGCATCGACGCGAGCCAGGAAACCCGTCAACTCCTTTTTGGCATACGCGGAATCATCGAACGACGACTCGCGGTCTCCCACGGTCTGGTTGGCCGCTTCCTGGCGAGCAAGCAACGGGGGGATTTGTGATAAGGGCGGCAGCCCCGGGACATCCAGGTTGACCAGGCGGCGATTGGCACCGGCACGATCTATGTCCGTGTAGTCGAAACCCAGCAAGATATCGATACGGTCCGTTGGCGTGATCAGCAACTGGCCGCGTACGCTCGTCGTATCGTCGTCTTCGAGTTCCTGCCCCGTTGTTATGTTGTTCGCGTAGCCGTCCCGAGTCTGCCAGTTGACCACGAGCTTTCCAGCCACATTGTCCGAAATAGACCCATTGACGTAGGCACCAACCTTGTACAGGCTGTCGCTGCCGACGGTCGCACCGGCTTTGGCCTCGAACTCCTGTTGCGGTTTTCTCGTGAACACGTTGATGGCACCGCCTGCTGCGTTCTTGCCGTAGAGCGTGCCTTGCGGACCCCGGAGTATCTCGATTCGTTCGATGTCGTACAGATCCATCGCGGCGCCACCTGGCCTGCCCAGGTAGACATCGTCGAGGAACACCGCGACAGCCGGGTCGGAACCGCCCGAGTCATTGGTAGTGCCGACGCCGCGGATGAAAATCTGCGGTTCTGCGAGATTGAACTCCGTGTACTTGAAGTTCGGTGTCTTGTGGGCAATATCGTAGAGGCCGGTTATTCCTCCCGGTTTGACATCCTCTCCACTGATCGCGACGACCGACATCGGCACATCCTGCAGCCTCTCGGCGCGTCGTTCGGCCGTCACAGTGATCTCTTCGAGAACGGCTCCGGCGCTCCCCTGTGCGAGCGCGCTTAGCGGCACACCCAACGAAAGGACTACTACGGCATGAATTACGTGACGGATTCCCAACTGAGTGCAGCTCGAATTGTTCATTATCATTAACCCCCTGTGAGTCTTTATCCGGGCGCTATAACAACGGTCATGCTTCGCGGCCAGCCTGATTCAGGCTGTGAGATGGCCGATACGCCGGGTGGCTTTCATAGCCAGACTTATTACTTTCATAAAAAGACCTTCTCGGCAGCTTACTATTTGAGCGAATGGTTTTCAATCCCGCGGAATGGCCGCCGAGGGCGGTGCAATGATCCCACGCTCGCGTTGTTGACGGCATTAGTATTGATCACAACCATGCTCTGCGGTCGGTCGTGTTTGGCAGTAGCCGTTCGCGCCGCATCAACGGACCGCCAGCTGCAACCAGTCCCTGAGAAACCCATTGACCTCCGCCGGTCTTTCCAGTGGCAGCAGATGCCCGGAGTCTTCGAGAACCTGCAGCGACGCGCCACGGATATTGTCGGCAATAAAGCGGTTGCCGCTGACTGGCGTCACCGGGTCCTCCTGCCCACAGAGGACTCGTACGGGGCAATGGATCGAGTCGAGTTGCTCCCGGCAGTCCAGCCGCATCATTGTGGCGCGTTGCTGGCGGCAGAACTCCTCAACACCAAGTTCTTGCCCCATGATCGTCAGGATTTCCCACGTATGTTCAGCGTGTGGCCCACCTCGGAACACGACGAAATTTCCGATGTCTTCGAGCACTGCATCGTAATCCTGCAGTGCTTTACCGATCAGGAATTCACGCTGCTGGATCGCCTGTTCGGAATCGGCGTACGGTGACGAACTGATAAACGCCAGTCGATCGATTCTCTCGCGTGCGTGACCGAAAATGTTCATCGCGATATAGCCACCGAGCGAAAAGCCAACGAGTGAAAAAAAACCTTCCGGTACTTGTAGCAACACACGGTCAGCCATTTCGACGATCGATTCTGCCCCGGCATAATCGCCAACGATGACCTCGTAATCGTCAGACAGTTCATCGACCTGCGCCGACCATAACCGGGCATTATTGCCCATGCCGGGAATCAGGACGACGACGGGTTTTTGATCTGTAGTCACTTGATGTCAGCATCCTGATAATCACGAAATGTAGCCCTGGCTCGCGACAGTATGAATCCGGACAACGGCAAGAACACGAGCGCCATAACCAGTAACGAGTAACCCACTGCACCTTCGTCCCTGAAACCGTAGTCCGTGATCAGCCCAACGATCATCGGCCCGGTACCGAGCCCGATGATGTTGATGAAGAACAGGTATATCGCGATGACCTGGCCACGAAACTGGTTCGGCGTCACTTCATGCAATGCAGCCGGCGCGACGCCAAACGGCAGGCTGATCAGAAACTGCGTTATTCCCATAAGGCCCAGCGCCACCCAGACATTCGTTGCAAGCGGAAACAGCACGCCCGGAACGATGCCCGTAAAGGCAGCGATAACACCGACGTGCAGCACGGCGCCCCGGCCATAGGTCTCGTGCAGGCGTTGGCTGAGAACGCTGCCCACCATGATGCCCGAAGGCGCGCTCAGCAGGATAACGAGACCCAGCCACAGTCCGGATTCGGCCGGCGTCAGCCCGTAGCCCCGCGTAATGACTGCCGGTGTCCAGGCGGAGAAGCTGTAGGAGTACAGGACCATAAAGGCAAAGCCAATATAGTGCCCGAGGTACAGTTTGCGACGCGTCGTGAAATAGGCACGAAACGCGGCAAAGGTCGGCGGCGTCGCGCTGACTTCACGCCGCACCGGTTCGCGCACGAATAACTTGACGATGACGAAAAATAATACGCCCGGTAATCCGACGACAAAGAACACCGCCTGCCACGCCTTGATTGAACCGAGAACCGGCAGTTCCAGCAGGCCAATGCGCTCGACGAGGCCAATTACAATGCCGCCAAAAACAAGCGCCGCACCCACGCCGAAGTATATTCCAGAGGTGTAAACGCTCATGGCGCGTGCGCGTTTCTCGGGTGGAAAATAGTCCGAGATCATGGAATACGCGGCGGGTGACAGGCTCGCCTCGCCGATGCCGACGAAAATCCGTGCGATAAACAGGGTCGCGAAACTGCCTGCAAGGCCGCAGGCCGCCGTCGCAAGACCCCACAGCAGGACCCCGATCGCGACCAGTTTGGTTCGATTCCAGTTGTCGGCCAGACGCGCAATGAAGACACCCATGAACGTGTAGAAGAGCGCAAACGCGAGGCCATGCAGCAGCCCGATATCGGTGTCGGTGAGAACCAGGTCCTCCTTGATCGGCGCCACCAGGAGCGCAATTATCATGCGGTCGATAAAAGAAAAGATGTAAAGCGTCATCAGAACGATGACGACGAACCACGCATAACGCAGGCTGGGCCACTCTCCGTTCGCTTCAGCGTGCGTATTCATCTAATCGTTTTCATCGCGGCACGGTACTCCGCATCGAGCCGTTCAACGAGACTTGCGACCGGCTCTACCTTGTCGATACAGCCGACACCTTGCCCTGCTGCCCAGATGCCTTTCCAGGGCTTGACCTCGGCGCCGTCCTGACCGGAGAAGTTCATTTTCGCTTCGTAGTTCGCTATCTCGCTGGGATCCAGGCCCTGGTTCACGATGCTGGGTTTCATCATGCTCGCGTTGGCTCCAGTGAATGCTTTCGTGACGATAAGGTCTTCTGCCGTGCAGCCTATCAGCATTTCTTTGTATTCAGGTTCAGCGAGACTTTCGTCCGTAGCGATAAAGCTCGTGCCCATATAGGCGAAATCCGCGCCAGCGGCGCAGCTTGCGAGGATAGCCGTGCCGCTGGCAATTCCACCGGCCAGGGCAATATAGCCGTCCCAAAACTTGCGGACTTCATACACAAAAGAGAACGGGTTCAGCGCGCCCGTGTGGCCGCCTGCGCCGGAACAAACCAGCACCAGTCCGTCGGCCCCAGCGTCTGCTGCTTTTCTCGCGTACGCGACACTGTTGACATCGGCAAACACGAGACCGCCATAGGAGTGCACCTCATCGACGACCCTTGCCGGGCTACCGAGTGCCGTGATGACTATTGGTGCCTTGTGCCGAACGACAATCTCAAGATCCTCCGGCATGCGCTTGTTGGTGCTGTGTACAACGAGATTCGCAGCATAAGGTGCATATTGAGAAGCCTGGCCGTCGTCGCTGCGGCAAAGACCCGCGTCGATCTCGGCCAACCACTTTTCGAGATCTTCGGTAGTCCTGCAATTCGGTGTTGGAAACGCGCCAATTATCCCCGCCTTGCATGCGTTGATAACCAGGTCCGGCCCCGAAATCAAAAACATTGGTGCCGCGAATAGCGGCAGCCGCAGCTCGTCCAGTTTCTTGCGAACATCAATGTTTTCCAATTTCACCACCCCATTTTATGCGCCGACCGGTGACTGGCATGACAAAACGTACGATGCGATAACGTACTCAATCCGCAGCGCAATAAGTGCTGCTGGCTCCCGCCTCCGAGTCAAGTCTCCTGGCTTTTGCAGGATGCGGGCATAGCGCGATCTTAGCTGCGACTGCCGTCTCCGGATCGGCCGCAGCGGCAATTATCTGCTCTGGCGCCCGGCCGGTTTCGACCCACTGATCCAGTTCCGATATCGGATCGAAGCGATCGGGCACATCGGCGGGCATCTCCCAACAATGGCCATGGCCCGGTATCAGGAACAGACGATAGAAGGACTGAATCGCGTCGTAACCGCCCATTTCCGCCGCAACGCTTTCGTAATAATCAAGGCTTTGGTCCGGCAGAACCAGCGCATCGCCCCAACCGTGCCACATCAGGTATTTGCCACCCGCATCACGAAACTTTCGCAGATCCGGATCCAGCGCATCCACCACTCTGGCCGTTTTGGTCAGCCTCGGCGGATCAGTGTCGAAATTGAAATCCAGCACCGTGTAATCGTCAGGCGTACCGCCCTCGAACCCCAGGTATTTCGCGTACCTGCCGCCAAGCTGGTTGCCGATCGCGATTCTGTCGTCGGAATCGAGAAACCAGAAACCGACAAAGCGCTCACCGCCCGGTGGCATACCGGGCTGCAACTGCGCACCGTCCGAATTGCGTGGGCCCTGGTACCAGGCGCGGAGCACATCCGTCTCTGTTTCCGTGAAACATCGATCCGATTCTTCGAGATCGCAATCCGGAAGCGCGTCGAAGTCCACGGTGCATTGTCGCGGCGCGGCGATGATCCCATCGGCAGCACCATCCACGGCATCGCATTGATCGATGATTTCCTTTTCCAGTAGAGGAATCTTGGCACCGAAATTCTCCCGCGTGAGGATTCGATTGCCTTGTTCATCCGTATTCGATTGCACGACCCAGGAGCCGTAAACGCCGCCTGACTGCGACAGATTGAGCACGCCGGCACCACCGAGAATACCGTCGAAAAGATCGGGGTAACGTTGCGCCGTGATCGCTGCCATACGCCCACCATTGGAGCAGCCACTGAAATACTCGCGCGACGGTGGGGTACGGTAGAAAGCACTGACAAGGCCGGTACCGGCCCGGTGTGTAAGCGGAATAGCGCGGTGACCGTAAAGCTCAACGGCTTCGGCGTTGTTCTTCGCCCAGGAAGGATCGCCGATGGACGCCTTATGACCGCTGTCCGTCGTGATCGCCGCGTAACCTTGCTTAAGTGCTTCGTTGATGGTGTTCGAGAATCCGGGCTTATCGGGCAGCACCATGCCGCAATAGCCACCACAGCCGGACTGGTAATACTTGCCGTTCCAGTCTGCCAGCGGGAATCGCGCCTCAAAGCCGATGCTCGGATCGATTGTGCCCTGAATCTGGCAAAAACCTGGCAGGTCTTCCCGGTCTGTTATCGCTGTCGCCGCACTCACAGTGACGCCCGGGAGATGATCAGAGGACATCGCCTCGCACTGTGCCCGCAAATCGGGTTTCCGGTCGCAGGCGCATATTGCAAGAA
>Ga0265303_10003113_pt1 | contig 10360 bp, 12 predicted proteins | sample Helome_2_FD_192494 | JGI IMG/M metagenome (GOLD analysis project Ga0265303, IMG submission 192494) | Marine sediment microbial communities from subtidal zone of North Sea - Hel_20160317 (Illumina Assembly) | ecosystem: Environmental > Aquatic > Marine > Subtidal zone > Sediment ... | reverse complement strand
CATCGAACATTACCTGCGCGAACACTTCGATGTGATTCCGGTTGATATCTGGGGCATCGAGGAATTCATCGATACCGATGGCAATAGCTACACCGAGCGTGAGTTGGCACTGCGTTACCAGGCCAACTTCACCCCGTCACTGGTGTTTTATGATCGCAATGGTAAACGGGTTTATCGCCTGCGGGGTTACTACCCGCCTTACCAGTTCCGCGCGGCACTACACTACGTAGCCGAGGGTTTCTACCGCACTGAGAAATTTCGAGATTACCTGCAACGCGCCGAACCCGGGTTATTTTTCACCAGCGGAGAATTGATCGAGCGTGACTTTTTCATGCCCCCGCCATATAACCTCGAGCGAAGCAGCCAGGCCTCGGCTAAAGCGCTAGCCGTTTTGTTTGAACAGGCCTCCTGCCATGCCTGCGAATTGCTGCATAGCGGACCGCTCAGCCAGACCGAAATTCTGCACGAGATCGCCAGCATGGACGTCGTGCAACTAAACCTGTTCGCCGATACCGAAGTGATCACCCCGAGCGGTAAACTGACTACCGCTAAACAATGGGCCAAGGACCTCGACCTGTTTTATACTCCTTCAATCATTCTGTTCAGTCCGGCGGGAAACGAAATCATGCGCGTCGATTCGGTGGTACAATTTTATCGCCTGTGGGGCGTCCTCGATTATGTCAACAAGCGCATCTACGATAATGGCATCGATTACCAGAGCTGGCGCCTGCAGCAACGTGAAACCATCGAGTAGATTTTGATATGAACCCCGGGACTGCAAGCCGCGAGTCATTGTCACAGGCTGTCATCGATACCTGCCTGGCCATGAACACTCATGGTATCAACCAGGGTAACGCCGGTAATATCAGCCAGCGCTTCGAGGAAGGTTTTTTGATAACGCCCTCGGGTATCGCGTATGAACGACTGCAACCCGTCGATATCGTTTACGTCGACATGGATGGCAGTTCAAGGGATTCACTTGCGCCCTCTAGCGAGTGGCGCATGCACCGTGATATCTACATCAACCATCCCGATGCGGGAGCCGTGCTGCACGCCCATGCTACCTTTGCAACCGCACTTTCCTGCCTGCGTGTCGATATCCCCGCGTTTCATTACATGGTCGCGGTCGCTGGTGGCAGCGACATCCGTTGTTCGGATTATGCCCTGTTCGGTAGCCAGGCGCTGTCCGATACCATGCTACAAGCGATGCTCGAGCGTAGAGCCTGCCTGCTCGGCACCCACGGCATGATTTGCTATCACGATAATCTAGACAAGGCGTTGTGGCTCGGCGTCGAAGTCGAAACCCTGGCGAAGCAGTATTGGCATGCCCGCCAGGCCGGTGAGCCGGTGATTTTGTCTGACGCGCAAATGGCCGAGGTGCTGGAACGATTTAAAAGCTACGGTAAACAATCGGCGGATGAAACCTGACGATGAACGTCGATGGTATTCCCTATCGCAGTATCTGGGTTAACGAGGATGACCGCACGGTCGACATCATCGACCAGACCCGCCTACCGCATGCCTTCCAGATCAGGCACCTGCAAACCCTGGCTGACGCCAGCGTCGCGATCCGGGATATGCAGGTGCGTGGCGCGCCCCTGATTGGCGCAACCGCCGCCTACGGTTATTATCTCGCGATGCGAGAAGATCCGTCCGACTCCGCTTTGGAAGATGCCTACTCGCGCTTGTTCCAGACCCGGCCGACCGCGGTCAACCTGCGCTGGTCGCTGGATCGTGTTAAAAACGCTATTATCGATACGCAACCCGGGCAACGCGCTCAACAGGCTTTCGCCGAGGCCAGGCTGATCGCCGATGAAGATGTAGAAACCAACCAGGCGATTGGCAGGCACGGTCTCGAACTTATAAAAGAAGCCGCCGCGCAAAAACAGCCCGGCGAAGTCGTTAATATTCTCACCCACTGCAACGCCGGCTGGCTCGCAACCGTCGACTGGGGTACCGCGACAGCACCGATCTACATGGCACACAATGCCGGCATTCCAGTCCACGTCTGGGTCGATGAAACCCGGCCACGTAACCAGGGTGCGAGCCTGACCGCCTGGGAACTGGGTCACCATGGCGTGCCGCACAGCCTGATCGTCGATAACCTCGGCGGACACCTGATGCAGCATGGCATGGTCGATCTATGCCTGGTCGGCAGCGATCGTACTACCTGCGCCGGTGATGTCTGCAACAAGGTAGGCACCTACCTGAAAGCCCTCGCGGCTAAAGATAACGACATTCCGTTTTACGTTTGTCTGCCAGGCACGACCATCGACTGGACAATTGTCGACGGCATCAACGAAGTACCAATCGAACAACGTGACGCCAGTGAAGTAACCGAGATATCCGGTAAGCTGCCCAATGGTGAAGTTGCTTCCGTATGCATAACGCCGGCTGGTACCGCGGTGGCAAATTATGCATTCGACGTCACTCCGGCAAGGCTCGTCACCGGGTTGATCACCGAACGCGCTATCGTCGCTGCGACGCCCGAAGATATCGCCAGGATTTTCCCCGACCACCCATAAAACTAATACACAAGGCTTAAAGTTTACAATTTTTGCAGCACAATCTGCTAACCAGACAGATGAATTTGACCAATCGTTCCAAACTCTATTAACATACATCGCTCAACACGAGAGCAACATGCCCCGGCAAAAAAATTACGATCAAGTGCAGGTACTGGAAAACGCTATGAAAGCGTTCTGGGCGCGGGGCTATGAAGCCACTTCGATGAATGACCTGGTCAAGATAACCGGAATCAACCGTGGCAGCCTGTACACCGCTTTTCCGCATAAACGCGCCCTGTTCATGTCGGTACTACAGCATTACGACCAGATTTACCGGGTTGAACATCTGCAGCAAATAAGCGCCCGGCACACTCCCGGAGACGCGATTATGAAGGTGTTCGAATTGGCTGCGACAAAGCCGGCCGATAGCAGTACCCCCTGGGGCTGCCTGCTGGTTAATACCGCGCTCGAGCTTTCGCCGCATGACCCCGAAGTTTGCGAGTTTATCGAGCATTGCTTACAAGGCGTTGAAGCGTTTTTCTTTACCCAGATTAAAGCAGGCAAACAGACTGGCGAGATCACCACTACACAGGCTACGCGATCAACTGCGCAGGCTTTGCTCAGTTTGTTTTTAGGTTTACGTGTATTGACACGCGCAAAAACCAGGCAATGCACAATAAATTCCGTCACTTCCCAGGCCAGGAAGATGCTGCAGTAAAAAAAATTTGGCCATATTTGGAACGATCGTTCAATCAACCACAGAGGAGTAACTCATGAGTGTTTCTTACGTCGAACGAGATCAGGCAGATGCCGAAACTATAGCCTTCTATGACAAATCGGAAGACCGCTTCCAGGCGCTACTAAACATCTTCAAGGTATTCGGGCATCAACCTGAATACGGTACGGTGTTTACTGACATGATTATGGCCGTCCTCAAAGATGGCGTGATTGACTGGAAAACAAAGGAATTACTAATCCTGAAGGCGACCCAACGTAACCAGTGTCAATATTGTGTAGTGCAGCATGAACGCGTGTCGGACATGCTGGGAATTTCTCAGGATAAGATTGCCGATATCGACGGCGACAGGTATAAAACCAGCGCGCATTTCAGCGAAGGCGAAAAAGCCCTGTTGGATTTAACAGTACAAATCGGTGAAGACGCCAATCGTGTATCCGCAGAACTATGGGAACGATTACACGCCAACTGGAGTGAGCCCGAAATTGTCGATGCCGTGTTTGTCATCACGATCTATATCGCCGTCTCCAAGTTTGGTGACGCGCTCGGAGTTGAGCTCGAACCGATGTTCGAAGGTGTAAAGCCGGTGCTGAAGGTCAATCACTAAATCGATTCAGCCGATGCTCGGACTTCAGGTTCGAGCATCGACTGGGATTTGAAAAGCGGATCGAAGTCTGTTTGCAAACCGCATATCCTGCGGCTAGTAATTCTTCCGCAGTATAGTCAGGCCATCACCAATCGGCACCAGTGACAGATCGAATCGGCCGGGTGCACGCTGGTGTAACCAGGTATTGAGTTCGCGCAACGCGACGGTGTCTTTACTGGTATCTGCAGGGTCGATTACCGAACCGTTCCACAGCACATTATCGAGCGTAATCAGACCACCGGGACGCACCAGCACCAGGCAGGCATTGACATAGGCCCGGTAGCCGCTTTTATCGGCATCGATATAAGCAAAATCGAAAGCGCCTTCAAAACCTTCATCGATCAAACTGTCCAGGGTCTGTTGTGCCGGTGCGAGCCGCAAATCAATTCGCCCGGCGACATTTGCCTGTTGCCAGTGTTGCCGGGCGATACTGGTGAACTCTTCGCTTACATCACAACAGGTCATCTTCAATCGGGGCATACCGAGGCTCAGGCGCAGGCTGGTATATCCGGTGAAGGTGCCAACCTCGAGACCGTTTCTGGCATCGAGCATTTTGAACAGTAACAGCAGTAATTGTACCTGCTCGGGCGAACTGATCATGTTGGCATCGGGCATGACCAGGGTCTGTTCGCGCAGCAGTCGACAGGCTTCCGGTTCATGTAACGATACCTCTAGCAGATATTCCTGCAAGGTTTCACCAAGACCTATTGACGATGTAGACATGATGTTTCTCCTCAGAAGTTTACGGTCGTTAAAACCCTTAAGTTCTATGGGGTTGAGTTTCCATTTTATGGCCCATACCTAGCCCTGATAGAGAAATCATTCTGACTTAACCCCGGGGACAACACAATGTCGCTACATCTGATCAGCTTCAAAACCTGCCCGTTTGTACAACGAGCTGTTATTACCTTGAAACACAAGAAAATCGATTTCGAAATCACTTTTATAGACCTCGCCGATCCACCTGACTGGTTCCTCGAATTATCACCGCTGGGGAAGGTTCCGGTGCTTAAGGTAGATGATGAAGTCCTTTTCGAATCAGCGGTCATCAACGAGTATCTCGATGAAATTACCGGCGGCGAATTACAGCCCTGCGATCCGTTGGCGCGTGCAAAAAATCGGGCCTGGATCGAATTCGCTTCGAACATGCTCGGCAATCTCTACATGATGAAAATGAGCAAGGATGAGGAGAGATATAACAAGTATCGCGATCTGCTCGTCAGTCAGCTGCAGCGTGTTGAAAAACGTCTCGGTGACGGGCCCTGGTTTAACGGTGAAGACTTTTCGCTCGCAGATACCGCTTTCGCGCCGCTATTTCGACAGAATTCGGTGGCCGACGACCAGCTATCGGTCCTCGACCCTGTCACCATGCCACGAACTAACGCCTGGGCGCAGCGCTTGCTGGCCTTGCCCGAAGTTCGCGATTCGGTGGTTGATGAGTTTGAAGAGCTTTATCTCAGCGCGATGCAAAAGAATGGGTCTTATAGCCTGAATCGCCTGGCAGCTTAGAATGACGCTAGAATATTCGGCAATGATGAGGAAAAAACATGGCTAACTGGCTTGAAGGCAAGGTCGTCGATAATCGACGCCTGAACCAGTATCTGACTTCACTGATTATCGATGCAGCGCTCGATGGTTACGAAGCGGGACAGTTCGTACGCATCGGGCTGGCTGATGGTGACGAGGTTATAGCACGCCCCTACTCGCTGGTTAATACTCCCGCGGAATCCTGGCTCGAGGTCTACTTTAATATTGTCGAAGACGGCCCCCTGTCACCGCGACTGTTCAAACTCAAAACCGGGGACGATGTGCTGATTGCCGATAATCCCTCCGGATTTTTAACGGTCAGCGAAGTACCGCAATGCAATCATTTATGGATGATTGCAACCGGCACCGGCATTGGTCCGTTCCTGGCGATCCTCAAAAGCGAAGCCGCGTGGCAAAAGTTTGAAAAAATCATTCTGTGTTACTCGGTAAGCTACGCCGAAGAACTCGCCTATCAGGAAGTTATCGAGCAGGTCGCGTTGACGCACGCGGGAAAATTCTGTTACGTGCCGATAATTACACGAGAAACTTTTGCTGGCGGCCTGGGAAAACGCCTACCGGCATTAATGCGGGATGCCAGTCTCGAGCAGCATACCGGTATCGACATTAACGCCGAAAACTCCCACGTGATGATGTGCGGCAGTTCCAGCATGATTACCGATGTCAGTGCGGAACTGGTCGCGCGCGGGATGAAAAAACACCGCCGCCGCGATCCGGGTCATTTCACAACCGAAAAGTACCACTAGCCCTTTAACACATCAATCAAGGACAGTGTCATGCGCGCAGTCGCGCCCCATAACATTTCACCGTCGTAGAGATCATAATAAACCACCGGCCAGGATCGCTGCGAGTCCGGGTGCTGACGCTGCTCGGTGCGATAGTTTGAACGCTCGGCAAGCCAGGCCAGTGGCATCGTGAAGGCACGCGCGACCTCGACATGGTCGAGTTGCAGCTGGTAAGGCCAGTCGATAACACCCACGTAAGGTCGAACCTGGAATTCGCTGATAGTGTGGTGGTGATTGATGTGACCGAGAACTTCGACGTCGGCGCCTGCTATTCCCACCTCCTCCTCTGCTTCGCGCAACGCCGTCGCCAGCAGGTTCTGGTCTTCCTCGTCACGCTTGCCGCCGGCGAATGCGACCTGGCCACTATGGCGGTCACCTTCGAAACTGGTACGCCGGATATAGAGGATATGCCAGGCGTCCTCGATGCGCAGAAAAGGCACCAGCACCGCGGCTTCGCGGGCATCATCACTCAACAACTCAGGCGGTACATCATAGGTGGTATCGGCCTGAGCATGCAGGCGGGCGCGAATTTCGTCGATACTGAGAGCGTCCAGTTCAGGCACGCTTCGCGGTCTCGCTCCTGCGGATCGCCACCTGGTACAGAATCTGCTGGCGCTGTTCATTGCTGGCGCCGCCCCAGGCACAAATTTCTTCGAGTTTGCGAAAGCAACCGACACAGACGTCGTCATCGTCGAGCGTGCATTTACGCACACAGGGCGATTTCACAGGCGTTGTCGATTCAATAGTCAAAGTTGCCATTTTCGAATTCCGGATGATCCCTGAAGTATAGGATCGATTCATCAATCTGGTTCAGCAATCGCTGCCTGTCCTTGCCGAGCACACCTTTTAGCACCATGTGGTTGGAGGCGTGATCGCTGCGAAAAATGGTACTCTCGAGCCGGGTTGCATCAATCAGGGTCCTGATTTCATCACAGAGTTCAATCGTATCGAGTTCCTCAAACCGGTTGTCGAAGCCCGCCTCGAATTTCTCACGCCCCTTGTAAAAAGTCAGCACCAGGGTCGCCAGGTAATCCGGCTGGGTATCGTTGGCGAGCCGTGCCGAGGCGAGTGCATGCTGCCGGCTCAGGCGTTTGCCGCCAATTCCGTTGAGAATCATGACCGAGGTTTTGATGCCGGCGGCGCTGGCGCGTATCAGCGCATCCGCGGTAGTAGCGTAGCTTTCGCCCTTGTCAATATGCTGCAATACCTGGTCATCGCCGCTTTCGGCGCCAACATATATGATTTTCAAACCCAATGCCGCCAGTTCCTGCAGGTCTTCATCGGACTTGTTCTTCAAATTGGATGGCAGGCAGTACGACGACACCCGGCTAACCGACGGCAGTGACGCTCTGATTTCACCAAGAATGGTACGTAGACGACGCATCGACAATACCAGCGCGTCACCATCCGCGAGAAAAACGCGCCTCGGTTCCAGTCCCTGTTCGGCGCAGGCGCGAATCTCGGCAAGCACTTCGGCTTCTGCCCGGGGCCTGAATTTCTTTTGCGCATCGGTATACATTTCGCAATAGGTACAGCGGTTCCAGCTGCAACCGTTGGTGACCTGGAAAATCAGCGAGCGGCCTTCACTTGGAGGGCGAAACAGCGGTTCGACGTATTGCGTGGGTAATTGTTGAAACATAATGTCGAAAGACTAATTTATTCTGCCACTCCGACACAAGTGATACCGGCTTGCATCCCCATAAAAAAACTGTATTTTATTCGCATGCCAACCCGCATTATCAATACTGATCTGTACCCGCTTGAGCAGTTATCGTCCGCGGCCGCACAATCCTGGCTCAGCGATGTAAAAGCAAGCCTTAAGCGCTTCGGTTCCTGCACCCTGGCGAATTTCGTAACCCGGGAAGCACTCGACATCATGGCGCAACAGGCCAATTCAATTGCCCATCTCGCCTACCCCGGTCCAACCGAAGTCAGTCCGTATTTCTTTAACTACCAGCTAGGTAAAGACCAGGATCTGCCTGCCACGCATCCGCTAAGACACAAGGGTAAACGCAATCTGGCACAGGTCGCAGCCGACCTGATTCCAGGGGACTGTTTACTCAGCCGGCTCTATCATAGCGATTTCATGCTCGATTTTCTGTCCGCGGTAACCGAAGGACCCATTTATCGTAACCAGGATCCTTACCAGTCACTAAATATTTCAGTCATGAACCGGGGCGGTTGCCAGCAATGGCATTTCGACAGTGGCGACATGGTAATCACGCTGTTACTGCAGGAACCCGAGGACGGAGGAATTTTTGAATACGCACCGGCGATTCGCACGGAGACGGACGAGAATTTCGATGCGGTACAGCGGGTGCTCGACGGCACTAGCAAACAGGTAATTCAGAATCGTTTACAGGCCGGCACCCTGTCGCTGTTTCGCGGTCACTACTCCCTGCACCGGGTAACAGCGGTTGCAGGCGAACGCCAGCGCTTACAGGCCATCCTGGGTTATTCTACCAAACCGGACCTGTTGGGCAGTAAGGAATCGAGCATGCTGCACTATGGTCCGCGAGTTGCTGAAATCGAGAACAGCAATCCACTTTATCCCGCACAGGTCGCGATCTGATAAATACAGGTAGCCTACAGGTAATTTCTTATTTGTCAGACAAATTAAAAAAGCATAGCATTGCAACCCGTTTACCACGGCAGCTTAGGCTGCATAACTTGACTGGAATTCTGGATTGGCTGACAAAATCTTAAGTATCTCGCGCCGCACGCGCCAGACCCCGTTTTCGCCGCGCGTAGAAGCCGCTGGTGTCAAGGGCTATACCGTTTACAACCACATGCTGTTGCCTACCTTTTTCGAATCCAATGAAGCGGATTACTGGAGTCTGTGCGAGGACGTACAGGTCTGGGACGTGTCCTGCGAACGCCAGATAGAAGTCTCGGGTCCTGACAGTGAACGCCTGATCCAGCTAATGACGCCACGCGACATCTCGAAGGCCGTTATCGGCCAGGGATTGTACGCGCCGCTCTGTGACGAAAACGGTGCCTTAGTCAATGATCCGATACTAATCAAATTTGCGCATGGCGACTGGTGGATTTCCATAGCCGATAGCGATGTACGCTTGTGGGCACGGGGTCTGGCGCAAGGTTTCGGTCTCGACGTAAAAGTTCGCGAAGCCTCGATCTGGCCGCTGGCGGTACAGGGACCGAAAGCGGAAGAACTGGTAACCCGCGTGTTTGGCAGCGAGGTCCCGGGCATCCGTTTCTTCAGGTCGAAAATGCTCGAATTTCGTGGCCAGGCGATGATGGTGATGCGCTCGGGTTACAGCAAACAGGGTGGCTTCGAGATTTATCTGAACGATGCCGACCTGGCCGTACCCTTATGGGATGAACTCTTCGCTCAGGGCCAGGATTTGAATGTTCGGGCTGGTGGTCCCAACCTGATCGAACGCATCGAAAGCGGTCTGCTGTCGTACGGCAATGACATGAACTTCAATCACAATCCCTTCGAATGTGGCCTGGACGCTTTCATCGATCTCGACGCGGACATCGAGTCGATGAGCCTGCCGGCCCTGCGCGCACTTGCGGGCAACCACGTGCATCAACTGGTTGGGATAGTATTCGAACAAGCCGTCGAGTTTGGCGATTATAAAATCGAAGTAGATGGTGAGGTTGTTGGCGACGTGCGCTCGCAGGTGTGGTCTCCTCGCTATCAGAAATTTCTCACCATGGTCATGATGAAGCGTGAATTCCTGCACCAAAACACGAGCGTCACGATAGACAATAATATTGGTAAAATAGTCGATCTTCCTTTCGATTTTGACGCGATAGCCTAACCCCAGGAGACCAGCATGAGTCGATCTTCGTATCTCAAACCCGACACGGTAGCATTGCATACCGGGTATGTCCCGGAGAGTGATCATGGATCGCGCGCGGTGCCAGTCTACCAGACCACCTCCTATGTGTTCGAAAGCGTCAGCGATGGCTCATCGTTATTCAACGTCGAACAGGGGGGACATATCTACAGCCGTATCACCAACCCGACAGTGGCGGTACTCGAGCAGCGTATCGCAGCGCTCGAAGGCGGTAGCGGCGCTATTTGCACTGCCTCAGGCATGAGCGCGCTGTTTACCATTTTCATTACGCTCTGCTCCGCTGGCGACCACATCATATCGGCGACGCCGCTCTA
>Ga0265303_10003112_pt1 | contig 10363 bp, 12 predicted proteins | sample Helome_2_FD_192494 | JGI IMG/M metagenome (GOLD analysis project Ga0265303, IMG submission 192494) | Marine sediment microbial communities from subtidal zone of North Sea - Hel_20160317 (Illumina Assembly) | ecosystem: Environmental > Aquatic > Marine > Subtidal zone > Sediment ... | reverse complement strand
CGTCACCCAGGAAAGCACCGTCGACCTGTCTGTCGGCCACGAGAAACGTGCGGAACTGGTCGGGGGTCAGAATCCATTCGCGGTCATCCTCGCCTGCTCCGACTCCCGGGTACCCGTGGAGATGATTTTCGACCAGGGCCTCGGCGATCTGTTCGTTATCCGCGTGGCAGGAAACGTCGTAGCTCCGACTCAGATCGGCAGTATCGAATACGCGGCCGTGGAACTCGGCGCGAAGCTGGTGGTCGTGCTGGGCCACAGCAATTGCGGCGCGGTTGACGCGACGCTCCAGGCGCTTCGCGAAGAGCGGGTGCTTGGTTCGCCGAACCTGTACGCCCTGGTCGACCGCATTCAACCGGCAATCGAATCGGCAGGTGGACCGAGTACAGATCTCCAGGACGCCGTAATCGCTAACGTCCACCACTCGGTAGCCAGCTTGCTGCATGGCTCCCCTATCCTGGAGGAGCTCGTTGCGTCAGGCGATCTCGCGATCGTGGGTGCCCAATATTCGATCGAGAGTGGCGAGGTTACTTTTCTCGATGAGTGACACAGTGACGGGTCGCTGTTTCTGCGGTGCAATCCGCTTCGAAGCCACCGGGCCTGAGACGTTTGCCTGCTATTGCTACTGCGAGAGCTGCCAGCATGCCGCTGGCGCACCGGTTGTTGCCTGGGCAACTTACCCACGCAGTTCATTCAGGATCACGCAGGGCACATTGCATCTGCACCGCTCATCGCCGGACGTAGTTCGCGGCATTTGCAGTGAATGTGGCTCGTCCATGACGTACCAGAACACCAAGCGATCCAGCGAAATTGATATCACACTCAATTGTCTCGACGACCCCGCGGGCCCTGAACTCAAGGCGCACATCTGGACCGAGGACAAGCAGCCGTGGATGGAGATCAGCGACGATCTCCCGATCTATCCGAGGAACATCGGCTAGCGACCGATTTCCTGACTTTGCCCCGTCTTATGGGGTAGCCAATATTCGAGGCTGTCAGGAGAAGTCGAAATGAAAACCAATCCACTTTATCTAAGCGCAGGTTTGTGCGCCCTCAGCATGATGCCCTTCGTCGCCATGGCCGACGATCATGACGAAGACGACGATGAGATCCCGTTCGACGAGGCCCATGTGTTTTTTGAGCTGAACAATACGGACGGCGACCTCGGTATCCATGCACTAATCGATGGCGAGCCGTGGAAGCGTTTGCGCATAGAGGACCCCGCGGAGAAACGCATCCTCAACGTAAGTGTTCGCAGCCGCTTGCGCCGCCAGGGATTGACCGAGTTTTTCTTTGAAAGTGCGGAGCCTACCTTTGATGAACTGCCGCCTCCCATATTTTTCGCACGTTTTCCGGAAGGCACCTACGAAATCGAGGGCATCACCCTTGACGGTGACGAGATGGAGAGTGAAACGGAGATTACGCATGCCATGCCCGCGCCGCCGAACCCCACTGTCAATGGCGAACCCGTGGCGTTGCAGTGCGACGATGAGGAACCCGGTTATGACGCACCGACTGTCAGCGGTGACGTTGTCATCGCCTGGGACCCTGTAACCCGAACACATCCGACTCTCGGTTATCCGCAAGATGCAGAAGGAATTTCAATTCACAACTACCAGGTCGTTGTGGAGGCGGAATTCGAAGTCGACGGTGAAGAATTTGCCAGTATTTTCAGTGTGACTCTTCCCCCGGGTGTCACTGAGATGACGATTCCGGACGAGTTCCTCGAGCAAAGCGATACGTTCAAGTACGAAGTACTTGCGCGAGAGGAAAGCTGGAATCAGACGGCTACCGAAAGCTGCTTCGAACTGGAAGACGATGAGTAAGTGGTCGACGCTCTTGCATTGCGGGGCCCTCTCGGGCCTCGCAATGCTCTTTCTTGCGCCAACCTTTGCCGACGAGGAATTGCGCCAACGGATTCACAGCGAATACCGGCACCAGAGCTACATGTTGATCGAAGATGCTGACGGCGCCCGCCTCTATCTCTTTGCGACTGCTGACCAACCATCAAGTGTGCGCGAACTACCAGGGCCCAAAGCCGGATTCGTTCACGATGCCCTCGTGAAAGTACGTAGCGATGAGGCGCGAACACGGGTGCGTGGCTTGACCGAACTCGCCGGCGTTGACGACCCGGAGGCACTGGATGCTGCGCTGACCTTATTGACGGACCCCAATGAAGCGGTCCGCGACGAGGCCATGTTTTTGATTCTCGACCATCCGCAGGGCACCGCTATGGTCTCTGCCCTGGGGTTGGTCGACGATGACGAGGAGGATGAGTGACGTGCGCATTGGTCACATTAATCTCGCAACGTCGTTCAACGGGACGGGCGAGCACTTTGTGAGCCTGGTCGAGGCCCTGGAACAGGTCGGTGTCAAACAGCATGTGCTGGTGCGCAACACGGCGCTAGCCAGGCGGGTAGGCAATAGACGGAGTCGAGGTCGGCCCGGTTGTTCGTTCGGCCATAACAGCATGTTGCCTTATGCCATCATGTGACCTGGTCCATATGCACGATCCCGCTGCGGCACAGGCCGGTCTGCTGCTCACGCTGACCCGTTCGATCCCGTTTGTTCTGACCCACCGTCGCTCAGCCGCGATCGGCAGCAATCCGGTGACCCAGGCTATCTACAAGCGCGCGTCAGGAATTATCTGCCTCGACGAGAGCGACATTGCCTTGCTCCGTCATTACGAACCAACGCTGCGGCTGCATATCGTCCCGGACCTTATGCGCTTCGATTCAGCGAACGATCATCTTCGCGTTTATCAGAATTCCCAAAGAATGCCGATGGCAGGAAGCAATGGCATCCAATAGTCGTCACTGTGTTCAAGGAACGGGTTGTCATCGGCGTCTTCCTCAACGTCCCAATCGATACAGCACACGTTATCCCGGTTGAGCGCGTTGGACACCTCGATAAACGCCAGCAGCTTTCCGCGTCGTACATCGAACGAACGACTTACGCGAAAATCCAGGCTGGCGAACAGCGACAGATCCTCAGCATTGCGAGGGCCCGGAATGGCGACGTACAACGGCTCACCGTCGTCATCCGCACCGTTTTCAGCCAGCGTCAGATCGGTTGTTGGCCACCCCGAATGCACGCTCGCTGCTGCCGAGAAATTCCATTTCTCATCACGCCAGGAGAAACCTCCCTGCGCCGCATGACGTTGATCCCAGCTGCGGCTTACGTCCTGCCCATCAACCTGGTCAGTAACTTCCGACCACGTGTAGGCGGCCCACCAGTTCCAGGCGCCTGCTGACCTGTCTACTGATATCTCGATGCCGTGTGCCTGCGCCTCTGTCGGGTCAATTCGAACCCGATCTGCCTGCAATTCCGGCATTACGCCAAGCGGGTCGTAGAGGTTTTCGTAGCGGGGCCTCACTTTGTTCATGTCCTTGAGAAAGGCCTCGATGCGCAATGATGTGTCATTGGGTGTGAGGTATCGAAAACCGGCTATAACCTGGTCGGCGCGTTGCGCGGGCCAGTAGTTGCTTACACCGTCCTCAACCTGCAACGACTGGATAGGTTGCGATTGGTAGTAGCGCCCCGCGCTTAGTCTAAGTTCGCTGTTCTCCGAGGTCCGGTACATGACATTCAGGCGCGGACTCAACTGCGAGTCCGAGCTCAGATCCGTATACGTCTGGTCATCCCATCGCAAACCCAACTCGACCAGCGCCTGACTCGATATCTTCCAACGGTCGGAAAGATACAGGGCGTAGCTGGCCCCGCGCGGGTCCGCCGTCAGCGAACGAATTGTCTCTTCGGGCTGGCCGATGTACATGGACTGCAAACCGAAATATTGCGCGAAGCCATCATAGGCAAAATCCGCCTCACTATAGACGATGTGCAGACCCCACTGCGTCCGGTGCTCATCCGAGGGACTCCAGGTCCAGTCCTGTTGCAGCCCGACCTGGTTCGTATCACGGTCATCACGTGCGTTAGCAATCATTTTCTCCAGGTCGTTTGCCTCGCCGTTGCGGCGGTTCGAATAGTCGACAAACGACAGTACCGTGTTGCTTACCAGGGTTGGCGACCAGTCGCTCTCGAGCCGCAGCCAAAACTGTGCGTTCCTGGTGTCGCTGATAACCTGCTCGCGCTCATCGGGATCAGTCTCGATAACGACTTTAACTTCGTCGTCAGCATAAAACGCATTCATCGACAACCGTGCATGGGGTGAAAGATCAAACTCGTATTCGGCGAATACGTCGAAGTACGATGGTTGGCCATATTTCGGATCGACAACAAGGTCGAGATTGCCGCGGCGAGCTGAGAACAACCAGTTCCTGCCCGATTCCGAGCCGGTGGTCAGGAATGAGGTATTGAATACACTGATCCCGATCTCATTGTGGCGCGGTTTTTCGGCGTCCACAGAGTCCATCAAGACAAGACCGCTCATGCGGTCGCCGTAGCGGGCAGGAAACCCGCCCGTGTAGACCTCGACGCCGTCGATGGCTCGGGAGTCGATGGCACTAAAGATATTCTGGTAATCACGAATGTGGAACGGGTCAAACAGCCACTGCCCGTTCAGCATGATGCCGATCTCATTTTCCTCGCCACCCCGAAAGTGGGTCTGTGCCGACGCCCCACTGGCCGCCGTGCCGGGCAGCCGTTGGGTGACGCGTATCGGATCTTCTCCAATGTCGGGCATGTTCTGGATCGAACGTTGATCCAATTGGAAACGAGATGTCGAGAGGTCTCTCGAAATCTCGTACCGGCTTGCGGCGACAATCACAGTTTCGATTTCCGGGCGAGCCACCTCAACCGCAGGGCTTGGCGGCAATTGCGCCGCAGGTTCGCGCTCGTCGCGTACTACGAGATACACACCTGCCTCCTCCCGAATTGTCAGGCCGTGCGGACGCAGGATTTGGAGCATGATATCGAGTGCGGCGCCAGGCTCGGGCTCGAAGGCGACGTAGAGATCGTCAGTGACCAGGTTGGTACTGTAGGCGAAATCGAACCCGGCCTTGTTGAACTCGTCAACGACGCTTCTTACTTGTCGCCCGGCGTAGGACACAACTTGCCCGTCGTCGGCAGCGGCGGCCGGCACTATGAGCAGCATTACGGCCAAGAGGCCGCAATACAGGAATCTAGCGAATGTCGCTGATATAAATGACTCCCCCTTCGATACGTGAACGCAGGTCGGCGGTCACAAGTCGGAATCGCAATGCGTCTGCCGGTGCTGTGTCGATCTTGCCCCCCAAAATCGCCCCGCGCGCAATAGCCTCTGCTTGACCCTCAAACCGCAGCTCCAGGCCCATCTCACGGCAGACCCAGGTCAGGAAGTCATGCAGCGATTTTCCATCAACATTGGCGACAGGTGTCGTACGCTGAATCCAGTCCCACATCTGGCCGGCCCGGCTCACGCTGAGAATGGTCGGCCGCTGTTGCCCGGTCACTTTCGCCTGCTCCCCCGATGCGATTGTCTGGTCGTGGAACCGACCGTCAAAAGACACCTCACCCTCGCGAACGGTGACAATCAGTGTTTCCTGGCCCACCTCGGTCATGTACTGGGTGCCGAAATGCTGAATATCGCCGAAGTCCGTGCGAACCGTTAATGCCGGACCGCCGCCCGCGTCGATACCGGCGACAAGCGAGGATCCTTGCGAATCGAAGTAGATACGACCCGACTCGAGGTAGATCAGCTGCTCGTCTGTGAACTTGACGCGTGTGTTTTCATCCACGCGAATCGAACCGCCCTGGCCCCACGCAAGCGCGAGCCCTGCATCGCCGCCCGTGATGATCGTTTGCCCCGAGAGTACGTCAGTAAGATCTGCGCTCTCGCGCAGCAAGGATTGTTCGCCAAGCAGATACACAGACCCGAATTGCTTTTCAATCGATGCGAGCTGCACTGCCTCGACACCGGGCGCGCGAAACAAGTTAAATATCGCGAATATGCCCAGTAACACTGTTGCTGCGATAGCGTAATGTGCCAGGCGTCGACGTGCATGCCGTCTGCCAGTCACCTCCTGCCATTCTTCGCGCACGGCGGCACGCGCGGTCGCTATATCGTCGTCGGAAGGCGATGGCCTCGGCGATGCATGCCGCAGCAGATCCTCCAATGCATCGTTCTCAATATCTCTCATGATTTCACCAGTTCGCTCTCATGTCGTTCGAGACCTTCGCTCAACGACGAATAAACTTCTGCAAATGCTCGTTTGGCACGCGCCAGCAGTGACTGGGTTGCCTCGGTACCTATGTTCATTCGCTCCGATATTTCCCTGACTGAATGCCCTTCGATGTACTTCCACTCAAGCACATCACCGTACTTTGGCGGCAAATTGTCGAGCGCAACCTGGATCAGGCGCAGTAACTCGACTCGCTTGTAATGCCTCTCCGGACTCAGTGGTTCGGCGGATTGGAAAGAGTCGACGGCAGCCCGGACCTCGGCAAAATCCTCGGTCAATACGATGTGCTCGCGATAGCGGCTCTGCTTCTTCAGCCAGTCGCTGGTTTCGTTTCGACAGATCGAGCACAACCACGTAAACAGGGCGGATTCGGCCTTATAGGTATGCAGCTTGTGTACCGCCTTGCTTAACGTAATCTGGGCAATCTCCCTGGCTGCATCCGGATCGTCGGACAGACGCGTCAGCGCAAAACGGTAGAGTCGCGCGAAATTCTCGTCGAAGAACTGGTCAAAAGCACGCTGTTCGCCGGCAAGCAACTGTTTTACAAGCTTTTTGTCTTCGATCCATACCGCCACGCGAGAACCCCTCCGGGTATTCGTCCTTTAGACGGCCACGCACGGAAAAATCGGTCGTCCAGTTACTGACATTGTACTCCCACGTCCGCTCGTCTCGTTCGGCGACAGGAATTGCAACACGGACCGATTGTTCTAGACTTCGTCTATGGCAGTTGAATATTCCATCGAGTACACGGGATCGATTATCGAGGTGCGCCTCACCGGCATCCCGGACAGGGCGTCCATAACGCAGATGTGGACGGCTATTGTCGCGGCCAGTGAAAACTACCACTGCCTGTCAATCCTGGGGCTGTCCAATCTCGACAGACCATTAAAGGTCGCCGATGCGATTGATCACCAGGCCATCTTTCTCGAAGCCGGCGTCACCAACAAACACCGCATCGCCTGGGTTCAGCTGAACCCGGATGCTCTCAGTATGACGGAACTCGCCGAGACCATATTGCTCAATCGCGGACAGCTGAATGGACACCTGTTCACCGATGAAGCAGAGGCTCGCCGCTGGCTGGTACCCAAATAAAAAACGGGGCCAGAAGGCCCCGTTTGATTTCGTGCTTCGTCGAAACAACTATCGTTTCATCGCCTCGAAGAACTTCGCGTTCGTCTTCGTATCCTGAAGTTTGTTCAACAGGAACTCGATTGCGGCAAGCTCGTCCATCGGATGCAGTACCTTTCTCAGGATCCACATCTTCTGCAACTCGGCATCTTCGGTCAGCAATTCTTCCTTACGCGTACCCGAACGGTTGATGTTGATCGCCGGGAACACACGCTTCTCGGCAATGCGGCGATCCAGGTGGATCTCCATGTTGCCCGTGCCCTTGAACTCCTCGTAGATCACTTCGTCCATCTTGGAACCCGTATCAACCAGGGCCGTGGCGAGAATCGTCAGGCTGCCGCCCTCTTCGATGTTACGTGCCGCGCCGAAGAAACGCTTCGGACGATGTAGCGCGTTGGCATCGACACCACCAGTCAGGACCTTGCCGGAGCTCGGTACAACCGTGTTATAGGCACGAGCCAGTCGCGTAATCGAGTCGAGCAGGATAACGACGTCGCGTTTGTGCTCGACGAGGCGCTTCGCCTTCTCAATGACCATATCTGCAACCTGTACGTGCCGGCTGGCTGGTTCATCGAAGGTCGACGAGACAACTTCGCCACGCACCGTACGCTCCATCTCGGTCACTTCCTCAGGACGCTCATCGATGAGCAGAACCATGAGGTCGACCTCGGGGTTGTTGGCGCAGATCGCCGAAGCGATGTTCTGCAACAGCATCGTCTTACCAGCCTTCGGCGGCGAGACGATCAGGCCACGCTGGCCTTTACCGATCGGCGCAACCATATCGATGATACGCGCCGTAAGATCTTCGGTACTGCCATTACCCTGCTCCAGGACCAGGCGGTCTTTTGGAAACAGTGGTGTCAGGTTCTCGAAGAGCACCTTGGTGCGAGCGTTCTCCGGTGCATCGTGATTGATCTGGCCAATCTTGAGCAGTGCGAAATAGCGCTCGCCATCCTTCGGCGGACGAATCAGACCCGAGACCGTGTCACCGGTACGCAAGTTGAAACGACGAATCTGGCTGGGGCTGACGTAAATGTCATCCGGGCCGGCAAGGTATGAGCTATCCGACGAACGCAGGAAGCCGAAGCCGTCCTGCAGAATCTCGAGGACGCCATCACCGTAGATGTCTTCACCCAGGGCCGCATGGGCCTTGAGTATCGAGAAGATGATGTCCTGCTTGCGCGAACGCGCCATGTTCTCGACGCCGAGAGACTCTCCCAGTTCAACAAGCTTTGCGGCCGGACGGGTTTTGAGTTCCGTCAGGTTCATCATGCTCTTGCTGGCCTCGAGTTGCTCGGGCGGTATTACCTCAAGGCTGCCCTCATCGTCCGGGTATTCATGCTGCGGTGGACGCCGCCGACGCCGACGATTCGGATTTCCCTTGCCCTTGTTGCCCGACTTGTTCGGGCGAGATTTATTTGAAGTACCCAAGTACCCTCTCACAGATTAGTGTCCAGAAATTCTTCGAGCTGACGCATAGGCATCGCTCCCATCAACTGCGCCTCTACAGCGCCTTCTTTAAACAAGATCAACGTAGGGATACTACGAATACCGAACTTCTGGGCGACGTTCGGGTTCTCGTCGACATTGAGCTTGACGACGTCGAGCTTGTCTTCGTACTTATCAGCAACTTCATCAAGCATGGGTGCAATCATCTTGCACGGGCCACACCATTCGGCCCAGAAATCGAGCAATACTGCCTTGCTGTTTTGTAAAACATCGGCATCGAATGCCGCATCTGAGGTGTGCACAATCTTGTCGCTCACCGGCTAACTCCTTAAAAAATTATCAGGTTTGGAAGTGGAATCGCCCGATACAAGCCAGGCTTGGGATCAGACATTTCGAAAACGGGTGACGCTGCCTTATCTATCAGGCACTATGTCGCAGCTTTACTGCCGATGAATTCCGGTTATTTGACCGGTTAATTTCTGGATCGATGATTAGCGAAACTGGCGGGTGCGACGAGTGTCGCGTCGAATTAAGGCCAATTTGACCGTTTCGCGAGGCATTTTGCAAGTATTTAACGCATATTTTCTGGTTCTATTTTTATGTCTGAAAACCATCTGAGCGACCTCAGATTCGACTCCCTTGAGCTACACGAGTCCATCCACGCGGGAATCCGCGATGCTGGCTTTGAGTTCTGTACCCCTATTCAGGCCGACACCCTGCCGATCGCGCTGCAACCCAGTGACGTTGCCGGGCAGGCGCAGACCGGAACGGGCAAGACCGCCGCGTTCCTGATCGCCGCCTACCAGCGCCTGATGACCAGCGAGGTGGACACCGGCAAGACGCGCCAACCGCGGGTTTTTGCGCTGGCACCAACGCGTGAGCTGGCGGTTCAGATCGCCAATGATGCAGAGATCCTTGGCAAGCACACGGGGCTCAAGATCGGTCTCGCTTTCGGCGGCACCGACTATGACAAGCAACGTAGGACGCTGCAGGACGGTGTCGACCTGCTGATCGGGACACCGGGCCGCATCATCGATTACTACAAACAGGGCGTCTTCAAACTGGACTTTGTGCAGGTTGCCATCCTGGACGAGGCCGATCGCATGTTCGATCTCGGCTTCATTAAGGACATCCGCTATTTGCTGCGGCGCCTGCCCGACCCTGACAAACGACTCAATATGCTGTTCTCCGCGACATTGTCACAGCGCGTCATGGAGCTCGCCTACGAGCATATGAACGAGCCTGAGCTGATCCGTATTGAGCCGGACAAGGTCACTGTTGATCGCGTCCGCCAGGCAATTTTCTACCCTGCCAATGAAGACAAGCTGCCGCTCCTGATCGGGCTGGTGCATGAGATTGGCGAGGTTCGCGTTATGATCTTCGTCAACATGAAGCGCGAAGCCGAGAGAGTGCAGGACTATTTGGAGGCAAACGGTATTCATGCTGCTGCGATCTCGGGCGATGTACCGCAGAAGAAGCGCCTGCGCATGCTGATGCAGTTCCAGAAAGGGGAGCTTCCGGTATTAATTGGCACCGACGTCGCTTCGCGCGGCCTGCACATTCCCGACGTTGAGTACGTTATCAACTTCGATTTGCCGCAGGACGCCGAAGACTACGTTCACCGTATCGGCCGTACGGCCCGGGCCGGCGCATCAGGTAACGCCCTGAGC
>Ga0265303_10003110_pt1 | contig 10367 bp, 10 predicted proteins | sample Helome_2_FD_192494 | JGI IMG/M metagenome (GOLD analysis project Ga0265303, IMG submission 192494) | Marine sediment microbial communities from subtidal zone of North Sea - Hel_20160317 (Illumina Assembly) | ecosystem: Environmental > Aquatic > Marine > Subtidal zone > Sediment ... | reverse complement strand
CTGCATGACCGGGGTCTTGCGATAACCGCCGGTCAGCGCCTCGAGATCGGGCTTCGGCATGATCAGCGGGATCTGCACCGACCGCCAGGCGAGGCCCTTGAAACCCAGGGCCAGCCGCGCCTTTTCGGCAAAGGGCGACAGGTCGAAATGGTGCAGGATGATGTCGGCCATGGGGCGGCAACCGGTTGCTGTTGTTGTCGCTCAATCCTACGCGCGCCCCTCCAAAAAAAACAGTCAAGCCTGTTTCTTATCGCCGAGACGCTCCCTTATACTGAATTCATGGGCCCCGAAGTCATTGCAAAACTGGCCTCGCGCATCGACTCGGAGCGCGCCCGACGGGAACCGCCCGCGGGCTTCCCGGAGTTGCCGGACATTCCGCCGGGCCGCTACACCAATCGCGATTTCCTGGTCCTGGAAGGCGAGCACCTGTGGCACAAGGCCTGGCTGTACGCCGCCCATGTCGACGAACTGCCGGACACCGGCAGCTACAAACTCTGGCAACGCAACGGTTCGCCCATTGTGATCCTGCGCGACCAGGACGATGCAGTCCGGGCCTTCTACAATATCTGCCGGCACCGGGGCGGGCCGCTGGTCACCGAGGACTCGGGAAAACTCGAAGGTGGCCTGGTCTGCAACTACCACGGCTGGACTTACGACCTGGGCGGCAAGCTGGTGAACCTGCGGGACCGCCGCGATTTCATCGGCCTGGACACCAGTTGCCGCAACCTGGTGCCGGTGCGCTGCGAACGCCTGGGCAACTGGATCTTCGTCAGCGAAGACCCCGACGCGCCGCCGCTGGCGGAATACCTCGGACCCGTACACGACTACTTCACCTCGCTGCCGCTGGACAGCCTGCGCCTCGTCAGCCAGGAAACTTTCGAAGTGAACTGCAACGTGAAGCTGCTGCTGGAAGGTTTCCTCGAGGTCTACCACCTGAAGAGCGTGCACGGCGGGACCGTCGACCGCTTTCTCGACTACCGCGGCACGACCATCACGCTGTTCCCGCAGGGTCACTCCCTGATGCTGAGCCCGAACCGCCGGCCCGACTGGGAAGACCCCGGCACGCGGGGCCTGCCGGAGATGCCGGGCACGACGGACTTCGACCGCCAGAACAGCCCGAGCTTCAACATCTTTCCCAACCTGGTGACGCCGTTGGCACCGGCCGGCCTGCCCTTCAACATGGTCTGGCCACGAACGGCCGATACCGCAATCCTGGAAGTCACCTGGTTTGCGCCGGACGATCCGGCGGACAGAAACGAGGATGTCTGGACGACCCGGCGTTCCAATTACAATCGGATCCTCGGCGAAGACCTGCCACTGGTGGAGAAGATCCAGGTCGCGATGAACTCGCCCGGCGCCAGGGGCGTGCCGCTCAGCTACCAGGAGCGGCGCATCTATCACTGGCACGCGGAACTGGACCGGCAGATCGGTGCACAACGCATTCCCGACGCGCTGCGCGTCGCCCCGGTGCTGGACGACTGGACGGAGAACAGCTGGACATGACTGAGCGTGGCATCCTGGCCTACGGCGCCTACATTCCGAAGCGGCGCCTGCCGCGCAAGGTTATTGCGGATGCAATGGCCTGGGCGAGCCCGGCACTGAAGGCGCAGGGCAAGGGCGAAAAGGCCGTGCGCGCGTGGGACGAAGACAGCCTGACCATGGCGGTCGAGGCGGCCCGCGACTGCCCCCTCGAGAAACTCGGCTCACCCGCGAACCTGGTGCTGGCCTCCACCAATCTGCCCTTTGCCGACCGCGACAATGCCGCGGTCATTGCCGAAGCACTGAACTTCGACGAGCAGATCAGCACACTGGACGTGTCCGCGTCGCAACGCGCGGGCACCGCCGCGCTGGCCAATGCGCTGAACACCGATGCCACGACACTGCTGCTCGCCAGCGATTGCCGCGACGCCCGTCCTGCCAGCGCGCGAGAAATGCAGATCGGCCACGGCGCAGCCGCGCTGCTGACGGGCAGCGGGGACGCGCTGCTCGCGCGTTGTATCGGGCAACGCGCCGTAAGCCGCGACCTGGTCGATCACTATCGCGCCGAGGGCAAGCGTTTCGACTATGTGCTCGACGATCGCTGGCTGCGCGACGAGGGCTTTTTCAAGATCATCCCGGAGACCGTGGGCAAACTGCTTGCCGACACCGGGGTCGATGCCGCCGCCATCGATCACGCGATCTTTCCGTGCCCGAAGCGGGTAGGCGCCAGGCTCTGCAAGGTGCTGGGCATAGCCGACGAGGCGCTGGACGATGATCTAGCCGCCACCTGCGGCCACACGGGCGCCGCCCACGCGTTGCTGCTGTTCACGCGCACGCTGGAAACCGCGGAACCCGGTGCGAAGATCCTGGTGGTGGGCTTCGGCCAGGGCGCCGATGCTTTCCTGTTCGAAACCACGCCCAAGCTCGCCGACTACCGCCCGGTGCTGGGCGTGGCCGGCCACCTTGAGCGGCGCCTGGAAGAAACGAGCTACCTGCGCTACCTCGCCCAGCAGGGCGACGTGGATGTGGACTGGGGCCACCGCGCGGAGTTCGATAACCGCACCGCGATGACGGCCTTTTACCGCAACCGCGACAGCATCACCGGCTTTAACGGCGGTCGCTGCGAAGAGTGCGGCACCGTGCAGTTTCCGAAAGCCCGCATCTGTGTGAACCCGGACTGCCAGGCGACCGACAGCCAGGTGGCCGTGTCGCTGGCGGGCGTGCGCGGCAAGGTGAAGTCTTTCACCGAAGACTGGCTCGCGATCTGCCCGAACCCGCCCCTGCAATACGGCAATGTGGAACTGGAAGGCGGCGGCAATATTTTCATGGAGTTCACGGACTGCGCACCGGGCAGCCTGGCCATCGGCATGCCGCTGGAGATGCGGTTCCGCATCAAGGACGTGGATAATCGGCGGAACTTCACCCGCTATTTCTGGAAACCCACGCCGGTTCAGGAGTCATAAGCATGGCCACGGGAATCAAGGACAAGGTGGCGATACTCGGCATGGGCTGCACGCATTTCGGCGAGCGCTGGAACGTCGGCGCCGAAGACCTGATGCAGGAAGCTTTCGCGGAAGCGCTGAAAGACGCAGGCATCGAGCGCGACCAGATCGACGCCGGCTGGCTCGGCGTGTTCTACGACGAGCAAAGCCTGGGCAAGTCAGCAATCCCGCTGTCCATGACCCTGCGCCTGCCCAACATTCCGGTCACCCGCGTGGAGAATCTGTGCGCCACGGGTTCGGAGGCGATGCGCGGCGCGGTGTATGCCGTCGCGGCGGGGGCCTGCGACATTGCTCTCGCGCTGGGCGTGGAGAAGCTGAAGGACACGGGTTACGCGGGTTTGCCGGAACGCACGAAAGGCAGCTTCGACGACTTGTGGATGCCGGGCTATACCGCGCCCGGCGCATTCGCCCAACTTGCCAGCGCGTACGCGGCGCGGGCCGGCATCAGCATGGCCGACCTGAAGCAGGCCATGGCCCACGTGTCGTGGAAGAGCCACCAGAACGGCGCGCTGAACCCGAAGGCCCATTTGCGCCGGGAAATTACCATCGACCAGGTGCTGAACGCGCCAATGGTGGCGAAGCCGCTGGGCCTTTACGACTGCTGCGGTGTGTCCGACGGCGCCGCGTGCGCCATCGTGACTACACCGGAGATCGCGCGCAGTCTCGGCAAGCAGGACCTGGTTACGGTCAAGGCCATGCAACTCGCCGCGAGCAACGGCGTGGAGGCGGGACACGCGTCCTGGGACGGCAGCTACACGATGACCACCCGCAAGGCCGCGGAGCGCGCGTACGCGGAAGCCGGCATCGCCAAGCCGAGAAAGGAGCTGGACCTGGTGGAGGTGCACGACTGTTTCTCCGTCACCGAGCTGATCCTGATGGAAGATCTCGGCCTGTCGGCAGAAGGCTCGGCGCCGAAAGACATCCTGGACGGCGTCTACGACCGCGACGGCGACATGCCGTGCCAGGTGGACGGCGGCCTGAAGTGCTTCGGCCATCCCATCGGCGCGTCGGGCCTGCGCATGGCCTACGAAATCTATTGCCAGCTGCTGGGTCGCGCGGACAAGCGTCAGCTGGACGGGCCGTCGCTCGGGCTCACCCACAACCTCGGCGGCATTCCGAATCGCAACATCGCCAGTATCGCCGTGTACGGACTGGCCGGCTGACACGCAGGAGTTCAATGATGGCCGACACACCCTTCAACAGGATTCCCCGCAATGAACTCCCGGAAGAATTCGGGCTGGCCTGGGACACGCTGAACGGGCTGACCGGCGAGCCCACTTTCGTCGAAGTCTTCGCCCAGGCGCCCGCTGTGCTGAACTTCGTGATGAATGATTTCTACGCGGGGATTTTTTTCGGGGGGCAGGTGGACCAACGCTACAAGCAGCTGGCACGACTGAAGCTGTCACTCGTACACGGCTGCCGCACCTGCAACAAGCAGAACGTGCCCGGCGCGCTGGAAGCCGGCATCAGCCAGGCGCAGGTCGACGCGATGGACGATTACGAAAACGGGCCGTTCACCGAGGCCGAGAAGGCGGTGTTACAGCTCGCGGACCAGATGGTGCTGACGAACAACGACGGCGACATAGACAGTGCACTCTACGCCCGCCTGTCCGCGCATTTCTCCAACGCCGAGATCTGTGAACTGGGCACCGTGATGGCCGTGATCGGCGGCATGGCGAAGCTGTCGTTCCTGATGCACCTGGTGGAGCGGGAAGACTACTGCCCGATCGGGTTGGACGCGGCATAAGCGAATGCCAATTTTTCTCAGGGACCTGGACGTTATTCCCGAGGTCGCGGGATTGCGTTCTGCGTTGATCGTTCCCTGCAATATGTGCCCGGCAGTGACGGTGGCCGTTAAAGAGAAAAAGCCTTTCATTCAACTTTTCAAGAGCTTCCTGAAGTCGGCGCCTTTCGAAGACTATATCCGGGCCCTGCAATCCAGATTAAAGGAAGAGGGTGTAAGCACGAAAGTATTCAAAAGCACTCTTTATCACCATTGGTTTCTCTGCATGTGGACCGCAGGCCGACGCAGGAAACTTAAGAAATATGCAAAGACCTTTGACGCCGTGATTGTGCTGGGTTGCGATTCTGCCGTCGCAACTGTGTGCGACGTGGTCAAATCAACAGACTGCAAAGTCATCCCGGGAATGGAAGTTGCCGGCATCATGAACGCAAAACCCACATTCCAACTGCCATGTAATATTTCTTTCGAAGACCCCAAGATAATCCCCATATCGCAGCGAGAGAAAGAGGACGAATCAGGCTGATTCGGTATTCGCCGGCAGGATCAATTATCGAGGCACCGTTGGCTAAACCGACTACCAACAATGCGGCGGGCTCGAGCCATAAGTGTCTGAACTGCGGCACTCTATTGACTGGCAAATATTGCATCGAGTGCGGGCAGCCGGCTCGCCTCCGAGGTCTCTCATTCTGGCTGCTGCTCGAGGAACTCGTAGAGGAAATCTGGGACGTTGACTCCAGGGCCTGGCGCAGCCTGCTACCGCTGATGTTCCGGCCGGGATACCTGACGAATGCCTATCTGGCGGGGCGTCGCGCCCGCTACACCTCGCCACTGCGGCTGTATATGACGGTCAGCGTATTGTTCTTCGTCATCGCGGCCATCACCGACAACACCCTCCCCTTGTCCTGGGAAGACCCAGGCCTGGAACGCGCAATCATCGAGTCGACCGCCGGAACCGACAAAAACAGCATCCCCATAGATGAGGAATTCGGCTGCGATGTGATTCTGCAGAATGTTGAGACACCGTGGTTAAGAGCCTGGCGCGAGAGATCGGTAGCCGCCTGCCAAAGAGTGACGGCCGACAGCGGTCGGTAACTGGAACGCGCCGCCGTCGACAATATCCCGATCATGATGGTCGTGTTCATCCCGGTGCTCGCGCTGGTCATGAAGCTGCTGTACCGAGGTTCAGAGCGATACTACGTAGAGCACCTGGTGTTCTTCATGCACTTCCATGCGTTCGGTTTCATCGTGCTGGTACTGGACATCTTCTTTCTTGAACTCGGAGGTGCCTTCGGATGGTCCATTACTGTGTCGCGGATCGTGGCATCCATTACGGCCGTGTATATGGCGCTGTATCTGCTCATCGCGATGCGTCGGGTGTACGAGCAGGGATGGCTGGTTACCTCCGTCAAGTACTTGCTGCTGAACATCACCTACATCGTCGGCCTGAGCCTTAGCCTGACCGGTCTTGTGATCTATACAGCAATGACGCTGTAGGCGGGAGCTTCTATCGCGCCCAGTTGTCGACCCAACGTGCCCAAACGGGGTCGGGCCACGACAGTCAGGTGTTCGGAATCTCGATACCTGTGACCCACGGGAGGTCGGTGACGCCATAGTCCAGACCGCACTGGCTTAACAGGGCCGAGAGCTGGCCCCGAGGGACAAACGAGGTCGGACCAAACTAACTCGCGGAGCCGACTCGGTTTTCATCCGACGAAGGACAAACGAGGTCGGACCAAACTAACTCGCGGAGCCGACTCGGTTTTCATCCGAATTTCGGCCGGATTTCACACTTAAACGCCGCTTTTCGGGGTCGAAAACAGGCCTCCAAGCAGCCAGAAGCTCGCCGATGGGACAGTCGCCATTTCACGCACCGCGTCCTGATCCGCTGAGCTTAGAGATGCGTTTTCTGGGGCCAAAATACGGCTCTAAGCGCTGGAGATCAGCCTGTTTCGTGCTGATCAGCCACAAATTCAACGACCTATCGTGGTCCGACCCCTTTGACTGCGTTCCTTTGACTGCGTTTTACTCAGGCGCAGCGGCCGGGTGTCTTTCCAAACCAAAATTGGCGGCTCAGACAGTCCGGCGTCGGAGCCAGCCCAGCAGGCCCAGGGCAGAGGCGAATAACCAGGCCGCTGCCGGGATTGGTACCACCGATATCTCGATAGTCGCAAGGCTGGCGAAGTTATCGAAGTTCAATGGCCCAACATTGTTGTCTCCCACGTTCAGGAAGTTCGCGTAGTCAGCGCCGGATGCCAGCATCACGACACCGTTTTCATCCGCGCCCTGGTCGGGACCGGTCTGGCCACCGGGAAACCCGAACAAGGGATTGCCGGCGGAGGTCGCAAAGTCGTTCACTTCCGTGCCGGCATCCCAGACGTTGAGCACCGTATAGACCACGGAGTCGACCATGCTGTCGAGCAGATCCGCCACCGAGACGGCCATCGGGTTGCCGTTGCCGATGAAGAAATCGGCGGACGGCAAGACCATGGCCGCGAACGACAAGTAGTCATTGCTGCCGTCGTCAAGCAGACTGAAATCCGCCGTCACGCTCATGCCCGGTGCAATCGGCGCGGCGCCGAGGGTGGCGTCAACGCCGGAGCCTGAGAAACTCGCCGACAGCGGCGCCGTATTGCCATCTTCGGCTACCCTTTCCAGGGGGCCGCTCGCCGCCGATCCCGGGTCGAACAAGTCGAAACTCCCGGAATGAAACCCAACCCAGACCGGCGTCAGATAGGTGCCGCCGGCAGTCGCATTATTGGTGATCGTGACCCGGTACTGGGCAGCTTCAGCGGCGCTTGCGAAGACCATGATCGCGCTGGCCGCGATGATGGTGTTGCGAAAAGAAATCATTGTTATTGCTCCATTATTACGACGGACGAACGGGGCGTTGGCTGATCGCAGTCCGGCGACTGCAACTTCCCTCCATTCACCATTACGCAACGGAGCCTGGAAACGATGCGGGATCTGCGGACTATTTCCGCCGCAGCCAGATCAACCCGGCCAGCGCGCCCAGCGGGCCCAGGGCAATGCCTGGCAGGAGATGGTGCGTCAGCATGTGCGCCGGCAGGTACATGCAGCTGAACTGCATGATCAGTGCCGGTATCCCTCCGGCGGCCAGGCCAAGCAGCAGGCCGCTTCTGGCAGCGTGCAGCGGCCACCATCGACGGAGCAGCGCCAGGCCCAGGGCCAGCCCCGGCAATCCGTACAGCAGGACCTCGAATATGCAGCCCTCACGTTTGCCGTTCATCGAGGGTTCGATGGCCGGCGACACCAGGTCGAAAGCAATTGCAGCTACCCAGGCGGCCAGCAGCACGAAGGGCGCAATCGTCCATCGCAACCTGGGGTCGGCGGCGGGAACTGCCGAACGAAACGCGAGCAGGCTGAAACCTGCGATGGCCAGCACCGCGAACACATTTTCCAGTGCGTAGCGCGGCGATTGGCCGAGAAGGTAAACACTGCCTTCGCGGAGTGGGCCCGCGCCCAGGATCAGCAGGCCCGCCACAAGTATTGACGCGAGGCCCCAAAAAATCGCCGTGGCCTCGACCCGCGCGGGTCGGCGAATCTCGTCGGCATCGGCGGCGAGTTTACGGATCAGGGACTTGCGAGTTGGCGTGGTCATGCCGGCAACTCCTCAGCTTCCAGTTGGCGACGAATGGCCTGCAGGGCCCGGTGCAATCGGGCCTTGATGGCACTCTCCGATATGCCGAGCGTTGCGGCGGCCTCCGCCGTGGTGTAACCGCCGTACTTGGTTAGAACCACAGCCTCCCGATGATCCGGCGAAAGATTCTCCAGTATGTTGATACCGTCGATCAGTTTCAGCAGCGCATCGGTTGGATCGTCGCCGGCAAGCTCGTCGATCGCGATGTCCGAGATGGCGACGCGGGAGCTCCCGCGTCGCAGGACATCGATCGTCTTGTGGCGGACGATGGTAAACATCCATGGTCGAAACGGACGCCGCCGATCGTAAGTGTGGCGCGCCTGGTGGATCGCGAGCAGACATTCCTGCACGCAGTCCTCGAGCACGCTCAGTTCGCCGAACCGGACCCGGATGTAGACCTCAATAGCGTCGCCCAACTCGGTCAACAGGCGTTCATAGATCGCGGGATCGCCCCGCTGGGCGCGAACCATGTAGTCGGACCACCGCTGCTCATCCCGGGCGCGCAGGTCTAGCTTGGAGGTCATGCCGTGGTGTCTTGTGCACGCATGGTATTCAGGACGGTCACAAGCCATCACCGGCACGGTGTATCCGTTCAGAATCCGTCTGCGGTTTAAACACGTCCATCAGGAACCAATACGGATAGTAGCGAGCAAACGATGCGCGTCGCTTGAACGGGGTCGGACCAAGTTAACTAGCTGATTTGATTAGACTTGGGACCCGGATTTTGACGGCTATTGATACCTAAACGCCGCTTTTCGGGGCCGAAAACAGGCCTCTAAGCAGCCAGAACCTCGCCGACGCGACAGTCGCCATTTCACGCACCGCATCCTGATCCGCTGAGCTTAGAGATGCGTTTTCTGGGGCCAAAACACGGCTCTAAGCGCTAGCGATCGGCCTATTTCGTGCTGATCAGCCACAAATTCAACAACTTACCTTGGTCCGACCCCTTTCACGTGCGGCCTCAAGTGGTCACCGATACTCGGCTGCGGTAATAAACTGACCGAAGGATTCGCACCAGACGATGACCGAATTAAATGCATTTGGGTCTATCGGCTCCGGGATGGGCACAATGAAATTCTCGAAAGTCTTCACGTCACCGACGCGTACCATGGTCGGTCTGAGACGAATGAAGTCCGCTTCTGTTTCAACGAACTGGGGCGAGAGATATAGCTTGTAGTCAGGTCCAGGCGCGATTCTTCCCTCCAGCGAGATTGCCTGCATTCCCACGAATACAGTTCCCTCACCCCAGTGCAAGGCATCGCTGTCCTTCAGGTCGCGACGAAATTCGCCGGAGAACTGGGCACCATCAGCCATTGCCCGAACTTCTGAAACCGCCGGGGCCGGGGGGGCGGTGAGAATCGGCAGCGCGTAAATGCCCACGGCAAAGCCCAGCAAGCCTGCGGCCAGGTGCGTAGCAACCAATAGAATGAACTTTTTCACCGCGCCTATTCTATGCGCTGACCAATATCCGCGCCCTGACAAATACCGACGCTCACTATCAGGGTCCCACCCTCAGCGCAGCCACGCCAGAGCTAGAAATTGACGCTAGAAATTGACGATCGCGGCACCATCAATGTTGAAGCCCACGCCGGACACGAAGTCCGCGTCGTCCGAGGCCAGAAACAGCGCGGCCGCTGCCACGTCTTCCGGCTGACCGAGACGGCCCACCGGGGCCTTGTTTTCCCAGTAGGCCCGGAACTCCGGATCCTTGAAGAAGGGTTCCGACAGGCCGGTCACGATGGCACCGGGCTGCAGGTAGTTCACCGTGATCTGGTACTTGCCGAGATCCACCGCCATCGCTTTGCTGAGCCCGGCCACCGCGTGCTTGGACGTGCCGTAGGCGCACAGGCCCGGCCCGGCCATGTCCGACATGATGGAGCCGACGTTGATGATTCGCCCGCGGCCGCGCTGGCGGATGTGCGGCACGGCGGCGCGGGAGATGCGGAAGATGGAATTCACGTTCACGTCCATCACGCGATCCCAG
>Ga0265303_10003109_pt1 | contig 10368 bp, 8 predicted proteins | sample Helome_2_FD_192494 | JGI IMG/M metagenome (GOLD analysis project Ga0265303, IMG submission 192494) | Marine sediment microbial communities from subtidal zone of North Sea - Hel_20160317 (Illumina Assembly) | ecosystem: Environmental > Aquatic > Marine > Subtidal zone > Sediment ... | reverse complement strand
CAGGTCACGAGCGTGACGCTCGCGCCAGCGGGGGATTAATTTCTGTGTATGGCTTCTGTAAAATTCTTGTGAAGTATAGCCCCAATGCCTATTAATGGACTATTAGTATTTTAGTAATAAAACCTCACAGCATCTGGCCTATGACACTACGTATTAGTTGAGTTGTTAGATTATTGTTTTGAGGTTTGTCATAATTGCATTATCTTATCGATAATTCCTTTACCATTTACTCGTTTTACGCTGCCTAAGGAGCTGTGATCAAGAAAACCTGTGGTTGGTGAAGACGTATTTCAAATTTAAATTAACCTTTAACCAATATATTCATATGAGTAATGTAACTATTATTAAGAATGCTTACGAGGCCTTTGGAAGGGGTGATGTACCAGCCGTACTTGGTGTCATGGATCCTGAAATTAAGTGGCATGAGGCCGAAGGAAATCCGTATATGCCCAGCGGAGAAGCTTTTGTTGGCCCCGACGCGGTACTGAATCAACTCTTTGCTCGCTTGGCAGCAGAATGGGATGGTTTCGAGGTGCACCCGAATTTGTTTTACGATGCGGGAGAAACCGTAATTATTGAAGGGCGATACACCGGAACTTTTAAGGCAACGGGCAAGGAGCAAGATACACAGTTTTGTCATATCTGGCACTTTAAAGGGGGTAAGATCACAAAGTTTCAGCAATATACAAACACAGCTGCACTCCAGGAAGTTATGGGGGTGAATGTCAACAGTTGAACTCGAAACTTGCGCTAGCGGGGAAAAGCAAGAACAAACAAAACCAATAATCATATTCTCTTAATTCGTCCCTTCGTGCCTCGTATTTAGTCCCTCGTTCTTCCCAATACAGCTTTGAGGTCACGATGGTGATGCTCGTGCAGTAGGGGAATAAATATTGCAATGATTTTAATCAATTCACTGTAAAAGTAAACGTCAGCTCATCATCTACCGCATTCGGAAGTGGGTCGTAGAACAAGGTTCGGGTGCTTCCTTGAGATGTCAACGCAAACACAGTTGTATCATTAGGAAACTCAACGGTTAATGAATTATTGGTCATACTAAAAGGGTAAAGACCGGAGTTAAACGACGCATTTTGAACGTTATTCTCAATTTGAAGCATTTGGGTATCCATATTGAGGGTCCAATCCACATCCCCCTCGTTGTAATCTTCCATTCCTCCAAAACCCAGACGCTGGGTCATGTTCCAGGTTTCTATATCATCTTGCTGAGTGCCATTATCATCATCTGAATTATTGCAACTCATCAGGCCGATAACTAAAAATAAAATAAAATATTTCTTCATGATTTTATTATTTGGTTTATTAACATTGATTTGCATCATTTGTGTTTCCTAGATTGTACCGAGGCTACAATCCGAGATTTTTAGAACAAAGGGATGCCTGCCTACATGGTAATAAAACGCTAAAACTGCAGTTTTAATATCTGGCTCAGTTAAAAGAAGAATAAATTTCGAACGCCAGCTGGGGAAATTTCAAAAAATCCTAAATACCAAATAAGGTTGCTTTGGAATCTCAATCCATTGGATTTTTGTTAATAGGATTGTTTTTAAAGGGTATAAGCTAGTTAGAAACTGTGAATTATTTGTTAGCATTTTCAGCGTTGATGATATAATTCTCTATATTAGACTAGATTGAGAATATATGAAAATAGGAAAAATCAGAGGCTACTACAATTCAGGTCGTGGTTTTTCTGCTGATGACTAATTTGTCAAAAAAATGGGTCGGAAAATAAATATATTTATGATTTATACCTTGGCAGATAAAGATATAATGCTTCATCTTTTACGTCATTTGAATCCCTTGAATGAAGCTTTCAATTTATCTATTTGGCACGATGATCCAATCATTCATGGGCAGGCCTGGAAAACTTATTTTGAATCACGCATATTTCATACCGATATATTTCTTCTCTTGGTGAGTGATGATTTCATGAATTCTCAATTTATCAATCAGGTTGAATATAGAGCTATTATTCATAGGCATAGGGAAAACAAGTCCGTTGTCATCCCTGTAATTCTCAACAAGTGTCAATGGGATATTGATCTTAAAATAAAAGACAACGAATTTAATCTTAATGAATTATGGATATTGCCTGAGGACGGAAGGCCTATATCGGATTGGGATTCGGTTGATCAGGCATATAACAATGTTGTGGCTGGTATAAAAAAAGCGATTACTCCAATTGTGGATACTCTTCATCAGGAGGAATCCGAAAAGGATGAAGAAATGAAAGTAGGTGATGTAAAAGAAGAAGACCTGAAAAAGATAAATTATACAGAAGAATCAGAGGTCGATAAATTGGATGATGCTGGGCTAAGTTACGAGGAGGAAATAACTACCGCGGATGAAGAGCATAGATTATGGGAAGAAGCTGAAGCCAAAAGAAGGGCAGAAGTGGCTAAACGAATCCTGGAAGAAGCCGAGGCCTCAGCCAGGCGAAGAGAGGAGGAGGATAGATTATGGGAAGAAGCTTTGACCAAAAGAAGAGCCGAGAAGGATAAAAGGATCAGTGAAGCAGCATCAGAATCGGTTTATTCTGAGGCCGAAGAGAATAGAATTTTAGAAGAAGCCGAAGCCAAAAAAAGAGCAGAAAAGGAGAAGAAGAAAAAAAGAAAGCAAGAAGAAGAAGAATCCAGGAGAAATGCAGAGGAAGCATCAAAAGCGGCATCTATTCTAAGAGCCGAACAAGAGAAATTACACAAGGAAGAGGTGAAAGTCAAGCGTTATGCCGAAGAACAAAAAATAATGAAACTTACCTTTGAAACCAACGAAAAGGTTAAAGAAACGCTACCGAAAAAAAACACCAAAATAAAAAAAAGAATGCTTGGTGGATCCTTGGTTGCACTACTTACGATTATTGTAATATGGGCTTTATCGATCGTTAATTCAGGCTCTGAAAAACCATCAACCCCTTTGCCAAATAGTAAAACAAAAGATGAAAACGATTCCATCGTTTCGGCCAAAACTAAAATTGATTCCCTGAATAAGGTTACAGCATTTTCTGAGCTCAAGGTCGGCGACACTTTTGAAGGGGGTATTATATTTACAATTGATAGGGCTGGTAAAACTGGCAAAATAGCTCACCCTAAAGATGCTGGCCCAATGCCCTGGACAAATGCCATGAGAATCCATGAGCAGTTAGGGGAAGGCTGGAGATTGCCATCTTTCGAGGAATTAGAAATAATGTACAAGACTATTGGGCAAGGTGCAACAAACAGTGGTCAATTTGCCGATGAACTGTATTGGAGTGCCACTGCTTTTGATGAATACCAGGCACGGCTTTTAAGATTTCGAGATGGCAACACATCGTATCATTACAATAGCAATGTGGAGCATCGGAAATTTTGGGCTAGAGCTGTTCGGGATTTTAGCCAGTAACTGGCAAGAATATTTAGATGTGTATAACCTACTGGTACCTAGCCATGAAATACGCACCTTATCCTTATTGTCTCCTGCCCGGTATCAATATGATCCAAGATAATATACCCTAATGACACCCAAAGATGATTTGTGCATATAAGATATGTTATTCATTATGTAATATACGTACACATTAGATAGAATCACAGATGTCGCCCTTGTTGGGGAAAGATGTTAGACTTTAGCAATTAATCTTTTAATTTGATTAACTCCTTTTTCAACTGACCCATGATTTCAATAATCTTACCTTCTGTTCTCTGTGCACGATTTTGTACCTTGGAATTTTCATGTTTAATGGCAAAAACTAAATTTAAAAAGATGGCATCATTTTTCATTTTAACATAGTCTTCCTTTGATATTTGGAAAAAGGCAAAAAAGTATAGTTCAGGTTTGGGTAACCATTTAAAATAATCTACTAATTTAGGATCTATTTGCATGGCTTTAAACATGGTCCGTTCTTCTTCATATCTGCGATAGTAGGGATAGCTGGATTCATAAAGATTGGAAATCGCTCCACGAAGGCTATCGTTCAATATTATTTCAACTCCTTTGGAAACCATCAGGCTATACCCGCTTTTATTTGGATCAAAATGGGGATTTACTCTTATTTTCGCAGCATTGTAGTAAAATGATTCTGAAGGGGTTGAATCCGTTTCCATAAAACGAATAATGTCGTGACAAGCCAAATTCACGCTATCCATAAGTGCAATGTCGGCACGTATCTCAATCAAGTCAATATTTAAATTGCTGACTATTTCTTTTAAAATTTTAGTTTCAAGTAATCTTTCCTTTGTTTCCTCATTCCAATTATTAACACTCAATGCAATTAAAATCCCTACAACCACCAAGATAATCTCACCAATAGCATACCTCATGTATTTTAAAGGCTTGTTATCGTCAGCAAGTTGTTTACGGATTTTTCTAAAGAAGTTGATCATTGGTTACGGTCAGTTTTTTCTAAGGCTAACGCCTAATCTATTGTTGAAAGTTTTATAATTCTGTCCATTAGAGATAGGATGTCGTTCCGAGATTCACTTTCCTCAACTGGTCTGAACAAATTCGTGATTCTTTTCTCCCGGGATTTAATCAAATTTTCAAATTCAAGGGAACTAAGAAAGTCTAGTTTAGCCCTAGGATCCTTGAAACCTTCCCTATACGGCCTGGGGATATGGTTGTTCAGGATAGGGGCGTATCGTTCGTGGAAATAATCAATAGCGCGCTTCTCTGCTTCTAGATAATCCAATAAAATCACATCCCATTGGAGCAATGAATTTCTCAGTTCTTCATTTGAAATAATGTCAGAAGTAGCTGCACCCCGCATTTTTTCAACTGAAATATTGGAATAGTCAAAATTTCCGACAAAGTGGGTCTGGTCCAAAAAGATGGCAAGGCTGTCTAAATTAACCGATTGCACATCAATTGGAAAAAGTGCAATGATTTTTGACAAACTGCTTCTTGCTTGTCCATATCGAAGCAGATTGGATTCGAGTTCGATTTTATTATATTTAAATTCAGCATTAATTTCTTCCAATAACAGTTGCTCTTGTTTTTTGAGTATTCTGTCTTGATTCCAATTATTTACCTGCAGTGCAATCAATATCCCAATCACAACCAGTACAATCTCCCCAATAGCATATTTAAGGTACTTCCATGTCTTACCTTCTACAAGTAAATTTTGTCTGATCTTTCGGAAGAATTTTATCATTGGTTGGTTGGTCTTAATAATTCATTTTATCTATAATTCGATATCGATAGACTACATTCATTTATCTAATTCATCTCTTATTGAATTTCTTAGTACAGTAATTTCATCTGATAATTGATCGAAGTAATTAATGAACACTTTATGTTTTGCTGTATAAGCTGCTACGGTTTCTTCGCCCATCTTAAACGCCTGCGAACGGGGGTTATTTATCCATTTCCAATCACTCGATTCAAACATATAGGGTTCATCAAATAAATGTTGTTTGTTATCTCGATACTTTGTACCTGGGGCAACTTTGACCCATTCCGTTAATATACCAACAGTATATTGATTAAATTCCTGTATATGTTTCCCCACAGCATCATATCTCCTGTGTAAATCATTTATAGTAAATTTCAATGAGTCATTTGAAATAAGATCTAATTTACCAGCATTTATCATTTCCAAAAACGTGGAGTTATGTATGCTTAATTGCTCAGATCCAAACCAGGTTAAATTTACTAATTCTGTAAATTCTTCTTTTGATTTCTGATCCTTATAGGCTTCATGAATAAAAGTATAGTAGTTTTCCACTTCTTGATTAGATTCACTTAATCTTCTCGAAAAGTAAATCGAATCCTTTTCTAAATCAGAGTAAATCCTTTTTAAATATTTACTCTCTTCTTTCGCCATCTTTTTGTTTTCATTCCAATTATTGATGCTTAAGGCAATTAAAATCCCAACAACAACCAACACTATTTCTCCAATAGCGTATAGCAGATATTTACTGAACTTGTTTTCAACTAGCAATTGTTTTCTAATGTGTCTGAAGAATTTAATCATACTTGTTTATTTATAATTCCAATGTGGCAGACTGGTCCCTTCACTAAAAATGTCTACCAGGCATTTTCTATACGCTCTGTCCTGGAAGAAGTTGATCATCTTAAAGTTATCAATTATGGATTAACAAGTTCTGCATTTACAATACCAAGAACCATGTTCATATGGTTCAACAGGTTCTCTTCTCTTTTTATTATTCCTGTATACTCGTAAAGTGCTAGTGCATAAGTGTTTTCAAGGTCAATGTCATTAAAAAACCCATCCCAATCAGTTTTGTAGGGGCTTTTAGGAAGTTCCAATACAAACCAATAATATTGATCATGAGCGCGATTTAACCTTCGGACACGGTGGTTTTCAAGTGGCCAAAGCTGATTGACATATAAGTTGGTCAGCCTTTCAAAGTCTTGATGAACGAGTACAATTTTATCCTCGAACATTCTTACAAATTCAACTATTTGGTCATTTTTCAAGTATCTTATATCACCAGTCGCAATAATTGATTTAGCTACACCCGTCTGTATTTCAATGTTATGGGGAGCCGATGCACCCTCAACCAAGGAATCAAGCAAAATGGGATCAATAGTGCGATCCAAATTGGCAAAATCTTCCAATAAGGCAACGTACATTTTTTTATACCCGATTTGCATCTTTATTCCCTGTTCTATTTGGTTTATATTTGAATTAATCTCTTCTTTCAGCGCCCGCAGTAATTTTTGTTCGATTAGGCGTTCCTTTTTAAGTTCATTCCAATTATTAACCTGTAATGCCAGCAGAATACCAACCATTACCAATACAATCTCGCCAATAGCATAGCGAGCATATTTTAATGGCTTGTTATCATCAGCCAATTTTTTGCGGATTTTTCTAAAGAAACCGATCATAGGAAGTGGTTGGTTGTTCTCTCTAAGATACAGAATTATTATAAGGGACTTAAAATCAGTCTAATAATATATAAATTGAAGACCACCACATTAGATAGAATCACAGATGTAAAAGTGGTTGGAGATAATGAAGGTTAACGGTTTTGTGTTTGAATGCCGCGGGTTTAAACCACTATTTTTCAGTTTATTACTGATCTTTATTTAATGTCTATACATAGGTTTTCGAACTTGACCCCCCATTTTTTTATATTTAATTACTAATCTTTAATCATTTCCTTCATCACTAGAGATCAATGCCGTTCGAAACAATTTGAAGACTTTCAATGAATTGATTAATCAAGTCTTTGTCAGATAAGTAAAATTTATCGAGTATCTGTCTGGCATTCATAAGAAACAACGGGTCAATATCCAAGGCCTTTTGGAGCAATTTTTCAGCTCTATCAATTTCTCCAACTTTCTCTAGCATAGCAATCATACTAATTTTTAAAAGAGGTAATTTTCGAAATTCTACCTGCTTAATCTCTAACAAGGCGTTGTTGTATTCACCCTTTTGATAGTAATTAGATGCTTTAATATAATGTAGCCAGCTTTTTAATGATGATTGAGGATTAATAATTAGGGTTTTTTCCAATAATGCTATCCCCCAATCCCATTGTCCTGCTAATGCGATGTGGACACCAAGTCCACCAGTTATATGTGAATTATTTGGGTTAAGGTCAATAGCTTGGTTACTTGCAGCAAAAAACTCATCAACATTAGCGAGGCCAAAATTAGCCAATGCCAAGGCATAGAAAGCGTTTTGATTTAAGCCGTCCAGATTGACCGCCTTTTGTGCTAAATCCACTGCTCGTCCTAATGCATTTGGACGTTGATTGAAATCATGTTGATACTCCTCTCGATAAAGATAAGCCAACTGAGCTAAGCCGTCTACATAGGCAGAGTCCTTTTTCAATGCTTGCTCAAGGCAGTCACGAGCTATCAAATGATCCTCTGCTTTATGGCTCGTTTCGAACACGTAGGAACGTAGTACACAGTCGTAAGAATCTATTTCGTCGGTAAGTTTACGAGCCAATTTGTTACGATTTTTTCTAGATATAATTCCATGAGCATCTGTGATAGTTCCAACAACTCTAACAGTGATGTCATCTTGTACTTCAAAGATATTTGATGCGGTTAAATCCCTGTCATAAGTGTTACCCCAAACCTGAATTCCTGAATTAACCTCTACCAATTGGGCGACTACCCGAATTGTGTTAACTTCTCGACGTACACTTCCCTTTATTATATACTGGACACCCAATTCCTCGCCAATCTCAACAACATTTTTAATTGGGTTCTTGTATTTGAAGCTTAATGAGCTTCCCAAAACAAAAAGGTTTGTTTGGGATAGGGCTGTAATTAAATCTTCGGTCAATCCATCAACGAAGTATTCTTGTTCTGGATTATTGCTTAAATTGATTAATGGAAGGACCATAATACTTGGACCAGTCGCTATAGCAAGGGTCTCTTTTCTAAATGACTCATCAGAAATAAGTGAATTTTCTGAACGATTACTAAACAGATTAATCAGTAATAATATAACCGCAATAGACAATGAAGCAATAATTACTTTATTAAAGCGATTGCTTTTTAAAGCTGAATTTTGATTATGACCATCTGTTTTCTTTATTCCTTCAGGAGTGATGTCATATATCCAGGCAAAAATCAAGTTGAGTGGTAATCCTATACCCAGGATAAAGAGAAGCACTTTCATAACGTAAGGCGGAGCCTCAAAAGTAGGCAATACTATAGACGCTACCTGCGCTATGAGCCATGACACAATTAAATAGGCAATCCCCGATTTTATGACATGACGTCTCTTAAGTTCTTCTATGTATTTCTTAAAATTCATGCATTACCCTAAAGTTACTGAATTATCTAATGTGCCTAGTACTAAGATAAAACTTAAAGTAAAAACAGACCACCACATTATATACCATTACGGATGTAAACTGGTAGGAGGGAGGAACCTATCCGCGGCCCTGGGAATGCACTATGGTATAATGGACCTTTGAATGACCAAATTGCAGTTGATAGCTTTTAAATCACGAACTTGACACTTGCGCAAGCTGGGAGAATTATTTCAAGAGGTCTTGGACCCGGGTAAAAAAGAAATCAAACAGTTGAAACAAGAGGCGAACTAACTTTTGACGATAGTAGTGGCATCGATAAAATCTGCTCGAAAAAACATGGACAAGCATAACTAATACATCTAATCTCTTACTTTGTACCTCGTATTTCTAATTTCGTACTTCATTACATCACGAGCATTACGCTCGCGCCAACAGGGGGAATAAAAACGAGAAAAATATTTTCCCGGAGTCCAGGAATATAGAATCCGGCAATTATTAATCTTTATCATTATGCGATAATTTCAAATGATATATCATTACCCAAAAGCTGATTTTATTATCAACCCAAAAAGATCCACAAAAGAGTAGTAGGTAAAAGCCAATGGGATAAAAGGTACTACAAGTATAGCACAGCTTAATAGAAACATTTTGAAGTTTATTGGAACCAATTTCATTTTAATTACCGGTGCATACGCCGCGTTGATGTCTGAAAGTGATGAATTATCAATACTTCCAAGTATGGTCTCATTTGATGGCGGTTTATCGTATATCCATTTCTTCATGTAATCGAGGTTATGTTTTGCAACCAGATTACCCATACCATGGATGGCTTTAGTTTTGGTTTCTATTAAAAGAGGTATAAAGACCAGCAATGGAGCGTATAGTAAAGCCGGAACCAGGATCACAAAAAAAAGGATGTTCATATAATTATTCTTCAAACTAACTCCTTCGAAAATAATATCAAGTCCAAGGCTTGATGCGAGTACGGCGGCAAGTGCAAAAAAAATATAGCTGAATAGCATTGGCACTTGATTCATATAAGTCAATCCAGCCATTTGATCAATATTAACCGCTTCTATTTGAAATGTAAGTCTTGAAATTTTTAAAATGGAATAGACCCAGTTTATGAATCGCCAAAACCAGCGAAAAAGTAATAATTGAAAAATTGGAAAACTGACAAACAAATAATAAAAACCAGCCAATGTCAGTGTTTCATCCTGTTGGTTATATAAATAATTTTTAGATGATTCAATTAAGAAATGGTCATCCCAAGTTATAAAGATCAATGAATATATAATTATTAATATGATAATCTCCGGAAGGTAGAGGTTTGACAACTTGTTTACATTTGAAACCATTTTATTAAAAGCAGGCTGTTGCTTATCCACAATTAACTGGTCCGATGTTTTAATATAATTTATAAATGAATTGTCCACCAATTTTTCGATAAGTATTAAGTAGGGAACAGCAAAAAGAAACCGGACATGTGTTTCAAAATCCTGGATAAAGTTTATCCCCAATGCCTCAGGAAATATTGTTCCTTCAAAAACTGCTATTACTCCCAATGGAAGCCAGGTTATAAGGGCGAATATAAAAGCCCGTCCTCGTCTTGATTTGCCAGGATCTTCCGACT
>Ga0265303_10003108_pt1 | contig 10368 bp, 7 predicted proteins | sample Helome_2_FD_192494 | JGI IMG/M metagenome (GOLD analysis project Ga0265303, IMG submission 192494) | Marine sediment microbial communities from subtidal zone of North Sea - Hel_20160317 (Illumina Assembly) | ecosystem: Environmental > Aquatic > Marine > Subtidal zone > Sediment ... | reverse complement strand
GCTCGTGAACAACGTGGGCCGCGCCGACCAAGAACGCCTCGAGCGCCATTTCGACGAGATTCGCGACCTCGAAAACCGAATCAACGCTCTGCCTCCGACCGTTGGCGGCCAGTGCTTCGTACCGACCGACCCGGGCGCCGATCCACCGATTGGCGGTGACCATGAGGGCGGCGGCAGCGGCTCGGTCACGGGCGGCTCGGGATACAGCGACGAGCACACGCGCTCCCGCATCTTCGCCGATCTGATCCACATGGCGTTCGTCTGCGACCTCACGCGCGCAGCATCGCTCCAAATCACTGCCTTCCAGTCGCACATGAACGCACGGCCGATCGCCGATGGACTCGGCACCCTGCCGGGAACCACGCGACCGGCGCGCTGGGCCTCGGTCGGCGGAGACCTGCACGAAGTCGGCCACAACGGAGACCCGAACAACCGCGGCCAGATTCCGTCTGCTGGTCTGCTTCAGTGGCACATCTCGCACTACGCGTACTTGATCAACAAGCTGCGCAGCACCCCAGAAGCGGGCGGCAACGTGCTCGACAACAGCGTGATCGTCTTTACGGCCGAGGCGGGCCATGGGCTCCAGCTCAATGACGCCAGCTCGCAGAACCAAACGCACTCGGTCGAGAACATGGTCATGCTCATGGCCGGCCGCGCGGGCGGTTTGAGCCCGGGCGAGCACGTCAACGGCAACCGCGCGCACCCGGCGACCGTGCTCATCAGCGCGATGCAAGCGGCTGGGTACCAGGGCAACAGCCTAGGCGACGTCTCCGTTTAGTCCTCCTCTAGTCCTCCTCTAGGGGATTGCACGGCAGCCGGCGCAGACGCATACCTGTCTTATGCTCGACGCGATTTGGCAGGTGTGGCTGCAGCTTTCGCCCTGGCTCCTCTTGGGAGCCGCGGCCGCCGGTGCGCTCCACGTCCTGCTTCCTCGTGACTTCGCGCGGCGTCAGTTCCGTGGCTACGGCGGCGTTGCCAAGGCCGTCGCGCTGGGCGTGCCATTGCCCCTTTGCTCCTGCGGCGTGATTCCCGCAGCGCTCGGCCTCAAAAAGGATGGCGCGAGCGATGGCGCGGCGGTTGGCTTTCTCATCAGCACACCGCAAACCGGCGTCGACTCGCTGTTGGTGAGCGCTTCGTTTCTGGGTTGGCCGTTCACCATTTTCAAGTGCCTGAGCGCGCTCGTGATGGGGCTCGCGGGCGGCGCAGTCACCGAATCGCTGCACACCGAAGCGCGAGGCATCGAGGGATTCGAAGAAGCACCGGCTCCACAAAGCACGGTCGGTTTCTTCGAGCACATGGTTGACGTGATCCGGCCCATTTGGAAGTGGATCGTCTTCGGCGTCGTGGCATCGGCAGCCATCACGGTTTGGATTCCGCCGGGCGCCATCGCCGGTTGGTCCAATATCCACCCCGCGGTTTCTGGCCTCGCGGCCCTCGCGATCGCGTTGCCCCTCTACGTGTGCGCGACGGCATCTGTGCCCATTGCCGCTGCGCTGATCGCCCAGGGCATGCCCACGGGGGCCGCCCTCGTGTTCCTGATGGCCGGCCCGGCCACCAACATCGCCACCATCGGCGCAGTGAAGCGGGCGTTTGGCGGCCGCGTCCTTGCCGTCTATCTCGCCACCGTCGTCCTCGGAAGCGTCGGGCTCGCCTACGTGTACGACGCGTTCATTCCCTTTGAAGCGCTGGGCAGCTTGGTGCACGAACACGGCCAACCCTGGTGGGCCTGGGCGTCCGGGTTACTGCTCGGGGGCCTCTTCCTCTACTTCGTCGTCGACGACCTCCGAAGCGCATGGCTCCGCCGCAGCGCGCCCGCCGGTCCTGCCGTGGTCACGCTCCAGCTCGAAGGCCTCACCTGCAACAACTGCGTCCGCAAGCTCGAGCGCGCCCTTCGCGATGCCGATGGCGTCACCTCGGCCATGGTCACCCTCGACCCCAGCCAAGCGAAGGTCGAAGCCTTCGTGCCCACGGCTGACCTCGAATCCGTCGTCCGCGCCGCCGGCTACGCCGTGAAGTAGCAAGCAATCGCGCGGGGCTGGTGAGGCGGGACAAAGATCGCCAGGCGCGACCGGTTGTCAGCTCCGCCCAGCGAGCAGCGTCTCAATCTCAGGTGTAATCGGGATCCTCCGTTCGCTGAAGATCTCACGCACCCACGGAGCTGCGTCTGCAATCGAGCCGAACGGCATGATCGGCACCGGAACCGGCTTCACCCAGGTCACAGCCTTGAGCGCGCCGCGAATCAGCGCATGGTTGATCAGCACCGCAATCCCGAAGTGATACTCGCCAGCAAGCTCTCCGGTCACATCGAACCACTCGGTCAGTCGCTTTCGCTGGTGGGCCGTGATCGCCGTCGTCAGACCCCTCGAGTCCAGGATGGTCGCGAAGGGGCGCTGCCGCTCGACCATGGCCGTGTAGCGCTCGATGAAATACTCGAAGCCATCATCGCTCAGTGGCTTGGACGGAAAGCGGACGTAGGCCAGCGGCCAGGCGGTCTCGTCGAAGATGAGCCCGAACTGATGCACTGCCGGCCTCGCCTCTGCGATCATGTCTTGCTCGTTCCGCTCGGGACGCTAGGCAAAATCAGCCGGAAGAGCATTTCCTTATCGTCGGTTGCGCTGACTTGGATTCGGCCGCCAAGCTCCTCGGCGATACGCTTTGAAATCGCCAAGCCGACGCCGGCGCCATGCAAGCGCCCACCGACGCCAAATGGCTTGAATACGGTTTCCATCTGCTCGGCCGAGAGTGGAGGGCCGTTGTCCGAGACGTCGAGCACGGCTTCATCGCCAAGCATCGCCGTCGTGACCCGTACGACCCCCTGGCCGCCAGGCCGTGACGCCGCCCGCTGAATCGCGTTCGCCAATAGGTTCAGGGCGATGTGAACGATGTTGGTCCGCGTCGCCATGACCTTGGGCTCGACGCCGGTGGCCACGTCGATGAGTGCGCGACCCCGAAGCCCGCTGTTTTCGGCCTTGCGAAGCGCGACCCGAACCGCGTCCGCCAAGTCCACGACCTCGATTTCCGCTTCCTCCGGCGCCTGGGCCATCTTTTCGGTGAGCTCCAAAATGCGCTTCACCCCGTCGCGCGCATCGCCCACTGCGGTGTCGACCTGCCCAAGCGTACCTCGCGCGCGCGTCATGTTCGGGCTCGGATCGGCGAGCGCAGCCGCCGCGGCTTTCACCGAGGTCTCGATGACGGTCAGGTTGTTGCGAATCCAGCCGAGCGGACTGCGAAGCTCGTCGGCAAGCCCCCCGGCCACGACGCTGAACGAATAGGCGCGCTCCGACTCGAGCAAACGCTGCTCGAGCTCGCGGACTCGCGTATTGAGAGAGTAGAGGTCGATCGCATCCCGAAGCTCGGCGCGCAGCGTCTCTGGCTCCCAAGGCTTGCGCATGTAGCGCCGCACGTGCCCGCGGTTGATCGCATCTTCGGCTGCCTGCAGGTCGGAGTAGGCTGTGATCAAGAGACGAATCGCATCGGGGTAGTCGACTTCGACCTTCTCGAGAAGCTCGATCCCCGTCATCCCCGGCATCCGTTGGTCGGTGAGCACGACTCCAATCTCGTGCTCCTCCATGAGCTGGAGCCCCTGCGCCGCGCTCGACGCGGTCAAAACCGGAAAGACATCACCACAAACCGCCTCGAAGACGATCAGATTCGGCTCTTCGTCATCGACGAATAGTACGTGCGCTGTCATGCCGCTTGCTCCATGGCGGTTATCTTGATCACGAAGCGAGCCCCTCCCCTGAGCCTGTGCCTACAGCTTAGCGTACCGCCATGGCCCTTGGCGATTCTTCGGCTCGAACGTCTGTGCAGGTGCGACAAGGTCGCCCATCGCTTGGTCCACTCTGTGAACCACCACACGCTCCCAAAGCTTGAGAAGCGGTCTGAGCGCTACCCAAAGCGCGAACGCGCCAGCGATCAGGCCGCAAGGCCCATTGCGGGAATCTCCATCACGAAGCGCGCCCCGCCACCGGGCCGGGGTTCATACCGGAGCTCGCCGCCGCAGTCTTGAGCGATTCGCCGGCTCAGATGGAGCCCGAGCCCGGCGCCTTCGCCTTCCACTCTGGTCGTGAAGAAGGGGTCGAAAATGCGGTGCACCATATCGGGTGGAACGCCCGGGCCATCGTCCGCGACAGCTACGGAGATCAACTTGTCCGTCTGACGAAGCTCGATCCAGATGTTCTTGGCGCCCGAGCGAATCGAATTGTCGACAAGATTGAGCAAGACCTGATTGAACGCCCGGGCAGACGCGAGAACGTCGCCACTCGATTCGTAGTCCTGGTGAACGGTCACGCGATCTCTGAGCTTGTGCTCGAGCAAGTTGAGTGTCGTCTCGATCGCCTTGGGGATGTTGCAGGGCGCGAGGTCGTCGCCGTCCGCCGGGCGCGCGTGCGAATCGAGAGCAGAGATGATGCCGTCAATCCGAGCCAGCGCATCGAGGACCACACCCATCAGCTTCTCGTTCGAGACTCGCGAAGAACCGCCTTGCTCGAGGACTTTCACCGCGTTCATCGCTGCGTTGAGCGGATTTTTCACCTCGTGTGCAAGGCCCGCAGCGAGCGTCCCGGCCGATGCAAGGCGCGCCTGATCGGCAAGCTGCAAGCTCAGGCCTCGCATCTGGAGATGGGCACGAATGCGAGCCTGCAGCACCTTCGTGTGAAACGGCTTCGACACGAACTCATCTGCGCCGGCTTCATAACCCTCGAGCGCCGCTTCGTTTTCCCCGCGCGCCGTGAGCAAGATCACGGGAATGTGACGCAGCGAGGGATCTCCCTTGATCGCGCGCGTCAGATCCAGGCCGCTCACCTCCGGCATCATGACGTCGGTCAAGACCAAGTCAGGCCGATTCTGCTTCAGAAGCTCCAGCGCCTCGGCTCCGTTTCTCGCCGCGTCGACGATGTGGCTGCCCTTGAGGACCGCCACGATGAAACCGCGAAGATCGTCCTCGTCTTCCGCAACCAAGATTCGGGGGCGTCGACCGCGCTCGAGCAGGACACGCTCGGGAGGAGCTTGGCTTTGTCGCAGCCCGAGCGTTGCCACTTCCATGTTGGGCGACGGCGCCTGGGTGGGTCGGTCATCTACGCGGCGTCCAGGGTGGAGGTCCGTCTGGAGTTGGCGGCGTTCCGTGACCTCGGAGTGGAAGTGATCTTTGCCGCTCTTCAAGAAGAGCGTGAATGTAGAACCCTCACCCAGAGTGCTCTCGAGCGTCAGCGAGCCGCCATGGAGTTGAGCGAGCTCGTGGGCCAGCGCGAGTCCAATTCCCACGCCGCCCTGGCTGCGCCGCTCTGAGGTTTCGGTCTGGTGGAAGCGGTCGAAGACACGCTGCTGCTCTTCGCGCGAGATCCCCGACCCGGTGTCGATCACCTCCACGGAAGTTCCTGCTGCGTTGTGGAACACCGCGACCTCGATACGCCCTCCAGATGGCGTGAACTTGATTGCGTTTCCAACGAGATTCGTCAGTATGATTTCGATGCGATGCGGGTCGCCGAACACATTGGTCGGCTCGCCTTCGGTCGAAAAGACCATTTCGATGCCCTTGGATTTCGCGGCCGGCTCCGCGTTTCCGGCCACCTGCTCGGCGAGCTCCTCGACATCGACCTGCGAGACGCGCAACCGCAGCCCCCCTGCCTCGAGCCTTGCCAGATCGAGCAAGTCGTCGATCATTCGGAGGAGCCGAGTTGCATTGCGCCGAACCACCTTCAACGCATCGCGCTCGGCACCGGGTCTTACGCTTTCGAGCAGCTCGTCCACGGGGGACAGAATTAGCGTGAGCGGTGTGCGCAGCTCGTGCGAGATGTTGGCGAAGAACTCGTTCTTCAGTCGGTCGACCTCTCGAGCGCGGTCGAGGGCATCTGCCAGCTCGCTCGAAGTCGCCGCAAGCGCTTCACGTGCGTCGAACTCGCGTTGCGCCGAGCGGTACCTCATTTGGGTGGAGGGCACGGCGATGGCGGTCGTGAGAACCAGGAAGTAGAGATTGCTGTAGAATACGGACCAAGCAGCGTCGCCTCGGATCAGCTCAGGCAGTGCCGGAGCGAGCCACATGAACACTATAGCCGCGCTCAATCCCAACACGCGCGGCCATCTCCAAGTGTGCAGGACCGCCAGCGCGACGATGCATAGGCAGAGGCCCGCGTAGTACTCGGACGTTGCAGCGCCCAGCGCTATGACCATGAATTCGACACCCGCCGCGGCGATCAGTGCCGGAAGGGTCTGAAGAACAATGCTGCGCTCAGCCCATGGCCCGGCGTATGTCATCCACAGACAGAGGAGAGCCGCGCCGCTCGTTCCGAGACGAATGACCGCGAACTCGCTCACCCAGTCAGCATGGGTGAACCAATCCAAGGTCACGCCGGCGGGCATGAGGAGCGCAACCAGCCAGTAGCCGAACCTCGCCCGCGCCAGATTCACCCCGTCCAAGTGATTCTGAAACGACGTCTGGTGCTCGGCTGCTTGGATCATCGCGCGATGTGGAGGAACAGGTTCACCCCGAGTGGTTCGGATTCGACGTTCGTAATTCTCGGAGTAGCCGGAAGGCTCTGAGCGAGCTGGAGCAGCTGCTTCTTCGTCCTATGAATGAGATACCAGTCGCTTGCATACTCCATCGCCCACTTCGTCGTGTTCGTATCGAGATTGACGTTGCCAATGTACATGTGGCCGTCGTCAGCGGTAGCATTGTAGAGGGCTTTGAGCAGAGCTTCGAAGCTCCGATCGCTCAAGTAGTCGAACAGGCCAGCGCTGTAGATGAGGTCGCGCTTTCCTAGCGCTTGTCCAAGTGACCTAGCGGTGAGCAGACGCCGGATCGATTCACCAATGAAGTGAATTCTTGCGCCCGTGCTTGCAGCCAGCGGGGCCAGGGTTTTTTCACAGTATTGGATCGCTCGCTCTTCCTGGTCGACGAGGGCGATATCGATTCGGCTGCCAAGCTCGGGATGCTCTTCTAGAAGGTTCCTAATCTCGTGCGATGGACCGCATCCGATGCTCGCGATTCGCAGCCTGCGATCGGGGGTCTCATCGACCATCGCCTTGATGCGTTTGGTGAAGTAATCGATGCGATTGATGTTTGCTTTTGCCGCTGCTTCTTGGCACGCGTACATGTTCAGCACCTTGCCAAAAAGCGTATCGCCCTCGCCGTGGTCGCGATACAACATGTTCATCATCTCGTAGTCGCCGGAGTAGCCCAGTGGCTTGTAGTACGCCCGCTGGAGCAACGGAGCCCTATGATAGTACTCGCAAAGGTGTCTCCGGTAGAAATGCCGATGCACACTGTGTTCCGAATCTCGAAAGTTGGATACGAAGCGGGCGAGCTCCAACGATGCCCGATTCAAACGCTCGCACACCACCGGAGCCGCCTCGGCGATGCAATCCCGTGTTGCTTCCTCCCGGGTCCAAAGGTCGCTCCCCGCGAGCGCGGCCTCCTCCTGGTCCAAGCAGTTCTTCGTGGCTTCGAAGAAATCGAGCAGATCGGCTACCCACGCTTTGAACTCTCGAGATACGCTCTCGTGTTCGCTGACGGCGCTTCGAAGGCGTTCCGCGATGCTGAGGCGGCGATCCAGGCGGTACAATGCGTCCAGATCGACCCCTCGGTCCGCCAGCTCGATCCCGAGTAGCCAGTCGTCGTCATCGTCGGACACCCTCCGTACCAGCGCATCGCCAACGTACAGCAGCTGATCGCCGGCAGTGATACGGACATCTGAAAGCTTGTCTCCCGAGAGGACCAAGCCTGGCTTGTGCCGCCTGTTTGTGATCAGCCTCATTCCGTGAAGCGAAAGGTCCTCTACGCGAGACTTGAATTTGCCGAGGCTCGAGTGGGTGGCTTGCGCCAGCACTTCGTCGACGGCCAGCTCCGGCACGCGGATTCGCCTCGCACGAAGCTTTCGATCTCGAATCGACCGGCTCTCCGGCGTTTTTCGGGGGCCCAGCTCCGCGATATGGCTCGTACGCGTTTCCTCTTGGGCTTCTGCGATCTCGCGTCGAGCCTTCTCCGTAGCGCTTGTCATCTGTTAGCTTTCGCCTGCCCGGCAGCTGTTACGTGTTGAGTCTGGCACAACCCAATGGCCCTCATGGTATCGAACGGCGGGGTCGATGGTCCAGCTGATTGCCTTTGCTGCGATTCCGTCCAGTGCCGCACGGGGAGTCGCATGGCTGAGAAGGGGCATATCGATCGACGACGGTTTGATTCGAACATCGCCCCGATGCGCCGGAGCGGTTCTGCACACGGAATCATCTCCTGTCTGGTCGTGGAGCCTGTTGGATGAAGTCATGTTGGAGCAACGGGTTGTGAGACGAGCGAACGGATGAGTATAGGGCAAACACCTCTGACTTGGGTGACGAATAGTTTGGTCACCATGGCTTTTTTTAAGGGGTCCAGCTTCTTCGATTTGGGCGCGATCTCGCGATCTTAACCGGCATTTGCCTGCGACCCCATCGAATTGCGTATGATGACCGACTTCTATCGCCCGCCTGTGCTGCAACCGAGTCGAGGGCGCCCGCGATCCTGAGAGCGTTGCTTGATGTCGCTTGTTCCTGATCCGCCCCTCGAATTGCGAGCCGGGGGCTTTGAGGACTACCGGCGGATGGTCAACGCCGGTGCGCTTCGGCTTGGGATACTTCTCACCGCCGCTGTGCAGGTGCCGTTCATGCTGTTCGAGTGGCTGGCGCTTCGTGAGCAGTTCTTGTGGGTTCAGTTGCTTCGTGCGCTCTGGCTCATTCCCGCGGTTTCGCTGTATCCGTTCCTGAAAACGCCTTCAAAGGCCCTGCTTCGGCACGTGGACGGAATCAGCTGGCTCATCTACGTCGCCGCCGCTGCTTATATCGTCGTCGTTGCGTTCCTGCATGCAGGCTATGCGTCGCCGTACATCCATGGGCTGATCCTCATGTTCGTTGGCGTCTGTGCCGTGACTCTCTGGCACTTGTGGTTCGCGCTGACCTTCGCGGCCGCGGTCTACGGCGCCTTCTGGTTGCCGATGTTGCTTGGGTATGGCTCGATCAACGGCGGAGTGAGCTCGAAGCGGAGAAGGCGCAAACACAGAATCTACTGGAGCGCGTTGCCGTTCTGCGCCAGGAGCGGCTCGCCTGGCTCGAAAGCTTGGCCGGTTTTCTGCGCCACGAGCTGAAGAACCAGATGGTGGCGATGAGCACGTCGATCGACTTGGCGAAGAGCGGGGACTCGTTGGAGGCAAACCGGATCTACCTCGACCGGGCGCAGCGGAGCCTGAATCGGATGCGGGGGCTGGTGTCGTCAGCGACGGAAGCGACGAGCCTCGAAGCGGCGCTGGCTGTCGAGGAGATGGAGCGCGTTGACTTGAGTGGGGTGGTCATGGACCGTCTGACGATCTACCAGGAGCTGCATCCCTCCCGGCGGTTCACGCTGAGCCTCCGACCGGGCCTGTCGGTGGACGGAAACGAAGGGGATGCCCTGCCGGAGGACAAGGCGCGGATCTTCGAAGCCTTCGTGTCGACCCAGAAAACCAAGGACAACTTGGGACTCGGCCTGTTTGTGGCTCAGTCGATCACGCTGAATCACGGAGGACAGATCAGCGCGGAAGACCTGCCGCCGGGGAGGGGCGCGCGGTTTGTCGTGCGGTTACCGACGGTACGCCGAGGTGGCGCTAGCGCCAAGGACGCCGAGTCGTGGCCGGTGGCCGGCGAAGGGGCGAGGGTCGTCGAAGATCAGCCGCCGCAGTAGTCGTCGCCGCCGGAGCCGGAGGAGCCGCAGGTGGAGCCGGGCGCCGGCGGACTCTTGCATTCAACAATGTCGCTGCAGAGGTAGGTGCAGTTGTTCGTCATCCCGGGAAGCTCCCGGCAGAGCCCGGAAGGCTGTGGGCAATCCGCGTCTCCGTTCCCAGGATCGCAGTCCACATCGTCGACCAACGCTCTGACGGCCGGGCAGGTCGCCAGGTCCTCGTTGATCCCGCAGTACTCATCGGCTTCGGCGCCGGAGAGGCTTGTGCGCGTCAGCGGAATGCGGAATGGATTTGTGCAGCTGCCGCCCAACTCGATGCTCTTCAAGCAAAACCCCGCATCCGCATTTGGAAAGCGAGTCTCCTGATTCGGATAGTACATCGGCACGCACCGGAACGCGTCCGACTCATCTCCATCGTCACCGCATTGGCTATCCGAAACGCACTCTTCGCAGACGACCAACCTGCCCACTTGGACGTTGGTACATTTTTCGGTTTGGGGGTTGCATGCGTTGAAGCCGGGGCAAGTCTCGGTTTCAGATTCCGGCGTGCAGTCTACGCAGACGCCCGCGTCGTTGCAGGCATTGTTGACCCCGGAAAGACCCTCCACATTGTCGCACTGCGCTCTATCGTCGCACGCGGTGCACATCTCATCGTTGCAACGGGCGGCAGTTGGATCGGTGCACTCCTC
>Ga0265303_10003107_pt1 | contig 10371 bp, 10 predicted proteins | sample Helome_2_FD_192494 | JGI IMG/M metagenome (GOLD analysis project Ga0265303, IMG submission 192494) | Marine sediment microbial communities from subtidal zone of North Sea - Hel_20160317 (Illumina Assembly) | ecosystem: Environmental > Aquatic > Marine > Subtidal zone > Sediment ... | reverse complement strand
ACTGCATTACCGTCCGCCCCGCATCGGACGGAATCCGAAGACTGGAGAGGCGGTAGCCCTGTCCGGCAAGTACGTGCCGCACTTCAAGCCAGGTAAGGATCTGCGTGAACGCGTAGATGCGAGCCGGCATTTCCCGATTAAGAGTTGATCCTTCGCGGCATCAGGCCGCATCATGGCCTAGGATTTAGCGTATCTGCGGAGTAAACGCATGTTGAAACGTATCGGCCTGGCGATACTGATCATCCTTATCGTTGTCGTCATGGCGACCTTCACTGCAAACAATACCGGCATGATCGACGTCGATCTCGCGTTTGCCGAGGTCAACACTTCGATTCCACTGGCATTTACCGTGGCCTTCGCACTGGGCTGGCTGTTTGGCATCGTGTGCATGGGCTTCTTTGCTTTGAAACTCATCAATGAACGGCGCATTCTGCGGCGCTCCCTGAAGATCACGGAAGGCGAGGTCAGCAGCCTCCGCAGTCTGCCACTCAGCGATGCCGACTGAAAAAGCCCTAATTCTCGCTGGCCTGTTCCTGCTGCTGGCGGCCGCTGGTTGGGTCATCGGGCGTTTTGGCGAGCGCGACGAGGAAGATGCGCCACCCCCGCTCAACATCGATTACCTGAAAGGTCTGAACTTCCTGCTGAACGAGCAGACTGACCAGGCACTCGAGCATTTTCTGCGCATGGTTCGGGTTGACGACAAGACCATCGAGACTCACTTTGCGCTTGGCAGCCTGTTCCGCCGTCGTGGAGAGGTCGATCGCGCGATTCGAATTCACCAGAACATCATTGCTCGACCCGATCTTGCGTCCGAACAGCGGGATCAGGCGCTGTACTCGCTGGCGAAGGACTACCTGGCAGCCGGACTACTGGATCGTGCGGAAAAGCTGTTTTCACGGCTCTCGGAGGGCTCGCGCTACCAGGTGCAGGCATGCGATGCCTTGTGCGGTATCTATGAGCAGGAGCGCGAGTGGGAGAAGGCCATCAAGGCCGGGCAACGACTTGAGGTGCTGGGTGGGCGTTCCCTGGCCTTGCAGATTGCGCACTATTACTGCGAACTCGCCGAGGCTGCGGCCGAGGCAGGCGATTACACGTCGGCACGCCAGTACGTAAAGAAAGCGCAGGCGGGGCGACCACGTACCCTGCGCGGCGCATTGACGCGTGCCCACATTGCCCGCGATACGGACGATAACAAGACAGCACTCAAGCTCTATCACCGCATCATCGACGAGAACACCTACCTTATTGCCGAAACACTTCCCGAGATTGTGGCGATTTATTCGCGTGAGGAAAAAGTGGCCGAGTTGGAGCGGGCACTCGAGACATTATTGGCCAAGAACCCGGAAAGGGCGTCACTGGTCGCTTACACCGCGATCGTCAATGACATTGGTGGAATCCCCGTCATTGATGAGTGCGTTGAGCAGTACATGCTCAATGAACCTACGCTTGGCGAATTCGTTGAGCTCCAGCAGATGTCGAATGAGAAGGGCGAAAGCGACTCGGCGTTCGCGAAAGTTCGCGGTGCCTTGTCGAAACTCGCGGCGGCAACCCCACGCTACCAGTGCCAGGAATGTGGATTCTCGAGCCAGCGCCTTTTGTGGCAATGCCCGAGTTGCCGGGACTGGGAAACGCAACGACCCGCGTCGCGTGTCCAGTTCGATACCGTCTTGCAGCACAGCATAACCAAGTAAATCGCCCGAATTCTGTCGCGGACGCAGCCGGCCGGCAGCAATAAGCTCCTTGGTCCCTCACACCAAAGAAGGAGCTGGTTATGAAAATCCTGAGTACCACCGCTATTGCAATCATGCTGATGGCGCCCATTGCTGCGCTCGCCGGGCAGGTTGATGTCAATACAGCCGATGCCGAGACGATATCGGCTGAGCTCAAAGGTATCGGCCTGTCAAAGGCGCAAGCCATCGTCGAATACCGGCAGAAGCACGGGCCGTTTCGAAGCGCTGACGACCTCTCGCTCGTCAAGGGAATCGGTGAGCGAACGGTCGAGCTGAATCGATCGGACATCAAGACCTCCCGGCAAAAGAAGTAGGATTATTGCGGCGTCTGTGGGCCAGGTCTGCCTTGTGCCGACCTGGCTCTCGTCTGTGCGTGTGAAGACCGTCATTACTCAGCGCGCGGGTTTTCGTTATCATGCGGGCCTTCGTAATTCCGGGAGTGCCTGGTGGGCCAGAAAGTCAAAGCAGCTGTATTTCCTGTCGCGGGTCGCGGGACCCGGTTCCTACCAGCCACCAAGGCCAGCCCAAAAGAAATGCTGCCGATCGTGGACAAGCCGCTTATTCAGTATGCGGTGGAGGAGGCGATCGCCGCCGGTGCGACCAAGCTCGTATTTGTTACGGGCGCATCCAAGCGCGCTATCGAAGACCATTTCGATAGCGACCCCGAGCTTGAGAACTCTCTGAGCGATTCGGGCAAGGACGAACTGCTCGCGTCGATCCAGGGAATCGTACCGAAGGGTGTGTCCTGCATTTACATACGCCAGGGTGAGCCGCTGGGGCTTGGCCATGCTGTACTTTGTGCACGTCCTGCGGTGGGTGATGAGCCCTTCTTCGTACACCTTGCGGATGATCTGATCGCTGGTGACCCGGGTTGCCTTGCGCAAATGGCCGACGAGTATGAGGAGCATGGTGGCAGTGTCGTCGCTGTAGAAACTGTGCCGAGAGAGAACACATCAAGCTATGGCATCGTGGCCGTGGACGAGAAGGACCGTAATCGCATCACGCAGATTGTCGAGAAACCAGCACCCGAAGACGCGCCTTCAAATTCGGCCGTGGTTGGACGATACCTACTGGCCCCCCAGATCTTCGACAAGCTCGAGAACATAGGGAAGGGCGCAGGTGGCGAGATTCAACTGACCGACGGTATTGCCGACCTGCTGGGTGAGTCAGCCGTCTATGCCTATTCGTTCGACGGCGTTCGCTACGATTGCGGCAGTAAGGTCGGTTACTTGCAGGCGACCGTTGCGTATGGGCTGGAACACCCGGAGACGGGCGAGCGGTTCGGTGAATACCTCAGAGAGATTGTCCGCGACTAGTTGCAGCTAACCGTCTCACCGTTGCGCGAGCAAAACGGTGACCAACCGAACTCATCCCACTACGGGATCAAGGCGGCAGTGGGTGTACCTGATGACGAGAGCAAAATGAAAGGCCGTATATCTTTAGGACTGCTGATCGTTGCAAATGCGATACCACTTGTCGGTGTGTGGTTGTGGGACTGGGATGTGTTCCTCTTATTACTGCTGTTCTGGTGCGAGAACGTCATTATTGGTTTGTTCGGTATCGCCCGGCTGATCGTTGCTGCCAATAACGACACGCTCAGGGAAGGTCTCATGCTGCCGCTGTTCTTCCTTGTTCACTATGGCGGGTTCATGTTTGGGCACTTCATGGTGTTGTTCGGGATGTACTCGAGTTTTCAGGAGGATCTTGGGGGTTCCGCGCAGCCCGAGGATTACTACCGGCTTGTCATCGAGCACGTGAACTGGATCGTAATCGTGGCCGTGTTCATCTCACACGGGTGGTCGTTCATCGAGAACTATATGGGGCGGAGCGAACACGAACGATTGTCGCCGATGCAGGCTATGGGCTTGCCGTACAAACGCATGGTGATCACACACGTTGCCCTAATCCTCGGTGGCTTTTTCCTGATCCACAATGATCAGCCTGTCGGAGGGCTGGTGATACTCGTCCTGCTGAAAATTGCAATGGACGTGACGTTCCACCGTCGAGAGCACGAACATCTTGCCAAGAAACATGACGTTGCAGAGCATAGGTAATGTTACTTATCGTTGATTGGTCTTTGTAGGTACAAATACCTACAATTTCCCTACTGGATAATAAAATCCACCTATAACAAGAACATATAAAAGAGGATGACGAACATGAATAAATTAGTAGTCACAATATTGTCAGTAGGGATACTCACGCTTTTCGTTGCCATTGACGTTCAGGCACAGGACGAAGATCGGATGGCCAAGTTTGTGCCGACCGAAATTTGGGCGTGCAATTACAATGAAGGTAAAGGGTCGAGCGATCTGGATGCCGTGGCCGGCAAATGGAACGCGTACATGGACGAGAATGACGCCGACGGCTATGTGGCGTGGACCCTGACACCCCAGTATTTTTCGGATAAGCAAGAGTTCGACGTACTGTGGCTAGGCGCCTGGAAAGACGGCAATGCAATGGGGCAGGGTCGCGACAGCTACCACACGACCGGCGGTGCGATCATGGCTGAATTTGGCAAGGTACTCGATTGCTTCGGCCATTCCGGATTCGTTTCGAGAGCCTTCAAGCTACCGCCCAACTATGACGAAGCACCCTCGAAAATGGGCGTCATCACATTCACCGATTGCTCGATAGAGGAAGGAGCCACTTACGACTCGGTTGTTGCAGGACTGTCGGCCTGGGCAAAGGTCTTCGGCGAGAACGGATCAGAGGCTGCGTTGTATCAATGGTGGCAGACTTACGGCGGCGGCGGTGAGTCAACGTTCGATTTCAAGTTGCTTAGCGTTCATGCCAATCACGCGTCACTAGGCGCTGATTTGGAGCGCATGGCCAATGGCGGATTGTGGCGCAACAGAATGGAACTTGTTGGGGATCAATTCAGTTGCGACGTTTCGCGTGTCTACGACGCGAAACTAAGACGAGCTGCCCAGATCAGATAGATACATGCTGATAGTAGTTCGGACCCCAGGGGCATTGGTTTGCCTCTGGGTTTTTTTTGGCATTGGCAGAGCCAGCGGGTAGGCTGGTTGTAAGAGTGGACGCAGAGAAGCCAGCCTTTGTCATTTCTTGACGAACTCAACCGACGTAAGGTGTTCCGGGCAGGTATCGCCTACATCGTTGGGGCATGGGTGTTTGTCCAGGTAGCAGACCTTGTTGCCGACAACTTCAACGCTCCGGATTGGGTGATGCAGGTGATTATCGCCATGCTCGTCGTGGGCCTGCCCATTGCGTTGATCTTGTCCTGGGCGTTCGATCTTACGCCCGAAGGACTCGTGCGGGCCCAGGACGACGATACAAGCACACCGGCACTAAGCAATGCGCAAACCTATAGTCTCCTTGGCGGGATGTTCGCTGTGGCGGCCCTGTTTCTTTACTTGATATGGCCGCAGACTTCCCCTCCCACTCCCGCAGCCCTGGCTAACACGATTGCCGTTATGCCATTTGAGAATGCGAGCCAATACGTCGCGGACGAGTACATACCCAAGGGGCTCAGCGATGAGCTGCGAGATCAACTGGGTCGAATCGGCGGCATGCGGGTGGCCGCCAGATCTTCATCTGTAATCTTTCAGGACCAGACGCTATCGGCGCCGGAAATCGCGACCAGGCTTGGTGTTGCGCGACTAATTGAAGGCACGGTGAGGCGGCAAGGCGATATTCTCCATATCACGGTGACCGTTATCGACGGCGAGTCCGGGTTTGGGGACTGGACCGAGACGTTTCGGAAGAAGGACACTGACCTATTGACTGCCCAGCAGGAAATAGCGACAGAAATTGTAGCGTTGCTGATGCCGGATTCTGATCCGTCACTGGGCAGGTCTACGCTGGCAACTCTTGATGCGTCGGCCAATGAACTTCTGCAACTTGCGCGCATAACGTTTCAAGAGGTCAAGGATCAACCGACGGTACAAATTGAGCAGTTGTTGATAGCAGTTGACCTCTACGAGCAAGCAACCGAAGCTGATCCGGATTCAGCACTGGCACATAGTCGCTACGCCGACGCGTTGCTCTACCTGGGGGATGTTGAGAGGGCCGGCGCGGCCATTGAGAGGGCACTGGAGATCAATCCAAACCTGTCTGAGGTCCAAAACACGCTTGGTCTGTACCGGTGGATTCGCTTCGAGAACGGGCAAGGTGACGCACATGAGCGTGCGATTGAACTCGATCCGTTCAACGCCGATGCGTTGGCAGCCTACGGAAAGTGGTTGTGGCATCAACCCGACGTCGATGAGTCCGAAAAATACTCATTACGGGCACTGGAGCAGGATCCGGAGTCTCTCTCACGGTACGCAGACCTTGGAAACTTCTACGGTAATTCCGGACAAAGAGACAAGGCGCTTGAGGTTGCTGCCGAGATTCAGGAACGTTTTAGTAAGTCATCTCAAAAGGCGGTCGCCTTCCTGGAAGTGGCGCGAATTCACGAGCTTGTTGGAAACCTGGATGTGGGGATCGCCTGGGCGCTGCGCTCAAGAGCAGCGGATCCCGACTATCCGGACGCACTCTGGATGTTGGCAGAACTGTATGCGCGAATCGGTGACGAGGAAGGCACCCGATATTTCGACCCGGACATGTCGTTTAACAATCTGTTCTGGTTAAGACGATATGAGGAGATGATCGAGGTTGGCGAGGAGCTGGTCCTTGAGAATCCCAATCAGATTCGAATCTGGTTCGGACTGGCGCGAGCGCACCTGGCACTTGGTAACTACAAGCAGGCAATCTACATACTGGACCAACAAGGCTTGCCCGAGAAGGTCTTTGTCGATTCCAGACGCGCTAACGGCATTGAGACGCTGATGACTTTTGCTGATGCGTTAAATGCAAGCGGGCAGACTGAAAAGGCACATGAATATGCCAATTTTGTTGCTGGCATAATGAATCGCCTCATTGCGACCGGCTCTCCGAAGGCTTGGTGGCCAAACATGTACGAGGCCTGTGGCCTGTCGATAGTCGGAGAGGATGAGTTGGCTTTGGCAACCCTTGAACGAGTTATCGAGAGTCCGGGATTGCTCTGGTACCCGGTTCTGGTTGATTCACCTTGCTTTCAGAAATTCAAGGATGAACCGAGATACCAGGCTGTTGTGAGATCGATTGAGCGGCGGCAGGAAATTTTGCGCGATCGTCTGCCGGATACCTTGCAGCGTTTCAGGGTCTTGCCGTAGGCGTTTCCGCTTGCCGTCAAAACGCCCGGGTAATCGACAGGGTAAATGCGTAATCCATGACATTTACCTGGTCTTCCCAGACCATCTCCATGTAATTGGACGAGAGACTGTACTGGTCGTTTAAAGCCCAATCGAGGCCGATGCCGATATTCAAATAGTTATGCTTGAGCATACGGTCATGCTGGTACCACAGCTCGTCATTCAATTGACCGGGGAATCCGGGATAGTCGCCGGGGACCGAGTTCCCAGACCCTTTCTTCAGAAGGGTGAATAGCCTGCCCGTGAGTCGGGGTCCGAACTGGTAACCGGCCTCGGCGCGAATATTCCAGTAGTTGACGCTAACGCCAAGCGTTTCTTCCACGAAAACATAGCCAATATCGGCGCTGTAGTAGGCGTTGGACAGGCCGGGATACCACATGAAGGACGACCCGATTTGAAGTCGCGTTAACTGCTGTCCGACGGCTGCATTGCCATAGAAAGGGTACTCCTGACTCGGGACTCCAAGGTAGGCAAATGGCTCAACGGAAAAGGCGCCTTCCTTGGCCAGGTATCTCGCACCAAAGCTAAAGTCCTGAAAATCAGAGTTCCAGCTACCATCATCTACGTTCTCGATATACGGTCGCGGCGGATCGAGTAGCAACGGGTCGTGTGGCAGAGGGCCATCGTTGTACCGTTTCCTCACATAAGGAATTCCGGCGATGACTGTCAGGCGATCTGTAAGCGCGTACTGCAGCTCAATATTCACCACATGGGTATCGATCGAGCCGATCGGCAGTATCCCGATGTCGCTTTCGAAGCCATCGGTCGCATTGAACTGGTAAGTCACCGAGAGTTGCCCGCTACCTTGCCGGGACTCAAGCTCTGATGCGTTGACGTTCGAGCTTAGTAACAGGAGTGAGCCAACGGCCGCCACGGCTGGCAACAGAACTAACCGACGCAGGGTGCCAATCGGCACGCCGCCAGGATGTCGTTTTATGATTGTGACTTCAGCGTCCTGTGAATCGTCTTCAGATACTTCAGAACGCTATCCTCGTTGGACAGAGATTGCTGATAAGTCCCGCTGGCCTGGGAGACTTCCACGGTCCCGTCCATTGCGACGGGAATATAGGCCACGCTCTCCGTTGACGCCATTTCGTCCTCGACTACGTCCCGTGCGCTGTAGTACGCGAGAACGACATCGATTTTGTGATTCTTAAGCTCCTCGCCGATTTCCGACGGGCTTGATACGACGTGAATGTCGTGACCGGCATCGGCCAGTCGTTCAACCAACGCCAGTTCTGCTTCTGTGTTAGCGACGACGAGAATGCTCCCTGGAAGAGGGGCGGTGTACTCGCGAAACGCTACGCCTTTGCCGACTCTGAAGAGGCTCTCACCGCAGGCGAGTGCGTTGCCAGCGAGCAGCGTCAAGATGCAGCCCGCGAGGGTCGTAAGGGTAATGGCCTTTTTCATCGCAATCTCCCGATCGAAGTGCTCATGTGCGAGAACTTGATATAGACCCTTACGGAGTCTAGCACACGAAATTCGCATATTTACAGGCAGTTAGACGATGCTCCACAACGAACAAAGCCCCGCATTGCGAGGCTTTGTGAGTAACTGAGTGATCAGTTGAATTTGGCTCCCCGGCGCGGACTCGAACCACGGACCCGATGATTAACAGTCATCTGCTCTACCAACTGAGCTACCGGGGAATAACGGACACCCTTTAAGGTGCGGGGCGCGATTCTGGTCTAGCATCAGGTACTTGTCAAGCCATCAGCGCCCGATTTATGCGGCGGACGGATTCTTCCACCATTTCCATCGAGCAGGCGAACGACAGGCGTACGTAGCCGGGGGCCCCAAAGGCGGATCCCGGAACGCAGGCTACGTCGGCTTCATTTAGGAGAAACTCGACCAGCTCGACATCGGAGGCCATCCCTCTGGCAGCCAGAGCACCTTCGGCCTTGGGAAAGGCATAGAACGTTCCTTCGCCCGGACGACATTCGAGACCGTCAATGTCGTTGAGCGCCGCCACGATGTAATCGTGCCGTTCCCGGTAAGCTACCAGCATCTCGCCGATACACGACTGGTCGCCATCTAGCGCCGCCACGGCCGCCGCCTGGGACACGCTGCAGGCATTGGTCGTGCTTTGGCTCTGGATGGTCGTCATTGCGGCGATGAGTTCTTGAGGACCGGCTGCGTAGCCGATGCGCCAGCCAGTCATAGCGTAGGCCTTGGAGACCCCGTTCGTCGTGACCGTACGATCCAGGAGCGAAGGGCATGCGGTAGCAAAACTGACAAATGGCTCAGTAGCCCAGTGAATATGTTCGTAGATATCATCGGATAGCACGACCACGCCTGGGTGGCGCTCGATAACGTCTCCTAGGGCCATTAACTCAGCCCGGCTGTAGCAGGCACCTGTCGGGTTCGAAGGGCTGTTCAGGATCAGGAGACGCGTGCGTTCTGAGATAGCGGCATCCAGTTGCTCAGGCGAGATCTTGAAGTCCTTCTCGATACCGGCCTCTATGATCATGGGGTCGGCGCCGGCCAATCGCACCATGTCGGGGTACGACACCCAGTACGGGGCCGGAATAATGACCTCATCGCCGGGGCCTAGTAGCGCCAAGCACAAATTGAACAAGGCCTGCTTCGCGCCGGTGGTTACCACTATCTGGGACGTTTCGTAGTCGAGTTGATTCTCACGCGCAAACTTCCCTTGAATGGCTGCTTTCAGTTCTGCAGTGCCATCGGTCGGGGTGTAACGTGTCTGGCCGTTGTTAATTGCAGCGATCGCCGCTTCCCGGATATGCGCCGGTGTATCAAAGTCAGGTTCCCCAGCGCCAAGACTGATCAGGTCTTTGCCCGCGGCTCGGAGTTCGGCAGCAAGCGCCAGGACCGCACCGGTTGGGGATGGTTTCACCGCAGCCATTCGTTTGGAAACTGGTAAGATCACTCGATTGCCTCTTTGATTTGCAGCGCCATGGTACGTGAAACAACAGTCCCGCCCAATACTACAGTGGAAGAACGCGATCGCCTGACGCTGGTCTCCGAGTTCGAGCCGGCAGGCGAGCAGCCAGCGGCAATTACCGGGCTGGCAGAGGGCCTTGACGACGGGCTCGCTCGGCAAACCCTGCTCGGCGTAACGGGGTCCGGCAAGACGTATACGATAGCCAGTGTGATCGACCGGACACAGCGCCCGGCGATGATTCTCGCGCCCAACAAGACGCTTGCCGCGCAGCTGTACGGCGAAATGCGTGACTTCTTTCCGAACAACGCGGTGGAGTACTTCGTTTCCTATTACGATTACTACCAACCTGAAGCCTATGTTCCTTCGTCGGACACGTTCATCGAGAAAGACGCGTCAATCAACGAGCACATAGAGCAGATGCGCCTGTCGGCGACGAAAGCGCTGATCGAGCGACCGGACGCGATTATCGTCGCCACCGTGTCGGCAATCTATGGTCTCGGCGACCCAGAGGCTTACTTCAGCATGGTGCTTCATATTA
>Ga0265303_10003106_pt1 | contig 10373 bp, 9 predicted proteins | sample Helome_2_FD_192494 | JGI IMG/M metagenome (GOLD analysis project Ga0265303, IMG submission 192494) | Marine sediment microbial communities from subtidal zone of North Sea - Hel_20160317 (Illumina Assembly) | ecosystem: Environmental > Aquatic > Marine > Subtidal zone > Sediment ... | reverse complement strand
GTGCTGATGCAGGCGCCGAAGAACGGCTTTTTCTATGTGCTGGATCGCGCCACCGGCGAGCTGATCTCCGCCGACAACTTCGTAGAGGTGAACTGGGCAGAAGGCATCGACATGGAAACGGGCCGGCCAATCCTCGCCGGCGATGCTTTCTACGAAGCGGGGCCAAGGCTGACGATTCCGGGCCCGGCCGGCGCGCACAACTGGCAGCCCATGAGCTACAGCCCGGTCACGGGCCTCGTCTACATCCCGGCGCAACAGTTGCCCCACGTGTATGGCTACGACCCCGAATATCAGTTCACGCCCGGCTTCTGGAACACCGGTCTGGAATGGGCCTTCTCCGCTGCGCCCGAAGACCCCAACGAACTGCGCGAATCGATGGGCATGGTAAACGGCAAGCTGCTGGCCTGGAACCCGGTCACGCAGACGGCCGAGTGGACGGTCGAGCGACCGCTGCCGTGGGGGGGTGGCCTGCTCAGTACCGCCGGGAACCTGGTGTTTCAGGGTATGCCCACCGGCGAGTTCCTGGCCTATCGCGCTGATACGGGGGAACAACTGTGGTCTTTCGACGCGCAGACCGGCGTCGTCGCGGCCCCAATCAGCTACGAAATTGACGGCGAGCAGTACGTGGCCGTGTCCGTGGGGTGGGGCAGCATCATCGCGCTAATCGGCGGCGAGGCGATTGCGAGTCTCGATATGCGCAATCGCAGCCGCGTGCTGGTGTTCAAACTCGGTGGCACCGCGGAACTGCCGCCGGCCGTCAACCCGCCGGAGCCGCCGCCCGACCTGCCCGACATGGAGATCACGCCCGAGCTCGTGGCCCGGGGCAAACTGGTCTATTACGACCGCTGCAACATGTGCCACGGGGACGGCGCGGTATCGGGCCGACTGCAGCCTGACCTGCGCCGGTCATCGCGCGCGGTCCACGAGCGTTGGGATGCGATCGTGCTGGAAGGCGAGCGCAAGGCGCTCGGCATGCCTGGCTTCGCCGCGGCGATCACGCCTGAAGACAGTCGTGCGATACACGCCTACGTGGTCAGCCGGGCCAGGGTCTTGCAGGCGCGCAACAGCGAGAGTGCCGCTTCGCAAGACTAAGGTTGGGCAACAGTTTTGTAAGGCGTGAAGCTGTAGTACTTGGGCCGGGCATCGAGCCGAATGTGCAGCCAGTACACGCCCAGTCCCGCCGTACTGAGCCATAAAGGCTCAGGCCCCACCGTCTCCAGTACCGCTTTCGCGACGGATTCCCAAAGGGCGTGTACTTGCTCTTGGGGCGCGTGCCGCAGAAAGGCTGCCAGGTGCGGATACGCCTCCAGTGGCCCGACCGGGCGAGGCACGATCATTAGCGCATCGCCGCCGAGATTCGGAAATACCAGGACATCGCCGCGGGGCTGCCTTGCGAACTGCGCTGCGAAAGGTGCCGCCTCGGCCTTGACTCCTGCAAGCGCGGGGGCACTCAGGAGGACGAACTCGGCCTCATTGTCGAAAGTCTCACTTGTGAATGGAGGATGTTCCCAGAAGAACGCATCAGGAGCGCTGTCGACCAGCACCTGGCTGTACCATGCGCGAAAGTCCGGTTTTTTTTCGAGCAGGGTGAATAGCTGGCGGAAGGACAGCGGGGAACCATCCTGCAATAGCCGGATCCGTTTGCCCGACGAAACTTCGAGCGCTCGCGCCTCCCACACGGACCGTCACCTCGCAACCGGCCTCAGAGGCAGTAACGATACAGTGGAAGAGCTGTGGAGATGCAATATCAATCACTTACCAGATAGTCTTCAGGGTCTGTCGACCTGAGGGGTGCTGGAGTCAGTGCCAATGATGCCATGGGTTCCGGTGGCGATTTTTCGGGCACGACCGTGTTCAGCATCCAGGTCGTGCCGATACCTGCTGCGGCGATCTGGTTTGCGTCCGGGCTGGCCCTGCTGGGTTGGGCCCGACGCTGGCTGGCAACCTGACGGCCGCGACATTGACAGCGCAATAAAAGCCCGGTTCTCTGCCGGGCCTTTTCCCCGGGCAGGTGGTTCGTCGCTCAGCTACTCTCAGCGCTACCAGCTTTCCTGGCTCGGCCGCGCATCCACTTCGAAGGACCAGGCTGAGCGTGGTTGCGTCGTGAGGTAATGGGCCAGCTCCGCGATATCCTCGGGATCCAGGCGTTGGCCCCCTGCGGCCGCGGCAGCCCCGGGTGAGTCGATTTGCCCGTCGATGATCAGCAAAGACACGTGTATGCCCTGCGGGCCCAGGTGCTTCGCCATGGACTGGGCCAGGCTCCGCTGGGCCGCCTTGGCCGATGCGAATCCCGTGGTCATGGGTCGCCCACGGAGTGATGCGGTGGCACCCACTATTACAATGTTGCCGGCTCCCTTGTCCTTCATGGCTGGGATAACCTGCTGGGAAGCGAGCAGGGTACCGAGCGCGTTAACCCGCCAGCCGCGTTCGAACTCCTCCGCCGAAATTTCTTCTACCGTTTGCCAGCTACCACCACCGGCGTTGAAAATGAGGGTTGCCACGGGACCCAGGTCAGACTGCAGCTGCGCAAACGCGGCTGTCACCGATGCGGGCTCCGACGCGTCACAGCTGTAGGCACGGGCATCGCCCAGTTCCTTCGCGAGCTCGCCACTCAGAGTCTTACTCCGGGACAGCAGCGCAAGGCGATAGCCGGCGCGATCAAAGCGGCGTGCAAAGGCTGCGCCGTTCTTGGGGCCAATTCCGACTATTGCGCAAACGGGTTTGGACATGACTGAGCCTCCTGATCAAGAGTCTAACTCCCCGGTAAGCCGAAAATCCGGCCGGAGCATTGCCAATCTCACCGGGTTCATTGGAGAGCACACTGTGGAGCCAAGTCCGAAAGCGTATCTCTCGGGGGAGATCGCAGTGAAACCGGCTGCACTCAACCACCCGCTTACTTGCACCTGACGCCTGGGAATCACGACGGGGCGCCATGGCGTTCCTGAACACAGCCCAGCGCTATGCCAAACGCTGAGCACCGATCGACCCCGCGCTGACGTCTCCTTTTTCACGTGTGTACATATACACGTGTCAATTCGGCTTTATCCGAATTGTCCTTTTTTGCTTGACCGATATGATTTGTGTGTGGCTTTGAGGGTGGAGTAAACGAAGCATGAGGAACGAATGTTTATGAACTGCAAGTCTTGTGCGTTGACCCGGGTGAACCGATGACACCGGTTTTATTGCCTCTCGTTTTGGGCTTGGCTTCTCTTGGTATCGTTGAGTCACGGCTCGTGCCAGCAGTTGACCAGCCTCCCTCCAGGATCGACATGCGCTATCTGTCCACTGTGGGTGTTTTCGATGCCGATAGCTTCGGTGCTGCAGAAGGCAAGCTGTCAGCAAGCTCTTCGTATCCCGAGCAATATCGTTGGACAGGCAGCGATGGCATTGCCGAGCCGGGTGAACTAGCCGGGCCAATGAGCGGGGCTCGCCTGGTTGCAGGCGATGGCAATGGGTTGCTGAGCCTGGACAGCCCTGACGACTACTCGGATAGCGAATTCCAGTGGATACGCCGCGTCGGCGGCGGGGTTGGGCTTGGCTTCCTCTGGCGGTACCGCTAGCGTCGCCAGCCGTCCGGGACGGCAACGCTGCAAACGCCGGCGGCGACCAGACGGGCGCGCCAGGGCACATTGGCGCACGCAACCCGACTGACCGGTTATCAATGTCCGGACGCGGGCTGTTGGGAGGGGAGAAAGGGGGCGCCCACGCCTAGCTCGAAACGAGACTTTAATTGTCGTGGGCGCCCAAGCAGAAACCGTATTCTATTGCCCGGTATGCACAGGGGCCATGATGCCGGTCACATTAGACTGCTGAACGTAATGCCGGGATTCTCACCGCTGCTGGCTGAATTCAGCCACCCAGTTGCCTCTGCGGCTCTAATCCGGCGAAGTGGCCGCTAACTGGCCACCGCGCCTTAGCCCTCTGTCATCGTCCCTGGTCTGCTAGGCGGTATCGTCAGGGTCAGAAATTTCCAGATCGTCGCTGCCATCGTAAGCGCGCTGCACCGGCGCCATCGGCTCATCGTTGATCCAGAGCCTGAGCACGTCGGGTCGGGCGTAGTGCCCGTTCGGGTCGTAGGCGATCTTCGCCATATCAATCATTCCCAGGTCGATGTCGGCGTACAGGATACCTTCCTCGTGAGGTCCGAGGGGAGTGGCAAGTTCGCGGCCATCGGGGCCGTAGATCATCGTGTAGCCGCCGCCCGTCTGGAACGGCGCGGCTGCTTCGGCGCTGCCGGCGATGGCCGTTAACAGGGCATCGTCCGTAACGGCACAGGGCGCCAGGACGAAACACTGGCCTTCCACCGCGTAGATCTTGCTCGCCGCGTTGTTCACTTCGTGGCCGAAGGCATAGACCGCGTCTTGGTCCAGCCCGAAGCTTGGCCATGCAGCAAAGTGAATCTGTTCGCGCTGGGCGTACAGCGCAAACTTGTTCAACGGGCCAAGGTGTTCCCAGCAGCACAACGCGCCGATGCGCCCGATGGCCGTGTCGGCCACCACCAGGTCGGAGCCGTCGCCTTCGCCGAAGACCATGCGCTCGGCCATCGTGGGTTTCAGCTTGCGGCGCACAAAGACGAATTGCCCCTGGTCATCGATCAATGCCTGGGCGAGGTACAGGCTGTCGTCGCCGAGCTCGCTGAAGCCCAGGGCCACGTGAATGCCGTGTTCCTGCGCGGCGTCCTGGATCGCGCGCATTTCATCGCTGTCTATCGCCAGCGAATTCTGCCGGTAGGCCGCGAAGTGCGGCATGGCCTGGAACGGCGCATTCACAAAGACCCAGAACGGAAAACCCGGAATCCAGGCTTCGCTGAAGGCCACCAGCGCAGCGCCGTTATCAGCAGCCTCGCCGATCAGTGCAATGGTTTTCTCCACTGAGCCGGCCAGGTCCATGAAGACCGGTATCGCCTGCACGGCGGCGACCTTGAATTGCGTTCTGGCCATTCGTCTGTCTCCCGGGCGTTTGCAGCGCTGCAGGCATGTTAGCAAACCGCGCGTGGAACGATCGCCGAATAGCATGCCGCTGTGCGCGCCGGTGGCCTGCTTGCGGGACGGTGCTGCATCCGCTAGCGTCAGTGACTACAGGGTACATTCGCCCTGCGTTCAAACGATTTCGCGCGCCACACCATGAAGCTCCGGCCACCCGATTTCGAACCGCCGTACCCTGCCTTCACCTGCCAGCTGTTCAAGCTGCAGCCCGACATGACCCTCGGGCAGATTGCGCTGCAGTATCGGGCCGACGTGAAACCGGCCGAGGTAACAAGCCTGCAAGCGGCCATTGAACAGTGCCTGTCGGGCGACAGCGCGCCGTGGCGCTGGGAGCGCTGCAGCCATGTCGACACCCAGGGCTATCGCAACGATATCGTGGTGGGCTACTGGCGCCGGCAGACAGACTTCGAGGCCTGGCGGCGGCGGGCCGACGTGGTGTCCTGGGCCGACAAACTCCAGCCCGTGGGTCTCTGGATCGAGGCGCTGACCTGCCCGATTCCACAGATGGAAACCTCTTACAGCAATGCGGAACCCAGCTGGGGCATGGCCGATCAGTGCCCGGTGCACCTGGATGAGAATCACGGCTACTTCGGTTCCATGCGTGATCGGATCCCGGCCGCGGAAGATCAGGGACTGCCGGGTGCATTGCGCGGCCTGCCGGCTGTCGACTCTGCGCAGGAGACCTTCGGTCGTCGACTCATGGTGGACCTGCCAGACAACGCCTGCTTTATTCGCACAGTGCAGGGTTGGGAAGAGTGTGACGAAGAACAGCAGGCGGATTTTCTTGCCAGCATGATGCCGGTGTACCAGGCGGGTGTGGAATACCTGCGCGACAATCCGCGAGACAGCAACTGTGCGGGTGCGCGGCTGGTGGAAATGCTCGATCCGAACGCGCAGATCCAGACCCAGACCCTGGCGTGGTTCCTGGGCCTGGAAGACCTGGAACGGTGGGCCCACGAACATCCCACGCATCACGCTATTCTGAACGGCATGAGCGGCTTTGCCGAGCGCTACCAGCTCGACATCCAGATCGTGCTGGGCCACGAGGTCTACGTGGTGCCGGCCGGTTGCAGCTACATCGAGTATTCCAACTGTCATCCGCAGACCGGTTTCCTGCGCTTCTTCCCGGGCCAGCCGCAGTAGTCATCGAGGGCGATGGACCATTACCGCGTTAAGGGTGTTCATGTGCAGCACGCCGGGCCGTCGGCGCTGGCGTCAAAGGCACCGTTGATATTCGTGCACGGGGGCTGCCACGGCAGCTGGAACTGGCACCGCTACCTGCCGGTGTTCAGCGCGGCGGGCTGGGAGTGCCACGCGCTGGACTGGTACGGGCATCACGAGTCGGATGCCTTGCCGACCGAAGCCTTCATCAGGCGCGGTATCGCCGATGTGGGCGAGGAGATAGGCATCGTGGCGGAACGCGCGGGGCGCGTGCCGGTGCTGGTTGGGCACAGCATGGGTGGGCTGGCCTGCCTGAAGTATGCAGAAGCGCATCCCGTGGCCGCACTGGTATTGCTTGCCCCGGTGCTGCCCGAGGAGATCGGTAACCCGGAGGCGCCTTTCGACGTTGATCCCGCCAGCCCCTGGGGTCCACCACCCTTCGAGCTGGCGCAGAAGATGTTTTTCGTCGGCGTCCCGGACGCCGAGGCGCGGCGGTATTACGACTTACTGTCCGCGGAATCGCCGCGCTGCGTCGCCGAAGCCACGGGCAAAGCCGCGGTGGCGGTGAACCTCGATGCCATCAGCGCGCCGGCACTGGTGCTGGTGGGCGATGAAGACAGCCTGGTGCCGGCAGACCGCGCGCAGGCGCTGGCCGGGCGAATGGATGCCGACTTCCAGCGCTTTCCGGGCCGCAGCCACAGCCTGCTGATCGATCAGGATGCAGAAGCGACTGCGACCTTTATTGAATCGTGGCTGTCCAGTCGGCTGGCGGATTCGCGGGCTTAGCCGGAGCTGACCTTGCGTGATGCTGGCGTCACGGCGACTGGGTCTGGCTGGTTCTGCGCGTCTTCACCCTTATCCATATACGCGGGACGCCGGTAAATGTCGCGTTCCACCATCCGGTCCACGGCCGCGTGCACGATGCGATCATTGTCGGCATGTTTCAGCGGCGGTTGCTCCAGGCAGCGGTTCTTCTCGTAGATCGGCCGGTCATAGATCAGCCGGTACTGCTCGGTGCGCAGGTCTTTCATCCAGTTGCCCCACAATGACCGGGCGCGATACTGGCGCAGTGCCTCGATATCGATGATGCCACCGGCGTAAGATGCCCCGCCGCCGGCCTCGTGGTTCGACACGATCTGGCCCTGGTAGTCGACCAGCATTGAGTTGCCGCCAAAGGTGTCCAGCGGGAATTGGGAATCGGGCATGGGCAGGTAGGCCGCCGGGTTCGGCGCAATGACATACATCGTGTTGTCCAGCGCGCGGGAGCGGTTCTGCACTTCCCACAGCCCGTTGGCAACGTAGGGTTCCGGGTAGCTGGGCCGGTACACGATTTCTGCACCGTTCATCGCCAGGCCCCGGGCGGTTTCCGGGTAGCTGCCTTCCATACAGATGATGCAGCCGATGCGGCCTATCTCGGTGTCCGTCACCGGGAAGAAAGCATCCAGTCCGTCGCCATAGAGTTCCACCCACTTGTCCCAGACATCGTGCGGCACCGTGGAGTGTTCGCGTGCGAACACCTGCAGCTTGTAGTGGGTGTGAATCACCTCTCCGCGGGGATCGACCACGAAGGCGCAATTGAAAAAGCGGTCAGGGAACTCAGGGTGCCTGGCCTTCGCCTGGGCAATGATGAAAGTGTTCAGATCTTTGGCCAGGTCACCGAGGTACTGCGTTTCCGGTCCGGGGATATCGATGGCCATGCGGTGTACGTAGTCCACGTGGTCCCAGTCGAAGATCTCGTCGGTGAAGCCCTGCAGCGCGCCCTCGGGTACTGCGATCAGCCGCACGGGCAGGTCGATGGCCGTGAGCCAGATGGCTGCGCGGGCCAGTTCGGTGATGTGATCGAGATTCCGCGTGATTTCAGAGCGCTGGTGTGCGCCCCGCATTACCGGCTGCAGGGCGAGGGCCATGTACTGCTCAATCATTGTTGGTACCCCGTGTTATCACTGTTGACGGTTTGGCCTCAACGGCGTTAATCAGAGGTCGCTGACTTGCAGTTCGACCTCGACTTCGTTGCGAAACGCTGCGTGCAGGTAGCAGGTCTGCTCGCCCATGTGCACCAGCTGCAGGTTGTCGGCGACGGGATTGCCGCTGTCCAGGCAAACAAAAGTGTCCACCGGCAGTGCAGCGGGGTCGTAGGGGTTGCCGTGGCGAAATGCCGTGTCCTGCACGATGCGATAGCCGCTCAGATCCTGCTGCTTGATCTGCGCGTAGCGGCCCAGCTGTGTCATGAAACAGAAGGCGACGCCGGCCGACAGATACGCGAGCCCCGACGGTGCGCGTTCCTGTCCGCCCACATCGGCGGCGTCGTCGCTGAGAAACACGAACCGGCTGCCGGCGGGCTGGATGCACTGCACGGCCAGCTCTTTTAGCCCGTCCGATCGCAGCCGGCCATCGGTGTGCACGTGCACCGAGCGCTTCTGGTCGGACTTCAGACCGACCGCGTCTTCGGTCGGTGGTGTTGGTGCCGAGTCATCCTTGCGAATGATGTCTTCTGCCTGGTCTTCCCCAGCTGCCGGTTGCAGGGCTTCCAGCGCGGCCGCCGGATCGGCCAGCGCGTCCATGGTCGGTGCATCTTCTCCTGACCAGCGCACGGGCCGGTTATTTAGCTTGATGCTGAACCGGCTCACCAGCTCGTCACGGAGCGTGATGCCGCCGGCGCTGCGATCTTCCAGCGCGATCACCGCGATATCTTCGAGTTCCTTCACATCGGCGTCGCCGGCCACGGTGATGGCCAGTCGAACCGGGTCCACACCGGCAGCCATCGTGCCCTTGAGCGCCGACCCTTCCATCGTGAAGAAATTGTCCACACTCATTTCGAGGTGATCGATACGGATATCCCGATCGGCAGCTTCCGCGAGGTAGTCAGTCATCAGCTGGGCCGCCAGGCCAGCGGTGAAGAAGGCCAGCGGGAAGGGCGCGAGGTCGGTGCCGTTCAGCCACGGGCCTTCATCGCACAACAGCCGCCATACCGCGCCCGTGGGCCCGTACTCGACGACCGCCTCCTTTTGCATCCCGGCCAGCGCACGTGTTCGCGTGCGCACTCGCACCAGCGAGTCCATGCCGGTCAGGCGCGCGTCTTCGAGTACGCCAGGGTCGGCGCGGAACGCGATATCCCGCGCGCCGGAGCCTGATTGTGACTTAGTCGCCGACATGACCTGTAATGCGGATGCCCGCGCCATTGATTTTATACTTCTTGTTCAGAAATATCAGGATCGATGTGAGGCCCTCAGCCACGGCCGAGTTGTCGATCGCACCCGCATGCCAGGCCTTCAGCCCGATGGCTTCGGCGAGATCGACTACGACCTGGCGGGCGCCTGGATCATTACCGCAGACCAGCACGTCGCATTCTTCTTCGTCCATCTCACCCGAGCGCAGGTGGGCGGCGGCAACATTCTGGAATGCCGATACAACCCGCACTTCGTCACCGAGGAATTCCTGGGTCTGTTTCGCCGCCGAGCCACCCTCCGGCAACTGCACCCGCATCACCTTCGGCGGCATCAGTGGCACTGTTGAATCGACGAAGATCTTGCCCTGTACCTGGTCGCGCACAGACTCCAGCGTTGGCCGCTGGCTCGCGAAGGGAACGGTCATGATCACCACGTCGGCCCAGGCGGCCGCATCGGGATTGGCCCCGCCGCGCACGTCGACATCGGCGGCCGCCTCGAGCACCTCGGCGGCCGCCGCTGCGCCTTTCTCAGCCTTGCGCGAGCCGATGTTGACCGGATAGCCGGCCTTGGCGAGCTGTAGCGCCAGGCCCCAGCCCAGGTCACCGGTGCCGCCAAGAACGGCGATTTTGTGTTTTCCGTCAGTCATATTCTGGTCCTTCAAGCTGCAGCTTTTGCGTCGTCGGCCAGGCGGAGGAACTCTTCGTCACTCACCAGCCGCTCCTGGGACGTGCCGAGATCCTTTACCTTCGCCAGCACCTGCGCGTACAGGGACTCCGGCAGGTCGATGCCCAGCTCCTCTTTCTTCAGCTTGATACTCAGCAAGCCGCTTTTCTTGCCCAGCACGATGCGCCGCGGTGCGCTGACGAGATCGTGGGAGTAGGGCTCGATGGCCTCGGGAATGTGGAACTGGTTCGCCACCGCACCGCTCTCGCGGGTGAACAGGTTGTCACCCACGACGGGACGCCAGCCATCGACTCTGTAGCCGCCTGCTTCCTGGACCAATGCAGAGACTTGCCGACCCTTCTCGAGGTTGATCTCCACCGGCACGTCGTACAGGCAC
>Ga0265303_10003105_pt1 | contig 10374 bp, 9 predicted proteins | sample Helome_2_FD_192494 | JGI IMG/M metagenome (GOLD analysis project Ga0265303, IMG submission 192494) | Marine sediment microbial communities from subtidal zone of North Sea - Hel_20160317 (Illumina Assembly) | ecosystem: Environmental > Aquatic > Marine > Subtidal zone > Sediment ... | reverse complement strand
GCCGTCCTTGGTGATCCGCAGGTAGAGCGGTTTATCGCCATCGAGGCGTCCCGTTACCGCCCACTGGTAGTTGTTCTGTCCCCGCAGCCGTTTACCGAAGAACGCACCGGATGCGTTGGTGGGGACATTGCCGGCCAGCCGGCGTGCCGTGCGGAAGTTCCAGAGGCTGGGCGTGTACCCCAAGACCAGGCTGTTGTCTTTGTCCCGTTGCAGCCTGAGACGGATATACTGGCCGTCGTGTTTCGGCGGTGTCTGCACCTTCATGACGATCCGATAGTCGTCCGGGCGTTTCCCGCTGTATCGGAAGACATTGGGTGGCTCCTTCTTGGCGAAGGATGACACGACCAACAGGTATTCGTTGTCCGCGAGCGTCCAGCGATCAGGGTCGCCAGCGACCAGCTTCCACTCGGGACGCAATGCCTTACCGGTGAAGTCGTCGCGGAAGACGGCGTCCTCCTGGGCCCAGGCAGAAGACAGTTGGGCGCCGACGGTGAGGATAGCGGTCAGGCGCAGCGTGGTTTCGATAATGGCATGTCCTGCTCTCATGGATAACTCTCCCGTTCCAGTCAGCAGATGATGTCTGTGTCGGATCCGCCGGTTAAAGGGGGGCGCCGCGACCGGTGGAGCGGTCGACGATAATGTGCTGGACCGTCGCCCAGGCATGATACTTCTCTCCGCGGCAGGTGTGCCCTTTGTCCAGCCGAACCAGGAACTCACCGTCGCGTTTCTCCGCTATTTTCCCTGGCGCCCATCGGTCACTCTCGCTCCCCACCTTGACGAAGACGCGCGTGTTGAGATCGAGGTTGTCGTCGCTAGGGTGACGCAGCGGGAACACCCGACTCGCCTGCACCCGTTCTTCCGCAGAGAAGGCGTATCGCACCAGGATCTCGTGGCCGGTGATCTCGAGCACCGTGGCCGGATACAGGCAACCCTCTCCCTGCCACTCGGACAGCACCGGGTCGCCCACTCGGATGTGCCCCTGGCCGGTGGGCCCATTGCCGGCGGCGTCTGCGCGGGCGAGCGCCATATCCAGCCTGGCCGATTGCGCGCCCGTCAAGCGGACCTGGCTGGTCTGGCTCGCGTATCCAGGGGCCTCGACGCGGACCTCGGCATCTCCCGGTGCAAGGCCCCTGAGGGACAGGGGATTATCGGGTTCGGCCTTGCCGGCGAGCTTGCCACGCACGTAGACGCTGGCCGGCCGGTCCACCGTGACCAGCAAGGCGCTGCCGGCGGCCTCGTCCTTGGCCAGGCGCGCAGGGGCCGCCACATGAAAGACGAAATCGCCCCGTGACAGCTCGTAGTCCCTGATCTTGCCGAACTGGGGCGTCTGCTCGACGTGTTGAGGGACCTTCCTGCGCAGGTACATGCCGAGTTCCACGCCAGTCACGAAACCATCCTTGTCCAGGTCGCCAAGTCGGTGCTCGATGGCGTCGACGATTGCAGGCAGGAACACGCTCTGGGCCGGCACCGTCTCGTCGGCCTTGCCGGCGGTGATGAACTGCCGGACGGGCTCCCTGGTCAAGTCCGAGATGTGGGGCGGCAGTTCAGGCAGATTCCTGGCCTGGAACACCGAGCCGGAAAAGCAGCTGTCGAACATGAACAGTGCATGCTTGGACACGATCCGCCTCGCCCACGTCATTATCTGGTCCATGCTGACGGCGTGGCGAAGGAAGCCGTGCTCATCGTCTCGCGGGTCGGGCGTGTCAGCGGGCACGATGAAGCCTCTCTCTCTGCCCCAGGGGTCGCGCAACGTATAGCCGTGCCCGGAAAAGAAGAACAGCAGCCGATTTTCCGGCTCGAGACCGTAGCTGCCGATGAAGTCCTCGAAGGCCTGTCTCAGCGCTCGGGAGTCCGGATCCTGGTGTGTGACCACATGAAATCCCTGGGACTCCAGCATCCGCGCCAGTCGTGTCATCTCATGGGGGATGCTGTCCAGATTCGGCCAGCCGGCGCTGTAGCTGCCCACGCCGATGAGCAGGGCGTGGCTCTCGCGGTAGAGAACGGTCGGGCGTTTCTCAGCATCGGCAACCTCGACGACGCCTCGCGACTGGGCGACCGCGGTTGCCGTCCACAGGCAGCACAGCAGGCTAAGCAGCAGCGCGCAGGGTCCTTGGCTCATGCGCGCCATAGTATGCCCATTCTGCCGCCGTTGTCAGCAGCGACCGCTCGGCCCGCTTGCCCACAAGCCGAAAGCCCCGTCATGGCCCGTGTACAGCCGTTGGTCCGGCACAGGCCGATGAATGGCTGCGCCGGGGGGAGGAGGAGGGTCCGTCAGGCCGTCAGCACCAGATAGAGGACGATGGCGATCAGGAGTATCCCCCCGTCCACCAGGTAGCCCCACCAGGGCAGGTCCTGGATGCGGACCTTTACGCCTACCTTACCGACGCGGCCCTTCACCTGGGAGGTTCCACCGATGATCCAGGAGGCGGCGCCGATCAGCAGGGCGCAGAGCCCGAAAATGATAAAGCCGGCCTGGTTCCTGTAATCGAGGGGGCCGAAGGGCTCGATGACACCGTTCAGAAACATCAGCAGACCGATGATGATCAAGGCGAGGAATCCAATCCAGCCCGGGATGTAAGACAGCAGCTTCTTGAAGTCCATGTTCTTCTCCTTTTCCGCCAGCGTGAACAGTGACTGGTGCCGGCATTATAGCGCTGCCCCGGCGATAGATGACCATGGGCGTATCTGGTGCCTGGGTTGGAGTGTGCCGTCCCGGATTCCGCTTCGCTTTATCCGGGCTACGCGCTGTCGCCCTAGGGCATTCTTGCCAGGCGGAAGCCCAAGACATACTTCCGGCTCTCTGGGGGGAACCTTTCCCGGCTCGCTGCCCGCACATACCGCGGGCCGTTCTCCCAGGACCCGCCACGGTACGCGCGCAGCTTGGCCTCACCGGCGCAACGCGCGTCCTCTCCCCCGTAGGCTGCCTCATAGGCCGAGCAGGTCCACTCCCACACGTTGCCCAGCATGTCATACAGCCCGTAGGCGTTCGGCTGGAACTGCCCGACCGGTGCCGTCAGCAGATGTCCGTCGTCACAGGGGTGAGGATGACCGCCCGTGTACCAACCCTGCCGTCTCCAGGCCTCGTCCAGCACGTTCGCGTAGCGGCACGCGCTGTCCGGAGCGTCGCCCCAGTGCCGCGCCGTCTCCTCCCCCGCCCGGGAAGCATACTCCCACTCGGCCTCGCTCGGCAGCCGGAAGGTATGCTCGCTCTTTTTTGAGAGCCACTCGGCATAGGCCGCCGCGGCCTTCCAGGTCACATTCACGACCGGCTGGTCATCCCCGTTGAGCGAGCGGCCCCGGTAGTTGCCGCTGTCGTGGGCCGCCCGGAAGCGCCGGTACTGGGCGTTGGTGACCTCGTGCTTTCCCAGCCAGAAATCCTCCACACATGCTTCATGCCGCCGTTCGTTGCCGAATCGGCCGGTCTCGTCCCCTGGGCTGCCCATCTGGAAGCAGCCTTTGGCGACCCAAACGAACGCCATGCCCGTGGTGGGCTCGGTCCATACCTTGCCGGGTGCCGGGCCGGTGGGGGCGTCGGCTGAACTTGGCGCTTCGCCAGGCGCCTCGAGCCGAAGCCGCGCCAGCGCGGCAAATTGCCCGTCGGGAAACCGGCTGAGATACGCCTTGAAATACGCGGGGTCGCGGGCGTCCTTGATGCTCTCCCAGAACGCCAGCTCCACGGAGAGGGGGGGCACGGGCGGAGCGGGCGGGGCCGTGTCTGCCTGTCCCGTGGCCCCGCCCTCGCCGGACAGGAAGACGAAATCACCCTGGGACAGCTCGAAGTCCCTAATCTTGCCGAACTGGGGCGTCTGGTCCGCGTGCTTTGCCACCTTGCCCTGCAGGTAGATGCCCAACTCCATGCCGGTGACGAAGCCGTCCTTGTCCAGGTCGCCAAGCCGGTATTGCAGCGCGTCCACGAATGCGGGGGCAAAGACGCTCACGGCCGGGACGGTCTCGCCGGCGTTGCCGGCGGTGATGAACATGCGCACCGGTTTGTCGGTGAGACGACTGATGTGGGGCGGCTGCCCAGGCAGGTTTCTTGCCTTGAACACGGAGCCCGAGAAGCAGCTATCGAACAGAAACATGGCGTGCTTTGCATCGATGTCCCGCGCCCAGGTGAGTACCTGGTTCATGCTCACGGCATTATTGAGAAACCCGTTTCGGTCACGGTCGGGGTGCGGTGCGTCGGCTGGCACCAGATAGCCCATCTCGCGCCGGTAACCCTTTTCCATGGTGTGGCCGTGGCCGGAGAAGAAGAACAGCAACCGGTTCTCGCGCTGGCGGCCGTGGCGGCTGATGAAGTCCTCGATAGCGCGTCTCAGCTCGCGGCTGTCCGGGTCATGCTGGCGTGTGACCTGGAAGCCCTGCACCTCCAGTGTCGCCTGCACCGTGTCGAGCTCTCGCGGGATGTTCTCGAGGTCTGGCCAGCCGCCGGAGTAGTCGCTCACACCGATGAGCAGGGCGTGGCTCTCTCGATAGAGACCCACCTGCTGTCCTTGCTCATCGCGGAACACGGCGATGCCACGTTCCGCCGCCGGGCAAAGCGACGTCAGAGAGAGCAATGCCAGCGCTATCCAGCCAGTCCTTGACACGTCCCGCACCCGGCGCACCAGAGCGTTACTCATGGTGCAGCCGGAACTCGAAGACCACGGTGTCCGGTCTGTCCTCGGGGTGGGGGGCGAAGTAGGTGTCTGGTTCCGCCTTGTCACCGCCGGGCAACAAGACGACGCCTCTGCCCGGCACGGCGCCTTGCCCGCCCATGCCCCGGACGCTGAACTGAACGATCCTCTGCCCCTGGACGGGGCCCGCAGGCCGTGACGCAGCCGTCGGGCGGGCAGGCACAGGACGTGGGGGGGCGGCAGGCGGTGGAGCGGCGGGCGAGACGATGGGCGCCGGGGCCGGTGAGGCCAACGCGGTGAGCCGTGGTGCGTTACGTTCGGGGCGGATCACCAGGTAGAAGTACTCGCTACCCACCTCGTCGTCGAAGAGAAACACGTCCGGCGCGGGTGGGACGAGGGCTGTGTTCCTCGTCCGCACCCGGTTGTCGTCCACGTACCCGTTACCACCGCCCGACCCCATCCGTGGCCACAGAAGCTGGGGCTCGCCGGCAGGAGAGCGGTGCAGCACGTATAGCCAGCCGTCCCGGTTCGATGAGATCTCGAAGCGGAACTTCTCCCCGCTGCGAAAACGGTGATCGATGCCTACCCTGCGTGTTGCGTCTTTCTCGATAAGCTGGACGGCGAGGCGTCCCACGCGCGCACTGCGATACCCCCGGGTCTCCGCCGAGCGGTACAGCTCCCGCAGGTCCGTGGGCCGGTCCCCGCTGGCCGGGGTTGCGGAGGTCATCCAGGGGTTGAGGAGCGCGACCATGACCGGCACCGCCGCGCGGCGTGTCCAACGCCTCCGGTCACGTCCCGATTTGGCGAGGCCGGATGGATGGAGGCCGGCGAGAGAAACGGCCACCCTATTTCTCGTAGACCGGCTGCAACGGACGCATACGGTAGCCGACGATGACGGGCCCCTCCGCACGCAGGACGCTGGCCTGCTCGCCGTCTGCCACGACGCTCACGGATGCGTCCACGGGCGAGTGGGCGCCGGCAGCGGCCCGCAGGATGCGCCCGAGCTGCGCTTCGGCCGCGCCCTTCTGGGCCGTGCGTACCCCGAGTGAGGTCCCCTCGCGCCAGGACATCTCGAGCGCGAGGGAGTCGGCGACCACGGCCTCGACGATGACGGCGAACCAGTCGATCCGGTCGCCATCTTCCATGGCCTGGGTCAGGCCGTGTACGCACTTTTGGGAAAACTGGTGGGAGAGATCGGCCCTGGCGAAGGTGTGTACCGCTGTGTCGCCCAGCGTGAGCCTGTAATCGGCGACGGCGGCACGGTCCAGGCTCAAGGCGGGCAGGAGGCGCTGGACAAACTCAGCCCCAATGCTCAGGGAGCCCGCGCGCCGTCCACTCGAGTCGGGCAGTACAAAGGGGGAGGTGCGCGGCGTCTGGCCCGGGAAGCAGTCGGAGCCCCAGAGAAACACGATGGGGGTGGGGAGGTGGTGCACGCCGTCGGCGGTTGCCTCCGAGGTCTGGATGACATTGCCGGGGGCGTAGATGCCGGAGAGACCGATGTTGGCCGCATAGCCCTGGGCGTCCAGGAGCTGGAAGATGTCCTCCATCGCATCGCGCTGCGTAGGCTTGGTTGGCACGCAGCCGCCGAACGCGAGCAACAGTAAGGTGGCGGCCAGCCATCCGGTGTTCCGGAGGCTCGGCGTCCGTGTACGGCGAGCCAGCGAGGCTCTATCCTGGCCGGCGTGATGCATTCGCTCTCCCTTTGGGCTGCCATGTTGCCGTCCAGCCGACAGACCGCAGTGCCTTTCGGTTTCCTTCGCTGCCCGTACCCGCCGCGGAGCCAGCTCCCAGGGCTCCCTGGGGACCCGGCGCCCGGTGTGTACCGTTGCAAGAGTAATGGATTGCACTTTGGCCCACAAACCCCAATCGAGCGCCGGACCACACGCTCGCCCGGGTACTTCGGCGTGCCTGTCACGCACGCACACGTGGTGTTCGGACTCGCCGTACTCTTCCGGGCCCCGTCGCAAACGGGTGCGCCTCTCTGCACGCCTGAATCGGCCTTTCATTGGCATGGCGTGTGGCACTGGCTGGCCGGCGTGACGGGTGTACTCCTGTACTTCAACTGGCGCCGCGCTGAGCATGCCCCTCGGCGGTGGTTGATTTCCCCGCAGCCTGTTGGCACCCGACGTAGCATCCCGCTTGGTCTGGGGGCAGGGCTACCGTATTATTCGCTGTGAGATGGGTTCAGGCGGCAGCCTCGGGTCGCTGCAAGGAAAATGGCCGTCGACAGGGTCGGCGAGGGGGAAAGGTGTGGACGAGTTCTTGAGAGCAAAGTCGATGATGACGCCCGGTATGGCGGGGGCTGCCACCACCGTCTTTACCGGCACCCTGGTACAGACGTTCGGCCTGCGTGGGGACCTGACCGCCCTGGCCATCAGCTTCTTTCTCGGGCTGTTGGTCTGGGCGGAAAAGGGCGTGCCCTTCCTGCAGCGGTTCATGTTTTATCTCGTCAACTCCGTCACCATCTTCGCCGTGTCGACCGGTCTCAACGAGGCCGGCGTTGCCGCCACGAAGAGCCCCGAGCGGGTTCAGCACGAGCAGAGATGGGCCGCTCCGGAGGGCGACACGGACCAGTTCTTCCAGAGCTGGTTTCGGTAGGGCCGGCATGAGATCGGCGGGCGGAGAGCGCCTGCACATGGCATTGTTGTTTCAGCCGGGCCGGACCGCTGCCGGCAGCATCGCTGTCGCGTCAGTCGTGAACGTCGGCGCCAAGACGATCGGGACGGGTGCGGCCTATCGCTGTATCCCGCGCACTGGCTGATCTGGGAGGAGCTGCATGATGCGGTACTCGCGTGGCATTGGGTTGTTGGTGGCGGTCGCAGGCCTTTTGGGCGGCTGTGACAGGGCAGGCGAGGCCGAATTCCCGTCGGTGGACCGGCCGACCGCGGGTATCTTTCTCGAGCCCAAGGAGCGGGCGGTGCTCCCACCGGGCGTGGAGCCGCGTGCGGTCTACGATCCCGGGCTCGAGCTCACCAAGGTCTCGGAGGGGTTCAGGGGAAAGCTCTACAACGACGCAGCGCGTTACTGCACCATCGCATACGGCCACCTGATAAAGCGGGCCGCGTGCGACGGCACGGAGCCCGCGGAGTTTCTGCGCGGCGTCTCCCTGGCGAGGGGCACGGAGCTGCTCGTCGATGACATGCATACGGCCCAGGTGGCCGTCATGACGTCGGTGGACGTGGAGCTCACCGATGGGCAATATGCCGCCCTCTGCGACTTCGTGTACAACGTGGGCAGCGGGAATTTCCGCCGCTCGACGCTTCGCAAGGTCGTGAATGCCCGTGAGTTCGACCGCGTGCCCTTTCAGTTCCTGCGTTGGGTGAAGGCCGGCGGCCGCGAGCTGCCCGGACTCAAGGCACGCCGCGAAGAGGAGATCGCGTTGTTCTTCGATGGCATTCCCGTCCCTCGCGCCGTCCCGGCCGAAGAGGAGGACCTGGCACCCATCGACATCCGCACAGGTGAAACGGAGGGTTAGAATCTATCCGTCTTGTAGCCTGGATGCAGCGAAGCGGAATCCAGGAGACCAGGCCAGGGCTGCCCCGGTAAGGGCTGGTTTTGCCCGCAGGCCCGTGGAGCCTCCGCCGTATAGCGACACGGTCGCGGCGCGGACGCGACGGCAAGCCCGACGGCGTTTATGGATGTAAACCAGTATCTGTTGAGGTAGACTTCAGGCTCCGAAGGAATGAGAAACCCGTTGCCGCTGTTTCACAGCACCGGATCCGGGTGCAGGCGGTGTTTGGACACCGCGTCCGGAACCCACGGATGGACCGAGGCCGAGGGGAAGGCGTGTGCGTCTTGATGCGGGGAGGACGCCAGCTTGCATCTGCGTGTCGTCACGCCCGCGTAGCGGGTGAGGCAATACCCATGGAGACGTAAACGCGGCCGGGAAGCCCGTCTGGCGCGTTTGTTGGCTTAAGGGCTGGGGAGGATCCCGATGCCGATCGCTGCCGTTACCACCGTTGCAGGTGCGGAAAGGACGCGATGTCTTGCTGGCCAGTCGGCGGACTGCGCGTTCAACGTTGCCAATACGTCGGGCAAGTCCGTACGCCTGAGTCTGGAACCGCGTGTCGAGGCGCCAGCCGAACGGGGTTGGTTTGAGCTCATCGGCGAAGTCGAGAGGGACGTGCCGGAGGCGGGTAGCGATCAAGTCAGGGTGCGCGTCCACATCCCCGAGGACGCGACCGCTGGCAAATACAGCTTCAGGCTCCGGGCCTATGCCACAGATGATCCCGAACAGTTCGCGGACAGCCCCACCGTTGCCATCGACGTCCCTGTGCCCACGAAGCCCGCACCGGCACTCGCGCCCCCATCCAACAAGCCCTTGCCCTGGCGGATCATCGCCACTGTGGGCGCGGTGCTGCTGGTGGTCGGTGGTGTACTGGCCATCGTATTCTGGCCCACAGACGATCCTGAGCTTGTATTTAAGAGTATTGATGTTGCCAACCCGCCCTATTGTGATAGGGCAGGCTCACCTGAGCCCCGGCCTGTACCTACGAAAGATGCCTCTGGTATGCCTAACCTGGCTCTGTTGTTAAATGCAAGAGCCTCAGCGTCGTCAGTAACTCATGACCCATCAGGGTCTAGACACCGAACGGCATATATCAATGATGGTTGGTACAACAACTGCCGCAGTTGGATTCCAGCCACTATGCCAGCGTGGGCCGAGATCGACTTAGGTTCGGAATTTAGAATTGAGGCCGTAGCTCTTGGCAGCGAGCACGAAGCGTACTATAAGGACCGCGCAGCGACAAAATTCAAGATTAGCGTATTTAGCAATAGAGTAAGCAACGAATGGCGAACTGTCTATACACACTCTTCTGGCGAGCCGATTCGAGATACAACTCTTTTTGATTTTGATCCTGTAGTCGCCCGTAAGATAAAGATCGACATCACGAAATCTATACCCAATCCAGTCCGAATTGATGAGATGGAGGTCTATGGACGGCCTCTAAAGAGATGACGTCCAACAACAGCTGGTTGTAGCCTGGATGCAGCGCAGCGGAATCCAGGGGACCGGGCTCGGGTCGTCCCGGATTGCGTTGCCCTGTCATCCGGGCACGGGCTGGCCCGTCTTCTTGGATGACGTTATAGTGGGCGCTTACGGCCTTGGTCTCAAGGAAGGCACGAACGATCGCCTACCGTCTTCTCAGGGGGTGAAACAGTGGAAAGTCTGCGCAAGCCGTTCTTCTTCGTAGCCCTTGCCCTGGCCACGCTGGTGGTGCTCATCGAGCTGAGCTCCCTGGGCTTTCTGGGTAGTGACACTGCAGGCAAGTTCCAGGACCTGCAGACGCCGGGGCTGGGGGTCTCCTATCTGGCGCTCTACGACGGCATCGTCCTGTTCTCCATCGTTCTGATGGGGCTCGCGCTCCTGATCCCGGCACGGGTGCATGGCCGCCTTCAGGGGGTGGTGAATCTCATCTTTTTTCTGCTCATGCTGATCGGCGCCATTGTCCTAATCTTCGTGGCCATAGGTATGCTGGTCCTGATGGTGACGCTGCTGATGGCAGTGCCCTTCGGCACCATCGCCTACATGGTGGCCTTCGCCGATTTCGATGTGACGGGCGCGCGGGTGACGCTGGGTATGTTGATGACCCTGAAGCTGGCCTTCGCCGTGTGCCTGGTCCTGGCGCATCAGCGATTCCTGGAGATGAAGGGGCTTGTCCTGCTGGTGTTGTTCTCGCTGCTCTTGAATGTGGTGGTGAGCTTCCTGCACGCGCTGGGTCCTGGCTTCGTGGTCAGCATCCTGGATGCCGCGGCA
>Ga0265303_10003104_pt1 | contig 10374 bp, 6 predicted proteins | sample Helome_2_FD_192494 | JGI IMG/M metagenome (GOLD analysis project Ga0265303, IMG submission 192494) | Marine sediment microbial communities from subtidal zone of North Sea - Hel_20160317 (Illumina Assembly) | ecosystem: Environmental > Aquatic > Marine > Subtidal zone > Sediment ... | reverse complement strand
CAAATATATATTATTTTTGCGCCATAATTGCCCTCGTAGTTCAACGGATAGAATAGAAGTTTCCTAAACTTTAGATCTAGGTTCGATTCCTAGCGAGGGTACTTATTTAAATTATAATATCTTTATTTTAATTTTTAATTCTTACGTTTATCGCATAGTTATTGTTTTGCTTCTAACACCCTGGCATTAGGAATTTATTTAATAATTATCCCTCGAATCATCACATAATGCGAACTCATTTTATGATGAACAAACCTTGATTGATCTACTTAACTAAACTTTCGATAATTAATTAGTGCCATTCGGACAATAATTGCACTGTTTCATCCAGTGCTCTTTATTTTTTCTTTAATAAATTATATATTGCAAGTATAAGCTTCATGTGAATGATTCAGACCGAGGTAAAAAATTAAAATGAAACCAACCAAAAAACAGGAATTGGAAATAATGAAAGTTTACGAAGCCTATTGGGCTGAGTATCTTAATGGTAATGTAGAAGGAATGAGGGCCCTATTGGATGCATCCTACACCCAGGTTGGAAGCGCAGAAAGCGAAGTGTTTTCATCAAAAAAGGATGCTGTACAATTTTTAATTGATACCATTGACCAGGTGGCAGGTAAATTGAAAATGCGAAACAGGAGCACAAATCTGGAGCAGCAGAACGGACTCGTCCTGGTCCATGAACATTGTGATTTGTATGCATTGTCAGGTAAGAATTGGATTTTTTATTCCAAATTCAGAGCCTCCACCCTACTTCAGGAAAAAAAAGAGGGTTGGAAAATAACCCACCAACATTCCTCCTTTCCCGATACCAAAACCGAAGAAGGCCAAAATGTGGCTATTGAAAAAATTGAGTCAGAAAATCAGCAGCTCCACGAAGCAATCAAGCGGCGTACGGTCGAACTTGAACAAAAAAATCGTGAGTTAGAAGTAGAATCAGCTCTAGAAAAAGTGAGAAGTCGAACTATGGCGATGCAACATAGTGACGAATTACAAGAAACATCATTTTTATTAGATGAACAAGTAAGAGCGTTAGGTATTAAAACTTGGGGTTGCGCTTTTAATATTTACGGAGAAAAAGATTCTACCGAATGGTTTGGAAATGAAAAGGGAATTTTACCAACATATACAGTTCCAAGAAAAGGGATATTCAAAAAATATTACGATTATGGACAAAAAGGAGAAGAATTTATAGTTGAAGAATTTAAAGGAAAAGCATGTGTAAATCATTACGAATATATGAGCTCACTTCCTGTTATTGGTGATGTCTTAAAAAATTTAAAGAAAACAAATAAAGGTTTCCCAACCTATCAATTAGATCATGTTGTCTTTTTTAAATACGGTTACTTATTGTTTATCACAAAAGAACATGTCCCAGAAGCACATGATATTTTTAAACGCTTTGCGAAAGTATTTGAGCAAACCTATACACGTTTTCTCGATCTTCAAAAAGCAGAAGCACAAGCAAGAGAAGCACAAATTGAAACTGCGTTAGAAAAAGTAAGGAGCCGAACTATGGCCATGCAAAAAGGAGAAGAGCTCCAAGATGTTGTGGTTCTTCTTTATAAAGAACTTATAGCACTTGGTGTCACCAATTTTGCTACTTGTGGTTATGTAGAAATAAATGAAAAAACGAACAAACAAGCCACTTGGGTTACTAATCCTGGTGGAGACTCTTTGGGTTTATTTTATCTCCCGTTAACTGGCGATGTCCATTTCGATGCGCGTTACGATGCGTGGAAAAATCAACAAACCGTATTCCGCCAAACAGTTACTGGTAAAGTGCGTAGAAAACATCTTGAATATGCCATTACCACGTTTCAATCAAAAGAAGCAGAAGAAATGGTACTCAATCAATTCCCTGATCCTACTGTATTTTATTGCTTTAATTTTTCTCATGGCTACTTGCACTTAGTTGCAGGTTCTCAACTTACACAAGACGAAGAGTCATTACTTGCTAGATTTACAAAAGTGTTTGAACAAACGTATGCACGTTTTCTAGACCTTAAAAAAGCAGAAGAACAGGCAAGAGAATCAGAAATTGAATTAGCATTAGAAAGAGTTCGTGCACGAAGCATGGCAATGCAAAAAAGTGAAGAGCTCAAAGAAGTCATAAAAATTGTTTATCAGCAACTCACGCATTTAAAAATTAACCTCAACCACACAGGTTTTGTTGTTGACTATACACCGAAAGGCGATTGGCATTTTTGGATAGCTGATGAACAGGACATTCCTTCTCAAATTTCGCATCCATATTTTGAGTCTGTTTGGGCAAATCAATTTAATGACGCAAAAGAAAAAGATGAAGACTTCTTTACCACTAATTTAAATTTTGAAGAAAAGAACAAATTTTACAATGAGCTTTTAACATTTATTCCTGGGTTACCAAAAGCATCAAAAGATTTTTATTTAAGCTGTCCAGGCCTTACAGCATCAACTGTATTGCTTGATAATGTTGGGCTTTATATAGAGAATTTTGAAGGCATTCCTTATACAGATGAAGAAAATAATATCCTCATGCGTTTTGGAAAGGTATTCCAACAAACCTATACCCGTTTCCTCGACCTCCAAAAAGCAGAAGCACAAGCTCGTGAAGCACAAATTGAAGCCGCTTTGGAAAAAGTGCGTAGTCGTTCTTTAGCAATGCAAATTTCTGATGAGCTTCAAGAAGTTGTGCAGGTTGTTGCCGAAAAAATTCAAGAACTGAATGTGGTAGTCGATTCTACAGGTGTAATAATCTGTACTTATCCAGAAGACACCAAAGATGTGATCCATTGGACCTACACCCAAGATGAAGAACGATCACAATCATATTATATGCCCTACTTTGAACATCCTATTTGGGATGAAGCCTGGGAGTCAAAAAATAGTGGTGTTGATTATTTTTCAAAAACATATCCAAAAGGGGTAAAAAACAGATTTTTGAGAACGATTTTTAGGCGTCCAGATTCAGGCTATTCCAATTTACCTGAAGAGTACAAACAATGGCAACTTAATAGTCCGATCTACAATCTTTCTTTTGCTTGGGGTAAAAACTCGGCCATACTAGTACCTAATAATGATGGCAAAGAACCCAATGAAGAACAAAGGAATATTTTAATTCGTTTTGCAAAAGTGTTTGAGCAGAGCTATGTTCGCTTTATAGATCTGCAAAAAGCAGAAGCGCAAGCTAAAGAAGCCCAAATTGAAGCCGCTTTGGAAAAAGTACGTTCCCGTTCTTTAGCCATGCATAAAAGTGAAGAACTCAATGAGGTCATTCTCGAAGTTCATAAGAAATTTATGGATCTCGATATTTCCATGGAATCTCGGGTGGCGGTGGTTGCTGTATTTGATCAGGATTCAAAAGACTTTAATCAATACGTAGCATCTCATGATATTTCAAATATGCGTATTTCAACACCCTATTTTAAACATCCGGTATTAGATGATTTTGAGACGGCTAAAGAAGCAGGTGTGGATTTCTACTCCAAAGCGTATTCCTTAGAGGAAAAAAACAACTATTTCAAAACCTTTTTTGAAACATCGAACTTTGGAAAAATTGAAGGTATTGCAGAGCAAAGACAATGGGCATTAGAACAAAAATTTTACACCTATTCCCCAGCATTTCAAAAAAACTCAAGCATTGGTATCGCTGATTTTTCTGGTATTCCTTTAACTGAAATTGAAATTGATATCATAAAGCGTTTTTCTAAGGTCTTTGAGCAAGCCTATATTCGCTTTCTCGATCTTCAAAAATCAGAGAAACAAGCCAGAGAAGCTCAAATTGAAGCTGCTTTAGAAAAAGTAAGAAGCCGCACAATGGCCATGCACAAAAGTGAGGAATTACCTGAGGCTGCCAACAACCTCTTTCTACAAGTACAAGCCTTAGGTATTCCTGCTTGGAGTGCTGGCTATTGCATTTGGGAAGACGATAAAAAAAGCACCTGGTGTAATATGAGTAGTGAGGGCGAAATTCAAAAAGGATTTTCATTACCAACCATTGGCGAAGGCTATAATTTTTCAAATCCACTAAAAAAGGGCGAAAGCTTTCATGTGGCAGAATTAGGCGGCAAGAAACTAGTGAGGCATTATGACTTTATGAAAACACTCCCGGTTATTGGAGAAATCTTAGAAGAATTTGACAAAGTAGGCATTAGTTTACCAACATTTCAAATTTTTCATATTGTCTATTTTACGCATGGTTATTTGATGTTTATTACTTATGAACCTGTTCCAAATGATTGGGATATTTTCAAGCGTTTCGGAAAAGTTTTTGAACAGACCTACACCCGATTCCTCGATCTACAAAAAGTAGAGGCCCAGGCTCGTGAAGCACAAATAGAAACTGCGCTGGAAAAAGTGCGATCCCGTACCATGGCCATGCACAAAAGTGAGGAGCTTGCCGAAACTGCCCTCGTGCTTTATGAACAATTTTCGTTATTGGGGAATATACCTGATCGTATGAGTATCGGTATTTTCAAAGAGGAAACAAAGGAGATAGAGTTATGGCCCACAGATCAATCCGGGAGCCAGCTCAATCAAAGTTTTACAGGCTCGTGGGAGAAATCAACCGTTTGGACCAAATTATATGAAGCATGGAAAGCGGATAATGACTCCTTCGTTGTGGACCTTTCAGGTCAAAAACTAAAAACATGGCTGAAATTTATTAGGGAGGAAATTAAGTTATTTGTTGATGATTCCCATATGAAGGGTCGAAGGGTGCAACAGGCCGCCTTTTTCTCTCACGGAATGCTACTTTTTACAACAAATGAACCCGTGGCGGAGAAAATTATGCAGTTATTGATACGGTTTGCAAAAGTTTTCAGTCAAACCTACACCCGTTTTCTCGACCTCCGAAAAGCAGAAGCCCAGGCTAGGGAAGCTCAGGTTGAAGGGGCGCTGGAAAGAGTGCGGTCTAAGACCATGGCAATGCACAATAGTCAAGATGTCGCAGCTACAGTTGTTACGTTATTTGACGAAGTGTTAAACTTGGGGCTTGACAAATCCATTCGCTGTGGTATTGGAATCCTTGAAGGAAATGAGGGTATGGAAACATGGTCAGCAACTTCACTTCCTAATGGTAAGGTTGATTTAAAGACCGGAATGTTGGATATGACCATACATCCCTTGCTAGTAAAAATTAAAAATTCATGGAAAAGTGGTAACACTAGTTATACAGACCAAATGTCTAGTAAAGATGTAATTAAATATTACACTGCACTCAACAATGACCCAGGGTATCAATTTAATGTAGACTTAAACACATTACACAAAAAAGAGTTCCACAATAGTTTTTCTTTTCCTGAAGGAATTATTTTTTCTTTTTCACCAAACCCCATGTCAGCCGAGGCCACCAAGGTGTTCGGTAAATTTGCTCATGTTTTCGGACAAACATATAGAAGATATCTAGACTTAATAAAAGCAGAAGCACAAGCCAGAGAAGCAATCAAACAAGCTTCTCTAGATCGGGTACGTGGAGAGATCGCCAGCATGCGGGCTACCGAAGATCTTCAAAGAATAACACCGCTTGTTTTTAATGAATTAACCACTCTAGGAGTTCCATTTTTTCGTTGCGGGGTTTTTATCGTTCATGAAAAAGAAAAAAATTTAGAAGTGTATTTATCGGCTCGGGACGGTCATTCGCTGGGCGTATTGCGCCTTCCCTTTAATGTAAATTTGCTCACGCAAAACTCCGTAGAAAACTGGAAAAAGAATAAAGTATACCACCAACACTGGAACAAGGAAGAATTTGTAGAGTGGACCGAGTCCATGATGGAACGGGGTCAGATACAGGATGTGGCTACCTACCAGGGTGCGGCGGCCCCCCCGGATTCACTGGACCTTCATTTTATACCCTTTACCCAGGGGATGCTTTATGTTGGTAATACCGAACAGTTGAATGAAGATGATGTTGATCTGGTTAGATCTTTGGCCGATGCATTTGCGATCGCCTATGCCCGTTATGAGGATTTCGTAAATTTGGATAAAGCAAAAGCAAGTATAGAAACCACACTGACCGAATTAAAGGCCACTCAAAACCAACTGGTACAGTCGGAGAAAATGGCTTCATTAGGGGAACTTACGGCGGGCATTGCCCACGAGATCCAGAATCCGTTGAACTTCGTCAATAACTTTTCTGAAGTTAGTAAAGAGTTGATAGAAGAAATGATGGAAGAAATAGAAAAGGGCGATGTGGAGGAGGTAAAGGCCCTCTCAGAAGACATTATACAAAACCTGGAAAAGATACACCACCACGGCCAAAGGGCTGATGGCATCGTTAAAGGAATGTTACAACATAGTAGAACAAGTAGTGGTGAAAAGGAACTCATAGATATTAATGTGCTGGCCGATGAATACCTGCGCCTGGCCTACCATGGCCTAAGAGCCAAGGACAAAAGCTTTAATGCCACTTTGGAGACCGATTTTGATGAAACTTTAGAAAAGGTAAACGTAGTTGCACAAGATATTGGTCGTGTGATCCTTAACCTGATCACTAATGCTTTTTATGTCGTGAAAGAGAAATCCTCCGAAGCCTTGGCAAAGGAGAATAAAAAATATGAACCTACGGTATCTGTTACCACTAAAAAAATTACCATCCCTTCAATGGCCGGTGGAGTAGAAATACGGGTTAAGGATAATGGCAATGGTATCCCGGAAGTCATCAAAGAAAAGATCTTCCAACCTTTTTTTACTACCAAACCTACCGGGCAAGGAACCGGGTTGGGACTGAGTATGAGCTATGACATTATCACCAAAGGGCATAAAGGTGAGTTAAAAGTGGAAACTAAAGAGGGAGAGGGGACAACATTTACAATCATTTTACCAAAAGGATAATGAATTATTTTAATCATAATAGGCTAATAATTACCATCAAAATACAATAAAAAAACGCGCATGAAAATATTAGTAGTAGACGACGAACAAGATGTAAAAACTTTATTCCAACAGCGGTTCCGCAAGGAAATTAGAAAAGGAGAGCTTGACTTTGTATTTGCTTTTTCAGGTGAAGAAGCTTTGCAGGTAATGGGCACCATGGACCAAGAGGCTGTTCTTATCTTGTCTGACATTAACATGCCTGGTATGAGTGGGCTTGAATTATTAGAAAAAATTAAGAAAAATTATCTAAAACCACCACCAGTAGTGATGATGATCACCGCTTATGGTGATGAAGAAAATTATAAAACTTCTATTCGACTGGGAGCGGATGATTTTCTTACCAAGCCCTTGGATTTTACAGCATTAAAAATTAAATTAAAAAACTTGATATAATGGCAAAAATACTGGTAGTAGATGATGAAACAGATTTGGAGGTACTTATAAAGCAAAAATTTCGAAAGAAAATAAGGGAAAAAGAGTACGAATTCTTCTTTGCAGTAAATGGAAAAGATGCCCTCGAAAAACTTATTGAACAGCCCGATGTTGATATCGTGTTGAGTGACATCAATATGCCCGAGATGGATGGGCTTACCTTGCTTACCAAGCTCAACGAGCTAAGTCCACTTATTAAATCGGTAATTGTTTCTGCCTATGGTGATATGGAAAATATTCGCACGGCAATGAACCGAGGTGCTTTCGATTTTATAACCAAGCCCATCAATTTCGAAGACCTTACCCTTACCATGGAAAAAACTTTGAAACATGCATTGCAGATAAAAAAAACGCTACAAGCAATTAAAGAGAATAACATTTTAAAAATGTATGTAGATGAAAACGTGCTTAATTTTATGGATAGCAGGGAATATGAATCTACAATAATGGCGAATGAGACCATTGAAGGTACGGTTGTTTTTATTGATGTTTGTGGATTTACGAAAATAAGTGAAAATGCTCAAGCAGATACCGTTGTAAAAATGATAAATAGCTATTTTGATATAATGGTAAAAGAAATTATGGCTCAGGAAGGATTAATAGACAAATTTATTGGCGATGCTATTATGGCAGTTTTTAGAGGTGAATATCATTTAGACCGAGCCATTGATACGGCCTTAGCAGTACGCAACAAAATAAATAGCCTATCTTCTATAGGTGATATACAATTCAAACCCAAAGTATCTATAGGGATAAAAAGCGGTGAAATGATCTCAGGAAACATAGGCTCATCAAGTTTAAAAAGATTGGATTATACGGTCATTGGAGATACTGTTAACACTGCAGCAAGATTGCAGGATGCGGCGAAAGAAAATCAAATATTGATTTGCGAAAATTGTTATGAAAACGTAAAAGAATCCTTTCGATTTAAAGACCTAGGCAGTATTACGTTGAAAAATAAAGAACAAACGATAAAAGTTTATGAAGTGTTAGAATAAAATAAATTTAAATCCATTATTTTACTGAATGCAACGCCACCCTATTTCCTTCGGTATCTAAAAATAAGGCCATAAATCCGTGATCTTTAGAAATTTTGGTTTTAGGTTTTAAAATTTTCCCTCCTGCTTTTTCAATTCTACTCAATTCATCTTTGATATCACCAGTTCGCGAAGTAAAATAGATCAACGTCCCCTCTTTCGAAGGTTTATAAAAATCTTTATGATACACCAACGATCCAGAAGCTCCTTTAGCCTCAGAGTCCTCCGCGAAAGGAAACCAACCCATAACAAGTTCACCTAAATCATGTATAGCAATATTAATCTGAAATACTTCATTATAAAATGCTACCGCCCTATCTATGTCTTTAACTGGGATTTCAAACCAACCCACCATATTTGACTTCATAGCTGATTTATTTTTCAATATATGTTTTAAAACTATCAAGATTCTCTTGATCAGCATTTATAAATATGGATTTAAAATAAGGAAATGTACACCTCAATAGGAAAGTTGTTCCTTTACAAACCGCTTCGATAGTAATAATAGTTTTATCTCCATCTGAAATAAAAGTTATTAAATTAGTTTTTAACATACCTTGTGCATCAAATTCTAACTCTACCTTTTTATTAATTTCATAATCAGTCAAAGTTTCTATCATTTCGAATTCCTTACCATTTTCATCAACAATCATTTTATACGTACTACCGATCAGGCCTTCTTTTTCTTCAATAGCCTCAAATGATTTTATACTAGGTATCCATTCAGCAATAATTGTGTGGTCATTAAAAGTTTTAAAAACCTTTTCAACCGGTTTATTAACCTCAGTAGATACGGTATAGGTCGTTTCTTTTACGAATATTCCGGTTGCCAAGAACAGAAGTAATAGAATAATAAAAATGCCGATAACAATTTTCAAGACTTTTCTCATGAATTTATAAATTTTAACTTTCTAGAATCTTCTTTAATTTACCCAAACCTTCTTCAAAATCCTTTCCGACTGTTTTATCCATATTCATGAATAACATCATGATACTTATGGGAAATTTATTTTTACCTGTAAAACCCCAAATAACTTTTGTGCCATTTTCAATTTTATTTACTTTTAAATAAGCATCTGAAGTTGATTTAAAGGGTTTTAAAAAACGTAATTGCGATTCAATAACTACGTTTTCAATTATATTAATCAATTCTTGTTCACCACTTCCAACATCTTTGTTACCCTCCCAGGCCGAAACGCAACCAACTTCGCCATCCTTACCAGTAAAAGTCTTTTCCATATTAGGATCTTTTGCCGCCCAGGGTGACCAATTATCTTGGTTTTTTAATAATTTCAAATAGGAAAATACCTCGGAAAGAGGCTTATTAATATCTATTTCTCTATTTACTTCATAACCTTTAGGAGCAATTATGCCTAAAATAATTATAAGTAATAAAATACCCAATAAAACATATAATACAATATACATAATAGTTTAATTTTAAGTTAGTTGGGTAAATTTATAAAAAATATTGGCTAAACAGAGAAATTAAATTTTAATATTACTCCCTATAGGTAAAAGTATCAATTCCTTATTGTTTTTACCAAATCTAGCTATGGCTCGTTTATGATTAATTTTTATATATCCAAAAGTATCATAATGACAGCCAATAATTTTATTACATTCGATAAAATCTGATGCTACAATGGCGCTATCTATACCCATTGTAAAATTATCACCTATTGGCAAAATAGCCAGGTCAAGTTCACCAATAACTTGTGGGATTAGTTTCATATCATAGGTCAACGCAGTGTCTCCTGCAATATAAATTTTATGATTTGACGTTTCTACAACAAATCCTGCAGGATTGCCTCCATAACTGCCATCCGGAAACGAACTGGTATGAATTGCATTTACCATATGCAATTTTCCAAATTCAAATTTCCAGGTACCACCATGATTCATGGGATGCCCTTCAATACCTTTATTACCGAAATAATTTACAATTTCAAAATTAGAAATAATTTTTGCTCCGGTATTTTTAGCGATTGCTTCAACATCTGAAATATGATCCCCATGAGCATGGGTCAACAATATATAATCAGCTTCT
>Ga0265303_10003102_pt1 | contig 10380 bp, 11 predicted proteins | sample Helome_2_FD_192494 | JGI IMG/M metagenome (GOLD analysis project Ga0265303, IMG submission 192494) | Marine sediment microbial communities from subtidal zone of North Sea - Hel_20160317 (Illumina Assembly) | ecosystem: Environmental > Aquatic > Marine > Subtidal zone > Sediment ... | reverse complement strand
GCTTCGCGGACGGTTTCTGTACTGGTCCATGTACACGCCCGCGGTCGTCGAACCGGCGATGTCGGAAAAATTTAACAATGTCGAGGCCAACCATGTGCGCAGCGGCTGGGGTGACTTTGACCTCATGATCCGGACCTTCGACGAAGCGCTCGAGGGCAAGGAGTGGATTGTCGGTGACCACTTCACGGCGGCTGATGTAATGCTGGGTTCGAGTGCCGTGTTCATGCGCATGTTCGAGATGCTGCCCGACACCCGTAACATTGGCGCCTACGCCGATCGATGCATGGCGAGAGCGGCGCACCAGCGCGCGACGAGCAAATCGGAGGGGTAAGCGGTCTCCCGGAAATGGCAGGGCCGTTACGCGTCCGAATGCCGCGACTTGAGCCTCGCAACGACTTCGGCAAAGCCGATTTCTTTTGCGGCAAGCAGCACGATCGAGTGGTAGACCAGGTCCGCGGCTTCATCGATGATTTCTTCGCGGTCGCCCGCGACGGCGGCCAGGGACAATTCGACCCCTTCTTCGCCGACTTTCTGAGCAATGCGTTTGGTACCAGCGGCAAGGAGCTGAGCCGTATAGCTGCCAGGAATTGGACATTCCATGCGATCAAGTACGATAGCTTCGAGTCTGCCGAGAAAATCAAGATTGCTCACAGTTTCTTCCTAGGTTCTTATCGCCACGCCAGCGGCCCTGAGGTGTGATTTCAAATCGAGTATCGGGATTTCGGCACTGTGAAAAACGCTGGCCGCGAGTGCACCATCGACGTTGGCTTGTTGAAATACGTCGACAAAGTGACGCTTTTTTCCGGCGCCTCCCGAAGCAACCAGAGGAACGTCACAGATCGCGCGGACCTTTGACAGTTGCGACACGTCGTAGCCCTGGCGAACGCCATCCTGGTTCATGCAGTTGAGCACGATCTCACCGGCACCGAGAAGCTGAACGTCAGTGACCCAATCCAATGTCCTGCGCTGTGCGGCGGTGGTTTTCTCCGGATCGCCTGTATTCCGGTACACGCCGTAATCGTCGTTTTCCTCCAGGCTGTCGATGCCGATAACGACGCACTGGGAGCCGAAACGTGTTGCCAGTTCAGCAACCAGTCCAGGATTGGCGAGAGCGGGGGAGTTGACCGATACCTTGTCGGCGCCCTTGTTCAGCACGTCCTCAGCATCGGCAACGCTGCGGATGCCGCCTGCTACACAGAATGGAATATCGATAACAGCCGCCACCCGGGCGATCCAGCTGCGATCGACCGTGCGCTCGTCGGGGCTGGCCGTGATGTCGTAAAAGACGAGTTCGTCGGCACCCTCGTCGCAGTAACGCCTGGCGAGATCCAGGATATCGCCGACGATGCGATGGTTGCGGAATTTGACGCCCTTGACGACCACGCCGTCGCGAACGTCAAGACAGGGAATTATGCGTTTCGCCGGAATGATGCCACCTCATCGGCTGTTATCTCGCCGTCAAGCAGGGCCCGGCCCGTGATGGCCGCGGGGACACCGAGGTCGCACAGTTGCTCGAGGTCAGCGCAGTGACGTACGCCGCCGGAGGCCTGCAGCTCCAGTCCCGGGTAGCGCGAGAGGATGTCTTCGTACAGGGTGAAGTTGGGGCCTGTCATTGCTCCGTCACGCTCGACGTCCGTGCACAGGATATGGCGTACACCCCGCTCGACGTAGTTGTCGAGACTCTGCCAGAGGGACAACTTCGCGTCCTCTGTCCAACCATGCCTCATCAATACTGGGGTGCCATCCGCCGAGAGCCTGGTGTCGAGCGCAAGGACGATTGCATCTGCGCCGAACTCGTCGATCCAGCCACAGACGACTTCCGGATCGCTCATTGCAATGCTGCCGACGACACATCGGGCAATTCCGATAGTGCACCATCTCTCGACATCTTCACGGGAGCGGATGCCGCCACCGAGCTGCACATCGAGCGAGGCTGCCGCAATTATTGCCTCGACGATTTCCCGGTTCTGCTGATTGCCCGTGCGAGCGCCGTCGAGATCAACAATGTGAAGATCGGTGACAGCGAGTTCCGTGAAGCGTTGTGCGATCCTGGCGGGATTCGAAGAGTAATGCGTGGTCTTCGCAAAATCCCCCTTGAACAGGCGCACGCAGTTGCCATCCTTGAGATCGATTGCCGGGATGATCTTCATACGCCCCTGTCCACGAAGTTCTTCAACAGGCGCGAACCTGTCGCCGAGGACCGCTCCGGGTGAAATTGTGCCCCTACAAAGTTGTTCCTGCCGATGAGTGCCGAGAACCCGGTCGCATGCTGCGCCGAGGCGAGCGTATGCTGCGTTTGCGGTATCGCGTAGCTGTGCAGGTAGTAAAAGTAGCTGCCGTCCGGAATACCGTCCAAGATGGCATGTGCACCAGTATGAACTGTTCGGCACCAGCCCATGTTTGGCACGGGGTAGCTGTCTGCGAACGTCAGTCGAGTCGCGACTCCCGGGATGATGCCGAGACATTCGACATCGTCCTCGTCGGACGCCTCGCAGAGCAGCTGCATCCCGAGGCAAATTCCCAGCACGGGCTGGGAGAGCCCCCGAATGACATCGACGAGCCCGGTGTCGTGCAGCCGCTGCATGGCGTCACGAGCCGCCCCCACCCCGGGAAGGACGACCCGGCTCGCCGAGCGAATGAGGTCAACATCAGCAGTCAGCTCGGCGCGCGTGTCGAGCCTGTCGAAAGCGTACAGGAGCGACGCAATGTTTGCTCCGCCACTGTCGATGATTGCCACGCTGCTCACGCTCACGCCAACGTACCTTTCGTCGAAGGCAATTCGGTGCCATCCCGTTGAATCGCCTGGCGCAATGCGCGACCGACCGACTTGAAACAGGCTTCGACCATGTGGTGTGTATTGCGCCCGGAGACTTCGATGTGCAGGGCTGCGCCCAGGGACTCGCTCAGCGAACGGAAGAAATGCGCGACCATTTCGGTCGACAGTTCGCCAACCTTGTCGCGCGGGAAATCTGCTGCGAATTCGAAGGCCGGTCGACCCGAAAGGTCGAGTGCCACCCTGGCTTCGCTCTCGTCCATGGGCAGCAGGAAGCCATAGCGGCCGATTCCGAGTTTGTTCCCCAGCGCCTCGCGCAATGCCTTCCCTAGGCAAATCGCGGTGTCTTCCACCGTGTGGTGCTCGTCGACCGCGAGATCCCCTGTGCATTTCAAAGCCAGGCTAAAGGCACCGTGTCGCGCGACTTGTTCAAGCATGTGGTCGTAAAAGCCGATGCCCGTGTCGACGTCGACTATGTCCGAACTGTCCAGGTTAACGCTGACCTCGATATTCGTCTCATTCGTTTCGCGTCTGCAACTCGCGCTGCGCGCCGAGTGGCACAACAGGCGGGTTATTTGTGGCCAGCTCATACCGCCGTCAGTGTTCACGAGAATTCCGCGAATACCGATGGCGTCAGCCAGCTGCAGGTCTGTCTCGCGATCGCCAATGACAGCCGAGGCCTCAATATCAATGTCGGTTGTCGCAAGGAAGCGGGTCAGTAAGCCGGTCCTCGGTTTACGGCAGCCGCAACTGTCATCGGGCAGGTGCGGACAGACAAAGATCTCTTCGAATTTGATGCCCTGGCTTGTGAACAGATCCAGCGCGTGCTGTTGACAGGCTTCGAATTGCTCGCGTGGAAACGAAGCTGTGCCAAGGCCATCCTGGTTACTTACCATGACGAAGCGAAAGCCGTGGCGGGCGAGTTCCAGCAGTGCAGGGATAACGCCCGGCACCAGGTGCACCTTGTCTACCGAGTCGACCTGGAAGTCGTCAGGCTCCTCGATAAGAGTGCCGTCACGATCCAGGAACAGGATCCTCTCAGCCAACAGCGCTCTCCTCGAGGTTCTCCAGCGCCTGCACCAGGCGGTCGTTCTCTGACGTGCTGCCAATCGAGATACGAATGCAGTCCGCAAGCTCGCCACCAAAATGACGCAGCAGAATTTTCTGGTCCTGGCAGTAGTGCATGACGGCTGCGGCGTCCTCGCATTCGACCAGCAGGAAGTTTGCGGCGCTGGGCCAGACTCTCCTGACGAAAGCGAAGCCCGATAGCCGGCGTCTAAGCCGTTCGCGCTCCGCCATGATGCGGTCCACCGATGATGCCAATGCATCGGTGTTGCCAAGTGCGTCTTCGACGTATTCGATGACGGGTGTTGCGAGCGCATAGGGCGCCTGTACAGCATTAAGCATATTGATTACGTCGGCCTCGCCAATCACGGCTCCGCAGCGCGCTCCGGCAATCCCAAGCGCTTTTGACAACGTTCTGAGGACCAGCAGGTTGGGATGACGCTTCAGCAGGCCAATCACGGAAGGTACGCCTGCGAACTCAATGTAAGCCTCGTCCACGACAACGGCTGATGTTGCTTTACGCCCTTCGAGCAGCCGCTCGAGGTCGGCAGCGGGTAGCAGCGTGCCTGTCGGGTTATTCGGCGAGCAGATGAATACGATGCGGGTCGTTGTCCGGCATTCACCGAGAAGAGCATCGACGTCGATCCTGAAATCCTGGTTGGCACGCGTTCGCACTTCCGCAACCGATGCACCCTGCACCCTGGCGTAGTGACGGTACATTGAGAACGACGGCTCGTGCGTCACGATATTGTCGACGCCGGGGCGGCAGAAACTCCGGATAATCAGGTCGATCGCCTCACTTGAGCCGCGTGTGACGAGCAACTCGTCGTCGGCACAGCCAAAGCGCCTGGCGAGTTCATGCCGCAATCTTTGCGGGCGGACTTCCGGATAGCGATTCAGGGGCCGGCGGAATCGACCGGCCTCGGACGCATCGGGAGACTCGTTGGCGTTCAGGCGCACCGTGTCGTCGACCTGTTCGGCCGCCTGGTACGGACGCAATGCCTGGATCTCGGGTCTTGCGAGTTCGACGATGCTCATGGCGTTGCCTGCAGTCGCAACGTTACGGCGTTGGCGTGTGCTTCCAGACCTTCCAGCCTGGCAAGCGTAATGACGGCATCCCCGATTGCGGCAAGCCCTTCGGGCGACAGTTCCTGGATGGTCATTTGACGCATGAACTGGTCAAGGCCCAGGCCGCTGTAGGATCGCGCAAAGCCATAGGTGGGGAGCACATGGTTGGTACCGCTGCAGTAATCACCGACCGACTCTGGCGTCCACGGGCCGACAAACACTGATCCGGCGTTTCTGATCCGGGGCAGGGCCGAGCGCGCGTCAGTGATCTGCAGGATCAGGTGTTCGGGCGCGTAGCGGTTGCTGACTGCAATGGCGGTTTCTATATCGGGCACGAGAACAATGCGCGAGTGCTGCAATGCACGACTCGCGATGTCGGCGCGCGGCAGTCCACGGAGTAGCTGTTCGACGGCGATATTGACGGCGTTGGCCATCGCTTCGCTCGTTGCGACCAACATGACCTGCGAATCGTCGCCGTGCTCCGCCTGGGAGAGCAGGTCGGACGCCACATGCTCGGCAACGGCCGAGTCATCGGCGATGACGAGAACCTCCGATGGGCCGGCGGGCATGTCGATGGCTGCGCCCTCGGGGTCGCTGCTGACAAGCGCTTTGGCATTGGTTACCCATGCATTGCCCGGGCCGAATATCTTGCAGACTCTGGGCACCGATTCGGTGCCATAGGCCATCGCTGCTATGGCCTGTGCGCCCCCGACCTTGTAGATGTGATCGACACCGGCGCGAGTTGCGGCGACCAGCACCGCGGGATCGATCGTGCCGTCACGACGTGGTGGCGTACACAGAATCTTCGTCGGGCAGCCCGCAATATTCGCGGGCACGGCGAGCATTATGGCGGCCGACGGCAGGGGTGCGGTTCCGGCTGGCACGTACAGACCTACGGCGTCGAGCGGGTGACTGACGCGTTCACAGATTACGCCGGGCATGGTTTCCACGACGATGGGCTCGTGCCGCTGCGGTTCATGAAAGCGGCGAACGTTGTTGATCGCGAGATCGATAGCCGAGATCTGCGCGGGAGCGAGCGATCTGGTGGCCTCTGCGACCTCGTCTTCGTCGACAAGCAATTCGGTGAGCGTCGCGCCATCGTATTCACGTGTCAATTCGTGCAGCGCCACGTCGCCGTCCTTGCGCACGCGTGTGACGATCTCCGATACCACTTTACTCACGCTGGCGTCCTGGCTTACGGCAGGACGCATGAGCAGCGCGTGCTGTTGGGCATCATTCAACTCGGTCCACGTTGTGATGGGTAAGTTCATAGCGTCACGCCAGCATCTTCTCGACGGGAAGTACCAGGAGCGAACTCGCGCCCGCGCCCTTCAGGTTCTCGAGCGTCTCCCAGAACACGTTCTCGCGACAGACCGCATGCACCGCGACTTTGTCGTCGCTGCCCTCCAGTGGCATCACAGTTGGCGCCTCGGACCCTGGCAGGAGTTCCCTGATCTCGGCAAGCGCGGCCCGTGGTGCATGCAGCATGATGTACTTGCTTTCACGAACCTGCAGCACGCCATCGAGGCGCTGCAGGATCTTGTCGACCAATGCTTGCTTTGCGTCGCCAAGGGGCGCCTGGGTCTGGATCACGACGGCCTCGCTGGCCAGCAGCACCTCGACCTCCTCGAGACCGTTCGCGGTCAGCGTTGCGCCCGTCGAAACAAGGTCGCAAATGTAATCGGCACGGCCGAGCTTTGGCGCAATTTCTACGGCTCCGGAAAAATAGACGCTCTCGGCACTAATGCCACTGTCTTTCAGGTACTTTCTAAGGAGTTGGACGTAACTTGTTGCTATTTTAGTATTTTCTAGTGATGCGGGGCCGGTGTAATCGTGGCCCTCGGGCGCCGCGAGCGAAAGTCGACAGTGACCGAAATCGAGTTCGTAAATCTGTTTGAACAGGGCGGGGCGGTCTTCCGCCTCGAGGCTGAGGCGTTTCTCCTCGACGATGTTGAGGCCGACAATCCCAAGGTCGCATACATCCTCGCTGACGAGCCCGGGGATGTCGTCGTCGCGCACCAGCAGCAGGTCGACGGGCATATTCTCGCCGTAGAGGATTAACTGGTTCCTGCTGCGGGTGAGTTTCAGCCCGCAGCGCTCGAGCAGGTCGATCGAGTGATCGGTCAGGCGGCCGGTTTTCTGCACCGCAATTTTGATGCGCTGCTCGGGGGATTCCATCGGGAGTTCCTTAATGAGAGGTGGACTTGGCGTTGGTGCGTTCGACGGCTGTACGGTAGCCACCGAATCCGTCGGACAGGAAGCGTGCGACCCGCCCAATCGTCGTAACGCTGACCCCTGTCAGATCATGGATCCTTCGATAAGGGAGGTCCTGTTCCAGGTACTCGACCACCTGCCAGCGGTCGACGAGGGCCTGCAGTTCGGCGGGCGTGCAGAGGTCCTTGAAGAAGTTGCGACATTCATCGACTGATTCAAGCGTGATGACGGCCGAGAACAGGGCATCCTCGGCGACGAGCTGCTGGCGATCGGATTCGTTTCGATTGGGTTTCATATTTGAGCCAATGTATTAATGCATTAGTACGCTAATACAACACAGTGCGGCTTGCAAGCATAAAGGTCCAGTTACGTATGTAACTGATTTGCTGAACTTATTTTCTAAACGACCATCCTTGACGAATCCAATTCTCGCCCATACACTGCTTGAAACTCATCGAGACCGGTCGAGGGATAGGCCCGACGACGCCGGGGCAACCTTCAGGATTAACCATCCTGAAAAGGTGCCAACTCCTGCGATGCGACGCGACAGCGCGACGACATCGAGAGATGAGGGTTACTGCAACAAACCGGCGTTTGCCGGATGAAGGGCAGAACATCCCTCCCTTGCGGGCTTCGCAGGGTTCCGATGAGAAGAAATTGGAATCGACCAGCGGAGACCGACAATGACATCGATCACGAGCAAAGCCACCAGCGCCGTTCGCGCGTCCATCGAATCGGACACGCAGCACGGTGCAGTCGTGCCGCCACTTCATCTCTCCTCGAATTTTGCATTCGCGGGATTTGGCGAGAAGCGGCAGTACGATTACACGCGCTCAGGAAACCCCACGCGCGATGCCCTCGCAGAGGCGCTTGCCGAGCTCGAAGGGGGCGCGGGCGCCGTGGTTACGTCGTCGGGTATGGCTGCGCTGACGCTCCTGACGCAGCTACTGAGGCCGGGTGACACGATCATTGCCCCGCACGACTGTTATGGCGGCACATTCCGGCTTTTCGAGCAGCAGGCAGCGAAGGGACTGTTCGACGTACGATTCGTCGACCAGGGTGACCTCGAAGCGCTGTCGAAGGCCTGCGAGTGTGGACCGAAGCTCATACTCACCGAGACCCCGTCGAATCCGTTGTTGCGCATCGTCGATATTCGCGCGATTGCGGCCATTGCAAACAAGTGCGGCGCATTGCTGGCCGTCGACAATACGTTCCTGTCGCCGGCACTGCAGAACCCGATCGAGTACGGCGCCGATCTCGTCATCCACTCAACGACGAAGTACATCAATGGACACAGCGATGTCGTTGGCGGTTGCGTCGTTGCCGCAAGCGACGAGCTGGCGGAGCAGATCAGCTATTGGGCAAACTGCATCGGCATCACTGGGGCACCGTTCGACAGTTTCCTGACGCTGCGCGGCATTCGCACGCTGCACCCGCGAATTCGGCAGCACGAGGAGAGCGCCAGCCTGCTGGCCAATCTGCTCGACGAGCACGAAATCGTCGATCGCGTCTACTATCCCGGGCTCGAGTCGCATCCCGGACATGACATCGCCGCGCGCCAACAGCGTGGGTTCGGTGGGATGGTGAGCTTCGAGATTCACGGCGGCGAGGAAGCCGTCCGTACATTTGTCGGCAGCCTGAAGTTTTTCTCACTGGCCGAGTCGCTGGGCGGCGTGGAAAGCCTGGTGTGTCACCCGCCGTCAATGACGCATGCACCGGTTAGCGAGGCGGCGCTTGCCGAAGCGGGCATACGCGATAATCTCGTCAGGCTGTCGGTCGGGCTGGAGGGTACCGAGGACCTCATTGCAGATATTGTCGATGCACTCGAGGCGGTCCGTACCGCGAATGCGCTGCAGCCCGTTGCCGCTGCCTGCGGTTGAAACCAGTGAGCCTGCCAGATTACCTCAGGGAACGGATTGCACCCGAGACGCGGTTTCTGACCGTGCCGGGGCCGTTCACTCTCGAGAGTGGCGCGAGCCTCGAAGAGGTGCAGATCGCCTACCGCACCTGGGGCGAATTCCGCAATGCGGCGGAAAATGCCATTTTGATTTGTCATGCGCTCACGGGGTCAGCCGATGTCGAAGCCTGGTGGCCGAACATAATTGGCAAGGGGAAGACTTTCGACCCGGAGCACGACTTCATCATCTGCGCCAACATCCTCGGAAGCTGCTACGGCACGACGGGGCCGGCCAGCCTGAAGCCCTGTGGCCAGCAACGATACCGGGCGGATTTTCCACGTATTTCCGTGCGCGACATGGTGGAAGTACAGCGAGTTCTGCTCGACGAACTGGGCGTTGAGAAACTCGAACTTGTCACGGGTCCGTCACTCGGGGGAATGCAAGCCCTTGAGTGGGCCGCAAGTTATGCGGACCGGGTGGGCAGCGTCGTACCAATCGGGGTCGGTGGGCGTCATTCCGCATGGTGCATTGGCGTCAGCGAGGCGCAAAGAGCGGCGATCGCCGCGGACCCGAACTGGCAGGGTGGCTATTACACCGACGACTCACCGCCTGAAAAGGGACTCGCAGCCGCCCGCATGATGGCTGTCTGCACGTATCGCAGTTTCGAGAGCTTCGAAGCGCGCTTTGGCCGCGATCGGCGCAGCGATGAGCAATTCCAGGTTCAGTCCTACCTCAGGCACCAGGGTCAGAAAATCAACCAGCGTTTCGATGCCAACACTTACGTCACCTTGACGCACGCGATGCACTCACACGACCTTGCTCGCGGTCGTGGATCCTATCCGGATGTGCTGTCGCAGATTCAGCAACCTGCGCTTGTTGTATCGGTTAGCACGGACGCCCTGTATCCGCCTGCAGAACAGCGGCTGCTTGCAGAGCACCTGCCCGCGGCAAGCTACGAGGTGCTAGCGTGTGACCATGGTCACGATGGGTTCCTGATCGAGACCGAGGCGCTGGGCGAGATGATCGCGCGCTTTCGATCTGTTAACTGCCAGGGTGTGAGACTGCGGGTCGTCAGTTCAGGCAGCGAATAATGACGTCGGTCATTTCGGCGGTGGATTCGACGACTTCGTCGTGAGCCGCTATATCGGCAGTCCTCGCGCCGTTCGCAATGGCCTGGCTGATCGCATTTTCGAGCGCGGTCGCTTCCTCCCCGAGCCCGAGGCTATGCCGTAACAGCAGGGCAGCGCTCGCTATTGCGCCGCAGGGATTTGCGATGCCCTTTCCGGCGATGTCGGGCGCCGAGCCGTGTATCGGTTCGTAAAGTCCCTGCTTCGAGTCGCCCAGCGACGCCGAGGGCAACAT
>Ga0265303_10003101_pt1 | contig 10380 bp, 13 predicted proteins | sample Helome_2_FD_192494 | JGI IMG/M metagenome (GOLD analysis project Ga0265303, IMG submission 192494) | Marine sediment microbial communities from subtidal zone of North Sea - Hel_20160317 (Illumina Assembly) | ecosystem: Environmental > Aquatic > Marine > Subtidal zone > Sediment ... | reverse complement strand
GCACTGAAAGAACTCGATATCGCGTCGCTCCAGAATACCCCGCTCAAGTCGATGTCGACCGGACAACAGCGTCGTTGTCTTCTGGCTCGTGCGCTCGTGCATCGCCCGCACACGCTGATCTTCGATGAACCGACGACCGGGCTGGATTTCGCGGCGAGCTTCGATTACCTGGAACGTCTGCGGCATCTTGCGCTACAGGGCCGCAATATCGTGATCGTCACACATCACCTCAATGAAATTCCTCCCGAGGTTGATCGCGTCATTCTGCTTGAGAACGGCCGAATCGCTGCGGACGGCCCGAAAGACAAGGTGTTGACCGGCGAGAGGCTCAGCGAAGTCTACGCAACGCCTGTTCGGGTCGCCGAGATCGACGGTTACTATCTGGCGTATCCGGATGTCCGGTCATAATGCAAAAACGTGACCTGATACGATGATCCCGACCGCGAACAGGCCTATTCTTTGACTTATGTTTAAACCGGCGCGGACAATTCTGACCAGCATGCCTCTTGTGGCTCTGCCCGCGCTGGCCGCGGACGCCGAGGTCCCGACAGGCATTACAAGCGTAGGCCCCGCACTGTTTGTCTTCACCATCGCCGGAGCATTGCTGCTCACGCTATTCTTTCGCTCAACCGCCAATCATGTCGCGCATTACGTCACGGCTCAGATCGGTCAATGGCGAATAAGGAATGCGCTCAGCAAACGCAGCCCGGATGTCTTGCATGACTTTATTCTGCCGGGCGCCTACGGCGGCCTCGTCAAGATTGACCATGCCATTCTGACGGCAGGCGGGATCCTGTGCATCCAGTCCAAACATTACAATGGCATCGTCTTTGGCGGCGAAGAAGAGGCGCAGTGGACAAACGTCGATGGCGTCAGACGCCGTCGCTTTCTTAATCCGCTGATTCAGAACGAAGGACGCCGGCGCGCGTTGAAGCAGGTCGTTCCCGACGTTCCGGTTGCCAACCTCGTGATCTTTACCGGTTCCGTCGAGTTTACATCCGCGCCCCCAAGCAACGTTATTCACGTGCGAGACCTCGAGAGCTTTGTCGCCAAGTTTGTGTTCGGTCCCAGCAAAATCAAGGATTGGGATGCCGTCTGGTTGACAGTCAGGGCTGCCGCGCTGACGGACGAGGACTCCCGAAAAGACCTGCAGGCCCAGCTGACCTTCACCTGACGAAACACGTTTCGTTGTGGCAGAGCGAGCGGGTCACGCCAAAGCGGCACGCCATGAGTCGACCGATGATTTATACTCGGCTGCGATCTCTCGGTCCGAGGCGCGTTGCATGCAATCCACAGAAGCTCTGATTTCATCACCAGTCGGTGTGCTCGCGGTACTCGTTATTGTCGCGGCGTTCTTCTTTCTGCTGGCTCAGGTGAGCGGTGCGAAACTGTTCAATTACATGCCGCCGTTGCTGTTCATCTACGCGACACCGGTGTTTCTCAACAACTTCGGCGTCATTCCGAGCGAATCGATCATTTACTCGGGATTGAGTCAGTTTGCGCTGCCCGTTTTCATTGTATTGATGCTGATCAAAGTCAATGTGCCTGCCGTCATTCGCGTTATGGGCAAAGGCGTATTGGTCATGCTCATGGGAACGGCCGGCGTCGTGGTCGGCGGTGTCGTGGCCTACCTCATTGTGCACAGCTGGTTGTCCGAAGACGCATGGAAGGGTTTCGGCACCCTGGCCGGCAGCTGGATTGGCGGCACGGCCAACATGCTGGCAACCAAGGAGATGCTGGAAGCCTCCGAGGCGCAATTGGGTCTGGCTGTGATCGCCGATAACGTCGTGTATGTCGTGTGGCTGCCCCTGCTTCTCATGTCGCGGGACTTCGCTGAAAAATTCAACAAGTGGGCGCGCGTGCCAGCCGACCGCCTCGAGGCGATGGACGCTGCAGCCGCGACACACGTTGAAGACGACAGAGCGCCGACGATGCCGCAATACCTGTATCTCGCAGCCGTCGTATTCGGCGTGACCGCGATCGGACACGCCGTCGCGCCTGGCGTGGCAGACTGGATCGCGTCGACATCTCCCGCACTTGGTGGCGTTTTCTCCGAGACAACGACACGCATTCTGCTGGTCACGACGCTTGCCTTGTTGCTGTCCACGACAGCCGCGTCGAGTTTGCCCAACTCGACGGCGATGGGGACAGCACTGGTGTACGTCTTTGTCGCTGGCATGGGCGCCCGAGCATCGGTGGCCGGACTCGCGGAAGCGCCTGCTTTCGTGCTCGGCGCTTTCATCTGGATTTCCATTCATGGCCTGTTCTGCCTGGCCGGTGCCTGGATTTTTCGCGTGGATGTGCATAGCGTGGCCATCGCGTCCGCCGCAAACATCGGTGCGGCGGCGTCCGCGCCTATCGTCGCTGCCCACCATCGCCCCAGCCTGGTTCCCGCATCCATACTGATGGCGCTTCTCGGTTATGCGTTGGGCAACTACCTCGCCCCGCTCACCGGGCAACTTGCGAGAATCGCCGCGGGACAATAGCGATGTGGAAAAAGCGCGCGAAGCAAGCAGCAAGTATTGCCGTCGCGGTCGTCGCGGTCGGTGCCGCAGTGATCGTCTGGTTCTGGCGCGACCGCCCGAGACTTGACGACATCGATTGGCCGGAACCGGCCATCGCCTCCGCCGCCTTGGCCGACACCGTCACCAGCACCTGGCTCGGTGTCACCACGCTGCTGTTCGACGACGGCGAAACGCAAATTCTGATCGATGGTTTCATTTCGAGGCCTTCGCTGGCTGACCTTGTACTTGACCGTCAGGTCGACAACGATATGGCAATGATCAATTTTGCGCTCGACGAGTACCGAATGCGCAGGCTTGCAGCAATTATCCCGGTTCATTCGCATTTTGATCATGCAATGGACGTTGGTGCTATCGCAAATCGCAGCAGCGCATCAATACTCGGGTCCGAGTCCACGATCGAGATTGCACGTGGCGCAGGCGTCCCGGAAGACCAGACGATACTGGTCGTCGAAAATCAACCTTACGAATTCGGTGAATTCACCGTTACGCTTTTGCGCTCGAGACACGCACCCATCGGGTGGCGTGGCTCCGTTCCACTGCCTGGCACGATCGACGAGCCGCTCACGCCACCACAACCCATCAGCGCGTGGCGTGAGGGCCGAAGCTACACCGTCGTTGTCGCACACCCGACCGGCACGACTGTCATTCAGGGCAGTGCCGGGTTTGGCGGCGAGTCGCTTCGCGATGTGTCCGCGGATGTCGTCATGCTCGGCATCTGGGGACTCGAAAGCCTCGGCAGGGACTACGCGGAGCAGTACTGGCAACAATTGGTGACGCGCACGGGCGCACACAGCGTGTTCCCGGTTCACTTCGACGACTATACGAAGCCATTCGGTGAGGTCGTGCCAGGACCCAGGGTCATCGGTGACATTGTGACAACAGCGATGTGGCTCGAGGATTTTCGCGCGCGATGGGACAACGAGGTACAGCTGTTCATGCCCAAGTTCGGCAGACCTGTCGCGATCTACGCACAACCGGTACCCGAAACCTAAAGTGGCCTCGAATCGGCTAACAAGTCGCGCAACGATTCATGACCACTGATGAGCGCCTCTTTTCGCACCCGGCTCAGTTGTTTGACGCGGTGTTCAAGCGCGGAAGCGATTGCCCGGTCACCGACGCACTCCGCAAACTCCAGTTGTAGCGGTCCCTTTCCCCTGAGGTACTTTGCGCCGCGCGGGCTTGACTCGTGTTCGGAGATTCGTTTGCTCACATCCGCTGCGATCCCCGTGTACAACGTATTATCGGCGCAACGCACGATATAGACACTGAATGTCGCGCTACTCATAGAGCCATAGCGTCAGGCATTGCCACCGATCAAAGTGTCGCCAAAGACGCGAAAAGCACCCGCCTCGATACTCTCGAGGTTTTCGGTTGTTTCGGCGTAGGTCAATACGATCTCTGTCACGCCACCCAGTGTTTCCGCGGGTTCATGCAAGCGCAACGTCAGTACGTTACCCGTCATCGCCGCTTCCCGAATCAGGTCATGGCCCCCAAATTGCTGCTCGTTGATCTCGATATAGATCGACTCGTCAAACTCTTCGTCAACGGTCCGCATCAACAACAGGTAGTCTTTTATGTCACCGTCGTCTGACGTTTTGGCGAAGAAAAGCATGGTCGCGTTGTCGCGAACATCAAAAGCAACCGTGTCGTACTGGCGACTGTCAGTCATCGGATTCTCGTGTTGTTAAGCGTCTGTTGTATCAGTTCGTCCTTCTCTTGCCAAATTTCGCCCAGCCAGCGATGGACGCGGCGGCGGAATTCGCGATCCTCTTCGTAGTTTCGTGCCAACAGCCACTCCTCCACGGGTCGTTCCTTTACATCGACAGTAACCGGTACGTCAGTACCACAGCACATGTCCCAGAATTTGGCGGCTCCTTTCGGGTAAACCAGCGTAACGTCGAGAATGGCGCCGAAAAGACTGCCCATTGAAGACATTGCGATAGCAAACCCGCCGGCACGCGGTACGAGCAAGTGCTGGTACGGCGAGTTTTTCTTATCGCGTTTTTCCACGCTGAAACGCGTGCCTTCGAGAAAGTTAATGACCGACGTCGGTGTGTGGCGAAACTTCTCACAGGCCTTACGTGTCCGCCTGAGATCCTGGCCCTTCATATGCGGATTCTTCGCCAGGTAGGACGGCGAGAAGCGCTTCATGAACGGCATGTCCATCGCCCACCATGCAATACCCAGCAACGGGAACCAGATGAGCTGTTGTTTAATGAAGAATTTCAAAAACGGTATTCGCTGATTGAAGACCTTTTGAAGCACCAGAATATCGACCCAGGTCTGGTGGTTCACAATGATCAAATACCACTCATTTTTGTGCAGATTCTGAAGGCCTCGCGCCTGCCAGTCGATCGATGCGAATGTCAGCAGGATCGCTGAATTGACGCTGATCCAGTTCTCGCCAATCGCCATGAGTACACGCGTGATACCGCGTCGAAGCGACGGTAAGGGCACCACCAATTTGACAATCGCCAGGAACAGGATGGGGATAAACCAGAAGATCGTGTTGATCGTGAACCCCAGGAAAACGAGGATGCCACGAAGCTGGCGTAGTAGTACTGTCACGACATGTGCTGTTAGCGGAGTGGGAGTCGCATTCTAGCCCGAATTCAATGCGTGGAGTGCGATATTACGCAGCTTGCCGTGCCCCTGTCGGTGCAGTAACGTCAGCGCATGATCGTGGCAAATTCCTGGCGCCCCACACTCTTGCTGTTGATCGGCAGTTTGGTGATCGCAGCGGCATTCTTTGTCGACCCGATAGCACAGGACCCGGACTACCATCGGTTCGTCGATCAACGTCGCTTTCTCTCGATAGCCAATACGCTGAATGTGCTGTCCAACCTGCCATTTGTGATCGTCGGCGTCGCCGGCTTGATATTCATCGGACGCCATGGCGCGGGCGTCGCGCCACACACGCAGGGGGCATGGCTGGTATTTTTCACCGGTATTTTTCTGACCGCGTTTGGCTCCGGTTATTACCACCTGGCCCCCAACAATGACACACTGGTCTGGGACAGACTGCCGATGACGATTGGCTTCATGAGCTTCGTTGCAATCGTAATCGCGGAATACCTGTCGGTCCGAGGCGGGAAACTGGCGTTGGTGCCATTGCTGGTTGTCGGCGCGGCATCCGTTCTTTTCTGGGCCTATACCGAGTCGCTCGGCCGTGGCGACCTGCGAGCCTACGCCGTCGTGCAATTTGTCCCGATGCTGCTAATCCCGCTGATCCTCTGGCTGTATCGTGGCAAGAGCGATCTTGGCCGGTACATCGTGTGGATGATCGGATTCTATGTCGGCGCAAAGGTACTCGAACACTACGACGGCCAGGTCTATGCGGCGACAGGCCTGCTCAGCGGTCATACGCTAAAGCACGTATTTGCAGCACTGGCGCCAGCGAGCATTCTTTACGGTTTGACGCGACGACGCTACCATGCGGCGCGCCCACACACTCCACGGACGAGTTCAAAATGACGACCGCTAAACGAATCGACGGAAAAGCCAAGGCCGAGCAACTGGCCGAATCCATAACGCAGGAGACGACCGCCTTACTCGGTGAGCACGGCATCAGGCCGGGGCTGGCCGTTGTCATTATCGGTGAAGATCCCGCCAGCCAGGTGTACGTCCGTAACAAGAAACGACGAGCAGAGTCTTGCGGTTTCTACTCCGTTCAACATACGCTGGCCGCGGACGTATCACAGCAGGAAGTTTTGAGGCTGATCGACGAACTCAACAATGATGATGCCATTCACGGCATTCTCGTGCAGCTGCCTCTGCCCGACCATCTCGATGAACAGACGATAACGCAGGCCATTTCACCCTCGAAGGACGTGGACGGATTTCACTTCGTCAACATCGGGAAACTGACTGCCGGCCACACCGGCGATGCCTTCGTCCCGTGCACACCCGCAGGCTGCATGCTCATGATCGAGGATGAACTCGGACCAGACCTGTCGGGAAAAGCCGCGGTAATCATCGGGCGCTCGAATATTGTCGGGAAACCGATGGCCAGCCTGCTAATGCAGCGCAATGCCACCGTGACAGTGACGCACAGCCGGACCAAGGACCTGCCGGCCGTCGTCAGGAATGCCGATATCCTGGTGGCCGCCGTCGGCCGTCCGAACATGGTCAAAGCCGATTGGGTCAAACCCGGCGCCGTGATCATCGACGTCGGTATCAATCGCGTCGAGACAACGGTCGACGGCGAGACCAGATCCCGTTTGACCGGCGACGTTGATTACGACGATGTGTGCACCGTCGCCAGCGCTGTAACACCCGTGCCCGGTGGAGTCGGTCCAATGACGATTACGATGCTCATGTTCAATACCCTGCGTTCCGCGCGTTTGTCAGCCGGACTCGAGGGTTAGGCGCCCGAACATTGCCTGCCCAGGCAGCCGATCGCGCTCGTTTAGACGTAGAATGCCCTAAACGGGTTCGCGGGACGCAGAAATGACACAAAGCGGTGAAGACTTTCGCACCATCTGGCTGCATCCGGACGATTCGTCACGCGTGCAGATCATCGACCAGCGACGGCTGCCGCACGAATACCGCGTGCATGATCTTTGCTCCTGGCAGGATGGCGTCGTTGCCATTGCCGATATGTACGTCCGTGGCGCGCCGTTGATCGGCGCCACGGCAGCGTGGAGCCTCTACCTCGCGGCGAGAGAGGATTCCGAGCCCGAAAAGATCGTTCGCTCGGCCGCCGCAGCGCTGTTGGAATCAAGGCCAACAGCCGTAAACCTGCGCTGGGCGGTTGACCGGATCCTGGCGCTGATCGAACAGGCCGAACCTGGCACCGATTTGGCGCAACTTATTCGTGTCGATGCGCAAGCGATCTGTGACGAAGATATCGAGATCAGCCGTGGCATCGGCACTCATGGCGTTACCTTGCTCGAAGCCATCTCGAAAAGGAAGTCAGGTGCGACGGTCAATGTCCTGACGCACTGCAACGCCGGGTCCCTCGCGACCATCAACTGGGGTACCGCGACGGCGCCTGTCTATTTCGCAAAACAGCGCGGTATCGATGTGCACGTCTGGGTGGATGAAACGAGACCGAGAAACCAGGGTTCTCAACTGACGGCCTGGGAACTCGCTGCGAACCAGGTGCCGCACACGCTCATCGTCGACAATACCGGCGGCCACCTCATGCAACACGGTGAAGTCGACATCGTTATCACAGGCACTGACCGCACGACACGCTGCGGAGACGTTGCCAACAAGATCGGTACTTATCTCAAAGCGCTCGCGGCCGCAGACAATGACATTCCGTTTTACGTAGCATTGCCATCGACGACGATTGACTGGAACAGTCGCAATGGGCTCGCTGAAATACCGATCGAACAACGCGATCCGACCGAGGTAACCGACGTTTACGGATTGTGCGACGGCAAGCCGGCCTATGTCCGCACGACGGCGGCCAATACACCGGTGAGCAACTTCGCGTTCGATGTAACGCCCGCGCGACTTGTAACCGGACTCATCACCGAACGCGGCATCTGCGAAGCGTCGGAATCCGGATTGCTTCGACTATTTCCTGAAATGGCCGCATCGTGACAATTGATGAAGGCTACATCAAATACCAGAGTTTCTGGACCAAGGCACCCGTGCCCTACCCGGCGGCGACGGAGGTGCTTGAAACCTGGCGTCACCCTCTGCATGCAGCCGGTCTCATTGGCTACTACGAAGAACACGGCGTCGGATATGGCAACATCAGTATCCGTTGTGGCGAGCCCGGCCAGTTCCTGATCAGCGGAACACAAACGGGTCACATCGAGACGACGGACAAGACCCACTATGCGCTGGTCACCGCGTACGGCATTCATTTCAACAGGGTCTGTTGTGTCGGGCCAGTGCAGGCTTCGTCGGAAGCCATGACGCATGCCGCAATCTACGAGCTCGACGGCAATATTGGTGCGATCGTGCACGTACACAACGGGGACTTGTGGCGTAGTCTGTTGCACGAGCTGCCGACAACGGCGGCCGACGTTGCTTACGGAACACCGCAAATGGCCAACGAATTTCGAAGGCTCTACCGGGATACAGAATTCCGGCGAACAGGGCTCGCTGTCATGGCCGGGCACGAAGAAGGCATCTTGAGCTTCGGCGAGAGTCTCGAGGAAGCGGCGGAGAAAGTGCTGAGTCTTCTTTAGCCGCTCGCAGGCGCCGGATCGTCTGTTTCCATGACGGTGGGCTCAAGCGTGAAACGAAATGTTCGACAAGACTTGATGCCGGACAGTACGACATCATCGGCTACCGGTACGTAAGTAGACCGGCGGACAGCACGAATCGCGGGTTTCTCGAACAGCCGATGGGTGCTTCTTCGAACCGCAATACGCCGTGTGCGTCCCTCGCGGGTGATTTCGAAACAGACCTGGACCTCACCCTGGATGCGATCGCGACGTGCAACCGTCGGATAGTCCGGCATCACGGTGTACGAAGGAACTCGCTTGGTACCGGCATCGTGATCTGGCGACGGCTCGGCATCGGCCGCAAAGAGCCGCAACGACAACAGGCACGCCATCAAGGCCAGGGCCTTCGCCGTTGACCCGTGGCTAGTTGGACAAATCCGTTTCAAGCTCATCGTCGGAAGTCTGCGGCGCACTGCGGCGTTCGTCTACCTCGACATTGGGTGTTACCGGCTTTGTTTCGTCGAGATACATGCCCTTCACGATCTTCAAGGTCTTCGAGCCGGGCCTGAGCGCCTGCCCTTTTCGAATGTCTTCTTCGGATTCGTCGTAGCGACCGAGGCGCAGATAGACCAGTGCACGATTGTTATAGGCTCGCCAGTGCGACGCATCCCGCTCCAGGACCCAGTTGCAGTGTACGAGGGCTTCTTCAGGCTGATCCAACAATAGATACCCGGCACACAGGTTTGCGTGTCCCGCTTTCTCTTCGCGCGCGCCGTGCGCCAGCTCCAGGCCTCGCCGAGTCAGGCGCACGCCCTCCTCGATATCGCCGGCGATGAGGGCATTGGCCCCATCGTGAAGATAGATATTTCTCGGCCCAAGTACTGTTTTCGGCTCCTCCGCATGCGCCTGCAGAGAAACAGCCAAAAACAAGGCTGCCAGCCAATGAAGGCCGGGATCGCTACGGTCTTTCTGCCTCATGTCCATTCGCGGGTGATGAAATAGAAGCCAGCCCCTTCTCATGCGCGGTTTCGTGTTAGCACTGTTGCCCGGGTTAACCGCTGATGTATTGCTCGAGTTGCTCGATCTCTTCCTGTTGGTCGGCAATGATCGCCTGCACCAGATCACCGATCGAAATCAGGCCAACAACCTCTCCGTCTTCGACGACCGGCAGATGCCGAATCCTCCGTTTCGTCATCGCTGCCATACAGTCATTCACAGTCTGCTCGGCTTTGGCCGTGTACACCTTCTGGGTCATGATTTCGCTGACCTGCGTCGATTTCGACGACCGTCCTTTTACGATGACCTTGCGGGCGTAGTCGCGTTCCGTGACGATGCCCTTTAGCTTGCTGCCATCCATGACCAGCAATGAACCGATGGACCGTTCGGCCATTAGTTTGATGGCGTCAAGCACAGACGCCTCTTCGACGATCGAGATAATTTCCCGCCCCTTGGAATCGAGCAAATGCTTGACGAGTTTCATGCTGCCTCCCTGTTGGCCCATTGGCGAACAATGGCCGCCCTTTCAAGGAATTCTAGCAGGCCGGTGGGCTTGCCGGGCAGCAAGGCTCCATCCGCAGCAGTCGGCGGTTTATTTATCAATCAATACAGTAACTTACCGGTAATAGTCGGGGCTCAGGAATCCTGTTCTACGGTGCCTCGTACATCGGCGAAGCTCACGCCACCACTGCCGTCATCAATAATGATCAGATCCTCCTCAACGTCGATGA
>Ga0265303_10003099_pt1 | contig 10384 bp, 8 predicted proteins | sample Helome_2_FD_192494 | JGI IMG/M metagenome (GOLD analysis project Ga0265303, IMG submission 192494) | Marine sediment microbial communities from subtidal zone of North Sea - Hel_20160317 (Illumina Assembly) | ecosystem: Environmental > Aquatic > Marine > Subtidal zone > Sediment ... | reverse complement strand
CTCAAATTGCTGGCAGCTGAACCTATGACCATTAATCCGGCAGCTGCACCAAATACATACATGGTCCAGAGCATCCAGAAATTTGAGGTACGGATCATCTGGCGCCATTCCATGTCCACGGGGGGTTTGCTTGCTGCAGTCGTGGTGGGTCTTTGGTCAGCCTTGGCGTCAAACGGTACATAACCGGCAGGTGGGTTTCGCAGGAACTGTGCCAGGACCACCACGATTACGAAGAAGGCGATTCCAAAAATAATCATGGTTTTAGAGACACCGTAGGCGCCGAGCAAAGCCTGGGCAGTGGGTGCAATGTAGACAGACGCCAGCCCAAACCCAGCCACCACCAGACCGGCAATCATACCCGTCTGGGAAGCGGGAAACCACTTGACTGCAGCCGGTGTGGCCGCCGCATAACCAAAGCCGATACCAATACCGCCAAACACGCCAAAACCAACCACAAAGCCGATATAACTTGAGCCAGCCAGACCCGCGATTATGCAACCAAGGGCGACCGCAACCCCACCAATAGTGGCAACCCAACGGGGACCGATTTGATCCTGTAAACGCCCTGCGGGAATCATGGCGATTGCGAAAACAAAGCAGGCGATGGCGTATGGGTCAGATTTCTGCGCGGCCGTCCACCCCCATTCGGCAGGAATGGCTGCTTTTATGACAGACCAGGTGTAGAGAACGCCGAGTGCCAGGTTGATACCTGTACCCGCAAAGGTCACCCACCAGCCTTTGTTTGGTGAAGTTGAATGTGTCATTCGTACTGTCTCCTTAATGTACGAAGCGGTAAGAGAACCGCAAACATTTAGAAGGCTCAGTGAATCTCGAAAATCAGGCTGGATTTGGGAAATCCATGAGCACTATTCGATTCCAGGGGATGTTAGATATTCCAGGCGTACTCCCATCAGATGTACCTGTTGTAAAGGCATGTATGTTGCTGTTTTCATACCTAATAAAAAGCCAAGCGCTAACTCTGTTCAGGTTTCTGATTTTAACATTATTTCAATTACTTAACCCATATAGCCTATGCCTTTGAAGACCTTGATTGACACAGATCAATTAGCGCGGTTTCAGGTGCCCTGCCGGTCCGGGTCAAGGGTATTTGGTGGTATGATTCACATTACCACTGAGGGAGGTTATTGCCTGCCCACCAGGTATGCAAATTCAGATTATGAGCTGTCCCATGCTTGCAGAAATCACAGGAAAGAATCATGAATGACGATAAAACTTCCGCATTACATCGCGGTGTCAAAATTCTCCATGACCCTATACGAAACAAGGGAACCGCATTTACCGAGGCCGATCGTAATGCCTTGGGCTTGACCGGCCTGTTACCCCCGCGTGTTCATTCTGCTGCCGAACAGGAACTGCGTGTACTGGGCAATATCCGTGATAAGGCAACCGACCTTGCACGTTACCTTTACCTGATCTCGCTTCAGGATCGTAACGAGACGCTCTTCTACCGCGTAGTGATGAACAATCTTGAAGAAATGATGCCACTGATCTACACACCAACTGTGGGAGCAGCATGCCAGGCATTTCAACATATCTACCGCAGACCCAGGGGCTTCTATGTTTCATCACGTGACCGCGGTAATGTGAAGGAAATCTTAAACAACTGGCCGCATAAAAATGTCCGCATCATCGTTATAACCGATGGCGAGAGAATACTCGGCCTGGGTGACCTGGGTGCTGACGGAATGGGTATTCCTATTGGCAAACTTTCGCTTTATACCGCCTGTGCGGGTATCCACCCGACTGAATGCCTGCCGGTCATGCTGGATGTCGGCACCAACAACGAGGCCTTGCTGAACGACCCGCTGTACAACGGGCTGGAACAACGTCGTGAGCGTGGTGAGCAATTCGATTCGCTGCTGGATGAGTTTATCGAAGCTGCGCAGGAGCATTTCCCGGGCGTGTTGATCCAGTTTGAAGATTTTGGGAACACCAATGCCTTCCGTTTGCTGGACAAGTACCGTGACAAAATCTGTTGTTTCAACGACGACATCCAGGGAACCGGCGCGGTCGCGATGTCCGGTATTATTGCCGCCTTGCGTATTACCGGCGAAAAACTCGCTGATCAGCGCCTTTTGTTTCTGGGCGCAGGTGAAGCCGGCATCGGTACCGCAGATACGTTTGTTGCAGCCCTGGTTGAAGAAGGTATGCCAATCGAGGAAGCCCGCAAACAATGCTGTTTTGTTGATACCCAGGGGTTGCTGACTTCAAACCGTGAAAAAATTGCGCATCATAAACGACGTTATGCCAGGGATATGCCAGCAATCGACAACTTCCTGGAAGCGGTGAACACACTCAAGCCCACGGCAATATTAGGGCTTTCCGGTCAGCCCGGGAGTTTCCCAAAAGAAGTTATCGAGGCAATGTCCAAGATCAATAAACGCCCGATCATCTTCGCCTTGTCAAATCCGACCTCAAAGGCCGAGTGTACGGCCGAGGAAGCGTATCGCTGGAGTAAGGGACGGGCAATCTTTGCCAGTGGCAGTCCTTTTGATGCCGTCAAGTTAGGCAACAAAACCCATGTACCCGGTCAAGGCAATAACGTTTACATTTTTCCGGGAGTGGGCCTGGGAGCCATCGTAAGTCGTAGCCGCAGGGTTACAGATGAAATGTTTCTTGCTGCGACACACTCATTGGCAAAACAGGTAAGCGAGTACGACCTTGAGCGGGGATGTATTTACCCGCCACTGTCCCGGATTCGTGAAGTATCGGCTAAGATTGCATTTGAGGTGGCTACAATCGCCTTTGAGACAGGTCTTGCTGACAGGGAAATGCCCGGGGACCTTATGGCTGAAATCCGTGAACATATGTATCAGCCGGTTTACCCGCATTACGCTTGAACCAACAGACTGGAAAATAATATGTATAGTCCAAAAATGAGATCGTTCTGGGTGGATTTTCCATTAACCGGTGAGCAGTATTCCAAGCTGGAATTAAGATGGCGCAGAAGACAGAATTATTACGAAGTCAAAAATGAAGCCCCACCGGAAATCCGCTTAAGATCCTTCTGCTCATTTGGCGGAGAGGACTATAAGATTTTGAGTCTTGAGGCCCGTGGTGATATCGACGCTTACAACAACGCACTCAAGATCATGGAAAAATGGATCACCGAAACACTTGGAGAGTATTGAACCGGAGCCCTGGTTCAGGGCCGGGTGCTATTCAAACCTACAAAACTACCACCATTGTCCTCGGCCAGCTTTCGCATTAATGCCGCATAACGTACGGCATTAATTGAAAGGCGGTTGCCGGTGAACTGGACGGGAAAACCCACGGTGTGGATACGGACCCTTCGATTACCTGAACTATCGGCACTGTTAAGCCGGTCGACGGTGTCTATAACTGTCTGGATAGAACCGCTTGCAAAGTCATCACCCAGCACATAAAGGCTGATCTTCTTGTCCTTGGTGTGAAACCGCCGGATAGCGGCCTCTATTCCTTCTACCGGGCTGGAATTGGAAAAGGGAAACCAGCCGGAGAGCCGGCTGATGATTGCCTTTCGACGGGCGGGGGTATCCGTAATCCACCTGCCCTTGTACTGCGAATACATGTAATCGCCCATGTCATTCATGACCTGAATACCCTTGACACGCGGGTAAATTTCCAGGATTTCACGGACTTTCTTCAATACCAGGGCCCAGGCGCCCTGACCCATGGAACCCGAGGTATCGATGATGAACATAATATACTCGCTGTCCACCGGAACACCGCCAATGGCGGAATCCGGGGGTCGCCGGATGTTCAGCCCGGATAAGCGTTTAACTTCATCACTGAGATCCTGCTGTGCAGTGGCCAGTTGCTTCTCGATGATGGTTTGAGTCTCCATCTCATTTTCAGTCGCATGGTGTTCACCACGAATAATTGAAAGGTCTCCCTTGAGACGCGCAAGTTTCTCGCGGTGCACTGACAATTGCTCCTGCTTTTGAGTCAGGTCACGATTCAGCACCGTGGTCTCACCGCGTATGCGGTAAATCTCCTGCTCCAGTTTTTCAACCAGGCCGGTGAGATCCACGGCCAGTTTCTCGATGACCCGTGGCTCGGATATCTGGATAATAACCAACAACAGGATAATGGCACCGAAACCGCATGAAACGACGTCCAGAAAGGACATATTGAAAATATCCACCTCACGCCGGTTACGCTTGCTCATGGCCAGTCCCTCGATGGCGTCATGAAAGAGCCTTTGCTATTGATGGCCAGGGCCCAGAATGCTGCCGCGGCCCAGGCATCCCCTTCCATTGGCAACAGGATGGTGTTGACAGGGATTTTCCCGTTCAGCACCTTTGCCGCCTGTTCGAAATGATCCAGACGCTTATCGGCTGACACGGTTGTTCTAACGGGTTTGGCACGCCCCTGGGTTGGCAAGCCGTCGGTGAGCAACAAAATATTATCCGGTGGTGGCGACAATTCCATGGCGGCAGTAAATGCATGGTAAAGACTGGTGCCACCTTCCGGGGCGATCTGCTGCAAGGCACTGATGGCGCCATCAATATCCGTACGTTTGGATGTCTGCAACCAGGTGCCGTCAGTACCCGATAATGTCGCCTTTGCCCTGGTATTAAAGCTGTATAGCTGAAACTCTGTGTTGTTTGGCAGGTTGCTGACCAACCAGTCCGCAGTTTTCAGCGCCCGCTGCCACTTTGGCGCACCGATGCGACTGACCGCGTCGAGGTTGCGGCGCCGTATGATATTGATGATGGTCTCATCGAGCATACTGGCCGATACATCCACCAGGATCAGAATACGCTTGCCACCCATCTTCAGCCCGGTCAGGTACTGGCGGTCTCCTTCACCCTTGAATTCACGTACATTTTCACCGGCGTCACGATCGGCCTCAACGGCTGCACCAAGGCGTTTTTGCACTTTGTCCAGTGACTGGAGGTCGGTGGTCAGCTGATTAACGTGCTCACGGCTTGCCAGGGTATCCTGGGACATCCTCGCAATCTCGATCTCCAATTCCCGGGTCGTGTCAATCACACGTGCTGACTGGCCCTGCATCAGGACAATTTCAGCTTCGGTTGCATTCAGACTATTGCGAGCCTCGACCAGGTCTTCTTCCCCGATCAGGACTTCTTTTTCGAGACGAACGGCCTCTGCCCGAAGATCGGTAAATACCTCCTTGCGGGACTTGACCGTGTCGTGATTGAGCACCAGGACCAGTAATACCACGGCACCAAAACCGCAAAACATGATGTCGAGGAAAGACAATGAGAATGGCGAGACTTTGCGGCGACTCATGACATGCTCGGATTGGTCACTTAGCTCTTCAGACGGCGGATCAACCAACTGTCGACATAGCGCTCACTGTCGAGCACCAATCGTTCCTGCATCAACTGCACCTGGTGAACAAAAAACATCAGTATGATACTGATAACCAGGGCGATAAAGGTCGAATTAAAAGCCACACCGAGGCTCGAGGTTACACCGGTGATATCGCCTTCCACTGCGCGATGCGCCTGGCCCAGTGCATCGCCGATACCACGCACCGTGCCGATAAAGCCGACAGAGGGAATCGCCCAGGCGATATAACGGATGATCGAAAGTTCGGTTTCCATGCGCTCGCCTTCTGATTCGCAGATTGCACGCGCCGCCGTCGAAACATCCTGGACATTGCGCGTCGCACCAAACCGTTCAATTGCCGTGAGCAGTGCCCTGGGTAAGAACCAGTCGTGCAAATGACCCGGCAATGATGCGATACGTTTTGCAATCTCGCGTGTATCCTCCGGTCCGATGGGCAGACTCCCCGGCAGTTGTAACAGATCCTGCTCGAGAAGCTTCTGTTGCCGGTATGATTCACGGCCCTTGTATCCAAGTATTGCAAATGCCCACAGCATCAGCACAAAACAGGTCTCCTGTTCATAATCCTTGATGACCACGAAAAAGGACCGCTGTGGTGTGTAGTCGGGATTGGCCAATATAATGGCGGTCTCCTGTTCAATAAATGCGTTGGCCTGTGGTCGCACAACGGTGACGTAAATACTGTGCACCAGGATAAACGCAATCAGCAGCGAGAAGATGTTGAAGATCAGTTCTGTGGGTAGCGATTTTTTCATGAATATATCAGAGGTTCCTTAAATATCAATCGGGAACGACACCGCGCTGTCGGCCTCAATTTTGTCAGTGGGTTTGAATTCCTTGATAGGCCTGGGTGCAGCGGCACTCGCGGCGGGTGCCTTTTCTCCAGCTTCCGGCGTTTCGGGATCAACATCACCCGCCTGGGGTGATGTTTGTTCAGGATTTTCAGATGGCGTAACCGCCGGGGTTGGTTCAGTAGCCTGGTTGTCAGTGCCTGCTGCAAGTACAGCCATGGAAACTGCCACCAGCAAAAGTAACGGGATCACCCGGTGGTGTTTCAGTTTATTCATCTGCATAACGAGCAATCCTGAATCCAAGGTTGTCACGGGGTCCACGACTGTAGTCGCGGTAACTCAGACGTAACTCGGTAATACTGCCATCGCGCCAGCTTGAGTCGCGCACAACGTGATGATCACCACCCACAGGCCCCGTGGGATCTTTTACCAGTGTGCCGGCCTGTCCCGGGTAAACCGCATAAAAATCATTGATCCATTCCGCCACGTTGCCTCCCAGGTCATTGAAACCGGCCGACGGTGTGCTGAAACTACCCACCGGTGCCGAAGCACGGTAACCATCATTATAGCCTGCCACCACGTTGGCCAGCGTATCGGCAATCTGCGCATCGGCAAAATTACCGGCCTTGCTTGTTGGCGGGTATCCGTCACCCCAGGGGTAACGGGCCGTGTCGCTGCGGCCGGCAACCCGCGCTGCGTAAACCCATTCGGCCTCAGTAGGCAGACGATAACCATTTGTGGGCTTGGCGACCAATTGCATGTGACCGTCGGTCTCAATGTACGCAGGCTCCAGATTGTCTTTAGCGCTGAGCCAGTTGCAATAACGCGCAGCATCGTCCCAGCTGACCTTGACAACGGGGTGGTTTGCATTGTTGAGCGACATACCCTCCGCAGAACCGGAGTCGTGCCTGGAAACGAATTTGCGGTACTCAGCATTGCTTACTTCATTGACAGAAAGATAATACGGTTTGGTGATTTCGACCAGGCGCTGGCTTTCATTGGCACGGCGACCGGCCTCGCGGCGTGAGGCCCCCATCTTAAAACTGCCATTGGGCTCCAGCAGAAGCATTTCCTGCCCACCTGCCGTGCGCAGCCTTGCCGGTCTCGCTTCCGCTATTGCCTGTGACTCGGTCTTCAGAACAATATCGACATTCTGGCTTGTATCGACACGCGGTGTGACTTTTACTGTCTGGGTCAGGTACCCCGGTTTACTGAAGACCAGTTCATGTTCACGCGTGGTCAACCGTAAACGCTGCGTGCCGTTTCCCGCAGGTTTACCATCCAGCGTCAGGCTGGCATCGGCGGGCTTGGAACTGGCAAACACAATACCGTACTCGGGTTTCATATCCACGTTAAGTTGTTGCTCTTCGTCCGGCTCAAGTCTGAGTGTTTTTTCGACTCTCTGGTAACCCGGCCGACTGAGTCGAAGCTGAAGAGGGATACCTGAGGCAAGTACCAGTTCGAGGGGGGTGCTGCCGTAATACCTGCCGTTAACACTGACCGTAACCCCCCCTGGCTGGCTTGCCAGATTCAGCTTGCCGTCATTGGGTACCAGCTCGAAAATACCCGGTGCCAGCGCGGTACCCGCCACGATCCGGGTTGTCAATCGTGCCGTTTTATAACCCGCAAGCGATAATTCAATACTATGCTGACCCTGGAGAATTTCAGCCAGCAACGGGGTGGTACCTTCAACTTCCCCATCGATCGAAACCGTTGCACCGGCAGGTACGCTTTCCAGTTGAACTTCGGCCCAGGCGGGCCGTAGCGACATCTTGAGCTCCTCAAGCGCACCAAACCCGCTGATATCCAGTTCCAGGGTTTCCGTGAGATAACGGTCGGTTTCGATGCTTAGCTGTTGCAGACCCCGCTCCAGCAAGACGATATTATCGCTGTCTACTTCAGCTTGAACCCCACCGGCTGTCACCCTGACGGGAACCGCTGGATCAACCAGGATTTTCAGCCGGCCCGGTAACTCCTGTAATTCAAAATCAAATGAACGGAAGCCACCTGATGAGACTTCAATTATTTTCTGCAAAGGCCGGTAGCCCTCACGTGATGCCTTCACGGTATAGCTTCCCGGCACGGCCAGCTTTTTACCACCCATTGAGACGGGTGGTGGAAAACCGGTGATCGACAGGCTTTCGGGTTCAGGACTGACCCTGACCGCCAACGGGGTTGCAAACAATACAAACAGGGCCGCCAATGACAGCAGGCTGAACAAGCCAATTACCAGGTAGCGCAGTTTGCGGTGTTTGGCCGGTGAGATCGATGCTTTCACAATCGGTATGATCCCGGTATCCGATTCTGTCTCGTCACCGGGTGGTGCGACCGGTGGTGGCTGCAATTCCGGCGGGGCTTCGACATCCCTCACCTTGATAAAGACCTGGTCACCCTTGATATCCCAGCAAAGCACACGCTCGCCCATTTGCACCCGGTCCCCGGACTTTAACCAGGCGGATGTATTGATGTATTCATGGTTGTGAAACAGCTCGATACCGGCGGATGCCGGTTGCACATAGGCATGACCGTCGGACAGCGCAATATGCGCCACAAGCTTTTCTGTCAGTGTCTCCTCAAGGACGATGTCGGCACCGGTTCCACCCACACTTAATGGAAAATCCCCCTCGTCGACACGGCGCTTGCCGGTGGCTGTTTCGATAAAGAATACCCGCTTCAAACCGTTTCCTCACAACGAATCTCCAAAGCCTGCTGCTGTGGCCCGGGTTCCACCGTCAAGGTCTGGCGTACATCACGGTAGCCCGGTCTGGAACCAACGACCGTGTAGGTACCCGGACGAAGTTCCAGTTGCTGGCTGGTAAACTGACCCAGCAGTCCAACATGATAGATCTTGACGGTGGTTAATCCATCAGATTTCAATGTGACCATCCTGGGTGTAATTGCCTCCACAATCAGGGCCCGCAGGCGCCGGGTTTTTTCTGCCAGATGGGTTTCCCCTGCGGGTGGATTAGCCGCTGATTCAAGCAGGTCTTCAGCATTTTCCCTCGGCACATCTGAAAAGACCCGGGTCGGGTCCTGCAGGTAGTGATCCAGTTGCTGGTGCAGGCGTTCGCGGTCCCGGGCAAAAACCAGGCCCTGCCTGGCAAAGGCGGCCTGTGGTGCGCGGGCAAGGACTTTTTGGTAAATTGCCACAGCACCTGACCAGTCTTCATCAGACTCCGATTTTTTAGCCGCCTTGCGTTGGCTCTCCAGCCATAATTTCTGACGCGTCTGCTCTAATTGCCGCCGTGTAATTTGCACCACTTCCGCGTCGGGATTGATGCCGGCTGCCTCCCGTAAAGCTGCTTCAGCTGTTTGCACCTGCTCAGCATCCAATGCCCTAAGCGCACGGCTCATGGCGTCATTGAAAGCCAGTTTGTTGATTTCTTCGCTGACGTCGTGCAAAGAAGTTACCGCCGGTTCATAGGCCTCATCCAGCGCCACGGCTTCGCGGTAAGCCGCCTGGGCTTCGGTCAGGTCATTGTTGGTGAGCGCAGAAGCGCCAGCCGCCATCAACTCCAGAATGTCCGGCCGAACACGAGCGCGTTCAAGACCTTCAAGTGCATCCAGGCTACCGGCATCAATCGCCTTTGCGGATTCAAAATATTCCAGGGCTGAGACACTATCGTTAGCCTGTAAAGCCTGCCAACCTGAGTCAAGTGCCGCGGTCAAACGCTGACCACGTTCGGATTCCAGTAAAAGCAACAACCCTGATGAAGCCGTAAAGGCCTCGGTGGCCATCGAAAACTGACGCTGACTGAAGTGATTATTACCCCTGTCTGCACCTTCGATCGCCCGGCTCCACTCCGGTTCACCCCAGGCCATGACATTTGCCAACTCCAGGCGTGCACGTGTGCGCAGAAAATTCTTCAACGCCTGCTCGGCGTCGGCCTGTGAACCTGCTGAATCCTGAACAGGTGATGGCGGCGCTTCGACGGTTAGCTGTACCGGTGACGAATCCACTCCACGGTCGGCGGTGGGAGAAACCAGCTTTGGTAAAACCAGCAACACGACCAGCCCCAGTATGACAACCAGGGCCAACGCAAGCCAGATCAGACCGTGATGGCCTTGCTTACTTTCGATTGCTTGAGGATGTCTACCGGGTGGCTGTAATCCAGGACCCGGAACTCCTGCTGAGGACGGCTCATCAGGTGTCATGGCAGCACTCAGTCAGCTGATCCGGTAAGACCGGTCTCGCTGGCATAAATCTGGCCCATCAGCACCCGCCACTGCTCGTACTGTGCTTCGGCGGAACCGGTCAGTTCTACGGTTTCTCC
>Ga0265303_10003098_pt1 | contig 10384 bp, 10 predicted proteins | sample Helome_2_FD_192494 | JGI IMG/M metagenome (GOLD analysis project Ga0265303, IMG submission 192494) | Marine sediment microbial communities from subtidal zone of North Sea - Hel_20160317 (Illumina Assembly) | ecosystem: Environmental > Aquatic > Marine > Subtidal zone > Sediment ... | reverse complement strand
TTCTTGTAGGGCTTGTTCCATTCGTTGCCGAGTTCGCTCATGGCGAAGAGCACTCGACGGTGGACCGGCTTGAGACCGTCGCGCACGTCAGGAAGGGCCCGACCCACGATCACGCTCATGGCGTAAGCCAGGTAGGATTGCTTCATCTCCTCCTCGATATTTATCTGGAGGATCTCTTTGGCGAACTCGCCCATTGCGTGCTACCGTTGGTGCCGGAACCAGCCCGTGAGACCACGGACCATAAAACGGTGGATGATAGCATAAGGCGCGGCTCTGCCGCATCGTAACCGGCTGAATCGGCGGGTCGTCCCAGGCGCCCGACGCGGCTTGGCCGTCCCCAAGTGAACAGCCCCGGGAAGTACTCAACGTGTCCCCTCTCCTAACCCCCAATTCCAGCCCCCCCGGCATCCGGGGTTGCCTGCCCGCCCAGTTCCTGTTGTTCGTGTGGGCCTTCGCCCTGCCGGTCCTTGCCGGGGCCTTCGACCAGGGGCTGCTCTGGCGAGTAGAGGCCCGCGGGGGTACGGCCGACTACGTGTTCGGGACCATCCATAGCGAGGATCCACGGGTGCTCGATTTTCCGACGGAGGTCACGGAGGCCTTCGCCGCCTCGGATCGCTTCGTGATGGAGCTGGAGCCCGACCTCGGGGGTCTGTCCCAGCTAAGCAGTGCCATGACCTTCTCGGACGGGGGCGACCTGGAGCAAGTGCTCGGCAGCGACCTCTTCCGGCGCACCGCCACCGCCCTGAACAAACGCGGTATCCCGGAGGCCACCGCACGGCAGATGAAGCCCTGGGCCGCCCTTCTTACCCTGAACATGCCTCAGCCCAAGACCGGACTGGTCATGGACTTCGTGCTCTACATCCAGGCCGCACGGCAGGGCAAGGCCGTTCACGGTCTGGAGACCCCCCAGGAGCAGATCTCGGTGTTCGCCGAGCTTCCCATGCCCATGCAGGTGGACCTCCTGCGCGAGACACTGGCCAATGAGGGGCTCTTCGACGAGATCTACCGGAATTTGTTGGAGGCCTATCTGGCGCGTGACCTGGACAGGATGCAGGCGTTGTACACCCAGGCCATGGCCGCGAGCGATGAGGACACTCGAGAGCTGATCGGCGCCCGCCTGGTCACCAATCGGAACCACCGCATGGTAGAGCGCATGCTGCCATCGCTCGAACAAGCCGAGGCATTCGTAGCCATCGGCGCCCTGCACCTGCCCGGTCCCGAGGGCATCCTGCGCCTGCTGGAAGAGCGGGGTTATCGGATCACCCGGGTGTACTGAGTCGGTGAGACGTCCGGGCTAGCCCCCCGCTCCCCCCGCGCTATCGACAGATTCACCCATCATCTCTTCCATCTTCTGCCGGTTTGGCTGTGTTACGACCCCCCGCTCGGTGACGATGGCATCCACGAGTCCGGCCGGGGTCACGTCGAAGGCCGGATTCCAGGCCCGCGCCCCGGGCGCCGCCACCGGGTGGCCTGAGAGCGACAGGACCTCCTCCGGGGAGCGCTCCTCGATGGGGATCCGGGACCCGTCGGCCAGGCCCATGTCCACAGTGGACGTGGGTGCCACCACCATAAAACGTACCCCGTGGTAACGGGCATTGACGGCGAGACCGTAGGTCCCGATCTTGTTGGCCACGTCGCCGTTGGCGGCGATGCGGTCCGACCCGACGATGACCCATCGCACCCGCCCCTGCTTCATGAGATGGGCTGCCGCACCGTCGGCGATGAGCCGCACGGGGATCCCATCCTTTATCAGTTCCCAGGCGGTGAGCCGGGCACCCTGGAGCCAGGGCCGGGTCTCGTCGGCATAGACCTCCCCCAGCGCACCTCGCCGAAAGGCACTGCGGATGACCCCCAGGGCCGTCCCGTAGCCGCCCGTGGCCAGGGAGCCGGCGTTGCAGTGGGTCAGGACATCGCAGGGTTCTTCCATCAGGTCCGCACCAAGCTCGCCCATGCGCAGGTTCGCCGCGATGTCCTCCTCATGGATGCGTCGGGCCTCGGCCAGAAGCACCGGCTCCGGATCACCCCCCAGTCCCGCCATGGCACACCCCATACGTTCCAGGGCCCAACGTAGATTCACTGCCGTCGGTCGTGCCTCGGCGAGCCGCTTCAAGTCCGGCACCATGCCATCTCGCCAGGCCACGGGGACACGGGCATACGCGTCGCGGGCCGCCAGCACTACGGCATACGCGGCCGCAATGCCAATGGCCGGCGCCCCGCGCACCACCATGTCCTGGATGGCCCCGGCGACAGAGCCGGCATCGGCGTAGAGCGCCCGGACCTCCTCCTGGGGCAGCCTGCGCTGGTCGAGCAGCAGCAGGCCCTCTGCCGTCCAGGACACGGCACGAACATTGTCATCTCTCCAAACAGACGTGGTTTCCACTGGAACTTCGCTCGCTACATCACGCAAGGTCCCGGCCCTCCTCTAGCAGCCTGTCCAACTTAGGCGATTTCTGTCAAAGAAAATACCATCTTGCTGGTCTTCTTGTTCGGCTTCGGCGTTGCCCCAGCAGTTACATAGCTCGCTATGCGTCTGTTGTCGCGCCTTGAAGCCAAACAAAAATCCGGCGCAATCCGGTATCTTCTTTTCCGGCAATCGCCTTAGGATGACTCTACTGCGATTCCCCCCGGCGACTCAACGTGATATGTCTTGCACGCGGCGGGCCACTATCTCCGGGTTCAATCTCCGCCGGGCTTGGCGCATACTTTGCGCGCGAGCACCAAGCCCCACAACGCCACTGGCCCCAGCATCCATGCAGCAGATCGAGACCCTCATCAAGGCCCGTTGGACCGTCCCCGTGGAGCCGGCGGGAACGGTCTACGCAGACCATGCCGTGGCCGTCCACGAAGGACGCATCCTCGACGTTCTCCCCGAGGCCGAGGCAGATGCCCGTTACACCGCCACGGTCAGCCATCGCCTCACCGACCGTGTGCTGATCCCGGGGCTGGTAAACAGCCACACCCACGCGGCCATGGTCCTGTTCAGAGGGCTGTCTGACGACCTGCCCCTCATGGAATGGCTGAACCAACACATCTGGCCCGCGGAACAACGCTGGGTCAGCGACGAGTTCGTGCAGGACGGCGTACGCCTCGCGGCGGCCGAGATGCTGCGCAGCGGGACCACCTGCTTTAACGACATGTACTTCTTTCCCGACGATACAGGCCGGGCTGCCGCCGACACCGGCATCCGCGCAACTGTCGGGCTCATCGTCATCGACTTCCCCACGGTGTGGGCCCGCGATGCCGAGGAGTACCTGGGCAAGGGCCTGGACGTACACGACCAGTTTCGGGGTGACCCCCTGATCCATACGGCCTTCGCGCCCCATGCACCCTATACGGTGACCGACGACGCCATGGAGCGCATTGCGGTGCTCGCCGAGGAGCTGGACATCCCCGTGCACATGCACGTCCACGAGACCGACGACGAGATCCGATCAGGCCTCGAAAAGTACGGCAAGCGGCCGCTGGCACGCCTCGACGACCTGGGACTGCTCACCCCACGTCTCATGGCCGTGCACATGACCCATCTGCAGGCACAAGAGGTCGAACGCGTGGCGGCCTGCGGCGCCTCGGTCGTTCACGCACCGGAGTCCAACCTGAAGCTCGCCAGTGGCTTCTGTCCCGTGCAGCGGCTTCAGGAGCTGGGAGTGAACGTAGCCCTTGGCACCGACGGCGCCGCGAGCAATAACGACCTGGACATGCTGGGAGAGATGCATACCGCTGCCCTGCTGGCCAAGGCCGTCGCGAAATCCCCCAGCGCGGTGCCCGCTCACACCGCCCTGCGCATGGCCACCCTGAACGGCGCGCGCGCCCTGGGCCTGGACACCCTGATCGGTTCTCTGGTGCCGGGCAAGTCCGCCGACATCGTGGCCGTGGACCTCGGGGGCATAGAGACCCAGCCGGTCTACCACCCGGTATCCCAACTGGTCTATGCCAGCAACCGACAGCAGGTGAGCGATGTCTGGGTCGCCGGCCGCCACGTAGTCAAGGACCGGGTAATCACCACCGTCGACGAGGCCGAGGTCGTCGCACGGGCCAGGGAGTGGCGAGACAGGATAGGGGGCAGGGTTTAGGTTTCCGGTTTCCGGTTAACCGTCAACTGTTAACTGTCAACCGTTAACGGCGAGTTGGGAGTCCGAGTAGTCTGTCAACTGGAGAGTTAGGCTAGAGATGGGATACAGTTCCACTCACGGCTCAACAGATCACGATTCACGCACTTACCGATGACCCAGGCCACCCACAACGTCGACGAACAGGAGGTTGGTAAGTTCGAGGAGCTCGCCCATCGCTGGTGGGACGCCGAGAGCGAGTTCAAACCCTTGCACGACATCAACCCCCTGCGCCTCGGCCATATCGAGCGCAAGGCAGGGGGCCTGAAGGATAGGCACGTGCTGGACGTGGGCTGCGGGGGCGGGATCCTCACCGAGAGCATGGCGGTCCGGGGAGCCCGCGTCACGGGCATCGATATGGGCGAGTCGCCACTGTCGGTAGCGAAGCTACACAGCCTGGCATCGGGCGTGGAGGTCACGTATCGTCGCGTCACCGCCGAGGACCTGGCCGAAGAAGCGCCAGGCGCCTTCGACGTCGTCACCTGCATGGAGCTGCTGGAGCACGTGCCGGACCCGGCCTCGACTATCGCCGCCTGCACCAAGCTGGTAAGGCCCGGGGGACACGTGTTCTTCTCCACCATCAACCGGAACCCAAAGTCCTACCTGCTGGCGATCATCGGCGCCGAGTACCTGCTCAGGATGCTGCCCAAGGGCACCCACGATTACGCAAAGTTCATCCGCCCCTCGGAGCTCGAACGCTGGGTGCGCCATGCCGGGCTCGATCTCATCGAGCTTACCGGCATGACCTACAATCCCTTGACCCGCCGCTACAGCCTCGGGCGGGACATAGACGTCAACTACATCGCCTACGCCCGCCGCCCGAAAGATGACGAAGCCTGATCCTGCGCCCCCGACGGGGGTTCGGATCCGCACCGTCCTCTTCGACTTGGACGGTACGCTCCTGGACACCGCGCCCGACCTGGCCTACGCATTGAACCGCGTGCTGGAGGAGCAGGGGCACTCGCCCCTGCCCTTCGAGAAGGTGCGTCCCTGGGTCTCCCACGGCGCACAGTCGCTGATACGCCACGGCTTTGGCCTGGGTCCCGAGGACGCCGGTTTCTCCTCCCTGCGTGAGCGGCTGCTCGCCGTCTATCGGGAGAACCTGGCCACCCACACCCGTCTCTTCCCGGGCATGGACGCCGTGCTGGCCCGGATCGAGGCACAGGGGCTCAACTGGGGCGTCGTCACCAACAAGCCTGCCTGGCTCACGGATCCCCTGATGGACGCCCTGGGCCTGACGCCGCGCGCCGCCTGCATCGTCAGCGGTGACACCACGGCCAACAGCAAGCCCCATCCGGAGCCCCTGCTCCACGCCTGCCGCCAGGCAGGCAGCGCGCCGGGACAGTGCCTGTACGTGGGGGACGCGCCCCGGGACATCGAGGCCGGGCGCAGGGCCGGCCTGCATACCGTAGTGGCCCTGTTCGGCTATCTGGGCCCGGGTGACAACCCCGGATCGTGGGGGGCCGACGGCAGCGTGAGCCGGCCAGACGACCTGATCGGGTGGCTACCGTAAGCGGCCGCCAACCCAATGACGCCTGAGCTGGCGGCGGCTTACGGACAATGCCTGCGCATGGCGCGGGACCACTACGAGAACTTTCCCGTCGCCTCCCTGTTCCTCCCGCGGGCCCTGCGCGCACCGGTAGCCGTCATCTACGCCTTCGCCCGAACCGGCGATGACCTGGCCGATGAGGGGGCGCTGGCGCCCCGGGAACGCCTCAGAGGCCTGACGGCCCTGGGGGCCGACCTGGACCGGGCGCTGTCCGGCGCGGTGGTGCAGGACCCGGTGGCCGGGGCGACGGCCGACGTAATCCGCCGCCATGGACTGCCCGCCCCCCTGTTCCACGACCTGCTCACCGCCTTCCGCATGGACGTGGAGAAGCGGCGCTATGCCGATTTTGGGGAGCTTATGGGCTACTGCGGCTATTCGGCCAATCCTGTGGGCCGACTGATGTTACACCTGACGGGTGACGCCACACCCGAGAACTGTCAGAACTCAGATGCCATCTGCACCGCCCTGCAGCTCATGAATTTCTTGCAGGACATGGACCAGGACTACCGCGAGAACGACCGCATCTACCTCCCCCGGGACGAGATGGCACGCTTCGGGGTAGGCGAGGCCCACATCCGCAGCCGCTTGACAGACCGGCCCATGTGCGCCCTCTTCGCCCACCAGGTGGCACGGGCGCGAGACATGCTGGCTGCCGGGACCCCGTTGGGCAGCCGTCTCAAGGGCAGAATGGGACTCGAGGTGCGCATGATCGCCGCAGGGGGCCAGCGGGTCATGGACAAGCTGGCCGCCCAGCGCACCGACGTGTTCACCCGTCCTCGCCTCACCCATTGGGACCGCATTGGCCTCTTCTGGCGGGCGCTCTCGCGTCGAGCACCGGGACACACCAAGTGAGCGTCGGCTGGCATCCGCCAAGGTCTAGCCCGCATTTCTCACCAGGATTTGGAATTTTGGGTCACTCTGGCAAAGCAGATTGGTCGATCGCCCGCTTAAGGCTAGCCAGCTATGGGTGAGGCGGAAATCGGTAAAGGTCCAGTGGACCTTTACCCCGCCGAACGGGTTGCCCAGGGAAGGGCAACCCTGGACCATCAAGCGCAGCGGGAACGCGTAGCGCAGACGGAAGGGGGATCGGCCAAGCTGCAAAGCCAGAGTGGGCCAAAAACCGAATAGGACAGACTGTCAATTCGGCACGGGGCCGGGAAGAAGCTAATGCGTTGTTTGCTGAGGCAGATTCTGACATCAGGGTCCGCCTGGTGAGAAATGCGGGCTAGCCTTTGTGTCCGGGCTGCGTGTGCGCTACGCTGGAAAAATGATGTTATCCATCGTGTCTACTTGTGCGACAGAGGAGGTAAAGGATGCCCACGGGTAAGAGAACGGTTATCGCAATGCTCGCGAGCCTGGTTGTCGGGTGCGCCAGTCTGGGAAGCTCGGAGACCGTGTATCTGAAGAATGCGAAAACCGGCAACACGGCCCAGTGCGGTGGATACAAGCTGGCCGATGTGGGGGGGCCCGAGCGCGCCGAACAGTTCACACGCTGGTGCGTCGAAGACTACAAGGCCGGAGGCTACTTACAGGCGGCTGCCCCTTCAGAAGACTAGCAGGCTGACCGCCACACCCGGGGGCACTGCCCCCCCTCCCCCACGTGCCGCATCCTGGCCAGCGCCTGCGCGCTGGGCTGTCGTCGCACGTGACATCACCGCGACCCTAACCGGGTCCGTCGTTCCTTGCCCCCTTTGCCAGGAACAAGACCCCGACACCCTCTGGCGAGCGCCGCACCACGACGGCCGAGCGTCTGTACATCTTGGCGACCAGGCCATGGTCGACCACCAGCGCCAGTTCCAGTCGCCGCCCGTTGCGCAGCCTCAATGGTCCCACCTCGATGAACGCCCCTGACGCGCTGAGGTTGGTGAGCCTGCGGCGCAGTGACAACAGTCCCGGTAGGGAAACATACACGTCGTACGCCGTCTGGGTCGGAGGCCGCTGGCGCCGCTCTCTGACTCTTGGGTAGATATGTGCCACGCAGGGTTGCCCTCCGCGGTGCACCCGCTATGGATGCACGGGTCCAACATTGGGATTCATACTTGATGCGATGAATGCAAGAAGCGTGCAGTCAGCGGGGAAACATATGTGGATCATGGAGTTAAGGCCGTGGTCGAGCGGTGTGCTCGACCGGTATGTAAGAAACTCCGACACCCGCGCGGCCCGCCAGTGGCCGACATGACGCGGATCGGCCCGATCACAGCGCTCACACCACGGGACAATCTGTCACCCAAACAGCCAGTCAACGGCTTAGGCGATTGCCGGAAAAGAAGATACCGGATTGCGCCGGATTCTTGTTTGGCTTCAAGGCGCGACAGCAGGCGCATAGCGAGCTATGTAACTGCTGGGGCAACACCGAAGCCGAACAAAAAGACCAGCAAGATGGTATCTTCTTTGACAGAAATCGCCTTAGACCGAGTCGCAGGCAGGCGGTAAAGAATGCCGACCGCGAAGGTCCCTGTAACGATGGAAGCTTATGAGGCATCATTAACGGCCCTGTGTGAATGGCCAGGGCCATGACCCCCCAAGAGTACTGTCAGGACAAGGCCGCCAGAAGCGGCTCCAGCTTCTACTACAGCTTTCTTTTCGTCTCCCCTGAGCGGCGACGGGCCATCACGGCCCTGTATGCCTTCTGTCGCGAGGTGGACGATGTCGCCGACGAGTGCACGGATACGGGGGTCGCCCGCGTGAAGCTGGAGTGGTGGCGTCTCGAGGTAGACAGGGTGTTCGCCGGAGCCCCCGAGCATCCCGTGGGCAAGGAGCTGGCCCGGGCCGTCGAGCGCCACGGGCTGGCGAAAGAGCACCTTCAGGAGGTCATCGACGGCATGGAGATGGATCTGGATCAGACCCACTATCCCTCCTTCAAGAACCTAAGCCTCTACTGTCATCGAGTGGCCGGCGTCGTGGGGATCATGGCCGCGGAGATCTTCGGTTATGAGGATCGCGGGACCCTGAGATACGCCCACAAGCTGGGTATGGCCTTCCAGCTCACCAACATCCTGCGGGACGTGCGAGAAGATGCCATGCGCGGGCGCGTCTACCTGCCGGAGAACGAGCTCGCGCGCTTCGGTGTGAGGCCTGAGGACCTCAGCGGCCCCAAGGCCGACAATGGGCTGCGGGCGCTTTTCAGCTTTCAGGCCACCCGTGCCCGGGAATACTATGACCAGGCCCTAGCCCTGCTGCCTGAGGCCGACCGCTACCGCCAGCGTAGCGGCCTCATCATGGCCGCCATTTACCGCACCACGCTGGATGAGATCGAAAACGACGGCTACCGGGTCCTGGAACGAAGGGTCGTGATCCCACCTCTGCGCAAGCTCTGGGTCGCCTGGAAGACCGCCCTGGGAGAATCCTGGCACCACCACCGGCGCAGGGGCAGGGAGACAGGGAAGGAGTAAGGGAGTGAGTCTGCTCCGCGGTGTCGGTTGCCGGGCAGGTTTGGCCGCGCCTCTCTTGTCAACGCCGCCGCCCCACCCATCGCGCTTCAGGCCTTGCCGCCCGTGGGCGTCCTCATAGTCGGCGGGGGCTGGTCGGGCATCGCGGCCGCGGTGGAGCTGGTCTCCCGGGGCGTGCCGGTCACCCTGATCGAGTCGGCCCGCGAGCCAGGCGGCAGGGCGCGGCGGGTTAGCCTCGGTGGCCTGTGCGTCGACAACGGCCCCCACCTGCTCCTCGGCGCGTACCACGACACCCTGGGACTGCTCAGAAGGCTGAATGTCGATGAGGCGACCGCCTTCCTGCGCCAGCGCCTGGAGCTGCATGTCGACCGGACCGACGGCAGCACGTTCCACCTGCGGGCACGCCACCTCCCCGCCCCCCTGAATCTGTTATGGGGCCTGCTTGGCTGCACCGGGCTGACCCTTGCGGAGCGCCTCCAGGCACTGCGCCTGGGCCTGAGCGTGTCGCGCACCCGCTTTCGTGTGTCACCCGATATGAGCGTCGCCGCATGGCTGAGCAGACAGGGCCAGCCGGCGCGGGTCCGGGAGGCCCTCTGGGAGCCCCTCTGTCTGGCGGCCCTGAACACAGCCCCTGCCGACGCCTCGGCCCAGGTGTTCCTGCGCGTCCTGAGGGACGCGTTCACCCGACACGCCCGAGACTCGGACCTGATCCTGCCCCGTGGAGATCTGAGCGGGCTGCTCCCAGGGCCGGGCCGGGCCTACATAGAAGGCCACGGCGGGCAGGTGCATCTAGGCCAGCGGGTCACCGGACTGAGCTTGCGGGGACGGCGCATCGCGGGGGTGGAGACCAGTCGGGGGGCCGTTGCGGGAAACCGGGTCATACTCGCCCTGCACCCTGCCGCCTGCAGGCGGCTTCTGGTGTCCCATCCCCCGCTGGCCGCCGTCTCTGCCCGTATCGGGGCGCTCGGCGAACAACCCATCTGCAGCGTGTACCTGCAATACCCTGCCCGGGTGAGTCTGGGCCGCCCCATGCTCGGCTTGGCCGGACGGACCGGCCAGTGGGTCTTCGATCGGGCTCTGAACGGCCAGCCGGGCCTGATGGCCGTGGTGATCTCCGGCGACGGCCCGCACATGGCCCTGGACAACGAGACCCTATCGGGAAACGTCGAGAAAGAACTGGCGGACATCTTCCCCCACTGGCCCGCCCCCGTCGAGCGCCGGGTCATCCGGGAGAAGCGGGCCACCTTCACCTGCCGGGCGGGCGTGGAGGAACGACGTCCCGGCCATACGACGCTCGTCCACGGCCTCTGGCTGGCAGGGGACTACACGGCTACAGGCTA
>Ga0265303_10003097_pt1 | contig 10384 bp, 11 predicted proteins | sample Helome_2_FD_192494 | JGI IMG/M metagenome (GOLD analysis project Ga0265303, IMG submission 192494) | Marine sediment microbial communities from subtidal zone of North Sea - Hel_20160317 (Illumina Assembly) | ecosystem: Environmental > Aquatic > Marine > Subtidal zone > Sediment ... | reverse complement strand
CAATGCCGGGCATTTGACTTATAACAAATCGGTTATCATGGCCACCTATATGCTCTGTGGCTTTGCCAATTTTGCATCCATCGGTATCCAAATCGGGGGGATCGGTTCCCTGGCACCGGGCCAACGTAAGGTCTTGTCGGAATTTGGCATGAAGGCCGTATTGGGAGGTACACTTGCTTCTTTATTAGGTGCAACCATTGCCGGGATGATCCTTGGATAAGCTTCGTTGATAAATTCTGAAAACTGCCCTTTCGCAGCCCCGAATACTTTCTTTAATTTTACACCCCAGTATGAAACAGTATCACGATCTCTTAAAACATACCTTAGAACAGGGAGTTGAAAAAGCCGACCGTACCGGAACGGGGACGGTCAGTATTTTTGGTTACCAGATGCGGTTTAACCTCAAGGAAGGCTTTCCTATGGTCACAACCAAGAAAGTGCATTTAAAATCGATCATTTATGAACTTCTGTGGTTTTTAAATGGGGATACGAATGTGAAATACCTGCAGGAGAACGGAGTGCGTATCTGGAATGAATGGGCTGATGAAAAGGGCGACCTTGGTCCGGTATATGGCGCCCAATGGCGCAACTGGAACGGGGATGGCATCGATCAGATCAAAAACCTTATCCATACGATCAAGACCAATCCGGATAGCAGACGTATGATGGTAGCTGCTTGGAACCCAAGTGTCTTACCGGACACGAGTATATCTTTTGCGGACAATGTCGCCCAAGGCAAAGCCGCCTTACCGCCTTGTCATGCCTTCTTCCAATTCTACGTTTCCGGCGGTAAATTATCCTGCCAGTTATACCAACGCAGTGCCGATATCTTTTTAGGCGTTCCTTTTAATATTGCTTCCTATGCCCTCTTTACCTTGATGGTCGCCCAGGTTACCGGGTATGAGCCAGGGGAGTTTATCCACACCTTTGGGGATGCGCATATTTACAACAACCACCGGGAGCAAATAGAACTGCAATTAAGCAGGGAGCTGAGGCCCTTACCTAAAATGGTCCTGAACCCTGAGGTGAAGAATATTTTTGAATTCTCGTTCGAAGACTTTACCTTGCTTGACTACGACCCCCACCCACATATCAAAGGGGCGGTGGCCGTATAGTGAAAAATAGCTTCATAGTTCCCTAAAAACCAGAAGTATAGCTTTAATACCCGGGAGTTTTGAACTGTTTTTGCTGAGAACAACTAGCAATGAAAACCCGAAAAAACCCCACCAATCATGTTAATTCAATTCATCATTGGCTTGATGGCATTAGCTATGCCGTCTGCCACCCCCGTCTCATGTGAATGTCCACTAACACCCATAAAAGAAGATCTGAGCGAGTCTGAATGGGACCGACTCGTCATCCAGCAAGCGTATGATCGCGCAGACCTTGTCTTTTTTGCTGAAGTAACCGGTTTTGGAGATCCGTACGCAGATATGGATGAAGCCAGTATGGAAAGTTCCTGGAATGCGGCAGAAGAAAAGCGTTTTGGAACGGCTCCACAACTACGTCTTATAAAATCGTACAAAGGACCAAAGAAGCTTTATCGGAAGTCGGATCTAAAGATCACCCAGCGCTGGCGCTTATGTGATATGTATTTCAACAGGGCAGAAACCTATGTCTTTTTCGCTAAGGTAGGAAAGGATGGGAAACTGAACACCAGTATTTGTGCCCCTAACCGGCTGATCCGCTTTAAGGAGCAGTTGGCTGAAGTAGAAGCCTGGTTGGAATAAGGTGAATCTTTTTTATTATTGATAGTGAGGATTGGCGTAATTTTTGTGCAAAAATTAGGTGTCAACAATCCATCTGTTCCCATGAAAACGATATCTCTAAGACTCATCCCTATATTTCTTTTCTCTCTCATTTTTGCGACTCCGGTTCAAAGCCAAGAGACAACTGCAGATTCCCTTGCCTATGATCTAAAGATCAGGCGTGTTTTAAATAAGGTGATGGTTGGGGATGCAATGAAATGGGTAAACCGTGAATTGCCACATTTTGAATTGTACACTTCAGATTGTGAGTTGGTGACGACCAAAGACTTACGTGGAAAACCAACAGTGCTGACCTTTTGGTCACAAAAATGTGAACGGTGCCTGGAGGATCTAAAAAAGATCGAGGCGCTGCGAGTCGAATTTGGGGAACAGGTACATTTTATATCCATAAGCATAGGTGATATGAATGCAAGCTGGGAGTTTCTGGAAGCACATCCCCTGAACATGGTATGCCTGGCTGATGACCAGGATTATGCGGGAACTTTGACCCAAAACTCGTTCCCCATGACATTTATTCTGGATAAGGAAACCAAGGTGGCTGATTTAAAACGTTGGATGCCTACAGATGAAGAGAGAGTAAATTCCCCTTCGCTTTTGTGCGACCCTGGCGCCTTACTGCGTTCGCTCTTATAAACAAATTTCCATTCTTCTGTACACAAAAAAGCCTAAAACCAAGCTTTGCTTGGTAAATCTCAAGCACCAAATTCCAAATTCCAAAGCGAAAATATCCTTTAGAAGAAATTGGAATTTGTCATTTGACATTTGTATTTTGCTCCGAAGGAGCCTAGCCAGGGCTGTTGGCAGCAATGTAAAAATAACAGAAAATGAAAGTAACACTAATTAGTATTCCAGTTCGAGACCAAGAGAAAGCATTGAAATTTTATACAGAAAAACTGGGTTTCATTAAAAAGAGGGATGAGCCATTGGAGGGTGGAAATAGATGGTTGACTATGGTATCTAAAGAAGCGCAAGATGGACCAGAAATATTGCTGGAGCCAGCACCGATTCATTTTGAACCATCTAAAGTCTATCAGGATGCATTGATGGAAGCTGGAATTCCATACACTCAATTTGATGTTGACAATGTTGATTCTGAATATGAACGACTAACTGGGCTCGGAGTGAATTTCAGTTTAAAACCATCTACAATGGGAACAACTAAATATGCAGTATTTAATGATACTTGTGGGAATAATATTGCACTTGTGCAAGAACTATAAATGCTATCATTATTCATTCGAAACTTCCTTTTCACAATTCTGCAACCTGGTTTAGTGGCAGGACTGATACCATTATGGATTACAGGTTTCAGGATAAATAACATGTTTGACGAAGTATGGCATTTGCATCATTATATCGGGACAATTGCATTTCTAATAGGCTTTGTGATAATGCTTTGGTGCATAATAAGTTTCGCGGTCAAAGGACGAGGGACGCTTTCTCCGATGGACCCAACGAAGAAATTAGTTATAAGTGGACTGTACAAGTTTTCGCGAAATCCAATGTATGTTGGCGTAATACTCATCCTTATTGGTGAAGTTATTTTTCTTCAGTCAGTTGGGCTTGGAATTTATTCGCTTTTTGTCTTTGTCGCTTTCAATATTTTTACAATGCTTGTTGAAGAACCCCGTTTGAGAAAAGATTTTGGAGAGGAATATGAAAGATATTATGAAAATGTAAGAAGATGGATTTAATATTCTTGAACACAAACGAAGTACAAAAGACAAATACGACCGTACTACAATGTGTATAATTCATCGCTCTCCAAGGCTAGACCCAGCTCCACTTGGTAAACCTGCCCTTCCGGCAACCGGGCTCCAAGCACCAAACCTGCCTGCCTCAATAGCATTGTCCTATCGGACACGCGGTAGGCAGGTTCCAAGACGTACATTCTCTTTGGTAGGAATTGGAATTTGTCATTTGACATTTGTAATTTGCTCTGAAAGAGCCTAGCCAGGGCCGTTGTACCACTTGAAAACAAATTCAATGAAAAATAAATATTATGAAAATCAGAATAATTCTTATGGCCTCAGCCTTGATTGCCGTCGGACTGATTTCCTGTGGCCAAAAACAAAATTCAGGAACAGATAACCCAATTGAAGAGCAAGATCACAACCATGATCATGACTCAGGCTCCCATTCAAATGAACATGCTACGGCAAAGGAAACTTTTTCGATTGAAAAATTAGTTGATGAAGTCAAAAATGTTCCAGACTCAATTATTGACTATTTACATGCTCAACACCATAATCACAAGGTATTGGAAAGAAGAACTGTTCCTTCAGGCTATGAAACTAAAAATTTAAAAAATTGGAAAGACTATGCTGCAAATGTTGAAGACTTGCCAGCTATTAATCCAGGACCAGGTGAATATGTTCATGTAATGGAGGGATATAAACATGGTTACCAAAACCTTGTTATTGGGATTACTGAAACTTTCCCAGGTGGTGCACCTCCTATGCATACTCATAAAGGGGAAGAATCTCATGTACTATTGGAAGGGGAAATATTGTATGCCTTGGGTGACACAATTTTCACAATCTCTGCACCATACATTGTCAACATTCCTCCTATGGTGCCTCATGCATTTAAAAATATTGGAGACAAAACAGCAAATCTTGTTGTTATTTTTCCCACTAATGTTTGGGAGTATGATGTCTTAGATCATTTCCCATTTGAGAACTATGACAACAAAGGGAATAAAATAAAATAAGGTAGTACAACAATGTATAAAAGCGATAGCGGTTTGAGTGTATACTCGAACCGTTTTCATTTAATTAAGTATTTTGCATTCCGAAAGGTAAGAGCATTCAATTTGCTACTGCTCTTATGCTAACCGGTGGGTGTAATATGAAAAACCTTAATAATGCACGAGTAAATATTATGATTTCCAATATGGATCAAGCAATTGATTTCTATGTCAATTTTCTTGGTCTCGAACTGCTTAATCGCTATTCTAATCATTATGCCGAGTTAGATGCAAATGGTTTTATGATTGCTTTGCATCCAACTAATGATACCATATCACTGGGAAACAATATTTCAATTGGATTAGGTGTATTCAATTTTGACGAAACAATTAGTAATCTTGAATCAAAGGGAATAAAATTTACCCTCGAGCAAGAAGGTTATATTAGATTAGCTCATTTTTCTGATCCAGATGGTAATATCCTTTTCCTTGCTGAAAACAAGTAACATATATCACCAAATAACGTGTATAATCCATCCCCACAATGAATGTTGGGACGGAATCATACACGAACACGTTAGCCACAATTAACCTAAATTTTCAACTCAAACTGGTTATTATAATTTTACATCATGAATACCCTACTTAAGCTACGTTTCCACTACCTTATTCTGTCATTCTCATTAATGCTATGTACTGCATTCGCTTTCGGCCAAGACAGCGAACCCAATGCCACGCCATCCTTGCTACTTGGTCAAGGGGATCAACTCCCGCGAATAAAAGTAGGACTTGCGGCAGGTAATCCTCATTTAGTTGCAGCCTTGAAAGAAATCGTAGAAGACGCCGATGCCGCGCTTGAGCAAGCTGTCGCCAACGTAGTTGAAGAGGGAGCCCTACCGCCGAGTGGCGACCCACACGACTACTACAGCTATAGCCCATATTGGTGGCCGGATCCTGAGAATCCTGATGGCCCCTACATTTGGCGCGACGGAGAAACAAACCCTGATCGTAATACTTCCGACATCTCGCGGATTGAAGCCATGGTTGATAGAGTCACTTCACTAGTACCTGCTTGGTATTTTACCGGAGACGGGCGCTACGCGGAAAGCGCTGTTGAGCAACTTCGCGCTTGGTTCCTCGATCCTGCAACAAAGATGAATCCTAATGTGCAGTTCGGCCAGAAACGCCGTGGTCACAATTATAATAGCCCATCGGGAGTCCTGGAGGCATGGCGAATGCGCTGGGTGATCGATTGCGCGATTCTACTGGAATCCTTTCCAGGATGGACAGAAGAAGACGCAAACGCATTGCGCAGTTGGTTTAGCCAATTCGCAACCTGGATGGTGGAAAGCCCTACAGGTATAGAAGAGTCTATGCAACCGAACAACCATGGATCTTGGTATAACGCCCAACTCATTCTTTACGCGCTCTATGGCGAAAACTTCGATCTGGCACGCAAACAACTTGACGGCATGCCTGCACGCATATTTGCCCAAGTCTTCATCGATGGACGCCAACCACAGGAGCTCATCCGAACCAGGTCGCTAAACTACAGCATTTACAATGCCCGGGCTCTAATTACTGTGGCCCGTCTTGGCCGCCATCTCGACTATGACGTCTTTGCCTATCGCAGTCTGGAAGGCCGGAGCATAAGGCTCGCAGTAGACTATATGACACCATTTATACTTGGCGAGGAAGAATGGCCTATTGTGCAACTTCGGCCCCACAGTAATGGAAGCGCTGCAGAGCTATATTGGAATGCGGCAAAAGGTTTTCAGGATCGCGAATACGCCAATCTGCTACGCAAACTGCCAGAATCCCCTCTTCCATCATCTATGGTTCAATTACTCGATCCACTTCCGGAAGGTTGGTAAACCCTGCTTGTCCTACAAATTTAGGCCTGGTCCATTTTCAGGCAAGTACATATAAGAAATGACAATTTCCAAGTAAGTCATGCTATTGATATTGGTGCTTCCACCGACGTACTTTTCTTAAAGTACTTTGGCGGACGTGGTGGAATTTGTATTTTGGAATTTCATAAATGCGCTTGACCATAGCCGAGGCCGTTAGGCACAATATTGAATTTAAGAAAACATGAATTCCAGATTTTTAGCGCTTTTGCTCATACTAATATTCGCATCATCATGTTCCAAAGATGAAGTATCCCCTGAATTAGAAATAATTGAAAATGATATTAGTGACGTTATAGATTATTTTAAAGATATCGCTTTAGGATTTGAATTTGGGGATGCAAGTAGCATAACGAGAAAATGGAATTCAGAACTGAGAATTTTCATTGGAGGCGAACCAAATGCTGAATTGACTGAAGAACTAGATAACATAAGGACAGAAATTAATGAATTAGCAACAGATGGTTTTGATGTGAATATTGTAAATGATTCACTGCAATCAAATTATTATATATTCTTTGGAAAAGGAGCTAAATATTCAGAAATATTTCCAAGTCAGTCAAATTTGGTTAATTCTAACCTGGGTTTGTTTTCAGTTTATTGGAATGATCAAAATCATTTCACATCAGGTCATATGTATGTTGATACTTTTAGAGCTAATTCATTAGTACAGAAACATTTACTACGAGAGGAGTTGACTCAATCATTGGGGTTAGGAAAAGATTCACCTAAATATTTGGAGAGTATTTTCCAATCGGCTTCGACAACTGTAACCGAATATGCTTCAATTGATAGAGATTTAATTAGATTATTGTATCATCCAGAAATGAGTGTTGGACTCAATGAAAACCAAGTCAATGAAGTTTTGATAGGAATCCTAATCAGTGAATAAAAAGTGCCTAACAACGCCTATAAAACCAAGCTTCACTTGAAAAATTCCAAAACCAAACTATAATATGAATACAACTGAGGATTTTAAACAATTTAGCAACCTTGACGAAGAACAACTACCGGTTGCCAAACATAAATTACACGATTGGACTCATTTTGCGGGACTCTATGCTGCCGAGCATGTAGCGGCGACGGAGTTTGTCATCGGGGCGACCTTTGTAGCCTTAGGAGCCAAAACCATGGATATTATCCTGGGCCTGTTGATTGGTAATATTCTTGCTGTACTGAGCTGGCGCTTTATCACCTCACCTATTGCCGTTGATACGCGTTTGAGCCTCTATACCTATCTGAATAAGATTGCTGGTGATTCGATGACCAAGTTGTACAATTGGGCCAATGTCATCATCTTTTCGGTGATCTCGGCGGCGATGATAACGGTCTCTTCAACGGCGGTGCGTTTTGCTTTTGATATACCCGCACAGCTTAATTGGTACCCTACAAATGTCTGGTTTATTTTGATCGTATTCATTGTGGGTATTGTTGTGGTTTCCATTGCGCTCTATGGTTTTAATGCCGTTTCTGAATTTTCAGGCATCTGTGCACCCTGGCTTTTTGTGATGTTTACCAGTGGCGCCATGGTGCTTCTCCCCGCTTTGTCTTTAGACGTGTTGGATAAAACATTGCCGGCAGGATGGGCCGATTTTATGACACTCGGCGACCAGTCTATATGGACAGGCATCAACAGCGACGGAGCTCCGGGAATCGGATTGGTCGAAGTCATCGGCTTTGGCTGGGCTGCCAATACCATCACTCATTTCGGATTGATTGATATGGCCCTCTTGCGATATGCAAAAAAGAAATCCTACGGCTATGCAACCAGTACGGGCATGATGTTCGGGCACTATATCGCATGGATCGCTGCGGGAATCATGGGTGCCGGCGCCGCAGTTATCTTAGGGAAATCTATCGTAGAATTGGACCCGGGGGATGTGGCCTACTACGCACTCGGTTTGTCGGGATTCGTTATTGTAATTGTAGCGGGTTGGACGACAGCAATTACCAATTTATACAGAGCAGGTTTGGCCGCACAAGCGATTTTCTTCAACCATTCCCGAAAGAGAACGACCATTGTAGTTGGTTTGGTCACCGTTGGTATTGCGTGTTTCCCCTTTGTGTTTTCACAAATACTGCCGTTACTCACCTATGCGGGGCTGCTGGTCGTTCCTGTGGGGGCGATCGTGTTTGCAGAACATCAGATTTTCCCTAGAATTGGCTATACACGCTACTGGTCATCGTACCGCAAGCTTACCTTTAGTATGCCTGCTGTTGCTTCCTGGGGCCTGGGCCTGGTCTTCGGTTTCGGACTGAATGCTTTGGATGTGATTTCCTTCTATTACCTGTTTATCCCAACTTGGTTTTTTACCATCGCAGTGTATACGCTGCTCGCTTCTCGTTATGGTGCGAAGGATAATTATGCGGAGGAAACAAAAGAAGAAGAAATTAGAAATGAATCCATTGAACGTTTTCAAGAAAAGCAAGCCAAAGAGGAAGCTGTGATTTCCAAGGATGTTTCTTTTTTCTCTAAGGGATTAAAATTCGTAGCGATTTCGGCTTTAGCTACCACCTTGGTTTTGGCGTGTAATGTGCTATTCGGAAGTGCTTCGGAAATGGATTATATCGAAAATCGGGAACTTTTTTATACCTACGGATTCATTTGTACCCTCATTTATTTCGTATTGGCATATTGGGCGCTAAAACGCGGGAAATCAAATACAAAGGCATAGGAATGGAAAGCCCAATACAGCTAAATCAAACAAATCTAGGGGAAGTGGAAAGCCATATGCCCGTACCGAACTATGATCGTTCTGCTACTACAATAGGAATCGTACATATCGGTGTCGGAGGTTTTCATCGCTCACATCAAGCTTACTATCTGCACCAACTTCAACAGTTGGGCGATGCCCCAGATTGGGGAATCTGCGGCATAGGTTTACGCCAAGCGGATACCAAACTACATGATATTTTCAAAAAGCAAGACCACCTCTACACCCTGATGGTCAAACACCCCGACGGAAAAATCGAAGCCGAAGTCATAGGATCCATCGTAGATTTTGAAATGGGTACTACGAACCCGGAATCCGTCATCGATCGTATGGCAAATACCGATACTAGAATCGTATCGCTGACCATTACCGAAGGGGGTTATAATTTTAATCCCAGTACGGGCGATTTCAATTTTGATAACCCGGACATACAACACGAACTAAAACACCCCAATGAACCCATAACCGTTTACGGCTTTTTAACAGCAGCCCTAAAAAGACGTCGCGATGCAGGTTTTTCTGCCTTTACCATTCTGTCTTGTGATAATATTGAGCATAATGGCGATATGGCCCGTAAGATGCTACTCGCCTTTGCTGAAGCACAAGACCCTGACCTGGCCAAATGGATAGCACAAGAGGTGTGCTTCCCCAATAGCATGGTAGACCGTATTACGCCGGTGACTACGAATGCAGATATTGAAACCCTGGCACAAGATTTTGGCGTACAGGATGCATGGCCCGTTACCTGCGAACCTTTTATACAATGGGTGGTAGAAGATAAATTCTCCAATGGCCGCCCTGCCTTTGAAAAGGTCGGCGTACAATTCGTACCTGATGTGGGCCCCTATGAAAAAATGAAGCTGCGCTTACTGAATGCAGGTCATTCAGTCCTGGGTCTATTGGGAGCCCTACACGGACACTCCACTATTAATGCCTGTATGGAAGACGAAGTCTTCGTCACTTATTTACGTGCCTTTCTGGATACAGAAGCCACGCCTGTTTTAGGAGACATTGAAGGTATTGATTTAGAGGAATACAAAGACATTTTGCTACAGCGTTTTGCCAATCCCAATATCAAAGACAGTGTGAGCCGTATTTGTTCGGAAAGCTCTGCCAAATTGCCTAAGTTTTTAATTGCTACTATACATGAGAATTTAGCCACTGGTGACAGTATAAAGTTTGCAACCCTGATCATTGCTGCCTGGTGTTATTACAGTGATAAAGGAATGGATAGACATGGGCATCCAATCGAAATAATCGATGCTATGAGCACCGATCTACATCAAGCCGCCAAACAAACCA
>Ga0265303_10003096_pt1 | contig 10385 bp, 9 predicted proteins | sample Helome_2_FD_192494 | JGI IMG/M metagenome (GOLD analysis project Ga0265303, IMG submission 192494) | Marine sediment microbial communities from subtidal zone of North Sea - Hel_20160317 (Illumina Assembly) | ecosystem: Environmental > Aquatic > Marine > Subtidal zone > Sediment ... | reverse complement strand
GAAGAAGCGATGCCCGGCGTCTACTACAACACGGCTGCGGTCCTCGATGCCGACGGCTCGTTCCTCGGCAAGTACCGCAAGACGCACATCCCGCAGGTCGATCCCGGCTTCTACGAGAAGTTCTTCTTCAAGCCCGGCGATACGGGCTGGCCCGTATTCGATACCGCCTACGCAAAAATCGGCGTGTACATCTGTTACGACCGGCACTTCCCCGAAGGCTGGCGCGCGCTCGCACTGAACGGGGCCGAGTACATCCTGAATCCGTCGGCCACGGTCGCGGGACTCAGCAAGTACCTGTGGGAACTCGAGCAGCCCGCCTCGGCGGCGGCCAACGGTGTGTTCATCGGCGCGATCAATCGCGTGGGCAGCGAGGAGCCCTGGGCAACGTCGCACAGCATGGGCGAATTCTATGGTTCGAGTTACATCGTGAACCCGCGCGGCACGATCGAAGCTCAGGCGAGCTACGGCGACGACGAGTTGCTCGTGCACGAAATCGATCTCGACATGGTGCGCGAGGTTCGCGACACCTGGCAGTTCTTCCGTGACCGCAGGCCCGAGACTTACGGTCCGCTGACGGACAGCTGATCCTCGATGTCTGACGTTCCGGCAGTCAGCACGCTACGCACAGTCGGCGAGCACATCGAGCTCGACGTCGGGGCGGACATCGCCAACAGTCCACGTTACAACGAGGACATCGCTCCCACGCGGGCCGCACAACGCACCTGGTCGCGCTGGAACGTCGCATCGCTCTGGGTCGGTATGGCGATCTGCGTGCCCACTTACACGCTCGGTGGCGTGCTCACGGCCTACTTCGGCCTGTCGGTAACCGAAGCGTTGTGGACGATCCTGATCGCCAACATCGTCGTCCTGATTCCGCTGACGCTCAATGCCTATCCGGGAACGCGCTATGGAATACCGTGCCCGGTCGTGCTGCGCGCCTCGTTCGGTATCATCGGTTCGAACGTTCCCTCGCTGATTCGTGCAATCGTCGCCTGCGGCTGGTTCGGTGTACAGACTCTGTTCGGCGGCATTGCGATTCACCTGATGCTCGCGGCAATGTTCGACAGCTGGGCGGCTTTGGGCGGCACGGGCGAAGTCATCGGCTTTTTCATCTTCTGGGTCGCGAATATCGTTGTCGTGATTCGTGGCTCTGAATCCATCAAGCATCTTGAAGCGCTGGCGGCGCCGCTGCTGCTCGTCGTGGCGTTCGGGCTGATCGTCTGGGCGATGCCCAGAGTCTCGATGAGCGAAGTGCTGTCGGTACCCGCGAGCCGGCCGCAGGGCGCGCCGTTCTTCGGCTACTTCATGGCGGCGCTGACCGCGATGGTCGGCTTCTGGGCAACCTTGTCCCTCAACATTCCGGACTTCAGCCGCTACGCGCGGTCGCAGCGGTCACAGATCATCGGCCAGATCATCGGTCTGCCGCTGACGATGCTGATGTTTGCCGGTCTTGGTGTCGTGCTGACGGCGGCTTCGTTCAATCTCGTGGGCGAGACGGTATCGGACCCGATCAATCTGATCGGCAAGATCGACAGCCCGTTCTGGGTCGTGCTGGCGATGCTCATGATAATTCTCGCGACGATCTCGACGAACACGGCCGCGAACATCGTCTCGCCGACCAACGTATTCCAGAACATCGCACCGAAATACATCAATGAGAACAAGGGCGTCATTCTCACCGGGTTGATCGGTATCCTGCTGATGAGCTGGGAGCTTCTCAAGAAGCTCGGTTGGTTAGACACGGACGTTAGTGTGGAGAGCCTCTATTCCAATTGGCTCATTGCTTATTCGAGCCTGCTCGGGCCGATTGCGGGCATCATGGTTGTGGACTATTTTCTGATAAAGAACCAGGCCTACGACCTGCTTGCGCTGTACAAGGATAACGCGGGCTACCCCGCCTGGAACAAGGCCGGCTTCATCGCGTTCCTGATACCGGTGAGCTTGACGCTTGTCGCGATTACGACGGGCCAGTTGAGCTGGTTCTACAGCTACGGCTGGTTCACCGGTTCGATACTCGGGGGTTTGATTTATTACTTCGTTGCGAGAAATGAGGTAAGGAGTTAACAATGACTGTACTTATCAAAGGTGGCACCGTTGTCAATGCGGACCGCTCGATGCGGGCCGACGTCCTTTGCCAGGACGGCAAGATCTCAGCGGTTGGCGAGAATTTCGACGCGCCGAGCGGCGCAACCGTCGTTGACGCCGGCGGTCAGTATGTGATGCCCGGCGGCATCGATCCGCACACGCACATGCAGTTGCCGTTCATGGGCACGGTCGCGAGCGAGGACTTCTACACCGGGACCGCTGCCGGCCTTGCGGGCGGCACGACGATGATCATCGACTTCGCCATCCCGAATCCGCAGCAGAACGTTCTCGAGACTTACAACCAGTGGCGCGACTGGGCCGAGAAGTCCGTGTCGGACTATTCATTCCACGTTGCGATCACCTGGTGGGACGATACGGTTCACGAGGATATGGGCACGCTCGTACGCGACCACGGCGTCAATAGCTTCAAGCACTTCATGGCGTACAAGGGCGCCATCATGGCCGATGACGAAATCCTTGTGAACAGTTTTACGCGCGCACGCGAACTCGGCGCCATTACCACAGTACATGCCGAGAACGGCGAACTCGTCTTCACACTGCAGAAAGAAATTTTCGAGAAAGGCATCACCGGTCCCGAGGGGCACCCGCTGTCGCGGCCGCCCGAGGTCGAAGGCGAAGCCGCGAACCGGGCCATACGCATCGCCGAAGTGCTGCGCGTACCGCTGTACGTCGTACACAATTCCTGCCGCCAGTCGCTCGAAGCAATCACGCGTGCACGTAACGAAGGTCAGCGCGTATTCGGCGAGGTGCTGGCCGGGCATCTGCTTATCGATGACTCGGTATATCGCCACGAGGATTTCGACGTTGCGGCCGCGCACGTCATGAGCCCACCGTTCCGCTCGAAGGAGCACCAGGCGGCGCTGTGGCATGGTCTGCAGTCCGGCAATCTGCAGACGACCGCAACCGATCACTGCTGCTTCTGCGCCGATCAGAAAGCGATGGGCAAGGACGACTTCCGCTCGATACCGAACGGCACGGCAGGCATCGAGAACCGTATGGAAGTACTCTGGGATCAGGGCGTCAACACGGGCCGCCTGACGATGAACGAATTCGTCAAGGTCACCTCGACCAACGCCGCACAGATCTTCAACATCTATCCGCGAAAAGGCAGCGTTTCGGCAGGCGCCGATGCGGACATCGTCGTCTGGGACCCGCAAGGGACAAAGACCATTTCGGCGAAGACACACCAGCAGAAGATCGACTACAACATCTTCGAAGGCATGACGGTCACGGGCTGTGCATCGCACACGATCAGCCACGGCAAACTCGTGTTCGCGGACGGCGAACTCAATGTCGAACGCGGCGCCGGCCGCTATGTCGACCGGCCGGCATTTGCGCCGTTCTACGACGCATTGCAAAAACAGGCGCAGCAAGCCGAACCCGTTGCGGTCAAACGCTAGGCACGGGGCGAAAGATGGCGAAGCCTGCAGCAGATGTACGCCCCAACCGGCTCGACAAGTTTGAGGTCGAGCGCAATTTTGAGGATTTACACCCGCCACTATCGCGCTCCGAGGCACTGATCGAAGCCGATCGCTGCTACTTCTGCTATGACGCGCCGTGCACGACCGCCTGCCCGACAGGCATCGATATCCCAGCCTTCATCCAGAAAATACGCAGCGACAACATCCGCGGCTCGGCCCACACTATATTGCGCGAGAACATTATGGGCGGCATGTGTGCTCGCGTATGCCCGACCGAGGTACTGTGCGAAGAGGCCTGCGTGCGTAACACGCACGAAGACAAACCGGTCGAGATCGGCCTGTTGCAGCGCTATGCGACCGACCCGATATTCGAAGATTCGACGCAACTTTTCGAGCGCGCCAAGGCGAGTGGCAAAACCGTGGCCGTTGTCGGCGGCGGACCGGCGGGCCTCTCCTGCGCGCACCGGCTTTCGATGCTGGGCCACGAGGTCAGGGTGTTCAACAAGGACAACAAGCCGGGCGGCCTGAACGAGTACGGCATTGCCGCTTACAAGACCGTTGACGACTTTGCGCAGCGCGAGGTCGACTACATATTGTCTATCGGCGGCATTGAGATCGAGAACGACGTCGAGCTCGGCGCCGACTTTTCTCTCGCCGAGCTGCGCGACAAGTACGATGCTGTCTTTCTCGGCATCGGTCTCGGCGACGTCAACGACCTGGGCATTGACGACGAAGACATGCCCGGCTTCGAGAACGCGATCGACTACATCGCGGATTTGCGCCAGGCCGACGACAAGAGAACTCTGCCGGTCGGCCGCAACGTGGTCGTCGTCGGCGGTGGTATGACCGCGATCGACATTGCCACGCAAAGCAAGCGCCTCGGCGCCGAGCGCGTCGACATCGTCTACCGGCGCGGACCCGCGCAGATGGGTGCGAGCAAGTACGAACAGCAGCTTGCGCAGACCAACGGCGTCACGATTCGTTACTTTGTGCGGCCGGTTCGCGTACACGGCGCCGATTTTGTCACCGGCGTCGAGCTGGAAAAGACACGCCTCGACAAGAACGGCAGGGTCAGGGGCACGGGTGAGACCGCGGTACTCGAGGCCGATATCGTGTTCAAGGCTATTGGCCAGATACTCGACGAAAACCTGGCCGACGAGCTCGAGGGCATCAAGATCGAACGTGGCAAGATCGCCGTCGATGAATATCAAGCGACGTCTCTCACTGGCGTGTGGGCAGGCGGCGACTGCGTCGTGGGCGGCGAAGACCTGACGGTCAGCGCCGTGCAGCACGGCAAGGTTGCGGCGATGGCGATCGACCGGCAGCTCTCGAGCTGAGCCGCACTGGAGGTGCGAACATGACGGACCTGACATCGGAATTCCTCGGCATTCGCTCGCCGAACCCGTTCTGGCTTGCATCGGCGCCACCGACCGATAAAGCCTACAACGTCAATCGAGCATTCGAGGCCGGCTGGGGCGGCGCTGTGTGGAAGACACTCGGCGAGGACCCGCACATCGTCAATGTCAGCGGACCGCGCTACAGCGCGCTGCACAGCAACGACCACCGGGTGATCGGCTTCAACAACATCGAGCTGATCACTGATCGACCGCTCAAGACCAACCTGGACGAGATACGCCAGATCAAACGCGACTGGCCCGACCGCGCACTCGTAGTCTCGGTGATGCTGCCGATGAATGAGGAAACCTGGGCGAAGTACGTGCCCATGATCGAAGATACGGGCGCCGACGCGTTCGAACTGAACTTCGGTTGCCCGCACGGCATGTCGGAACGCGGCATGGGCGCTGCTGTCGGACAGGTGCCCGAGTACATCCAGATGGCGACCGAGTGGTGTAAGAAGGCAGCGAGCGTGCCGGTCATCGTCAAACTGACACCGAACGTGACGAATATCGTCCCTCCTGCAAAGGCCGCCAAGGACGGCGGCGCTGATGCCGTGTCACTGATCAATACCGTCAATTCGATTATGCGGGTCAACTACGACACGCTGACGATGTACCCGACGACTGACGGTATGGGAACGCACGGCGGTTATTGCGGAGAGGCCGTCAAACCCATTGCGCTCAATATGGTGGCCGAGATCGCCCGCAACAACGAGACGGGTGGCATACCGATCTCCGGCATCGGGGGTATCACCGACTGGCGCGATGCCGTCGACTTCCTGGCGCTCGGTGCGAGCAACGTACAGGTGTGCACGGCTGCGATGGTTTACGGCTTCAAGATCATCGACGATCTCACGGACGGCCTCAGTAATTTTCTTGCAGGCAAAGGCATGCAATCGGTCGATGAACTGGTTGGCAAAGCCGTACCGAGCGTTACGGACTGGCAATACCTGAACCTCAACTACGTCGAGAAGGCCGTTATCGACCAGGAACTCTGTATCAAGTGTGGTCGCTGCCATGTCGTGTGCGAAGATACGTCGCACCAGGCCATTACACATACCGTGAATGGCGAACGGCACTTCGAAGTGATCGACGCCGAATGTGTCGGATGTAACCTGTGCGTCAGCGTCTGTCCCGTGGACGGCTGTATAAATATGCACCAGATGACACAAGGCAAAGATCCGCGGACCGGGCAACCGATCAACAGCGAGAAAGAAAACTGGACGACGCACCCCAACAACCCGATGCGCAAGGAAGGATAACGCAATGACCGATGACGAACTTCTCGATGCCGCGCGCGCCGTCAGGGGAATGGCGCACTGTCCGTACTCCGGTTTTCACGTCGGAGCGGCAATTCTCGATGAGAACGGCCATGTCCACGTCGGCTGCAACGTCGAGAACGCGGCCTACTCAAACGTGAGTTGTGCCGAGGCCGGTGCCATAAGTGCGATGGTCGCGGCCGGCGGTACTCGCATCGTTACGATTGCGGTCGCAGGCGGTGACGAACACAAGACTCGCGCCTGCACGCCCTGTGGTGGCTGCCGTCAGCGAATCCACGAGTTCTCGAACAAGCAAACGCGCATCATCGTCAAGGACGATGACGAAGACTGGCATACGTATACGATAGACGACCTGCTGCCGGCGTCGTTTCATTTGTGACTCTATAGTCTACTCAGGCGCTTTGCGCTTTTTCATCAGCAGACCAACGGCACCTGGGATCATCAGCCATCCACCGCCCACAGGCATCGCCAGGATGCCCAGCAGAGTCAGGAACGAGAAGCCATAAGCCACAAACGCGGTAATTGGCCGCTGATCCTTTTCTGTCTGGTCAATCGTCGTACCGAACAAAATCGTCAGCATCCCGAGGAATACAAACCAGAAGGCCAGAGGTCTGCCCGGATATCCGTCGACGGCATTCCAGATTCCATCGCGCACTATCCCGAATAAGGGCTCAAAGAAGATATAAGAGCCAAATACACAATGAATCACTCCCACAAGAATGATCCAGCGCCCTACCCATCGCGTCATTTTTCTGGTTCCACCGCTGAGTTCACTGGCCAGACGCGTGTCCGGCACGATCAGACAACCAGGCTGCGTAAGCCGAGCAAGTTCTCTGATGACTCAATCGCCATCGAGTCTACCTCAATGTCGACAAGGCCAATTCGGTTGTGCCAGTAAACCGACATGCCAATGGCAGCCGCGCCACGCACATCATACGGAGATCCCGCTACATACAGTATCCGCTCAGGGGTTTGGCCGATTTCTTCGATCGCCTTCTCGTAGATTCGTCGATCAGACTTATAGTACCCGGCACGTTCCGCGCTCAGAACGACGTCGAATGAAACGCCCAGGCGATCAACAGCTTGCAACGCCAATTCCTCGGAGCAGTTTGATATAACGCCGATTTTGGTTGTGGACGCAATCTCCGCGACGATAGAGGTCGCCTCCGGCCACGGTATCAGCTCACTCCAACGATTGCCCAGCATGTCTGCCTGCGTTTTCGCGATGCCGACCGCATTTGCGGACTCTGCTACCAGCCCAAGGTACGGTCGATAGCTTGCCGTGCGGCACGCAGCGTCGAGAAAATGCATCCGCCACTCGCGCCCGAGGGACGAACCACCGGCGACATCGTCCCACAATGCCCAGGAATCCAGCAGCGCAGAGAGCAAGTCAAACAATACGGCGTCATAGTGGCGCGTCATGGCTCAGCTGCATCACTTCGTCACGTGTCGGCAGGCTCGTCTGGGCGCCGAGCTTCGTTGCCGCTGCAGCACCGGCGGCACAGGCAAATGCCAGGGCATCCTGCGGGTTCTGGCCTTCGACGAGCGCAACCGTCAACGCGGCCGTAAATGTATCGCCCGCCGCGGTCGTATCGACTGCGTCGATGCGGGGAGGTTTCGTTCGCGCGATGTCTTCGCCGTTTTTCGACAGCACGGCGCCGGCCGCGCCGAACGTTGTCGCAATCATGCCGTTGCACGCTCCGAGGGTTTCGCCGTACCAGGCAGCCTCGGATTCATTGACGATGACGAGGTCGGCGCGCTGCAGCACTGAGACGTCGACATGCATGGCCGGGGCGAGGTTCACGACGAAGATGCCTTCAAACTGAGCGGCACCTGCAGCAACCGTATCGGCGGGCACCTCGAGCTGACAGATCAGCGCGTCGGCTGTCGGTACTTGCAGCGATTCGGGTGTGAGCTGTCGGTTCGCGCCCGGGGCAACGACGATATGGTTTTCTCCCGACGGCGCTACTGCGATCAATGCCGTTCCAGTCGGATGATCTGCATCGATACGGCAGCCGTCGAGATTTACTCCGCCCTCGCGCAGCAGTGCAAGCGCTTCGTCGGCTGCTGCGTCGTTACCGATACAAGCCAGCAATGTCACGTCTGCGCCGAGACGCGCGGCCGCCAGGGCCTGGTTCGCGCCCTTGCCGCCGGGAAACCGGCTGAGCTCGGCACCGGTTACTGTTTCGCCCGGCGTCGGCAGGCGAGCTACAGTCGCAACGAGATCAAGATTGACCGAGCCGATGACGACAACTCGCGACATTATTTGCTCCCGCCGAAGCGCGCGAGCCGCTCGGTCAATAGTTCGTAAAAACCGTCGGCATCGACGGCGTAAACCCAGTGCACGTTTGCAGGCCGCTCCGTGACATGCCAGAAGTCGACAGCCGTGTGACCCAGCGTAAGCTCGGATTGCGTTTCGACCGACACGTTACAATCTTTTCCCTTGAACAGCTCAGGCTTGATCAGCCACGCAACCGTGCAAGGGTCGTGCAGCGGCGCACCTTTGGATGTGTATTTTTCTGTGTCATAGCGATCAAAGAAACTCAGCATCCCGGCGGTCGCCGTGGCAACGCCATTTCCCAGCGCGCCGATGCGCTCCACACGATCACGGGTGGATAGAACCTGGTGCGTCACATCGAGACCCATTTGCACAATAGGCCGCCCGCAGCGAAGAACGATATCGGCCGCCTCAGGGTCGACGAGAATATTGAACTCGGCGGATGGCGTGCGATTGCCGCCTTCGCGCATCGCGCCACCCATCAGGACGATTTGCTCGATCTTGGGCAGAATCGCGGGCTCTTTGTCGATCGTGGCGCCGATGTTCGTCAGCGGACCTGTAGGCACGAGCGTGATCGACTCGTCGTCGGCCTCGAGCAGCGCCCGAACAAGGTAGTCGACAGCATGCTCCGACTGCAGTGGCGTCACGGGATCGATGACATCAATGCCGTTGATGCCGGTCTTGCCGTGGATCATCTCCGCCGTTCTGAGCGGGCGCACCATGGGTTTGGCACAGCCTGCGAAAACCGGAATGTCCTGCCGGCCTGCGATGTCACACATCTGCCGTGCATTTCGCTGCGTCAGCTCGAGCGGGACATTGCCACCGACAGTTGTGATACCAAGCAGATCGAGTTCGTCCGGCGAGGCGAAGGCAAGGAAGAGTGCAACGGCATCATCCTGACCCGGATCGCAGTCGATGATGATCTGGGTTGTCACGACCTCAGAACGTCAGCATGATTCCGGCAAGTGCCGCACTCATGAGGTTCGACAGCGATGCCGCCAATACGGCTTTGAGACCGAAGCGCCCTATCAACTCACGTTTTTCGGGCACGAGCACGCCGAGACCACCCAATAGAATGGCGATCGACGACAGGTTCGCAAACCCGCAGAGCGAGAATGTCGTCACTGCAATCGTTCTCGGGCTCATGCCGGCGAGGTATTCGTTAAGGTGCGAGAAAGCTACAAACTCATTGAGAATTATCTTCTCACCGAACAGGGCGCCAGCCGCCTCTGCCTCCGCCCACGGCACGCTAAGGAGATACATCAATGGCTGGAAGATTTTGCCGAGTATCAGCTGCAGCGTGACCCCCTCGATACCGACCAGACCGAACAATCCGCCGACGAGGCCATTGAAGAGCGCGATCAGGCCGACGAAGGCGACGAGCATTGCGCCGATGTTGGCGGCCAGGCGCAGGCCGTCGGTCGTGCCGGTCGCCGCGGCCATGATGACGTTGGCGTGATGGCTGGGCTCCATCTGGAGTTTTTCATGGCCGCCCGGCGGGACGTACTCATCATCGGGCATGATGATCTTCGCCATGAGCAGACCACCCGGCGCTGCCATGAACGCCGCGGCAAGAAGGTACTTTAGTTCCGCACCCATGAGCACGTATCCCGCGAGCACCGTGCCCGCGATCGACGCAAGACCAGACACCATCACGGCAAAGAACTGCGGCTCGGTCAGCCCCCTGAGATACGGCTTCACGACGAGTGGCGCTTCGGTCTGACCGACAAAGATATTCGCCGCGGCATTCATCGACTCAATCGCGCCGGTGCCGATGATCTTGTGAAGTGCACCACCCACGCCACGAACCAGCCACTCCATGATACGCAGGTGGTACATCACCGACATCAGTGCGGCAAAGAAAATGATGATTGGAAGGACGTTGACCGCGAAACTGAAGCCG
>Ga0265303_10003095_pt1 | contig 10385 bp, 8 predicted proteins | sample Helome_2_FD_192494 | JGI IMG/M metagenome (GOLD analysis project Ga0265303, IMG submission 192494) | Marine sediment microbial communities from subtidal zone of North Sea - Hel_20160317 (Illumina Assembly) | ecosystem: Environmental > Aquatic > Marine > Subtidal zone > Sediment ... | reverse complement strand
GATTTCGGTCATGCGCATGTGTGTATCGAGCTCCAGTCCCTTGGAAAGACTGACCACCGGAACCCATGGACGGATGTGTCCTTTGATATGTTCGAGAACATTTCGAAATCCTTGCGAGGGAATGCCAACAACAATTACGTCTGCACCGGCAACAGCTTCCTCTATGTCGGTTGTTGCAACAAGATTTTCTGGAAGCTTCGCGTCAGGTAAGAATTTGCTGTTCGTGTGTTGCCCATTGATCTCATCGACACGGGCCGAATCCCGCGCCCATAGCGTCACGGACGTATTGCGCGCAACCAAGGCCCCAACAGTGGTCCCCCAGGAACCGCCCCCCAACAATCCAATTTTTAGATTCACTGATTCGACCCCTACTCGGTTTTGATTATTCTAATCACAAATGCAGTGTTAATGAGTGTAACCGCATCTTACGTCGCCGCACTCTCCGGCTGAAAGCAGAGTTGACGCAGGTTCGGCACACTGTTCATGGCACCACGAATTGAAGCCGAGTGGCTCGAGCCAAGGGCCGCGGATACCAAAAGACGCGTAACACAGCTGTTTTTTGCCACTATGACTTTTTTGGCTTGTACTCAATGCGTGCAAAAGGGGCAGTGGCCAACACCACCACCCCATCAGCTGTTACCGCTCTTGCAACTATGCGGCGTGAATGTCGTACCAGGTCGAGTTGTTGACCTCGAACATCCGGATTTCGGGTTTTTCTACAAGAGTGTCTGCCATCTTCTTGTGAATATCGGGATAAACCTTCCGATTATAAAATTCAGCGTCCTGCTGCGTATCCCAAAAGCTCATAGCGATGGCCTCGTCGGTCTTTTTGTCAAAAAACGACAGTTCATCACGGAAGCCTTTTTGTTTCTTCAGAAGCGGCATCACCTCGTCTTCGAAGCGCCGGTTGAGCAGATCAAATTTTCCCGGTTTGAAATGTGCGCTGACTTGTCGAACAAACATAACTGTCTCCTCGTCGTTGCCTCAATACCCTCATCTAGGGGCCCCGCGGCAAGCATTCGAATGCGTACTACCGCCTTGATAATTGACCACAAGTCGCAGCCGAGCGCCTTGACATTTGACAGTTGCGGCTAAGTAGCTTCCACGATTTCGGCGATTGCAAAGCAGGCGTAGAATTACTCGGCTCGGAGAGTGCCCAGGTGAACGCATACGCTGACACAATTCCACCGGTGCTTGGCGAGATTCGCCATGCCTGTCGCTTTTGTTCGCTCCACGAGTTTTGCTGGCCCTTGGGCCTCGATCTCGAGGACCTGCAGCGCCTGCGGGCGATCGTCCGGCGCGGTGAGGCCTTGCCCGCGGGAAGCGTCGTGTTCCGGGTCGGCGATCAGTTTACCGCCATTTATGCCGTGTGCACCGGCTGCATCAAGAGTTGCAGTGTCGACGCGGGCGGTCACGAGCTCGTGCACGGCTTCCATCTGCGCGGTGAGTTATTCGGCTTCGACGCGGTCTACCCCGATCAGCATCGCTGCAACGCGCAGGTCCTCGAAGCGACCTCCCTGTGTGTCCTGCCTTACATCGAGATCGACCGACTAAGCGCGGAGCTTCAGAGCCTGCACGCCCGGATCCGGCGCCTTATGAGCCGCGAATTCTCTCGGCAGCGTATGTGCGGGGCGGGATTCGGTGCCAAGCAGCGGGTTGCTGCGTTTCTGATCAACATATACACCCGCCTGCGCCGGCCGGAGTCGGCGCAATATCAGTTTCGGCTGCCGATGTCCCGCGAAGACATCGCGAGCTATCTCAGCATCAGTGCGGAGACCTTGAGTCGCCAGCTTGCCAAGCTGCAGAGAATGAAGCTGATCGGCGTCGATCGACGCAACATTCGGCTGATCGACCCCACCCGGCTGGGCCTCGTTGCGCAAGGCGTTAGTTGAACAATTTTTCGCCGCTGCACGGCTCGGTTGAACTGCCGACACGCAGATTTTCAGTGAACAGATTTCACAATCTAGCGTATCCCAAGGTAACCCAAAGGCACATATTTCGGCGATTTCGTGACCTGATAGGTGCTCTTGAGTGACGGTAAGTGATCCTGGTATGGGCACCAGAGTCTCCGATAGATTCCCCCAATGTAGTTCGACGCAGCACGATCCGGCGTTTTTTCCAGGCGCGATGCTAAACTTGCGGTGGAATTAGGTAGCGGGCACTTCGTCTCCGATTTCGTCACACCTTTTTATGGGGCCTGACCTTGTCATTAATCGAGGAACTTAAACGACGCCGAGTACTCCGAGTCGCGGCGGCATACATCGTTTTTTCCTGGATCGTTCTACAGGTCGCAGATGTTGTACTTCCCGCCGTGCCTCTGCCCGACTGGAGCATGCGTTTTTTGCTGATCACACTCGTTGTGCTGTTTCCGGTGATTGTTCTCGCAACGTGGGTTTTTCAGGTTACATCGAAGCATGTTATTCGCAAAGACGAGCTTCGCACTTCACCAAGCATGCTCATCGGCGTTGTTGTAGTTACGTTTGCGGTTGGTGGGGCACTTGGAATGCTTTGGTCATCCGCAAATCCCGTACAGGTTGAAACGCCAGTTGATCGACGTCCACGAGTTGCCGTGCTGCCCTTAAAAGATATGAGCCCGGGCGGTGACAAAGCGTATTTTAGCGACGGCATACACGAAGAGCTTATTTCCCGGCTTGCGGAAATTCGCAGCATTGCGGTGCCGTCACGAACCTCTGTTGATCGCTATCGCGAAACGAATCTTTCGACCCGCGATATCGCGCTCGAGCTTGATGTTGATTATGTTCTCGAAGGCAGCGTTCGCCACAGTTCGGATCGCATTCTTATCACCTTACAAATGATCGACGGTGACACGGATAATCATATCTGGGTTCAGGACTTCGATCGCGAGCTCACGGTTGAGAACATTTTCGACATTCAGAAAAGCGTCGCGCAAAACGTCGCGCGACTATTGCGTACGCAACTCGCTCCTGGTGAACTACAGCTTGTAAGCAGGTCGCCTACGGGCAACATCGCCGCTTATGAGGCGGTACTGAAAGGCATTTTCCACTATCGCCGATATCGCCGCGAAGATCTTCGCCTGGCGATCGAGTATTTTGAAAAGGCAACCAGACTGGATCCGGAGTTTGCAAATGCCTGGTCGGGTCTCGCGAATACCTACATGTTGGCGGCAACGACCTACGGCTGGCTGGAGCCAGCCAAGGCGATCCCGCTTGCCAAACAGTATGGTGCGCGCGCGCTGGAGCTCGACCCTTATCGAGGCGCCACGATCAGCCTGATCGGCGACATTGCATACTGGTACGACTTTGATCCGATCGCTGCAGAAGCGAAATATAGAGAGGGCATTGCAATCGATCCTCACCATATTGGAAACCGGCTTTCTTATTCCTATTTGCTGTCCACACAAGGGCGTTTCGATGAGGCACACGCGCAGATCGCATACTGCATGAGAGAGGAGCCGAACGCGGCGTATCTGTTCGCCAACCGTGCCTGGCGGTACATCGACGCAAGGCAGTATGAAAAGGCAATTGAAAGCGCAAGGGCCGCTAACGAGTTCGAAGCGGGTTTGCCCGACCCTGACTGGGTTCTTGGCTACGCGCTCGTATATCTTGGCCGGTTCGACGAGGCGAAGGAAGTCTCCCGGGTCGAGGAAAATCCCATGGTAACGGCATTGATGCTGGTCCGGTCCGGGCAAATGGATGAAGCTCGGGCCTATGTCGCTGAGCGGCGTGATCAAATGCTAGGTCGACCGGCGGATGTTGCGATGCTCTATGCGATTATCGATGACGCCGACGAGGCCTTTAGGTGGATAGATAAGGCCATCGACGAGCGGCATCGGGAAATTCTGCTGCTCGGCACTTGGGAATTATTCGATCCGCTTCGGTCCGATCCGCGTTTTGACGCAGCACTAAGTCAAATTGGGTTTACGGGCTGACGATCGATAGACGCCGGTCGAATTTGTCCCAACACGCTGAATTGAATTGGTGGCCAGGGGCAGAATGGACTCGCTGCGCTCGCCCTTCGGGCGCCTGCGGCGTCCGTTGCCCAATTTGCATCACCATGCACAACAATGCACAACCCAATCACGCAAAACTCCCGCACTATGCCCATCACCCGCGACGGTCCAATCGTCGTCCATCATCAAGTTTGGTCCGTGGACATTGGGTTTGCTTCTTTTCTTCGTCCGTCTTGTGCCAAACTGGGACGGCATTATCTTCGAGGGTGCACATTGTGGATGACAGTTTCCCGGGTAAAAAAACGCGCGCGGCACTCGAACCGGGCATTCCGCTTTTCAATATTGAGGAATCCGTGCTCCGTAAAGGGCTCGAGATCATGGATGACGCGATTCGCCATGTCGAGAAGCACGGGTACACGGAAGGCGATGCGGTAGCATATCCGAGCGGTGTCACGGGCTTCTAGTCAATAGTGTGACTAAAGATAATCCGACACGGGCGCTACCGAGCAGGTTCGTACTCGCCGTCACCGTTGGCGGCGTCATTGGTCTCGGGGTCCTACGCGGTCCCGGGGAAATCGCCGAGGCAATATCCGCACCATACCTTTACCTTGCATTCTGGTTGTTTGGCGGCCTTTTCGTATTACTGAGTACCGCCGTAAGCGCCGAACTGGTCGGCATGACGCCGCGCTCTGGCGGCTTCTACTCTCTCATACGCCGCGCATACGGCCCATACCCCGGATTCGTCATTGGCTGGGCGGACTGGCTGACCTACGCCGCAGACCTCGCCTTGAAGGCGGTGGTCATCATGGAGTTCGTCGCGATTCTCTTTCCTGAAGCGGCAGCGTGGCGTACGCCGCTTGCTATCACGGTGACAACGATATTCGCAGCTATCCAGTTGCGCGGCATCAGCCTGGCTGCCCTTATCCAGGAATCTGCGACGGCGTTAATCGGCCTGATCATTGTCGTGTTGTCGCTGGTACTGTTTTTCGTCGATGCGCCGGGGTATGGCGTCACGAGCCCGGCGCCCGCGGGCGGCTCCCTTCGCGACTGGAGCCTCGTGATCGCGACAATCGTCTTTACCTATGATGGCTGGCTGTATGCGTCGTACTTCAGCGGCGAGATCAGGGGTGGCGCCGGCACGGTGGCGCGATCGTGCATCAAGGGCATGGTGATCGTAATTGCTCTGTACATGCTGCTGAATCTCGCACTCGTAAAGAGCGTCGGCCTGGCGTCGCTTGCAGGCAGCGACCTGGCGCTGGCACGCGCACTCGAGTTGGCCGTACACCCGGCAGCCGGCACGGTCATCGTTGCTGCCGCCATCCTGATCCTGCTAAGTCACCAGAACCTCGAATACATGACCGGGCCGCGCATATTGCAGGCGCTGGCGGTGGATGGTTTTTTGACACAGAAAGCACAGGATGTGGGCAAAGGTGGCAACCCGGTACTCGCCATCCTGATCACCTGGCTGGTTTCGGTCGCCCTTATCTTTCTCGGTGGTTTTGAATTCCTTTTGCTCCTTGCCGTGTTCTTCTACGTACCGCTGTACCTCGCATTGATCGCCGGCATCCTTATCCTGCGCAAGCGAGAACCCGACAGCGAGCGCCCGTACCAGGCATGGGGCCATCCTTACAGCACCATTGTGTGCCTGATCGGTTGGACAATCGTTACCGTGTTCCAAGCCTATGCCCAGAGAGAAACCGCATTGTACGCCGTGGCGATGGTGGCCGTATCGTGGCCTGTGTATCTCTATCTTGCCCGTAAGTGAGGGTGCAGAGCGGCCATCTCCGGAATGAAGTGTAGACCACGTAACCGGAATACACGCCAAAGAAACGGGGTGGCCAGGGGCAGAATTGAGCGCTGGCTACGCCAGCTCACACTGCGTGCGTCTGTCGGCCCTGAGGGCCTCGGCTGAACTGCCGACACGCGGATTTTCAGTACGCCGATGGGCGCCCTTGGGTTATATCTTTCAGCAAGTTACGGGGACGCCCCTTGCTCAATTGGCATCACCATTCGGGACCGCGCACAACTCATTCACGCAAAACTCATGCGGCGCACTCGTCGCCTGTGGCGGTTTGGATGTATCGATCCAGCCGCGATGTCTGGAAAAGAATACTATTATCATCGTAGATGCAAACATGATTCCAGGAATGATGAATCAACTCCAAAATATGGCACAGCACGTAATTTTCGCGGCGCCCTTTTTCATGGACGCGACCCTGCGATTCCTTCATGGTGCCTCTCGCTTGCCGGACGTCGTGCTGACTGTTGTGAGTCAGGATCCCGAGGAACGCCTGCCGACAGACATTCGTTCACGAATCGCCGGGCACTGGCGCGTTAGCGACGCGCTTGACCCGCAGCAGTTGGTCGATGCCGCGCGCCATCTGGAGACCCCGTTTGGCAAAGCGGTATGCTACCTGGCGACACTCGAGCAACTGCAAGTGCCGCTGGCGCTCGCACGCGAGGCGCTTGGCATCGGCGGCTTGTCGTCCACGGCGGCGAGAAATTTCCGCGACAAGTCACGCATGAAAGACGTCCTACGGGCAGCCGGTGTGCCGTGTGCACGCCATGCGCTGGTCGGCGATCCGAACGCGGCGGTGTCTTTCACGCAGCATGTCGGCTTCCCCGTCGTTGTGAAGCCGCCGGACGGCGCAGGGGGGAAAGCGACCTTCAGACTCGATGAACCTGACGATCTCAGCACCTGGCTGCAGCGTTTCCCGCCGAATCCCGACCGCCCGACCCTGTTTGAGGAATTTGTGCGCGGCACGGAACACTCCTTCGACAGCGTATTCGTCGACGGCCAACCGGTCTGGCATTCGATCTCCCGATACATGCCCTCACCACTGGAAGTTCTTGATAGCGACTGGATACAGTGGTGTGTGCTGCTGCCGCGCGACATTCAAGGCCCCGAGTTCGATCCCATTCGCGAATCCGGTTTCGCGGCGCTTGAGGCGCTCGGCCTGCAAACCGGGCTCAGCCACATGGAGTGGTTTCGACTCGCGAACGCCAATATTGCAATTTCCGAGGTCGGCGCTCGTCCCCCGGGAGCGCAGATTTCATCCTTGTTGTCGTATGCTCACGACATCGATTTTTATGAGGCATGGCCACGCTTGATGGTATTTGGAGAATTTGCGCCCCCCGCTCGCCGATATGCAGCCGGCGCGGCCTACATTCGCGGACAGGGTCGTGGCCGCATCCGCGGCATCTCCGGAGTCGACGAAGTTCAGCGTCGTTTTGGCTCGATTGTCGTCGAAGCAAAACTTCCGCGCGAGGGGCAGCCGCCCAGCGATAGCTACGAAGGTGATGGCTACATTATCGTGCGCCACCCCGAAACGAATGTGGTGCAGGATGCACTGCAGCAGATCGTCAGCACTGTACGTGTGGAGCTCGCATGAGCCCCGAAACTCCGCTGCGACTCCTGCTCGGACCGCAGCGCCCGGTCGTCAACCTCGGTGACGCCATGGCGCGATGCGGCATCGGCGATGGTCCGATCGGCGTCATATCTGCGGGCTGGCAGGAAGCCGAGGGCGACATCGATGATGTCCAGCGCCTGGTACAGAACCCCCTTTCTGACCTGCGCATTTATCAGAGAACGGAAGATCTGTTTGCCGCGGACAAATGCCTGCACGACGCTTACCGACTGCGACAGGACAGGCTAATAGAGCAGCAACGTTTATACCGTATGCGTCTAAAGCATTTGATGGTGGCGGCCCGTCACACATTGCGCACCGAAGGTGGCCCGGCGGTCGTGGCAGCTGAACGCCGCCACGCGATATCACAACTGCGTGCGCTCGATCGGCATCACCTTGGCCAGGTGGAGAAGCTACATAGACGATTCGATCGCGAGTTCAACACGGACTCGTACGCGCGCCTGTCAGAACACGCAGCCGCAATCGACGACGCATTATCGCGCGTCGAAACCGCTCTTGTAACCGGCGGCAATGTTGTCGTACTGATGAATCGGCTGCGTCTTTTCGGACTCGATCGACGGCTGCGAAGCAAGAACATCATCGCCTGGTCCGCCGGCGCAATGGTGCTGTGTGACCGCATAGTGCTGTTCCACGATCTTATGCCGCAGGGTCGCCGCGACCCGGAGATCGTCGGCAAAGGCATGGGCTTGCTGCCTGGCATTGTGTTGCTGCCGGATGCAGCGAAGCGATTGCGTGCAAAAGACCTGGTGCGTATCGAGCTGTTTAGTCGGCGCTTCGCACCCGCTTCCTGCATGACCCTGGATAACGGCTCGCTGCTGTTGTTCGAAGCCGAGACGTTGCGTGACAGCGACGCGGCAAAGCGCATTACTCGTAATGGAAAATTCAGACGAGTGCGCGCGGCGTGAACCCGGCATTGCGAAAATTGCTCCGCAAGGGCACGCCGGAGCCGGCCGATATCGATGCCCTGCTCGCGGAGCAGGACTTTCCGCTCGTCGACGGTCCGGACGTCACGTTTGTTTTCCGCGGCACCGTTGACGAAGTCAACCTGCGTTGCTGGATTTCCGGTCTGGACACGGCGCAACCATTCCAGGCATTGCCCGGGACCGACCTGTGGGTGACTACCATCGAGCTACCGAAGGGGTCGCGAATCGAATACAAGTTCGAGGTCGTTACGGGCGACTCGCGGGAGTTGATTCTCGACCCCCTGAACGGCGTTATCGCAGAGGATCCGTTTGGGGCGAACTCAGTCTGCCAGGGCTTTGGCTACGTCAGACCGGAGTGGACCTTGCACGATCCACAGGCACGCGCCGGCTCTTTGCAAAGCCTCCAGGTCGACAGCAGCGTGTTCCGGGAGTCCCGGGAGATACAGGTATACTTGCCGGCGACGTTTCGCAGCAACCGCCGCTATCCGTTGCTCATCGTGCACGACGGTATCGATTACCTGCGTTACGCCGATCTCAAGATTGTCCTCGACAACCTGATACACCGGCTCGAAATACCGTCTGTCATCGTTGCCTTGATTCAGTCGCCCGATCGACTCAAGGAGTACGGTGGCGACGACCGGCATGCCCGCTTCCTGGTCGACGAATTATTGCCTCGCATGAGCGATGCCTTTCCGCTGCTTGATGGGCCCGGCGCGCGGTGTCTCATGGGCGCCAGCTTCGGCGGCGTAGCGGCTCTGCATGCGGCATGGCGCTTTCCGGAGCAGTTCGGCTCACTACTGCTGCAATCCGGCTCCTTCGCGTTCAGCGATATTGGCCGCCATCGCCGCGGGCCGGTTTTCGATTCGGTCGTGCGCTTTATGAACGAGTTGCGTGAGCAACCCGGCCGTCCGGCAGAGCGAATCTTCATGAGCTGTGGCATGTACGAGTCGCTGATCTACGAAAATCGCTCGCTGGTCCCGCATCTGCAGTCGAAGGGCGTGGATCTGCGCTTCGAGGAGGCGCGCGACGCACACAACTGGCAAAACTGGCGCGATCGCCTGCGTACCGGCCTGTCGTGGCTGATGCCAGGGCCCGCATGGTTAGTGTACGAATGATGGCATTGGCCGGGGCACAGGCGCGCGTTCGCCTATACTATGGATAGGAACCGTTAACTAAAAAGGATACCAAGACGGTGGCGCATAAAACACGACGAATCGGCCTGTCCCTGGGCGCCGATATTTGCTGGCCTATTTGTTACGAGGGCCTGCTGAAGGAACTCGATCTCGCCATCACGGACGGGAACGACACTTTAACGTTCGAAGTAGAGCGGGTGCACATCGAACCGTTCGATCTGCAACAGCCGTGCAAATACGACGTTGTGATCGATCGGCTGACGCACTGGTATCACACCTCGCGCGAATGGATTAAGAAAGCAATCCTCATGGACGACCTCTACGTGTTCAACAATCCATGGACGTTGCAATCGATGGAGAAGCTGACGACCTATTGCGCGATGATGCGACTCGGGTTGCCCGTGCCGACCACCTGGCTGCTTCCGCCGAAGTCCTACGCAGACTCGCCAGATCTGCAGTTAACACTGAAACGCTACGCGAAACTGTTCGACCTTGGTGACATTGGCGATCAGATCGGCTACCCGTTGTTCATGAAGCCGTACGATGGCGGTGGATGGGTGGGCGTTTCGGCAATCAAGGATCGGGATTCGCTGCAGGCCGCCTACAATACGAGCGGCACGCAGGTCATGCATTTGCAGGAAGGAGTCGTCCCGTTCGAAGGCTTCGTCCGCTGCGTAGGCCTCGGCCCGCAGTTCCGCTGTGTCAACTATGACCCGGACGCGCCACTGCATGACCGTTATCGGATGGATGTCGACTTTCTCTCAGCCGAGGACGAGCAGCGACTAACCGATATAACAATGGTGATCAATGCGTTTTTCGGCTGGGACTTCAACTCTTGCGAATCGTTGCTGAGCAATGGCGTATGGCACCCGATCGATTTCGCCAACGCCTGCCCGGATTCGCAGGTTACTTCGGTGCATTTTCACTTTCCCTGGCTGATCAAGGCCAATTTGCGCTGGTCAATTTTCTG
>Ga0265303_10003094_pt1 | contig 10388 bp, 9 predicted proteins | sample Helome_2_FD_192494 | JGI IMG/M metagenome (GOLD analysis project Ga0265303, IMG submission 192494) | Marine sediment microbial communities from subtidal zone of North Sea - Hel_20160317 (Illumina Assembly) | ecosystem: Environmental > Aquatic > Marine > Subtidal zone > Sediment ... | reverse complement strand
TGCCGCGGCGACAGCGGCCGGCGTGCGCAAGCTGCTGTTTACGAGCGTGATTGGCAGTGACGGTGAACAGGACACGCTGTTCGCGCCCACCCAGCAGGTCAATCGGCAAGCGGAAGCCGACCTGGCGGCGTCGGGCCTGGAGTGGATTGTCACGCGCAACGCCCTGTACCTGGAGCTGGACCTGATGCACATCCGCAAGGCGCAGGAAACCGGCGTGTACCGGAACAACGCCGGGGACGGCCGCTGCGGTTATATGACGATCGACGAGCTGGCCTGCGCGATTGCGAAGCTCGCCACGAACGATGCCGCGAACGGGCGAATCTATAACCTGGTTAGCGACAACCTGACGCAGGCCGAACTCGTGAAACTCGCGTGCGAGGTCTTCCAGCTGAATGTGCGCTATGAGGCGCTGACCGTGGACGAGAACATTGCCCGTTTCATGGCTGATCCGCGCATCGCTGCCCGTGGCGCAGAGGTGGCGAAGATGCTGACGGGATGCTTCCAGTGCATCGCCCGGGGTGCTTTCGAAGTCGAGTCAGACTATGCCGATGCGGCGGGGCGACGGCCCAGGAGCGTTCGCGAGCAAATGGAAGCCTTGGCTCGCGCCGAAGCCTGAGTTCAGACCCGGTCCTCGGCGGGGGCGGCCAGCACTTCGGCGGGCACCGGCTGACCGTTCGGGCGGGTCCAGATGAACGTGACGACGCCGGACAGCACCACGCCCACCGCAATCGGCAGCAGCCAGCCGCTGGTCGTGGTCAGCACGATGCCCCAGGCCAGTGCGATGGCGGCCACGGCCACGCGCTTCGTGCGCGGTGAAATGGCCCCGTGATGCTGCCAGTCGCGCAGCGGCGGGCCGAAGCGCGGGTGGTTCAGCAGCCAGTTAGCCAGCCTTGGTGAACCCCGGGTAAAGCAGGCCAGGGCCAGGATCATGAAGCAGGTGGTGGGCATCACCGGGAGCGCCGCGCCGATCAGCCCCAGCCCCACGAACACCCAGCCGGCGCCCTGCCAGGCGAGGCTGCGGGTGCGGCTCATGGTCGGGCTGGAGGTTTCGATGTCACTCATGGCTATGTGTTCGGCACCGCGGTGAAGGCCGATGCCTGCCGGGGGGCGCTAGAATGAAAGCCTATCAGGAAACGGGAGGCTGCGGGTGGCCCAAGCTCTCAGTTGTTACCGCTGTGGCGCGTCACTGGCGGACCTGAGCCTGCCCCTGGGGCGGGCGGAAGAATGTCCCCAGTGCACGGTGCAGCTGCATGTATGCCGTATGTGCCAGTTCTACGACCCCCAGGTGCCGAAGCAGTGCCGGGAGGATGACGCGGAAGAGGTCCGCGAAAAACTGCGACCTAACTTCTGTGATTATTTCAAACCCAGTGCCGATGCCCACGACCCGAGCTTGGCCTCAGCGGAGGAGAAGTCCCGCGGCCAGCTGGATGCGCTATTTGGAGACGGCGATGACGGCGGCCCGTCCGACGGTGACGGCGGCGCGGCGGAAGACTTGTTCAAGTAGCTTCGTTTGGGATACAGGCCGTTGGGTTTGTGGCGCGGCCGGGTCCGGGCACTTCACCCGGGCTCAGACACGCAAACTGTAGCTCGACGCGGCATTTATGGCTCGCGGTTTGGGTTTGCAACTCGCGCGGGTGAAGTGCCCGGACCCGGCCCTTAGAGCGATTTGCCTGGTTCCCCTGTTGGCGGCACTCATCGCCGGCGGGCATCGTCTGGGTGGGCGGTCTTCGTCCAATCGAACCGGGGGGGCGGCGGTGGGAGGTTCCCCCAGACGAGTTTTGGGAACCAACGCCGCAAGCCGCCGTTGCAGCGGGGACCCGCAGTTCCCTTGTCTGAGTCTGGGGGAACCTCCCACTGGCGACCCCCAGCGCCGAGACTGGTGCCGCCCTTGGCAGTCTTATTGCAGGGCAGGGACGACCCGTTCGCCGATGATTTTCAGCGCTTCCATGGGTTCGTCGTGAACGCGTAGCGACAGTTCGGTGAGGCCGGCTTTCGCGAAACCCTGGTAGCGTTCTAACTCTTTGTCGAGTTCGTCGAGGCCGCCGGCGGAGCTGAGGCCTTCGATCAGGCGGCTGACAAGATCCGGTGGCACGTCGTCGATCTGGCCGCTCCTGGTCCAGAAAGCTTTGCGGAAGTTTTCCCAGTTGTCCATGATCACGCCGACCTCGTCGTCGTCGTGGCAGAACTTGCGCAGGACGTGTTCCTCTTTGCCGATCACCGCGCCGCGCCAGATCAGTTCGCGGCGTGCTTCCCACAGGGACACTTCCCGGTCTGCTTTGATGTGCCAGGCCCAGAAGTTGCCGATGCGGAAGTCCGCGGGCCTGTCACCTCGCCGCTCGAAACCCGTGGCGAGGTTGTCGATGGCCTCCGGCATCATGTCGACTGTGAAATCGCTGACCTGGATGCCGTCGGCATATTGCGCACCCATGCGAATCATCTGCGGGCCACTGGAGCAGCTGTAGAGCAGCGGGCCGGCGGACTTTGCCCATTTCATCTGGAACGGGCGGTTGATGTCGAAGATCTCGCCCGGGTAGCCCATGGTGAGTTTGCCGCTGCTTGCGAGGCTCAGTACTTCGAGGCACTCGCGCACGCCGCGAACACGGCGGTCCGGGTAGCGTGTGCCTTTCTCGGGATGGCGGCCCGGCCATGGCGCGCCGTCGGCGCTGGCTTTCCAGCCGATGGCACCGAGCACTCCGCCGCCGCCGCCGACCGCCATCATGGCCCGCCCGTTGGCCAGCTCGTTCAGGCTCAGCAACGCGTTGGCCATTTTCAGCGGGTGTTGTTCCCATGGGCTGACGGCCAGCGGACCGAGCAGGATTTTCGACGTCGCCATCGCCGCCGGCACCAGGGAGGTGTAGCAATCCCAGTACTGGTGGTAGTTGGAAGACCACAGTGCCCGGATGCCGTAGCCCTCTGCCGCCACTGCGAGTTCCGCGATGGCCCGCGGGCTCATTTCCGGGTCGAGAATAATGTCGATGTCCATCGCGCACGTCCGAATGGAAAAAGCGCATTATCCGGATTCGCCACCCGATGCGAAGACCGCGCCAGTTGCGGGTTCGAGGGTTGGCCATGGTCGGCTGCGGAAAGGGCGGAGCGAGTCAAGGGCCCCGCCTGCGACGTAGCGGTGCCCGTCTAGCCGGTGACGCGCAGATCTTCGAAGCGGAAGAGTCCGGTTTGCAGCTCGGGGTCTTCCGCGGCGATCACCACTCGGTTGCGGCCCTGCTGCTTGGCCGAGTACAGCGCCTGGTCGGCCATCTGCACCAACCCGTCGGCACTGCGTTCAGTTTCCTGCGGGCAGACTTGCGCGATCCCGGCGCTAATCGTCAACTTGCCGCCAAGCTCCGAGTCGGCATGTTCGATGTCCAGGTCTTCCACGTCCCGCCGCAGGTTCTGCAGGCGCTCGCGTGCGTGGGCCAGGGTGCACCCCGGCAGCACCAGCACGAACTCCTCGCCGCCGTAGCGGCCCGCCAGGTCCAGTGGTCGGCTGCCGACCTCGGCAACCAGTGCGGCAATGCGCTGGAGTGCACGGTCGCCGGCCTGGTGGCCGTAACGGTCGTTGTACTTTTTGAAATGGTCCACATCCACCATCGCCACGGTCAGCGCATCGCCGGTGCGTTTGCCATGCCGCCAGGTACGATCGAGGTGCGTGGTAAAGGTACCGCGGTTCGCGAGCCCGGTCAGCGGATCGGAGCCGGCGAGCTTCTCCAGCTCGCGGGCTTCAAGATAACTTTTGCGCCGGTTGTACTCGATGTTGTACAGGCCGGTGGCGCCGATCAGGTTTGAGAACCACAGGAAGCCGCCGTTGTAGATCTGCGCAGCCAATGGCACGTCGCGGAGGGCAGCGACCCCCACTACTGCGGCAAAGATACCCATCGACGTCCACAGCGCGGGCCAGAAGCGCAGCCCGACGAAGAAATACGTATAGAAAGTCAGCACCAGGAAACCCGTGTACGGCAGGCTGATACTCCGGGCCTGGCCGACGGTGGTGACGAACAGCGACGACACTGCCAGGTTCAGGCAAACCAGCACGCCGAACCAGCTCAGGAAGGGGCGCATTGTCGGGATGAAGGTGGCCAGCAGCATCGTGATCACGAAGGACTGATTCGCGATGAAGCGGGTCAGGACCGCCGGGCTGCTCAGCCCCGGCTCACCCAGGAAATAGTCCATCGCCAGGAAGCTGAGGCCGAAGAAGAATCCGAGCGTCAGCGCGATGCGCAACTGCGGCAGGCCCTCTGCGCGTTGGTACGCCCGGTAGGGCTTTTCCAGCCCCGGGGCAAATTTGAGCCACCGGAAGCCGGCCGCGAGCTGTCCCCCGGCGTCCAGGTTTTGTTGGTCGTTGTCGATGCCGTTTGCCATTTTGTTAACGCATACCCCAGCCATGTGGCCGCCGTGCAGTCGGCCGTATTTGTATAGTTACGTACTAGTTGCAAGCATTAAGTTGAAGTCGTCCACAGTTTCAGGCCGGGGACGTGACAGGGCTCTCAATTTTCGGCCGTCAGGACGGCAGCAAATCATGCGCCGCCGACGGGGCGAGGTCAGCCGGTGCAGCTGGCGCTTTCGGGCCCGCGAGTTGGATTGTCACAGCCAGTGGGGGCAAGGTCGCGGTAACTGGAGACGTTGAAATGAAGGACTACCTGCAACGGGATCACGCGGTGCGCACCGGTGTGCTGCGCTACACGTCGAACAAGCCAGACAGGCTGGGGGAGGAGCGGGGCCGGGAACGCTGGACTATGGTTCGGCACACCGACGGCCGCCGGTCGTTGCTCGCGCACTCGGAGATCGACGACCGGCCCAGCGTGCTGCGCTTCGTGCAAGTGAACCTGTGGCCGGATTTTCGCCCGGCCGACGCCTTTGTGCGCATCATCGTCGGTGATGATTTCCACGGCTCGGGCTGGTTTCGCTTCGCTGGCGAGACGGCCGAATGCGAGACGCTCACCACGCCGGACGGCCGCGTGTCCCAGCGTATGAACATTGCCGGTGGCGCGCGCTTTTTCGGTGGCCACGCGATCCAGAACGATGGCTGGGCGACGCAGATGGTGGACCGCGACCGGCCCGGTGAGATCCAGGCCGTGACCGCGGTGCTGTCGTCGCCCGATCACCGGGGTGCGACGGGCCCGATGCTGTGCACCGTGGAGGCGAACCTGGTCTACGACGGCGAGACAGAGGTCACGGTGGCGGCAGGCAATTTCCCGGCCTGGCATTTTCGTTTTGTCACCGTCACCGGCATGGCCGGGGAGCACCCGGATTACGACGTCTGGACCACCACCGACGGCGATTTCGTGGTGCTTAAAGCCCAGGTCGCTGGCTATATGCAGACCTACTATGAATTGGTGGAAGTCCACAACGGTTTCTGAGCGCCGGGTGCGCTAGCGTGTGAGCATGGATTGCGCAGCTTCCCTGTTCTCAGCGTCCGCCTCGCGAGGGACCGCGGCCCGGGTGCGGCCGCTGCTCGGCGGGCTGCTGCTGATCGGCTGCGCGTCCTTCGCTGCTGGCCTGCCGCCCCTCGACAGCGAGCTGATCGGCCGCGAAGGTTTACTGGGCGGCGAACGGTTTTTCCTGCGTTACGAAACCACCGCAGGCGACTTCTATACCGGCGGCAACTGGTCCGAGCGCATCGACCTGCGGCTGAACGCAGAACAGGGTTACGCCGGCCCGTACATCGTGCCGCTGGAGTATCACCGGTCGGAACCGTGGCCTGATCTCCCGGCGGCGGTTATCCCGGTCCGCATATTGCCCGTGCAGCACTGGAACGCGCTGAAAAACCGCCTGTTCGAGGCCTTTCTTCCCGATGACCCGCAGGCCGGTATCGTCGTGAACTTCAATCTCGACGACTATTTCCTGTACCGCGACCCGGACGACAGCATTCACTCCGTCACCCTGCGCGAACGTCCCCAGGGTTTTCGCATTGCGGACACCGTGTCTATCGTGCGCATGCTCGAGTACGGCCGGCCCGTGACGGATGCCTACCTGGCCGACCAGGGCATCAGCGACCGACGGCTGGTCTGGGACACCGGCGACACGGGCCTGTACTCGCTGCCGTTCCTGTACATGAACCTGGACCTGCAGCTGGCGATCTTTGGGCGTCTTGAGCCGGGCCCTGGCACCCGGGTCGCCCGGCCGCCGGTCGTGCCGGTCACGCAGACCATCGGCCACCTGGCGCAGAGTCACCTGGGAGCTATGGCCATCCGGCCCGTCTCCTCACTGAAGCGCCTGTTCTTCGTGCTGACAGACACGGCTGTGATGCCGGTGAAAGATATTGCCGTCATGACGCTGCCCAGGGGCCCAGTGCCCCCCCTGGCGCAGGGCCGCGGGATGGACCTCGACGCCTGGGAAGACGACCTGACGAAACTGACCGGGCGCCCGGCATCCAGCGGCACGCTGGAATACCTGGTGGACGGCAGCGAGTTCTTCCCGCGGCTCATCGACACAGTCGAAAGCGCTCAAGAGTCGGTGCATATGCGCACCTATATCTTCGACAACGATGATTTTGCCGCGAGCATCGGCGAGTTGCTGAAAGACCGGTCGCGAGACGGCGTTGACGTCAGGGTATTGCTGGATGGCCTCGGCACGATCATGTCGACGACTGAGCAACAGGCGAGCCTGCCGCGCGATCACCGCGGGGCGGACTCGGTGCGGCGGTTTCTCACGGCGGATTCCAGTGTCGCGGTGCGCCAGGCTCCAAATCCGTGGATGACGGGCGACCACGTCAAGACCACGGTCGTAGACAAGCAGATCGCCTACCTCGGCGGGATGAATATCGCCCGGGAGTACCGCTACGACTGGCACGACCTGATGATGGAAGTGCGCGGCCCGGTGGTGCGGAATATCCAGAACGAATTCGATGATGCCTGGGTCCACGCCGGCTGGCTGGGTGACGTGGGCTGGTTCTTTCACAAGCTGGGCGGACAGCAAAAGGGCAGTGGTGTGTATGGCTACCCGATTCGCCTGCTGCACACACGTCCGGGCGTGGCAGAAATTCTCCGTGCGCAGCAGGAGGCGATCCAGCGTGCCAAACGGTACATCTATGTAGAGAACGCCTACTTCACCGACGACACGCTGCTGCACGAACTGATAAGGGCACGACACCGCGGCGTGGATGTGCGGGTGATCGTGCCGCTGGTGTCTGACCGCGGCGCGCTGACCCGCGACAATGCGCTGGCTGCGAACGCGATGCTGGAAAACGGGGTGCGGGTGTTCATCTACCCCGGCATGTCCCACGTGAAGGCAGCCGTCTACGACGGCTGGGCCTGTGTTGGCTCCGCAAACTTCGACCGCTGGAGCCTGAAGATCAATCGTGAGATGAACGTCGCGACCTCCGACCCGGACTCGGTTGAGGAGTTGTTGGAGCGGGTGTTTCAGGCCGACTTCGACCGGTCACCGGAGCTGCTGGAACCCTTCCCTGAGCGCTGGTCCGATCACCTGTTCGAGGTGCTCGGCGACTACATCTTCTGAGCTGCGCCCGCCAGGCGGGAGCCTGGCGATAGCGCGTCATTCTGAACGTCGACCTCCGGACGTCAGCAACCTGAATTCCTGGTCCACGCTCCGGCTCGGGTTGCGTTAGGCTAAATCCATGCGGTTACCGGGGCCTTTCGAGATTTTGCGCGTGCTCGAGTTCGAGTGGCCGAGCCGCGAGCCGGATTTTCTGCTCACCGGTGTCACGCGTGACGATATCCGCAGCACCCGCACGGGCCGCGACGCGCGCTTCACCCATCCGGTCACCGGTCTGCTGGTCATGTCTTTCCACAGCCTGGTTGTACGGACACCGCAGGGCGTGCTGCTGGTGGACACTTGTGTGGGCAATCACAAGGACCGGCCAATGATCCCGGAATGGCACCAGCAGCAGTGGCCATATCTCGAGCGGCTTGCACGGGCGGGGCTGACACCGGCGGACATCGATTTCGTGTGCTGCACCCACCTGCACGGCGACCACGTGGGCTGGAACACCTGCCTGAACAACGGACGTTGGGTGCCGACATTCCCCAACGCGCGTTACCTGTTTGCGGCCTCGGAACTGGATTATTGGGAGCAACACCACGCGGCAGATCCCGCCAGCATCTATCGCCGGCCGTGGGAGGATAGCGTGCTGCCCGTGATTGCCGCCGGCCAGGCCCGGAAGGTGGCCGATGATGCCGAGTTGCTGGACGGGATTCACTTGCGGCCGGCCCCCGGACATACCCCGGGCAATGCGGTCATCCAGGTGGATGACGGGCGGTCCCGCGCGGTGCTGAGTGGCGACGTCGTGCACCACCCGGTGCAGATCGAGCGGCCCGACTGGTGCAGTCAATTTGATCTGGATCAGGCGGCCGCACGAATAACTCGTGAAGCTTTGCTCGCCAGCGTGGCCGACACGGGCACCGCGCTGCTGGGTGCGCACTTCGCGGGGCCTGCCGCACTGCGGGTCGAGACCGATGCCCAGGGATTCTTCTATGCCGACGCCTGACCAACACGACTATGACGTGGCCATTGTGGGGGGTGGCATCGCCGGCCCGGCCATGGCCTGTGCGCTGGCCCCCACGGGCTGGCGGGTGCTGCTGGTGGAGCGCAGCGCAGACGCAATCGATACCGCGCGCGGCGATCACCTGCAGCCGAAGACCTGTGAGTGGCTGGCGGAGTGGGGCGTGCTCGACGATATGTGGGCCCTTGGTGCGGAAAAGCGCCTGGGCGCGCGCTACCTGTTGCCGGACGGTGAGCTTGTGCTGCATGTGGGGGTGGAGCAGCTGGAGATCCCGCATCCGTACTTTATTTACCTGAACCACGAACTGATTTCGCAGGCGCTGCTGACCGCAGCCGCGCGCAACCCGCACTTTCAGTTGTGGCAGCCTGCCAGTGCTCAGGCGTCAGAGACCGCGAACGGCTTTGGCCTGGTCGTGGAGCATGCGGGCGAACAGAAGACCGTGAACGCCGCCCTGGTAGTTGCAGCCGACGGTCGGGTATCGCGCTTTCGCCGCGCGGCTGGTATCGGCGCCGATACCTATGCATACCGCAATCCCATGCTCACGATGTTTGCGCCGCGGACTCTCGACGACCCGCGCAACGAAGTGCGGGCGTACTTTTCGCCCGCTGGTGTGATCAGCGTAGTGCCGCGCACCAGTGGAGGCTGGAAAGTGGGTTTGCCGGTGCCGCCTGCTGAGTTGGCCAGGTGGAAGCGGGCCACGCCCGACGAAGTCGGCAGGCAGCTGGAAGAGTGGTTGCCAGAACTCGCCGGTATCCGACCCGAGGTCAGCGGCGTGTACCCGATTACGCGGATGAATGCAGAGCGCTGGGCCGAGCGCAACCTGGTTTTGTTGGGTGATGCCTGCAACACGCTGCACCCGGGTCGCAGCCAGGGCATGAACGTGGCCATGCGCGCGGCACACCGGTTGGTGCAGCTGCTGGTGGCCGGTGACGCTCTCGCGTCGCCGGCAGCACTGCGGGAGGTGCTCTCTGCCTACGAGACGGAGGTCAAGCCGCCGATGGACGCTCGGCTAGCGGACAATCATCAACGCGGCCTGGAAATGGACCGGCTGGATCCGGACGAGACTGTGAAGATGCGGGCCGGGCTGGCCGCCGTGGCCGCGGACGAAAGCCTGTATGACAGGTATTGCGTGGCCGCGGCCGGTTATTGATGGGCAGGATTAATTGATGCAGACGGCGATAGGTATCGACGGTTGCAAGGACGGCTGGTTCTACTTCCGTTTCGACGGTGACACGGCCACCTTCGGTGTCAGCCCGACTATTGCATCCATACTCGACGCGTTGCCAGGCGATGCCTGCGCGTTGGTGGATATACCCATCGGCCTCAGGGCGCGGGGCAAAAAGGAACGCGAATGCGACCGCGCCGCGCGGGAGATGCTGGGCCCGCGACGCTCCAGCGTATTCGCTGCTCCGGTCCGCCCGATCCTGAAGGCGAAGGACTACCAGGGCGCCCTGGCCCAGTCCCGCCGGCTCACGGGCCGAGGATTATCGAAGCAGAGCTGGAACCTGGTGCCGAAAATTCGGCAACTGGACGAGCTGCTGAAGGCGCGCCCGGAACTGGCGCGCCAGGTGTTCGAAGCGCACCCGGAAGTCTTGTTCACGGGCCTTGCGGGTGGACCGATGAGTGCGAACAAGGCGACGCGCGACGGTTTTACAGAGCGCATGACGATCCTGTCGATCCTGCATCCGGATGCGGAAACGCTGATCGCCAGTGCGTTTCTGGCCCACGGGGGTTTTGAGGCGGCGCGCGATGACGTGGTAGATGCTTTTGTGCTCGCGCTGTGTGCGCGCAAGCCGACGCAGCTGAGGACTTTACCGGCAGAGCCGGAGACGGATCCGCGCGGGCTGCCGATGCAGATCGTGTACCTCCCCGGCCTGTTGTAACCGCTTTGTAGGAGCGGCTTTAGCCGCGATTCCTTCCATCTGCCGCCGCC
>Ga0265303_10003093_pt1 | contig 10391 bp, 5 predicted proteins | sample Helome_2_FD_192494 | JGI IMG/M metagenome (GOLD analysis project Ga0265303, IMG submission 192494) | Marine sediment microbial communities from subtidal zone of North Sea - Hel_20160317 (Illumina Assembly) | ecosystem: Environmental > Aquatic > Marine > Subtidal zone > Sediment ... | reverse complement strand
CCCGCCGCATCATGACATCTATTCGATCGAGGACCTGGCGCAGCTGATCTTCGATCTCAAGCAGGTGAACCCGGACGCGCTCGTGTCGGTCAAGCTGGTCGCCGAGCCGGGTGTCGGCACGATCGCAGCCGGCGTCGTCAAGGCGCATGCCGACCTGATTACGATCTCCGGCTACGACGGCGGCACGGGTGCGAGCCCGTTGAGTTCGGTGAAGTACGCCGGCAGCCCCTGGGAGCTCGGCCTGTCCGAGGCGCAGCAGGTACTGCGGGCGAATGATCTGCGTCACAAGGTCCGTCTGCAGACCGATGGCGGACTGAAGACGGGCCTCGATGTCATCAAGGCGGCGATCCTGGGCGCCGAGAGTTTCGGCTTCGGTACCGCGCCGATGATCGCGCTCGGTTGCAAGTACCTGCGCATCTGTCACCTGAACAACTGTGCCACCGGTGTCGCGACGCAGAACAACGTCCTGCGCAGCGAATACTTCATCGGTCTGCCGGACATGGTGATCAACTATTTCCGTTTCGTGGCCGAGGAGGTGCGCCAGCGGCTCGCCGCTCTCGGTGCGAGGGATCTCGAGGAGATCATCGGCCGCGTCGATCTGATGTCGCTCGAGCCGGGCGAGACGCGCCGTCAGTCGCAGCTCGATCTGAGTCCGATCCTCTCGACGCACGGGCTGATCGAGGACAGTCCCCGGTTCTGCACCGATCTGCGCAACGAGCCTCTCGATCGAGGTGAACTCGCCGAAGAGATGCTCGCGGTGATGTTGCCGGCGATCGAGGCGCAGACCGGCGGGGCGTTCACGTTCGAGATCCAGAACTTCAATCGCTCCATCGGTGCGCGGCTATCGGGCGAGATCGCCCGCCGGCACGGCAACGAGGGCATGAAGGATGCGCCACTCGGTGTCTGTCTGACCGGGACGGCCGGGCAAAGCTTCGGTGCGTTCAATGTCTCCGGCGTCAACCTGGACCTGACCGGCGATGCGAATGACTACGTCGGCAAGGGCATGAGCGGCGGGCGTATCGTGATCCGGCCTCCCGCGAACTCGGTGTTCGAGGCCAAGGAGACCGTGATCATCGGCAACACCTGCCTGTACGGCGCGACGGGTGGCAGCCTCTATGCGTGTGGCCACGCCGGTGAGCGCTTCGCTGTGCGGAATTCGGGCGCGACGACGGTCGTCGAAGGCGCCGGCGATCACTGCTGCGAGTACATGACGGGCGGCGTGGTGGTCGTGCTCGGTCGCACCGGGGTCAACTTCGGTGCGGGCCTGACGGGCGGCTTTGCCTACGTGCTCGACCTGCATCGCGACTTCGTCGATCGCTACAACCACGATCTGATCGACATCCACCGCATCACGCCGGAGAGCATGGAGGCGCACCTGCATCACCTGCGTTCGCTGATCGTGGAGCATGTGGGCCACACCGGCAGTATCTGGGGCCAGGAGATCCTGGACGACTATCGCAGCTTCCTGAGCCGCTTCTGGGTCGTGAAGCCGAAAGCCTCGGAGCTCGGTTCGCTGATCCGCTCGCTCAGACAGGCGGCCTGAGGACCGCCCATGCCGACGCATCCGCTGCAATTCATGGAGATCCCGCGCCGCGACCCGGACAAGGAACCGGCCGAGGAGCGTGTCCGGCACTTCGGCGAGATCTACGCCGATTACGATGGTGCGAACGCCGCGGCGCAAGCCGGTCGCTGCCTGTCCTGTGGCAATCCTTACTGCGAGTGGAAGTGTCCGGTGCACAACTACATCCCGGACTGGTTGCGACTGATCGAGGAAGGCAAGCTGTTCGAAGCGGCGGAGCTCTCGCACCGGACAAACTCGCTGCCCGAGATCTGCGGTCGCATCTGTCCGCAGGATCGGCTCTGCGAAGGCGCCTGCACGCTGAATGACGGGATCGGCGCCGTCAGTATCGGCAACATCGAACGCTACATCTCGGATGAGGCCTTCAAGCAGGGCTGGCGGCCGGACATGTCACATGTCGTGGACAGCGGTAAACGTGTCGCGATCGTCGGTGCCGGGCCGGCCGGGCTCGCCGCCGCCGACGTACTCGCACGACGCGGTATCGGTCCGATCGTGTTCGATGCGTATGCGGAGATCGGCGGCCTGCTGACCTTCGGCATCCCGCCATTCAAACTCGAGAAAGCGGTGGTGAAGAAACGTCGCGAGATCCTCGAAGGCATGGGGGTCCAGTTCGTGCTGGACACCATGATCGGCGAGGACCGCTCGTTCGAGTCGCTGCTGGACGAGTTCGATGCGGTCTTCCTCGGCATGGGCACCTATACGTCGGTGCGCGGTGACTTCCCCGGCGAGGGGTTGCAGGGCGTGTTTGAGGCGCTGCCTTACCTGGTCGCGAACGCGAATCGGGAGCTGGACATCGACGCTCCGGAGCTGCCCTATGTCGATCTCGAAGGCCAGCGTGTGGTCGTCCTGGGCGGCGGCGACACCGGTATGGACTGCAATCGCACGGCGATCCGCCAGGGTGCCGCGAGCGTCCGCTGCGCGTATCGCCGCGATGAGCAGAACATGCCGGGCTCCCGTCGCGAGGTGGAGAACAGTCGCGAGGAAGGCGTCGAATTCCTGTTCAATCGGCAGCCGGTCGAGATCGTCGGTAACGGTTCAGTGACCGGCGTGAAGGTCGTGGAGACCCGGCTGGTCGATCCGGAAGGCCGGGGTCGCCGGCGACCGGAGCCCGTACCCGGTACGGAGCAGATGCTGCCGGCCGATGCCGTCGTCATCGCATTCGGATTCCGGCCAAGTCCGCCCCGCTGGTTCGAGGACGCCGGGGTCGACGTACTGCCGGGCGGTCGCGTGCGTGTGGATTCGCTCGGCCGCTATCCGTTCCAGACGACCAACGAGAAGGTATTCGCGGGGGGCGATATGGTGCGTGGCTCGGACCTGGTGGTTACTGCGGTCCACGAGGGCCGCGAGGCGGCGAAGGGCATCGCGCGCTATCTCGGCGTGTGATCTCGGCGGTCAGAATCAGGAATGTCCCCTTTTTCAGGGGAGCGTGAGCGACATGTTCTCGACGCGTCGTATCTGGATGGCGCGCATGAAGCCGCCGCTGCGGAAGGCAGGATCGAGGGAACCCCGTCGCTCACGGCGCAGCGCGATGTCGAGATCGCAGACGCCACCCGGAGCGAGGTCGTTGCGCCCGGCTATCTGCAGATTGCTGGTGTCGAAAGAACGCGTCCCGCTGTCATTGATCGGGAACCATTGTGTGCTCGACAGCCGGCTGCCACTCACCAGTGGACAGCGGCTGCTCACTTCGAGCTCGATGCTCCTCGTGCCCGGCGTCCAGTCGATCGGGATGCGGCTGCCGAGCGGGAAACTCATGCCTGCGACCGGCGAGGCGATATCGAACGGGCTCGCGATGCTGACGACCGAGCCGCCATTGATCGTGCCGTCGGCACGGAAGAACAGGATGCGGAACAGAGTGCCACCGGCATCGGTCGGCACCGTGCCTTCGTAGTCGATATCGCCGAAGTCCTCGTCTTCGCGCAGCGTGACGATGAGGCCGCCGGCATCCACGTCGAGACGTTCGTTCTGCGTCAGACGGACGTTCGGACCGTTCTGGCCGCCGTCATTGAGCTCGACCTTGACGCGCGTGTTGCCGTTGCCACGGGACTCGAGATCGATGCCTGCCCAGATGTTGCGTGTCGGGACAGACTCGGATTCGGACTCCGCGGAGGTGCCGCAGCCCGCGATGGTCATTGCGAGACAGGGTAACAGCACGCGCAACATGCACGATCTTGCTATCCATGTGGTGAACATTTCGATAGACCGTGTTTCGAGTCTTGCCACATTCTGTCATAAACGAACCATCGTTTCGCCACTCCCGATTGATCAGATGGTCAGCACTGGGACGGGAGGGGCTCATGCGGGATATCTATCAGAATTTTCGCGATTCGTATTCGGTGCGCGCCGGCGTGGTCGGCTTCCTGATCCTGATTTTGTTAATTCCACTCGCGATGGTCATGGATGTCGTCAATGACCGGCGCAACACCAGCCAGCAGGCGCGGCATGAGATCATGCGTTCATGGGGACAACCCCAGTCGTTCGCGGGACCGGTGCTCGTCTTGCCGTACAGGCTGGTCAGCGTGTCGCAGTACGGTGAGCGCCTGGAGTCGACGGGCGCCGTCCGCCTCCTGCCACGGAGTCTCGATGTCGACGTCGAACTCGAGCCCGACATGCTGCACCGGGGTATCTACGACATCCCGGTGTACACCGCCAGGCTGACGATCGACGGCACGTTCGCGCCGCCGGACGTGATCGGCCTGGGTATCGATTCGGCCACGATCGAATGGGAGCGGGCATTCGTCGCACTTGGCGTCACGGACGCCAAGGCGATACGTAACACGCCGGTATTCGACGCCAACGGCAGCTCGACGCGCTTCGAGTCGGGTGGCCAGCAGATCGCCTATCTGCCGCCGCAGATCATGGCAGAGGTGGGTGCTTACGCGGATGTTGATGCGCGTGACATCCCGTTGCCGTTCACGATCGAACTCGACGTCAGTGGCACCGATTCGCTGCAGTTCATGCCGATGGGCGACTCCACGCGAATCGCTATGCGCTCTAGCTGGGCGTCGCCGAGTTTCATCGGCGCACACCTCCCCGAGGAGCGCGACGTGACGGATGACGGGTTCACGGCGAGCTGGCGGATATCGAACCTGGGCCGTACCTTGCCGTCGCGCTGGATCCTGGATAGCCCGCAGATACTCAATACCGGGCTGAACTACTTCGGTGTGTCGTTGTATCTGCCCGTCGATCTTTACCACACAGCCGAGCGCGCGGCGAAGTACGGCGTGCTGTTCATCGGCCTGACCTTCGTCTGCTATTTCCTGTTCGAGGTCATCGCGGGTCTCAGGCTGCATCCGCTGCAGTATCTGCTCGTCGGCTTCGCGAACACGCTCTTCTATCTGCTGCTGCTGTCGTTCGCGGAGCACGTGGGCTTCGGCTGGGCGTACCTGCTCAGCGCGATCGCCTCCGCCGGGCTCATCACTGGCTACAGCGTGTCGATACTCGGCGAACGATCCCGTGCGCTGCTGATGTTCGCCGTGTTGGCGCTGCTCTATGCGCTCTTGTATCTGACGCTGAAAGCCGAGAGCTATGCGATGCTGGCCGGCTCGATCGTGTTGTGGGCGGCGCTCGGCTTGATCATGTACCTGACCCGCGGCATCGACTGGTATCGGCGAGTTGACCAGGGGGCAGACTAGCGTTCAGCGATCCAGATCTCGCCGGGTTGCTTGTCGTGCCGTATCCAGAGCACCTTCCCGTCGGGAGTCACGCTGTAAAACGGTCCCAGCGGGAACAGCGGTGCCATCCGCATCATGTGCTGTTCGGACGGATCACCCTCCGCGCTGGCGACGTACAGCTCCTGACTGAGGCCGAAGCCACGGACGAAGTACACCTCGCGTTCATCGTTCGAAAAACGGGGCACACGCGCGTCGGGCGCGATGATTCGGCATTCGCTGCCCGTCACTGGACAGACGGCGACGTCCCCCGGAAAACTGCCATCTTCGAACAGCGAACCGAGCACCCGAGTCCCGTCACGTGACCAGCGCGGATATTCGAGCGTCGCATAGAAGGTTTTGTCGCTCGCGTTGGCCACATCGCGGATCATCGTCTGGACCGGTGCCTGCCCGGCCAGTCGGGAGTAGATTATCCGCTGCCCGGTCGGGTCGAGCGCAGCCCCATTGGCAACACTCCAGGTCCAGCCCTCAACGACCGTTTCGGCATTGCCACCCGATGCCGGGACTCGACTGTAGCGATCACCGTCCTTCGTATGGAAAAAGTAGAGTGAGTCACCGTCGGCCGACCACCGGGGGATCGCGTGCGTCGCAAGCGGGTCGCTGGTCAGGTAGTCGACAGGTCCGCCATCGATAGGGATGGTCAGCAACTGTACGTTGCCGGTGGTCGCTGCGCCGAACACGACGATGGTCTCGTGGTCGGGCGATAGCTCCGGCCCGATCAGGAACTGGCGCGACTCGTGGAGCGTCTCGTGCGCATCGCGCCGAGGATCGGACTTGACGATGGCGAATCGCTCTCGGCTGTTCGAGTAGATGATGCGCTGGCCGTCGGGACTGATATCGGGGAAATCGTCGTCGCCACTGCCGGTCAGCAGCGAGCTCGATTCCCGGGTCGCCGAGTCGACGCGCCAGAGCGTCCTGCTGCCGCCTCGTAGCGATGAGTAGATGATCTCGCTGCCGTCCGGCGACCAGACCGGCGCGCTGCCGAAGGAGGGCGCGAACGTCAGCTGACGTCGTCCACCGTCGAGGAGGCTAACTGTCCACAGATCGCCCAACGGTGTCTCGCCGCCCTCGAAGTACACCAGCGACGCGCCGTCGGGATCGAATGCGGGCCAGCGCTCGGCAAGCGCAATTTCACGGCGCGGCACCGCATCCACACGCATCTGATTGCTGCCGTCCGCATCGGCGATCCACACCTCGTAACGTCGCTCGAAGACGATCTTGTCGCCGGCGCGCGACCAGTTCGGGTTGTACGCGTCCCGGAGGAGTTCAGTTGCGTCGCCGCCCTGTGCCGGGATCGAGAGGATGTTCCCGGCGCGCGCGAACAGTAACGATTGCCCATCGGGCGACCATCGCGGTCGCCGAGCCGATCGCTCGCCGGTCGTGAGCTGGCGCGGCGTCGCCTGTCCTGCATCGAGCACCCAGATCTGCAGGCCTCCGTCGGTGTCATTGACGAAGGCGAATGACTCGCCGTCCGGCGCAAAGCTCGGCTGGCTGTGCGATCCGGCGAATCGGGAGACGGCGTCGAGGCTGGGAGGACGGCGGTTGTCCGGCCAGAACATCGCGGCCGCGATCGCGACGCCCAGCACCGCGCCCACGAGTGCCGTCAGCGACATACGTGCCCAGCGCCTCGGCGTAGCCGTGAACCGGTTGGTGCCAGCCGGCGTCGGCGTGAGCAACAGTCGATACCCCCGCTTCGGCACGGTCTCGATAACAGGCTGCTCGCTCGCGCCGTCCTCGAACGCGCGTCGCAGGCTCGCGATCGCTTTGTACACAGGGTTGTCGCCCAACGGTCGACCGTCCCAGACGTCATTTATCAGGTCTTCTGCGCTGACGACGTCACCAGCGTGGTCCGCGAGATGGACGAGCACCTCCATCGTCTTCGGCTGAAGGTGGGTCGCGGCGTCTCCGGAAGAGACTCGATTGCGCGACGGCTCGACTATCCAGCGGCCGATCGTGAACGCGCTCTTCGTAGTCTGCGTCATGCCGCGAGTCCTTGTCGGCCGTGAGGTTCGGCTGTTGTCCAGAAAAAAACCAGTCTACCTCCAGCATTCGGGAAGGCCAACGAACGCCCGTGGGCGTACAAGTGATGCCGCCCTGATCGAGGGCGATCACTCAGGAGGAATCCGGATGAGCAATCGTAAAATATTCATATGGCGCGTATTCGTGTGCGCGGCCGTCATCTCGTTCGCGATCGCGAGCACCGCCCTCGCGGACAATCGCGGTGTCAATGATACCGTGCCATCGGCTAGCTCGAAGCAAACCACGTTCTCGTCGCTACGCTGGTGGCGGCAGAACGTCCGTTGTGACAAAGGTCGTCACTTGTCGTCTGCGCTGCGGCGCGCCCGACCCGGCGCCACGTTGTACGTATACGGGACCTGTACCGAGTCCGTCGTGATCCGGACGGACCGGCTGAAACTGATCGGCATCGGTGACGCCACGGTCGACGGCGGCGGCGGCCCTTCGGAGGCGGTCATCATCGTCGACGGTGCACGTGGCGTCCGCATCGAGGGTATCGACGTCATCAACGGCGCCGACCAGGGCGTACTGATCAGCCGACAGGCGCAGGTCTCGCTAGACGATATGGCGATCTCGTTGAATGCCACCGTCGGTCTGTCCGTCGATCGCTCAGACATCGATATCTCCGACCTGGTACTGACGTCGAACGGGACCGGCGGCATGGACGCTTACGCAGGATCCAACGTGCTCGCGACGGGAACGATCGGTGCGCATGACAATGGCGGCGACGGCATCGCCGTGAACGGCAAATCCTATCTGGAACTCCGGGGTGCCGAATTGTCTGCGCAACACAATCGCGGTTCGGGCGTGTCCATCATCAACGACTCCCGATTGCAGATATTCAGTTTCCCGGAGGCGCAGGGCAGCTCCGTCACCGCAGACGGCAACGGCTTCGCCGGCATCGGTTTGCTCGGATCGGAGCTCAGCGTCGTCGGCAGCCAGTTCTTCGGCAGCGGGGCCAATGTGATCGCGGCGCGCAACAACGCGGTGTTCGGGTTCTTCATGCCCTCCGGCTCGATCATCAGTCCGCATGCGACGGCGAAGTTCGTCGCCGAAGGGAATGGCGTCGGTATGCTCATGGAGGACGGGGCGAGCGCGCTCGTTGTCGGTGGGCTCGCGATCTCGGGTAACGGTGCCGGGATTTCCGCGGTTGGCGCTGGCACGTTGACGCTGGTCTCCGTGGAGCCGAATCCTTCGACCGTCACTCAGAATCGGATCGACATCGACCTCGGTTTCGGCACACGATTGACGATCAACGAGGTTAGCGTGGACACGCTTGCCTGCGATGAGACGGTGCTCGTCAGGGGCACGTCCGGCTGTCCGCCGCTAAGTCGGCGATGACGTCGGCAGGTAGATGTGGAACACCACCCCGTCGTCGGTGTTCTCCGCATTGATATTGCCACCGTGACCCTCGGCGATCAGCCGAGCGATATAGAGCCCGAGCCCCAGGTGTTCGCCTGGGGCACCGGGTCGCACCGATACCATCGAGTCGAATAACTGATGGCGCATCGTGTCCGGCAGCGGTGGGCCGGGGTTGAATACCGACAGCCTCAAGTGCCCGTCCTGGTCCGCAAGACGGATGAGGATCTCGTCGTTCTCCTCGGTGAATCCGTAGGCGTTGTCGACGAGCTTGTCTAGCATCTGGATGACGAGTTCCGGGGATCCGGCGACGGCAGCGCGGTCGACCTCGGCGACGAAATGGAATCGACGATCCGCCCAGGCATCGTCATAGGCGGCCGTTGCAGATCGCAGCGCATCGGAGAGATCGAAGGTCTCCGGTTCTATGTTCATCATCAGTTCCTCGACCCGGCTCGCCTCACTCATCGCATCGAGGATCTTCTTCAGTCGCGCCGCGCCATCGCGCGCACGGGCGGTGTAGTCAGCCGCGTCACCCGTCAGCGCCTCATGTTCCAGGTTCTCCAGCGACGAGCTGACGATGGTCAGCGGTGTGCGGAGTTCGTGCGACAGCTTCGAGGCGAGCGAGCGCAGATATTCGTTGTAGTTGCCGAGCTGGCGCAACACGTCGGAGAAACTCCGTGACAGGTCACCGACCTCATCGTTCGCGAGCGCACTCGGCAATGACAGCGGTGCACCTTCTCGATCGAGGGCCTGTCCCGTCGCTTCGCTCAGGCGTCGGATCCGGAGCGACAGCCAGCTCGCGTAGCCAATCAGCGCCGCGGCGACGCCGAGCGTCGCGATCAGTGTGAACGTCAGCAGGCGCCCCAATGCTGTGTTGGTCAGACTGAGTATCGCTGCGGTCCCTTGCTGCAGGATGACCGCGCCGGTCTGCACATTTCCGGACCAGACCGGCTGCGCGACGGCGACCACGGCGCGACCGGTGTCCGCGGAGCGGAACCAGGCGCGATCGGCTTCACCGCCGAGCGCGGAGACGACGAAGGTCTCGCGCTCGCGGCCCGATGGGTTCGGCTCCGCGAGTGCCGCTTCTTCTCCCGGTTCGAGGAGCAGGTTGTAGGCGACACGCAGCAGGCCGGTGTTCGTGCCGATGGCGCTCGACCGTTCGCTCGAGACGTCGCCCGCGATCGCGAGCCGCCAGCCGGCGCGGTCGGTCACGATCAGACGCAGATCCGGTTGCACGTAACCGCCGATGACGCTCGTGAGTAGCGGAGAGATCGTGATGAATCGTCCGGGTGTCGTGCCGTTGAAGCTCGCGCTCCGGACAGTCCGTCCGTCCGGGGCATCGACGTTCGCGATGATCAGCCCCAGGTACTCGCCGATCAGCTGTCGCGGTACGCGGGCCTCGATGCTGTAGCCGACCGGCGTGTCGCGCCAGATCGCGTCTATGCGACTCTCCTCGACTACGCCATCTGCAGTCAGCCGGCGGCCGATCAGTGCGCCGGGCGCTTCCGTGCCGAACAGGTACGTCGAGCGATTGCCTTCCGCGTCGACGCTGAGTAACTCTAGATGGTCCGCCGCAAGGATGTTCGACGGTGATCGGGCGTAGACCGTCGAGGCGTCGCGGATCTCGGCGAACAGATACAGGTGCTGTCGGTAGATACCGATCGTGAAGCGATTCTCACCGTCGGTCCCCCGCAGGACGCGGGCCGACTCCTGGCCCACCGTCCAGTCGTCGCTGTAGCCGTCGATCAGCGGTTCGACGCCGAGCGGAT
>Ga0265303_10003092_pt1 | contig 10393 bp, 11 predicted proteins | sample Helome_2_FD_192494 | JGI IMG/M metagenome (GOLD analysis project Ga0265303, IMG submission 192494) | Marine sediment microbial communities from subtidal zone of North Sea - Hel_20160317 (Illumina Assembly) | ecosystem: Environmental > Aquatic > Marine > Subtidal zone > Sediment ... | reverse complement strand
GGGCGGTGTTGCCGTCCTTGGAAAGGGCCTGCCATTCCCTGCGGACTGCGCCTTGCCCACGATGCTTGTGGCGTGGCTGACCGTTACAGAACTTTCCACTTGGCCCACTAGCTGGTCGGTGGTCGGGACGAGTGGTATGAAGGGATGGGTACGGCTTCACTGACGGCTACGGCATCTTTGACTGCGCTCAATCCGAAGACGACACTATGGATTCATAGTCGGCGCGAGGGGGTGACCGGCCCCACTTGCCTAACCGCGGCTAATCCGATGTCTTCATATTTCGAGCGGATGTCTTGAGATGGTGGTAACTGAAGGTGCCCAAGACGGCGGTGAGGAAAAAATAGAGCAGAATCAGAGAGAAAAACAAAAAAATGGCAGAGGGGAAGATCCCCTGTACCGTACGTAATATCAGAGGCAGCAAGAAGATCAGAAAGAGCACTATGGCGGCCAAGCGGGATTTGTAAAAAAGTCCCGCAATGCAGGCGATAGTGATGATCGCCCCTGCGGCCATTTCAGGCTGGGAGACCAGAATGGAAAGTGTCTGTTTCCCGTGTTTCAGGAACAGAAGTCCGAAATCGAGAATCAACCAGGCTATTGCGGCATAGATGGCGTTGACAATCGCCTGCTCAGAGCTCTGTAAGTTCATTGTTTGTGATTATGAGTTTTTGGTCTGACAAACATTATCAGATCCTGGTTGGTTGGAGTCGATTCAGGACACTGGCCCTTCAAAATATCCGCCATAAACCGCCCCTTGGGCTGTGCTGGAGTGCCTGGTCTCCAATTTCGATCTGTCCATCTTGCCCTCCTGGCCGCACGGTGGTGTGTCCAGTTTTGCAAGGGGGCCCTTCGTGGTCACGGACAAGCCCCGGTTTATAAATGCCCGCGATGACGAAGGTACTTGCCATATGGCAGAGATTGGATAAATATCCGCGGTTCCACCAATTACTAGGTCATTTATTGAAATGAACGATGAGCAAGAGAACAAGGATGTGGCTGAAGAAGTCGCAGTAACTGAATCCCCTGAGACCGCTGGTGCATCAGAGACTGCTGATCTGGGCAGTCAAGAAGGTGACAAGAAAGAAGGTAAGAAGAAAAAAGATAAGAAGGCCAAGAAAGAGAAAAAAAGTAAAAAGGGAAAGAAAGGGAAGAAAGCAAAAAAGGGAAAGAAGTAATCCCTCGGTTCATTACCCTGTTTTCTCCGAGCGACCCGGCACTGCAGCCGGGTTTTTTTGTGGGCCCAGTGCCTCTTCCATGGCTCGATTCGCATGCGTGCAGTTTCGTGTGAACCAGGGCCTCCTCAAAAGTTGAGGAGGCGATTTTTTCATCGTAGTTTATTTCTGATCGGAAGTGCTCCAGCTGACGCTGAACCCGTCTGCCTGCGCACTGATAGTGGTGCTCGATGAGCTGCCGGCAACGTAGGTTTCATCGTAATCTTCATACGCGTACGGGTCCGCCTCATATCTGTGATGGCCACCACGCCAACCATGATGGTGGCGTCCATAGCGGCGGGGATACTCGTCGTTTTTCGCACGTTTAATGCGATGACTGGCGCGATCCAGCGCGTTCTCCATAACTCTCCGTTCCCGCGGGCTGTAATAGCCGTCCCTCTCGAAGCGACGCTCCATTCGGGCGATTTGCCGCTGGTTCTTGAGCAGCCGCTTGGTTTCCTTGCGCGACAAGTCCCCCCTGTCGATGCTGTCGCTGATTCGCTCCCACTGCCTGGCTTGGCGTCGGTCGATACGGTTCTCGACCCTATGCTGAGGGGTGCCCCTGTCGTAGCCCATGCCGTGGCCTCTTGCCTGCGCAACCGTTGTCGTTGCAAGCGTGCTGGCAACGATGATTGCCAACAAATAACTGAAATTTTTCATCGTTCTGTCTCCTCGTGATCTGGAAACCAAGTTCTTGCCATTGATGTTCTTACGGTCTTCTACCATCTGCGCTTATTGGAGCGTGTCTGACGGGGCACACGGCTATTGTTCTTTGCCCGATAGACCCGGTGGCTGGCACGGTCAAGTGCCTTGTTCAGTTTGCGGCGCTCATGCCCAGTGTAACGACCGTCGCTGCCGAAGCGTCTGTCCATCCGGGCAATCTTGTGCTGGTCCTTGCGTATTCTCTTCAGCTCTCTACGCGTCAGGTCGCCATTTTTCCTACCTGCACGTGTGCGCGCATGCTGATTGGACAGCCGGCGGTCGATCCGATTGTCGAAGCCCCTGTGTTTTGCTTGAGGGCGACCATCGCCTCGTCGCTGTGTACGTACAGCTTTGCGCTGGTCTCCGTGCGTGCGCTTGAATCCCCTGCGACTCTGGTCGTCGTTGTTTCTGCGGTCACCGAATCGCGCACGGCGATTCGAGTTGTAGCGGTCTCCACGCCGGTCATACCCGCCACGATTTGACAGCCCTTCTGCTGCCCGTCGGCGGTCGACGCGCCTGTTGTTCGGACGCCCGTCCTCACCGGTGTTGCTATCCGGGTCGGTGCGTGACCTCCTTGCCCGGCGTTCATTGCGGGCATCGGTTTCACCTTCGATACCTTGGCTGGCTTCTCGGCGTTGCTGTCGAGCACTTTGGCGTTCCGGATCGGCGGACTGATCACGCTCTATGCGGCGCTGGCGGTTCCTGTCTGAGCGTTCTGACGCTGTCTGCTCACTGCTCGCACCACCTTCGGCCTCTTGTGTCTCGGCGATCGCCACGTTGGCCAAACCCAACGTAGAGACCGCGAGAATTGCGACCATGGTTTTCGGACTTTTCATTTCGAATTCTCCCGTTTCCGTGGACAGGTCCAACATGGACCGTTGACTTCATTCTCGGAGAGGGAAGCTGAATCTAAGCTGAACGAGCCCGGGGCCACCGCAATAACTGATGCCGATTGTTCAGCAGCGAAGCCGTCGGCCATCAATTTGGTCAGATGGCCTACCTTTGCAGCATGTGAAAATTCAAATAGCGTTGATCGGGTGTCAGTTGGTTTTGTCAGATATTTCAGTCACTTGCTGTTTTCGGAATAAAGGGGACCTCTAATAATTTCGGGCAGATCAGATTGGTGATCAAAAAGGCTTGGCTGTTCGGCACTTCCTTGCGCCTCACCCCTTCGGGGCTTTCGCGAAACATCGCTCCAGGCGATGTTTTCAAGGCGCGAATCGCGCGGCCGCTCCATGACATCCTGTCATCGCGGCACTCGCACATCCCTGTGCAGCGTAATAGCTGGCTATTGCGAAGATTCGCAACGCAGAGCCCAGGTTTTTTGGCGCCAAGATGGCTGATCGTGAATTGTCAGGGGTCCACTAAACATCGCAGCGATGTTGCCGGAGTTTAAGGTGTAAAATGGGCCATGCAACGCTATAAAATCGTGCACCGCACCTATTATAATTTCGGCGCCGTTGTGCACCTCGAACCGCATTCTTTGCTCCTGCGCCCCAGAGAGGGCCATGAACTGCACATCGAGTCCTCGACCCTGGATATCAGCCCTACCGCCAGTCTCCGTTGGCATCGGGACGCTGAAGACAATGCTGTTGCGATAGCGACCTTCGACAGCCCCGCCAGTCAGCTTTCGATTGAAAGTGAAGTAATCATTCAGCAATTCAACGAGGGTCCCCTCGATTTCTTGGTGGCCGATTACGCGATCGATTTTCCATTCAGCTATCTAGCCGAGGATGGTGTTTTGTTGTCGCCCTATATGAGCGTCGCGCAAAACACGGCGAAGAACATGCTGGCGGAATGGGTAGCGGGATTTTTGCAACCGGGTGAGAAGATTCAGACTTACGTGTTGCTGCAGCGGCTTTGCACCCACATTCAGCGAACGTTGTCATATCAGGTCCGCGAGGAGCCCGGGGTTCAAGCTGTAGCAGAAACACTTTCTTGCAGCACCGGCTCCTGCCGCGATTTTGCGTATCTTTTTGTGGAGGTCGCACGATACCTGGGCCTTGCCTCACGATTTGTAAGCGGGTACCTCCACGCTCAACCGTCGACTTCTGATTTCGGCTCGACCCACGCCTGGGCGGAGGTTTTCCTGCCGGGTGCGGGCTGGAAAGGCTTCGATCCCACGACAGGAAATATCGTAGGCGCCGATCATATCGCCGTCGCGGTTGCGATGTTGCCCGAGTCGGTGCCGCCAGTCGCTGGCTCCTACATCGGACCGCCGGGGGCGAGTCTCGATGTGGGTGTATGGGTGACCGAGTTATAGTCCAATCAGTGGCGCGCGCATCAATTCCGAACTCTTGACTGCCTGCGATCCTTACCAATGCTTGGCCGCTGTGATCTCTCAATCGGAAGGCTCTGCATCCTCGTGAGCGCGGGAAAGCAAATCTGCCAGCGCCGCAATCTGCCAGGGATTACGCGGCGTGAACCTGACGCCGATTCCATGTGTGGTAATTCGGGCAAGTCGAGCCTGAACACGACAGCAGTGTGTTGCATCCGGTAGCGAGATGGTGAATCGAATCTCCAGGTCGGTTCCAGGCCCAATGCGATTCTGCTCAAGCGTTAGCCTTGTCGCACGGACGTCTGTGAACGCCAAGAACATGCCGCTTCGTGAGAAATCACAGATCCCATACTCTTTGGTCCGCAAAAATGGCAGTTCGACCGAAGTTCGTACCGGGTAAGCGAACCGTGGATGGCTTCGGTTGTCCCCACGAAAAGAGGAGCGATTCTCTGCGTGCTGCAGATCAGCCCGGGGGTCGAATCCTTCCCGTACCGGACTCGTTTTGTTCTCGCATTTCATATGCACGTTTTCTCTTGGTAAATGCTCGCTATCTGGCGATCCAATGGGTAGAAAATCGAAACTGTTGGAGAAAAAAGCGGCAGTCGGGAAAATTCCTTGAACATCAGGCATTAAGGACCGCAGTTGGGCGAGTGTGCCAGTTTGCGCAGATATAAGGGTCGGCTAATATGAAGGTGAGCGCGTCTCGGCTGCAGTGTCAGTACAGGCGCTGAGCGCGCAAACAACGGTCGTGGGAGAACGAGATAAGGAACAGTTCCTGGCAGGCATTGATGCCCAGTTCGTGCAGAGAGATGCCAGATCGAACCCGACCGGTAGGGCAGTCCGGTCGCCGCGCGTGATCCCGTGTCAGTTGTCTTTTGCGCCCTGATCGATCCAGGCTTTCACCACGTCGATCTCGGCCTGCGTGGGCGCTTCACCATCGTCATGGGGCATGCTGATTGAGGGGTCGGCTCGGCCTTCGGCAAGCATCACCAGGACGCTGGAAAAACTGTCTCCAGGCTTGATGACGGGTCCATATTTGGTTCCCTGCATCAGCGTCTCATAGCTGACCATACGGAAACCGCTGGCTTTACTGCCCTCGCCACCTTCGCCATGACAGCGTATGCAGTATTTTTCCAGAAAGGGTTTCACATCTGCGCTGTAGCTGGCCGGGACCGGTTTTTCAGCACAGCCGAGTACTGTCAGAACGGGCGAGAGCAGAACGAGGGTTCGCGCAATCTTATTCATTACCCAACCTCGCGAAAGTGGGATTGATTACGTATGAAGTCTCCATCACCATTCCCATCCTGTCAATGAGGGATTAGGTCCGCCGCCGTCCGCGATTCCGGTGGGTCGCCTAAGATCCCTGCGACCCACCCAATGTTCCATTTGGCCGCATGGCCGCCATTAGGGCCCGACCACCAGGTGGCATGGGCTGGACATTTTCCTTTCCTGGGCCGATGCTTTCCCTGCTGCCGGTAATTCGGCCAGCAGGGACGCCCGAGATTATGTGTCCTAGAATTATGTACAACCCTCGCCCCGTCATCAGATCGACCCGGCGGATGATGAGTCGGGCATGGGGCAATTCTTATGTTCGCGAAGGAGAGAATGGTATGCGCAGAATCTATTTTCTGATTCCTGACCTCGAAACGGCCAACAAGGTGACCGACGAGCTGCTGCTGGCACGGATCGATGAGCGCCACATTCATGTGATCGCGCGCGAAGGCACAGAACTGGGCGATCTGCCCAAGGCTTCATTGCTTCAGACCAGTGACGTGATACCCGCGGTCGAGCGCGGACTTGCTGTGGGTGGTGTTACCGGCATCCTAGCCGGCGTTGCCGCCGTCTCATTTCCACCGGCGGGCCTGGTACTCGGCGGTGGTGCGATCCTCGCGACGGCGATTGCCGGTTCCGGTATCGGTGCCTGGCTGTCGAGCATGATCGGGGTGGATGTCGTGAACTCTCAGATCAAACAATTCGAGGGGGCCGTCGACAAAGGCGAGGTCCTTTTCCTGGTAGACGTGCCAAAGGAACGTGTCGACGAGATCGAGACGATGGTGAAAATGCATCATCCGGATGCGGACGTCGAGGGCACTGAACCGCATATTCCGGCGTTTCCGTAGTCGCAACAGACCGTCTGCGGCTTCGACTGCTGGAAATTCGCTGTGGAGGATCAGCGCGAGACCAGAGCGACCAAGCGTTTGCCGCGTCTGAGTTTGATCCGATAGATCTTATCCTCGACAGCCTCGCGCAGCTGTTCCAGGGTCTCGACGCGGGACCGGTTGATCTGGAACAGCACGTCACCTTCGCGCAAACCGCTTTGCCAGGCACTGCTGTCTTCCTCGACCGGCCCGACCGCAATTCGCTGGTTGGTGCCGAGACTCGATTCGTCGACCACCTCGCCTAACAGGGTGCCGCGAAACTGGCGGCTGATTTTCTTTCCCTCGACAAAATCTTCGAACGGATCGGCGATGCGTGCGGTAAGGCTCTTCTGGCTGTCGTCGCGAATGATCCCCAGTGTGAAGCGGTCGCCGACGCGCAGCTGCCTGGAATCTCCCAGCGGAATGGCAGTGATATCCTCTGCCGGGATCTGGAGCAGGGCGATATCGGTTTCTGGATCGCTGCCCAGCAGTTCGGCCTTGAGTTTCCGACCGTCGTTGAGCGTGACACGGATATCGGCCGCTTTTTCGATGACGTGATGGTTGGTAAGCACATGCCCCGACAGCAATACTGCCGGGGCGAGAGGTCCTTTGAGCCTATCAGGCTGCCACGACCTTACTTTCGATCAGTTTGTCGTCCTGACCGCGAATCTCGATCCTGCGCGGTTTCATGGCCTCGGGTACCTCGCGTACCAGGTCGACATGCAAAAGGCCGTCCTTCAGCTCGGCACCGTCGACTCGCACATAGTCGGCCAGCTGGTACGTGCGCTCGAAGTCGCGGTTGGCGATGCCGCGATGCAGATACCTGCGGTCGGCGACATCGGCGTTTTTTCTACCAACGACCTTGAGCAGGTTTTCCTGGGCCTCGATGTCGATTTCCTCGGCGCTGAATCCTGCGACAGCCAGGGTAATCCGGTATTGGTCCTCGCCGGTGGACTCGATGTTGTAGGGCGGGTAACCGCCGGCGTCCGTGCGGTTGGCCGATTCGAGCGTACTGGCCAGTCGGTCGAATCCGATAGCGGTACGAAACAGGGGAGAAAGATCAAATGCAGTCATGGTTTTGTCCTCAAGCAAAGCAACAAAAGGTGTGTGGCGTTCAGTCTGAACCGCCGGTTCCACGGGCCCTGAAGGCACCCGTGCTGTCGAAGTGGGGTCAATCCCGGTTGTTTCAAGAGGGCGCTATGATTTGTGCTGCAGGGAGCGTTTGACCGCGATTTTTTCGAGTTCCACCAGCCACAGCACGCTGGACGCTACCAGAATGATGGCCGCCCAGGTCTGCAGGTCCAGCGCTGCAGTCCCGAACAGAGACTGCATGGTGGGGATATAGGTGAAGCCAAGCTGGAACAACACCAGCAGCCCCACCGCCAGCAGCACGTAGCGGTTTTCCAGCAGGCCATGCCTGTTCAGTACCGGTTCGAGAATGAAACGCGAGTTGAACAGATAGAAGATCTCGTAAGCCACCAGGGTATTCACCGCTACGGTGCGCGCATACTCGATGCCGGCACCGCTTTGCAGGTACCACACGAACAGGCCGAAGGTCCCGATCACCAGGATCACCGATACAAACAGGATGCGCCATAGGAAGAGACGGGTCAGTATGGGTTCGCGCGGATTGCGCGGTGGTCTGCGCATGATTCCGCGTTCGGGTGGCTCGAACGCGAGTGCCAGGGCGAGGGTTGCCGCGGTGATCATATTGACCCAGAGAATCTGTACCGGGGTCAGCGGAAACTGCTCAAACCCGAGCACGATGGCGCCGAGCATGACCAGTGCCTCGCCACCATTGGTCGGCAGAATGAACAGGATCGCCTTGCGCAGATTGTCGTAGACGGTGCGTCCTTCTTTCACTGCATTGACGATGGTGGCGAAATTGTCATCCGTCAGCACCATTTCAGCCGACTCCTTGGCCACCTCGGTGCCGCTGAGGCCCATCGCGACGCCAACGTCTGCTCGGCGCAGTGCGGGCGCATCGTTGACACCGTCGCCGGTCATGGAGACCACGCGGCCCTGGGCCTGCAGCAGCGTGACCAGGCGCAGTTTGTGCTCCGGTGTCACCCGCGCATAGACATCCACATCCTCCACTCTGGCGCTGAGTTCGGCATCGTCCATGGCCGCGATATCCTGCCCAGTCAGGGCGCTATCGGCCTCGATCAGCCCCACCTGCTGCGCGATCGCCATGGCGGTCAGACGGTGGTCGCCGGTGATCATCTTGACCCGGATCCCGGCGCGCTGGCAGGTGGCCACGGCCTCGATGGCCTCCGGTCGCGGTGGGTCGATCAGGCCGCAAAGGCCAAGGAATATCAGGCCCTCATCGATATCGTCGAAATTCAGCTCGACCGGGTTCTCGGAAAGTGTCTTCATTGCGACCGCCAGCACCCGGTAGCCCTGGGAGCCCAGCTCGTCCATGCGCTGTTCCCAGTGTCCTGCGTCGAAGCTGGAAGAAGGACCGGCGGGCGACCATTGGCTGGCGCAGCGCTGCAGCAACTGTTCCGGTGCGCCTTTGACGAACACAAAGCTGCCACCGCTGTGATCGTGATGCAGGGTGGCCATGAACTTGTGCGCGCTGTCGAAGGGGATCAGATCGGTGCGCGGGAAGCGCTGGCACTCGAGTTCCGGATTAAGCCCGGCCTTGATACCGGCCACACTCAGCGCCGCCTCCATGGGGTCGCCCTGCACCGACCACTCGCCTTGCTCGTTGCGGACCTCGGCATCGTTGCACAACAACATGGCACGCAGTACCTGCATGGCGCCGGCATGTGCCGTGACGTCATAGTCGGCTGAGTTGACGCTAAAGCCACCGTGCGGATCATAACCGGTGCCGCTGACCTGCAGATCGATATCGGGCAGGGCGAGCACGCGCGCGGTCATCTGGTTGCGTGTCAAAGTGCCTGTCTTGTCCGAGCAGATCACCGAAAGGGTGCCCAGGGTCTCGACGGCCGGCAGCCGGCGGATGATGGCATTGCTGGTCGCCATCCGCTGCACGCCGATCGCCAGCGTGATGGTCATGATGGCGGGCAGTCCCTCCGGAATGGCGGCGACTGCCAGACCGACCGCGGCCAGGAACATGTCGGCCGGGGTGTAATCACGCAGCGTCACACCGAAGATGAATGCCAGGGTCGCGATCACCACGATGGCCGCGGTCAGCCAACGACCGAATATCGCCATCTGCCGCAGCAGGGGCGTGGTCAACTGCTCAACGTCGGCGACCAAAGTACTGATCTGACCGAGTTCGGTTGCGGTCCCGGTGGCGGTGACCACGCCCAGCCCCTGACCGGCGGTGATCAGGGTGCCGGAATAGGCCATCGAAAGACGGTCGGCCAGTATGGCGTCTTCCGGGCAGGGGGTATGGGTCTTTTCCACCGGCACCGATTCGCCGGTCAGTGCGGCCTCTTCGATCCGCAGGCCCTTGGCCTGGAGTATGCGCAGGTCTGCGGTAATCTTGTCACCGGCCTGGAGTGGCATGATGTCGCCGGGTACGATGTCGCCGGCGTCGATGGTGATCCGTCGGCCCTCGCGCACGACCATGGTCCTGGGTGAGAGCATCTGGCGGATGGCGGCCAGGGCATCCTCGGCCTTGCCCTCCTGGACGAAACCGATCAGGGCGTTGACCACGACCACGCCGACGATCACCGCCGTGTCGAGCCAGTGCTGCAGCGCGAACGTGACCAGCGCCGCCGCCAGCAGAACGTAGATCAGCACGTTGTGGAATTGCGCCAGCAGGCGCATCAGCGCGCTGCGTTGTTTGGCCTGAGGCAGGCGGTTGGGGCCATATTCGGACAAACGCTGCGCCGCAGCCTCCGTGCCAAGGCCGGAGAGGCTGGTCTCGAGCTTGCTGGCAACCTCGTCTGTGGACATGCCATGCCACGGCGGGCAGGCGGTCTGAATAGGATCCTCTGTACTCATGTCGCGGTCAGGCGTATTTCTCGCCGGATTGTGCGGCTAACTCTCAAGGAACCTCTGATCAATTCATGGACTCGCATCTTGCACTTATAATTTCCAGCTTCTGCGTTGCAAATCTTCGCAATAGCCGGCTATTACGTGCAATTTGCGCC
>Ga0265303_10003091_pt1 | contig 10394 bp, 11 predicted proteins | sample Helome_2_FD_192494 | JGI IMG/M metagenome (GOLD analysis project Ga0265303, IMG submission 192494) | Marine sediment microbial communities from subtidal zone of North Sea - Hel_20160317 (Illumina Assembly) | ecosystem: Environmental > Aquatic > Marine > Subtidal zone > Sediment ... | reverse complement strand
TTGACGCATAGAAACGTACCCATCGTGTTGATGCTCAGCGTCCGCTGCCAGTCGTCGAGAGTCAATTCGCTGAATGGCTTGTTGCCGCCACTGACACCGGCGTTGGCGTACAGGCCGTCGATGCCGCCGAATCGGTCGATGCAAAGTTGAATGAAATCCCGCACGGCGTCTTCGTCGCTAACGTCGGCTTTCACGGCGACGGACACCCCCCCGGCTTTCTCGATCTGAGTAGCGGTATCGGCGACCGCGGCAGCGTAATCGACGGCTACGACTGAAGCTCCGCGGCTGGCCGCCAACAGACTTGTGGCACGACCAATTCCGCTCGCTGCGCCCGTAACGACTATTCTTTTTCCGACGAGGTCATTCATCGTATACAGACTTTACATTGTCTTGACGCGAGAACCCATGGACGTTTGCCGGCTTGATCAGTCGAGCGTTGCTGAATCCGAGTTGCCGCCGTATTTTCCTCGAATTCGAGGTCTACAAATTAGTTTAGGTAATGGAGTTAATACTTTGATAGAAAAGGAAAAAGGAATGTTCATATTTATTTTCAAGTTACCGACCTTCTTTTGTCCAGGAATTCATTAACAGGCGCTATTCCGCCGATTCGCCTCGAAACCGGCATGCAGTATTCGAATAAGTACTAGTACGACTTGTGTTTTCTGAATTACGCGCAGCAAATGTGAAGCAGGGTAAGCACTGTTGCACTGAAACGAGCTTGGAGCGTTGATCGCTCGAGGAAGGGACGATGGCCATGCATGAGGCGTTCTCGATTGCAAAGAAACTGGGCGGTACGATCGTCAGGGAGTTTTCTCAAGGCCAGGGCGAAGATTTTCCATGGCTCAAATTGACGCTGGCGATGCCGCCATTGCCAGGCGATCGATACATTCGATTTCAGAAAGCGAAGACGTCCGCCGGTTGCTGTGCTGCACTGACGAACTATTTTTTTATCAAGCATCACGCCGGTGAATCCGACGGCTATTGGGACTGGATTTCCAAGCCGTCAGGTATCACCAAGATAATGAATTCACAGACCTATTTCGATGGTCACGTGCGAGGTGCCCTAGGAACAGAGCTCGGAGAAGGAGACGTTCAAGTCAGAGAAGGGACGAACAAGATGCTGACGGAGAACGGATTGAAGTTTTTTGGGGCGACTCAGGACCCCACAAAGCCGTTTAATCCGAGTGTGTTCAGCGATGATGTGGTCCGCACATGGAGCATGAAAACCTACTACAAACGCATCGGCATATTCGGTACCGTCGGCGGCCACGCGATTGGGGCAGTGATTTCGCCTTCTAGCTACATGTTTCTGGACGTCAACGAAGGATTGGTGAATTTTACGAAGCTCCAGGAGTTCAAGAGCTGGCTGAAGCTCTGTGCCGGTACGTATTACACGAGCTGGATGGGATCGCAAACGGGCGTTCGGAGTTACTACGTTCATTCCTACGAGGGAGGCTAGCAGTTACACGGCTTCACTCATGGTCGGGCTTTCGCAAGCGAGTTCTTAGCTTGGGACTACTCATTTATTAATGAGGAAGCCCGACCTTGTGCATTCCTCCATAACGGCGGACAAGAAGTGTGGGTCGATAAGCGAGCCCGCAGATAGTTCCGCAACGAAGTCTTTCTTGTTCGTTCCGGCATAGTCGATGACCGAATTCGCGGTCACCCATAGCATTGCCAATGCTATACAATTGCCCAAACTCAACTACTACTTCTCAACCTCAAGTTGACTGGCTTGGATTCCGGTCGCTCGGGCGATTAGTATTGTGTCTTGTAACTTACGCTGGCCGCGTTACGGGATGCAGTCACGTCTGACGAACAGTCAGAAGCAGGAGCAAGGAAATGTTAAGTATTCGTAAGCAGCAGGTTGATACATTGGTTGAGGACCTGGTAGCGAAATTTGTACGACGGATGGCTGAACATGTCAGGAACACGTATCCTGAACAAGCGGCGGCGATGACTCAGGAAAAATTGCAGGCGTTTGTGAGCGATGTGATTGAACAAGCGGAAACCGAGGGTATAGATACCGAGGACGAAGTGCAGGTTTACCTCGATCACGCCCTCGTACTCGGTCAGGATTTCAACACGAAGTACGATTGGGCAGCAGAAGCGCTTGAAGACCTTGAATTGTCGGGGGAAGAGAAGATTGAACTCCTCGTAGAAAACAGGCCTTCCGAGCTGTCTGGCTCTTGATGCAAAGGTGGCCGACGTCAGTGAAGGCGCTCTATCCGCCCTCATTAAAGCATGGGTGAATTGAATGGCAGGTAAGAGAAAAGTCAAAAGCGCGTCTCAGCCCTGTCCATGCACTATAAAAAATTTCGTAGTGACCTGTGAACACGGCCGTAAATCGGATTCTGTTCAGGTGCTGCAGGTAGTAGCCACGCCCACCGAATCCAGAAGTGACGAGTATGTCTTCGGGCCAGATAGTGCTCAGGTCGTTGTCGAGACGGGAGTCGATTATGGCGGTGACGACAAGGTTAAAGCCAAACTGACTGCTGGCGGAGGTTGTAGACGAAAGATTCGCTTTAGCGGTGGAGAATTTTCCAGCGGCAAATGGAAGGGTGGGTCGTCACGTAGTGAAACGCTGAAGACAGAGCCCTTCTGTTTGCAGCAGCTAGATGACTCTTCTCTTTCATTGGTTCGGGTATCGCCCGTTTCATATACGGTTGAAGCAAGTACGTCGAGCGGCCGAGAAAGTATTACGGTCGAACAGTATCCTAGCGACAAATTGAGCTACGGCGTCAAGGTCGACGGGCTTGGATACCTTGCCAAGAAATTCAATGATGCCTGGGAGACGTGGGGCGAAACGGCTTTCGGCTGGTCACCGGTTACCATCAAACCGAAAATCAACGCGCCTGTCGGTTCTTTAAAAGCAGAGCAATGCTGGAAAGAGGACGATAAGAACTGGACTGCTCTGCATGAGTTCGCCGTAGAGGCAGGTCTTGACCCATTGTTGGGCATTGAGGTCGAGGTAGATCTGAGTTTGGCCGTTTGCGCAGGAGCGGCTGTCGGCGTGCCACCACCCGTAAGCAAGTTTGTCGGCAAGCACCTGGCCGACATACTTGTCGGTGTGGGTCTGGGTGTGAACTGCAAGATGCTTGGTAGCGTGACGAAGGTGACTCGGACTACGCTGGTGACCGGTGCTTCTTCAGCGGGAGGAGCTACGTATAAGGGTCAAGTGACATTGTCATTCGAGGGGCATTTCCTGATTCACTTGACGGCGCGCGTGGGGAGCGACTATATCGTCTCCGTTAGCGCGAGAGGGCAAGGCAAGGTCACGATTGCCAACGATAACGAACTAAAGATTGAGGCGGCTAAGCTGAGTTTTCAACCGTCAGTGAAGTTGAAGCCCATCGTACTCAGCGTGACCGTCAAGGCCAGAGCATTTGTCGTCTTCTCCAAGAGTAAAAAGAAAGCCTGGAAGCTATGGAAGAAAGACGTAAATATCTGGACCGGCGGTGAACGGGAAATAATTGATTTTGCCAAGCTTCGCTGATACGCGGGTGTTGCATTAGGACGATACATTATGATTGACATATACTTTCTGAAAGTAAGCGCTACTGGTCTCGGTATCCTGATTCAGCTAAACGGTGTGCCGGTAGTGGTGGAACCGGAAGGTTTCGGTTTCGAGGAGACGATGCCTGTAAATCAGTGGCTGAAGTCCGACAACAATACCTTGCAGGTTTCGTTGATTCGGCCGGAGCCAGATGCGGAGGACGAGGCTGATTCTGGTGGTACAGGGGAGCCCGAGGAAGCGCAAGTCTCTCTCTTTTTGCACCAACAGGGTGCTGACGCGCCAACACCGGCCCTGGTTCTGGCCGAACTTAACTGGCCAAGCGCCGGAGTAACCCCGACCTATCCTCACGATTGGTCGCAGCCGCTGACCGGACCTTTGAATGTTCCGCCCGGCATGTCGTTGTGGAACAGGACGGTGCCGATTGGCGGTATAGACACGCATGCGCAACAGTCGATGCATCAAATCGCAGTCAATGTCGCCAAGTTGCTTAGCCAAAAAAATCTGGAAGAGGCGTTCCGGTTTATGGGCATTAAGTACCAGGACGAGGCGATTGCGGAAGGGAAGCCGCCGGAGCGGATCAAAGCGGCGGTTATTGAATTATGGGAATACATGGTGAGTATCCCGGATATACGTCTCGAAGAAATGGCCATCGACATGTTCGACTTTGATCTGGTAGGGGAACAGCATTTGGTAAAGATGGCGCGCAAGGACGGCATGCCAGCGATTCTTTTTGAAGACGCGGAAGATGAGACAGTATTTGGTATCCCGCTGTATTTCTCCAAGATCGGTGACCAGTGGGTCATCATCAGGTAACCAGAGGTGCGGGCATGAATGCGTGGCTGATTGGTGCGGCGGTCATAATCGCCCTGGTCGTGGCAGGATTCGGGCTGCTAAAGCTGAAGGCTAGCGGCGAATGGGATTCTGTAACTGGCGTGGTGCTGGATTCGGCGATCGAAAAAATTTATCACGCTCCGTCCCAGCGGAACATGGCAGGCGATAACGTCGTCGATTACAAGATCAATATCCGTTATCGCTATTCAGTAAATGGTCGTGAACTGACGGGCGAGACTGTGACAGCCGGCATGCCAAACATAGCCGGCAGCAAACAGGATGCAGAGGACATAGTGCGGCGCTACCCGGCGGGCGAGACAATCCGCGTGTTCTATAATCCAGTAAAACCGTCGGAGGCTGCGTTGATAACCGGCCGTGATGTTCCGATTGCCGGGTTTGTCGTATTTGGCCTGCTAATCGCAGGCGTTGCGGGATTGATTCTCTTCTTGCTGAACTCGAAGCTGTTTTCGGACTGAATTTCTAGTCATGGCGGCTTAGAATCTATCCTTAGGGTTGCCGCAGGATTCAAGATACGTGCCGATTAAGGGATTCTTAGAACGAGTCCGACCTGCAGTATCTTGGGATTTTTTCCAATTTTTTTGTGGTTCATCAGATAAATCGGTGGCCAGCGACTTGCGTCGCCGTAGTATTCCAGGGCGATTTTCGACAGCGAGTCCCCCGCACGAATTTTGTACTTGCCGGGTGGCTTGAGCCTGTGCGGGCCGACATCGAACAGGTCTGTGTTCATGCCGCGTCCGAGCGACTGCGCGTCTGTCTCGCTTTGCACCGATTTACCGAACTCCTTGGCAGTCGGGTTTCTTCGGAAGTCCCCTACATCCTTTTGAGCGAGAGAGTCCGTGGCGTCGCCCGCTGCTTCCAGGGCATCAGGAGCGTCTCTCCCGCCCATCTGGGCATCCGCCACCGCTCCCACCGTCTTCTCTACATTCTCACGGGTCGGATTGGCACGTAGTGTCTGCGCTGCTTTTCTTGCCAGATCTTCCAGCGCGTCACCGATGTCTTCCCAGGCTCTCGGGGTATCGCGGCCGACTCGTTGCGTGTCTGCCATAGCGTCCAGGGTCTTGCCGACATTCTCGCGGTTCGGTTTCTTGCGCATTTCATCGAGTGCTTCTTCTAGTTGTTCTTCCATGATGTCGCCGACGGTCGACCACGCGTCTTGGACCGTCGGGTCGTCCGTAAGCCCCTCGCGCTGTACATTTGCCATGCCGAGCAGGACGCCTTTTGCGCTCTCGCGCGATCTCTCGCGACGGGCCGTCTCGATCGCATCTTCGAGTTCTCTAATTGCCGCCTTTTGCCTGCTCGATATCGGCGGTCCATATCCGGTGTCCTGCGCGGGTGATTCTACGCCGACCGGACCGCGGCTCTCCGCCTCAGGCGAACTTCGAGGTGTCAGTACCGGACGACGGTGGCTGAAGGAATCGGACTGTCCTTTAAGGCGCTCGTACTCGAGCATGCAACGCAGGTACCATTCGAAATCGAGCAAATACTGCTGATAAATAAACTTCCGTTCGGCGTCTCGTCCAATAACGACTTCCACCGGCGGCACCTGGGTAATTCGTCCCCATATGTCTCTCTGAATGGTCGGCCCCATGACTGTCCACCTATGGGATTCCCTGGCCTCGAGGAGCATCTCTTTTCTTCTTTCGAGGCGCGACTTCGCCATTTCATACTTGAGTTTGGCTTCCTCGCGCCGCGCATCTAGTGAGACTGTTGAGGCTGTATTGTCCTGGAAGAGATTCATCGCATGGTTTGTTTGTCGTGTACGGCAACTGCCTCGTACGCCTTTTTGGAGGCGCGCTGCGAGACACCGCTGTAAAGTGCCATAGTTCTTGTCAGCGTACGCCGAGAGTCTGCATCCTTCAAGGCGTCACGTTTGGCGAGTTGTCTGCCAGCAGCCGACGGAAGGCCAATTGGGCACGGTTGTGTCAGAAACAAGATCGCCGTCCAAACCCGAAATGCGGATGCGACACATCTGGTAGGCTAAAATCCTTTAGGTTTCGGGCAGTAGGACTGCCGAGCGTTGAGATCGCTCGTTGTTCGACTTCCAGTTGGTACATGGTCAGGAGCAGGCAACGGACCTGATCGCAAGCGGCAAGAATTAAACTAGGGAGTTCAGGAGATCATGGGGCGATCGATGCAAATTGAACCTACGTCATCAGCTCGGGAATCTAATTGCCTGCCCTCAGCCCACGTGTGGACTTCGGTGGCTCAGGGGTGTTTACTTTTTTACTGGGACGAGTTCCTATCAGGCGGGTACTCGGATGATTTCGTGAACCGCCCCGGTATTCCCGGCAAATGGAGAACTGAATGAGCAATCTTGCAGACACTATAAAGCGCGCTACGGCCGCATTGAATAAGCACAATCTAATACCTCGGCATGGCGAAAAGGCTATCGATTCGGCCTATTGGAGCGAGGTCATCGATCCTGACCACAAACCGGGACACGGAAGACGTGGTCGGGTCGCGTATTTGAATAGCGCCGGACGAGCACCCCACATCGTCACTTTCGCAGCCGACACTCTGAAGGTCAAACCAATGGCAATGTTCAAGATTGGCATCAACAACAGTACACAAGGCGAGGTCATCTACGTCATCGATAGAGACCGCAACTTCTACGTGGGAAAAAAGAACATCGGAAACTTCCATCATTCGTCTTTCCTCGCCGGTGCCCAGGCTCTTGGAGCGGGATCGATGATGCTCGCGGAAGGATTCAAGATCATCGAGGTGAACAATCATAGCGGTCACTACAAGCCAGGCTTAGAGCAGCTTAAACTTACGGCTGTCATAATGAAGTTGAAGGGCGCAGACTTAAATAAGATTCCATTCAAATACTCACCGCCTAACGGCGCTCCAACAAAATGGGGTACCGGAATCGCGATGATCCGGCACGACTTGTGAGTTGATCTCGGGCCGGGGGGTGGCGGACGAAACGACTTCGCACTGTCGTCTCTATGCGCACTGGGCGCGGGCTTTCATGATCCGACAAGGAACGCCGAATCGTTGCGTTGCTGTCTCAAACAAAGCCTGCATATTTGGCAGCCTATGACGCTCATTAGCATGTGTTCTTACAAGGAGCCGACAGGGGCATTCATGCCGTCGGTGATTTTCTGAAAGGTAATGCTATTTCTGAGCATACTCAGAAAGCCCCTTCAAATCAGCTGGTTACATTGGAGTGTTTGAACTCGTTGAAACTGGTGACCATAGGGCCACGGAGGTCACTCGGTTATGTTAATTGGCAATACGGCGACGGTAATTGGAGAGCTGTTGCCCGGGCTAGAGCCACGTGTGGACTTCGGTGGTTGATCGTCTTTACTATATACTCGGGTGGTTTCCTACTCGGCTGAAGCATTTGCGACCAACAAGGCATCGAAGTATAGATTGGCCAGTGAGCGAATCTAACAGCTTCGACACCGTTGCTAAATGGAAATGAGCGCCCTATGCGGCACTTTTGGCGCGGAGTATGCTGATCTTCGCCAGCCGCGTCTCGTCTTGAGATTATTATCGTCGATATGTGCGGCTTTAGTCCGAAACGACTTACAAATACGATATGCAGCGGAGACTATAATGGCTTGGACCAAGCGAGGATCGGGATGCGACAAGACTTTCTATTGGGACGGAAAAGACAGGGACGGTTGGCTAAACTTCAAGGATAAGGAAGTCATCACAGCCGAACTCGCATCGCGCGGCAAACTCGGAAACGTCAAATCTGTAATCCCGGAAGTGGATCTGGAACGAGAGGCCCCAACACTAGACGATGAGGCCGAGGCCCTCGGGTATTATATCCAGCGCGTCAATCTAGGAATGACTATCAAACCCCAAATGAATGTATTTGAGGTTCTAAAGCCGATTAAGAAAGAGCTCCTAGGGGTCGTAGGCGACGAAAAGACCACTGCCTTGAAGACTTCGCTTGAGTTCATCCTCGCCAACTGCGAAATAATCTGCAACGAAGTCGGCGAACTCACGCTCGGCATTGACAAGGATTCCGGAAAGGCTTATTTGCTCGATCTCGCCAAGACCAACGGTCAGGCGGGGGGCGCCAATCAAGCGAGCAAAGCGAAAGTAGGTCTCGAAAAGATGATAGCTCTGTTCTCGTAGATTGCTGCGCGAAGGTATGCAGACTCGGTCAGCACGGGAATCGAAATCAAATAGGAGAGCACTCAGAAAACTGCGTAAACGTGATGCTGCGAAGTGCATTAAGATCAAAGTTTCAGTGCCACTTCAAGTCGGCCTTCAAAGCAGATGGAAAACTTCGACATAGCGAGATTCCAGTTTTGTAAGAGCATGGTCCACTTCTTAGTAGCCTTCTCGATGCCAAATCAGAGGTCGCGCTCCATCCGACTGCCTTCGCCGACCGTATGGAATCCGTACCAGTCTTTGGCGTACGTCTTCTTCAGATCCTCGCGTGCTGCACTGAGCGCCAACTTGCGCACATTCGGCTTCTCGTAGTTTTGCGGGTTTGCGAACCAACTCACGATCGCCGACCCCGATCTCGAGCCAGCGGCAGAGCATATGTCCTGAATGTAGAAAGTCGTTTCCCCCGCTTCGGGCCAGCCATAGCCGAGCCCGGTGACGACTCGATCGATTTCGCACTTCACGTACACGTAGTTTTTTTTCCCAATGAGACTCTGAACTTTAAAGGCCTCGCCAATAGCGCTGAAGTCTCGATTGTAGACCGTTGAGCCCACATTCTGCTCGAACGCATTCCGTGCAGTCTGTACCTCTTGTACATTGGCGAGTCTAGTAATCGTGCGTATAGGTGGATTAGCAGCCATCTTAACCTCTGATTGAGAGCTCAAATGCTCGAAACTACGAAGGAGTCGAAGGCGTTGTGTTTGCCCACTACTTGATCGATTGCGGGACGTATTTGTTATCGCGAATGGTCCACCCGAGTGGGAAACTGTATCACCAAAAGTAGACACCTTTCATCTAATTTATGGTCAAACTAGCACCAACCTAGGCAACACGCTTCCTAAGCTGATTGTCTACCTCGACTCAATCATCCCTGCTTCGTCTGGCAGCAACTTGTCCCGCTGAGAATTGAACAGCACTTGCGCTCTAAATAGAATGGTCGCGCCCGTCATTTTGGCTAACGTTGATGGCACCTACCAACAGTATGTGGGGGCGGATATTCAGGTTGAGCTCGCCACCAAATCCCTGAATGAGTGTTACGGCCGTGGTCTGGTCACGGTTCAGTGCGGACTTGGCAACCAGGTGGGCGCGACTTGGCCGGCGCGGCGTCCTAGGTGCAGCTGACCTATACGGACTTGATCTTGCGCTCGAGTGCCTCGACGACGACAGATCCCGACGTTATTTGCAGCCGGTTCATCTCCCCGGTGGATAGCAGCTCGGCCACTGTCGCCCGCGCCAAGGGGCAGTAACAGGACTGAAAGTGATACGCCAACCATTGCGCCGCGTTGTGACGGTGCACGCCGAGAGATCGTTTTCTCCTTTTGTAGACGTTTTTCAAGATACCTCTAGCAGACTCGAAAGGACTGAGGGGCACGATGGCTTTTGCGCCTTTGCGTCCCCTCTTCGCACGCTTCTTCATGTAAATGTAAGGGAGGACGACGTTCTCCAGATAATAATGGTCCAGCTGAGGCGTCGCAGCAGTCATGCCGGACAGAATTCGCTCGTGCTCTGACAGACGCGGCATGCAATCCCGGAGCCGCCATGCGTTGTCCTGAATGAACTTCAGCCCCCGCATGTGCTTATGAGTCTTGTAGGCTGATCTGGCGGCGAGACCAGCGCCTAGCAGGGAGAGCGCCGCAGCCCCTACGACCAGCCCCACCCCAGTCGCGCTGGTAACTCCGACCGCAGCACTGGCGATCCAAGGGTTAGCCTCACTAAGCCCGAGCGCGACCGTGGTTGTGGTGCCGGTCACAGATTGAGCCCCCGAGAGCCCGATACCTGTCACCGCTGCTCCTGCGGACGCGGTATCCTTGGTATCCCAGCTACGCCCAATACCACCGTGCAGACGTTCGCCGTGGTGGTAAAGCCAATTTGCTCGGGAGCCAGGTAATTTCGCGAC
>Ga0265303_10003089_pt1 | contig 10401 bp, 5 predicted proteins | sample Helome_2_FD_192494 | JGI IMG/M metagenome (GOLD analysis project Ga0265303, IMG submission 192494) | Marine sediment microbial communities from subtidal zone of North Sea - Hel_20160317 (Illumina Assembly) | ecosystem: Environmental > Aquatic > Marine > Subtidal zone > Sediment ... | reverse complement strand
ACCGACCATATTCGTATCGTCCTGGAGAAACCGGTCGGACGCGATAGCGAATCCGCGCGGGCTATCAACGACGAGGTAGGCACCTGTCTTGCCGAGGACCAGATATTTCGTATCGACCATTATCTGGGCAAGGAGACCGTTCAGAACCTGCTGGCGCTCAGGTTCGGCAATTCTTTGTTCGAGCCCTTGTGGCGACGGGGCGCCATCGACCATGTTCAGATCACGGTGGCCGAGGATCTAGGCGTTGGCAATCGTATCGAGTTTTATGACGGCACGGGCGCGCTACGCGATATGGTGCAAAACCACATGCTGCAGTTGGTCTGCCTGGTTGCGATGGAGGCGCCCGCGAGCCTGCGTCACGACTCAGTTCGGGACGAGAAGCTCAAGATACTGCGTGCGCTCAAACCCATAGGTGTCAATGACGTCAAGGCAAACACGGTACGAGGGCAGTACGCGGCGGGCGCGGTAGACGGCAGCGCGGTGCCGGGCTACGTTGACGAACTAGGCTCTGAAGCAAGTGTGACGGAGACCTTCGTTGCACTGAAACTCGAAATCGCGAACTGGCGCTGGTCCAACGTTCCTTTCTATCTGCGTACCGGCAAGCGACTCAAAGAGAAACACTCGGAGATCGTAGTCCAGTTTCAGGATGTGCCTCACTCGATATTCCAGGGGCTCAAATACGATATCGCCCCGAACCGCCTGGTGATCCGATTGCAGCCGGACGAGGGCGTCAAGCTGGGTGTCATGGCCAAGGAACCGGGGCCGGGCGGGTTCGACCTTCGTCCGGTATCGCTGGATTTGAGTTTCGAAGAAACTTTCGGCATTCGCTATCCCGATGCCTACGAGCGCTTGCTCATAGAAGTGATACGGGGCGATCCTGCGCTGTTCATGCGCCGGGATGAAGTCGAAGCGGCATGGCATTGGGTCGATCAGATTATCGCTGGGTGGGAAGAGAGCCGGCACAAGGTCGAGAGCTATGTCGCCGGCTCGTGGGGACCGACGGCATCATCTGTGTTGCTCGATCGTGACGGCCGCGTCTGGCAACCGGAACTCTAGGCACGGCGATGTCTGCGCCTTCCTTGCTCATAGGCGATATCGGCGGTACCAACGCCAGGTTCGCGCTCGCCGATAGAGATACTCCGGGGTTTTCACAGGTCGAGACCCTGAGCTGCGCGGACTTTGCTTCGGCAGACTTTGCCATCAAGGCCTATCTCAAGGAGGCGGAGGCGCCTGCACCGGCCGTGGTCTGTCTCGCCGTGGCCGGGCCGATCGTAGACGGCAGCGTGCGATTCACGAACAACGACTGGAGCATCGCCCAAGCCGATCTTGGTGACGAGTTCGAGTCCGCGGAGGTGAGACTGCTTAACGACTTCGAAGCCATCGCCTATTCGATCCCTTCTATGAGCGTGAGTGACATCGTATCTGTCGGACGGCCTCCGCCGAAGACCCTCGATGCGCCCAGCTATACGGTCGGCGTCCTTGGGCCGGGCACGGGACTGGGTGCGGTCGGCCTATGTAAACGCGGCGGCCGGGTATTTCCAATAGTGGGAGAGGCCGGGCACGTCGGTTTCGCACCCGAGACGCAGGTCCAGCTTCAGATATTGCAGCAGCTACGCGAACGCTTCGAGCGCGTGTCCGACGAGCGCCTGTTATCCGGGCCCGGTCTGGAGAGCATCTACTGGGCGCTGGCGAAGCTACACGGGGAAAAAGCATCCCGGCTATCTGCGGCCGACATCTTCGCGCAGGCGCAGAACGATACTCGCGCGAGCGAGGCGCTGCAGCTGTTTTGCGAAGCGCTGGGTCAGGCTGCGGGTAATCTGGCGCTGGTCCTCGGCGCCACCGACGGCATCTACATCGCCGGAGGTATCCTGCAGCGCCATCCCGACCTGCTCGCCAACAGCCGATTCCGCACCGGATTCGAGAACAAAGGCCGTCACCGCTCCTTGATGGAGCGGATCCCAACCCAGCTGGTCGTCCATCCTCAGCCCGGCCTGTTGGGTGCGAGCTACTGTGCTTTGGAGATATTCCACGGCAGAATGTAGCCGCTCACAGCTAAGCCTGCAAACAAGAAGAAATCCACTCTCCTGGTCCGTTTTGCCGGTATTTCCCGTATGCATCGGTAAGGCATGGGAATACCAGACGACCCCCTGATTGATGATTTCGCAGGGGTGTATCCGCGAAATCACTTATCGGCGGTTCGCGGGGAGGGTTGGGGAAATGACTGAGTTAAGCAAAACGAACTCACCGCGGGCGTTTATCGCCGTCGTGGTGGGGCTATCCTTATCATTATCATATGCTGCCGCGGCGATTGCCGATGGCGGCGTTCACTATCGCGATGTGTCCCGGCAGGTGGGGGTTCACTACCGCCGTGCACCGTCCGAAACGATCGCGAATCGAGACTTCGTCAATCACTTCGATGTGATCACGTTCTTCGATATTGCCTTGTATCCGCTCAAAGGGGATGGCGCGCCTGGTGTCTCGATCCTGGACTACGATAAGGATGGCGACCTGGATTTCTTCATCAGCAACGGACCGGGGCGCGCCCACAGCCTGTACGAGAATCAGCTCGAGGAACGGGGTGAGGCGGTGTTTAGGGATGTGGCCCGGCAGGCGGGTGTTGCCGCCGTGGGGCAGGATGGCACCGGAAGCTGTTTCGGCGATATCGACAACGACGGCGACCACGATCTGCTCGTGCTCGGGCGTGCCGAGCAGCATCGGCTGTTCCTGAACAACGGCGACGGAACCTTCGAGGATCTGAGGGAGGACAGCGGTATCGGTGCGGGCGTCGGCGCTGCGTCGTGTGCCATGGGCGACATCGACAACGATGGGCTGCTCGACATCGCAATTGCGGAAACCTACGACTGGTCGACTTTCTTGGGCATTGTCGCGATCCCTTTTGACCTGAACGTGCACAACCAGCTCTATCGCAACGTCGACGGTGCCAGGTTCGAAGATGTGTCGGTGGAACGGGGATTCACGGACCTGGCGTCGGGCGGCATGCCGGCGGACGTTGCTACCATTACCTGGTCGATGACCATGGTCGACTATGACCAGGACGGCGACATCGACATCCTGCACGGCGACGATCAGGCGTCGGTACCAGGTGCGATTCGAGGCGGCGCGGATCGCGGCTATACACATTTGTTCGAGAACGACGGGACCGGGTACTTCGAGAACAAGACTCTGGAACGAGGACTGGACGTGACCGCCCACTGGATGAGCTTTTCTTGGGCAGACTACGACTGCGACAGGGGCCTGGACTTCTTCAACACGAGCGTCGGGGACTACATGTATCAGGCACTTGACGACACATTCCCGCTGCCCTACGAGCTGGGAGAATGGCCGTCGGCCTGGTTCTTCTCCAACTCCGCCGGAGGCTTCGATTTCCCGCCGGTCGGCACGGACCTGGTTGCGACACCTTGGGGCTGGGGGTCGAGCTCGCTCGATTACGACAACGACGGTGATGCCGACATCATGTATCACGGCGGTCTGCACATGGGTTTCATCAACGCTCTGGACAACCCCGGAACGATCATGCAGAACAAGGGCGTCTGTTCGGGAGGGTTCCGTTGGGATCAGAACGCGCTCACTCGCTCCCACACCCGGCGCGGCGTGGAAGGTATGGCGGTCGGCGACCTCAATCGGGACGGTTTCCCCGACGTGGTTTCGGCGGCGGGGTTCACTGTGCCCCAGCATCACGGGCTGGTTCTGTTTGATCCCTACGGTTCGTATTTCGACACCGTTGCTTATCGGAACGAGCTCCTGCGACCCATCAACGACCTGCCGCTCGGCCCGGGGAAGGAGTTCGTCTGGGAAGGTAAGGTCGTCGAGGAGGGCGACGCCGTGGTCGAATTCAACAGTGCGGGCAACCGCAACCGTTGGGTCGCGGTGGAGCTACAGGGCTCGGTCGGGACGGTCAGCGGCGCGACGGTGAACCGTGACGGCATCGGCGGCATCGTCACCGTGACTCCCTACCGCGGGAGCAGGGCGAAGCGGCCCATCGAGGCTGGTGGCAGCTACGCGTCCCAGAATGCCCTGGAACAGACCTTTGGTCTCGGCCTGGCCCGCAGCGCGACCGTCGATGTACAGTGGCCGGGGGGTGTGCGAAATCGCCTGCATCATGTGAAGAGCTACGAGCGCATCAGATTCCCGGAAATTCCGTGCAGCATCGACGCCTCGCACATGGACCTGCGCGAGTACAAGCGCTGCGTGAGGACCGCGCTCCATGAGTTGCGCGGCTCGGGCGCGGTTTCAGCCGGCCTGTCGGCCAGGCTTTACCAGAGTGCTGTTACGGCGTGGCTCCAGGAGCGCTAGCCGAGCGAGATAGGGAAGCACGAGACGCCGCGACGACAAGGATGTGTCGCGGCGTCCCGGACTCATGACTCAGTGGTAGTGTTTCTTCCTGTCCTTGTGCTTGCGTGGCTTCTTACATTTAACCTCGATTACGTCTTTGCCCCAGATAGCCTCTCCTGCGAAGGTCGCACCCGATAGGTTAATCTGCGTGTCCTCGCAGGTAATCCCGGTGTCCCTTACCTTGAACATCGCTATCAGGTCAGCATCTCCATCTCCGTCCACATCCTTGACACGCGCGTGCCAGTAGGCCATCTGCGCCTCGGCCGGGCCGAGCCTCAGCGTCGAAGGATCCACCTGGGTCGCGTCGAAGTCCACTGGATCACCGTCGGCTATGCTGGTCGTGAGTATGGCGACCGGGACCTTGGCTTTCGGATGAAGCACGAGACGGTTTTTCTTCGCATACGGGCGGACGTCGATGACGACCTCCGTGAAGCCATCGTCATCTGCCCCGGTGATGACGCGAATCCAGTCCCCAGGGACCCTGACGGACATGCTGACCGTGAGTTGGTTACCATCGATGCTATATCCGTCGTCGTCCTCTAGGCCTCGGTTTGGAAACGCCTCGGGGTAGAGGGTGCCTTCGGCCCCGAGCAGTTCATTGCTTGCTGCCTCGAGTTCGCCGTCGACATCAGACATCACGCCCAGTACCTCTCCGCTGAATTCCCAGACCACATCGAGGTGTCCGCGAGTCACGTCGACGTTACCGGTGTTGTAGAAAATCATGTGGCTGTCGACGGTGGTGCCGGCCGCGATTGTGCCGCCGTCCACGGCGAGGTCCTCAGTCAGCACGACGGCCTGGCGCTCGTCGAAACCCTGCTGAGCATCGTTTTCCACCTCATCTTCGCCCACCTCCGCAGGTGCCTGGATGATGGTGGCCGGTCCATTGTTGTCAGCATCCGGGCCACTTACGGCAATGATCGCCGAGTATCCGGCCACGGGCATCGTCAAGTACGCCGTTAGCGCGATGGCAAACGGCGAGGCTGAGCTCTTCAGCTTCATGTTGGGTACCCCTCAGAATAGAGTCGCTGGAGCGATCCTTTTGGTGGTGCCGCTACGACTGTGCCTTTCCCTGGGAATCAGCGATGCAATTACAATTATTGGTTCTCAGGGACAAGTGTAGTGCAAGAAGCGCAGATGAGTCGATATTATGTCAAATAACGTTGACACGAATACGGCCAACCGCCGGGAATCCTTGAGACTCACGGTGATTACATAATGAGACCCGGGTCACGCCAGGGTGACCCACCGCTTTGTAGACTCTTCAAAAGCCTAAGCATGCTCCGGACGCTTAGGGGGTGGATGTGGCAAAGATGCCAGCTTAGCTAACACACGGATCGGATCAGCCTATGGGAAAAAGCCGGCTCAAGCGGCGTGTCAAAGCCATGACCGCCGCCCAACAGCACGAACTGCGACAGTTGTTCACCGCCGGGGTCGAGCTGCATCAACGCGGCAATCTGATTCAGGCGGAGGAGCTCTACCAACTCGCCCTGAAGCTTGATCCCGGCCACGCAGACAGCCTGCATCTGCTGGGCGTCGTTGCGAATCAAAAAGGCGACAACGCGGCGGCCTGCGAGTGGATCGGCCAGGCGATCATAGTGAACCCCGACGTTCCCCAATATCACTTCAACCGCGGTGTTTCTCTGCAGGCGCTGGATCGGCACCAAGCGGCCGTCAAGGCCTACCGCAGAGCGGTCCGCTTGAAGCGGGACTACCGTGAGGCCTATGAGAACCTGGGCGTCGCACTTCAGGACCTCGACGACCTGGAAGGCGCGAAAGAAGCCTATCGCAAGGCGATTGATATCAACAACGCCTCGCCCATAGGGCATCAAAATCTGGGCACTCTACTCAATAACCTTGGCCACTGCCGGGAGGCCGAACAGCATTTCGATCAGGCGCTGGCGCACAACCCGGTGTACGCAGAGGCTCGCTGGAAGCGGGCGCTGGTCCTTTTGCGCCAGGGTCGGTTCGAGGAGGGGTGGACGGAATACGAATGGCGCTTCTATGCCATTTCCTTTCTGAAGAATAATCCGCCAGTCGTGGCGCCGTTCCCGAAATGGGACGGCTCACCGCTCACGAATAAGAGCTTGCTCATCACGCCGGAGCAGGGCATCGGGGACGAGATCATGTTCGCGTCCTGCTTTGGCGATGTTATCGAACAGGCGCAGGCCTGCTACATCGAATGCGACAAGCGCCTGGTTCCCCTGTTTGAACGATCCTTCCCGCAGGCGCACGTGACTGCTGCCGGAGCGGTGAAGCGGGCGGCGGTTGATTACCGGATTTCGGCAGGCTCCGTGTGCCAGCATTTGCACGGGGAACGCGCCGAAGGCGGTGGTGCCTATCTGCGGCCGAGCCGCGAAGCCACGGAAAAATGGCGGGAACGGCTTTCCACGCCGCACAAGCGACTCAATGTCGGCGTCTCCTGGACCGGTGGCAAGGAGAAGCGCGCAATCGCGGCCCGAACCATCCCACTCGATGCCTGGGCCGGGATTCTGGACAGGGAGGATGTCAATTTTATCAATCTCCAGTACGGCAGACACGAGCGGGAAATCGAACGCTTTCATGCGCGCGGCCGGGGCCGCCTGGAGACGCTGGAAGACGTGGATCCAATCCAGGAGTTGGACGACTTCGCCGCATTGATTGCATCGCTGGATCTAGTGATTACGATCGACAACTCGACCGCACACATCGCCGGCGCGCTGGAGACGCCCGTGTGGATCATGCTGCCATGCAGCGCCGACTGGAGATGGCTGCAGGATCGCGGCGATAGCATTTGGTATCTCTCTGCACGGCTGTTCCGCCAGGGGGAACCTGGCGCAACAGGCTGGCAGGCGGTACTGGAATCCGTCGGCGAAGCACTGGGAGATCTCGTCGCCGACGGCATGCCGGCTGCGGGTCTCCCGAATGTCTCGGACGGTAACCCGTGCACCGTAGATGAAGCCGGCACTTTGCCAAACCATCTGCCTGCGGCGGGAACGGCTAAGGCACTGCTCATCAACGACACGTCCAACTGGTATCACTGGGGCTGCAGTTGCACCAGCTTGGCGATCCACGAGCAGTTGGGAACTCTAGGCTATGAGGTCTCTTCTTTGCCGATCTATCGCACCCATCAGCTGCAGTCACTGCCTCAGTCCATAGATGACTTCGATGATGATGAGGTTTTTGCAGATTTCTGTGCGACACACGGAGACGTGATCGAGGAGCTGAAGCGTACCGATGTCGTCTATGTCAATGGGGAGGGCACGCTGCACGGCGTCAACACCCAGACACTGGGGCTGCTGTACCTCGCCTACCTCTCGAAGACCAGGCTGAATAAAACCGTAAGACTCATCAATCACTCCTGTTATCCCGAGGGCAGCGAGCGGCTGATGCCTGGTGTCCCCGCTAGTCTCTACGCGAAGGTCTATCGGGCGCTCGACTTCGTCGCGGTGCGGGAGCAGGTTAGCGCCAGGCTTCTGAGTCGCTTAGGGATAGAGGCGACATTGTCCTTTGACTGTCTGCCGCTGTTTGTCCGCGAGCATTACACCCAGGAGAAGCGAGTCAGCGAGCCCCATGTGCTGGTCGCGGGTTCGGTAGCCTGGGGAGCGGATACCCTGACGCAGGTCAGTGAATTCGTCCAGAGGATTCGCGAGGCAGGTTTCGCGGTACGGGTGCTGATCGGCGCCAACGCTTATCCTGCCGCGGACGACTTCCGTTTTGTGGAAGCGCTGCAGCGAAGTAGCGGCGGCTCTTTCGAATTAGTGAACGCCACCTCCGAGGCGCAATGGCTGAGAGCGATAGCGGAAGCCGACCTGCTGTTCTCAGGGCGCTTTCACCACTCCATCGCGGCGGCTTTTCTCGCTACACCCTTCATCGTCACGGAGAGCAACACCCCTAAGGTAAGCGGGCTTCTGGAGATGCTGGCCCTGGATTGTGCAGTGTCCAAGTCCGATCCGGATCTCGCGAACACCCTAATCGAACGCGCGCAGCACTACATAGCCGATCCCAGCGAGGCGCTGATCAGCCCGGAAACCAGAGAGCGCCTGTTGTCTTTGAGCCTCAAGAACTTCAACGAGAGCTAGATAGAGAAGGAGCATTCTGTGCTGTCGCGGCTGAAGCCGCTCCCACAAGAGGAGCGGCGCTCCCACAGTACTTCCCCTTTTCCCCTTGGCCGAGCTAGTTAGCGACCAGTGCCAGCACCCGTAGCGGGCTGCCCGAGCCTTCCTCGATCTTCAGCGGTGGGCTGATGACCAGCGCGCCCGTGGGAGGCAACAGATCCAGGTTGGTCATGCACTGCAGGCCGTACTTCCCGGCACCGTGCATATGGTAGTGACAGGGATACATCGGTTCGAAAGTGAACGCTTGACCGGCGTCGGTGCCGACACACTCGGTGCCGAAACCGAGCACGTCCCGCTCCTTGATCATCCACAGTACGGCCTCGGTATCGGGGCCCGGTGAGTGCGCGCCGTCTTCCTGCATGTTCGTATAGTTATCAGGGTCGGCGACCTTGCGCCAATCGGAGCGCAGGAATACCCAGGAGCCCGCAGGAATCTTCCCGTGCTCAGTCTCCCATTTTTCCATGAATTCGACGGTCAGTATGAAACCTTTGTCAGCTGCGACTTCTTTGCTGCAGTCCAGCACGCACACCGGTGCGATCAGGTGTTCGAGGGGTAGGGTATCGACGCAGTTGTTGGGTAAGTCTTTGCCGGATATCCAATGGGCGGGCGCGTCGAAGTGTGTGCCGGTGTGCTCACTCATCGAGAAGTTGTTCCAGTACCATCCGGGTCCCGCATCGTCGTACCGCGAGATAGGCTCTTTCTTGAACGGCCAGGCCTGGCCGTACTCTTCCGGAAGCTGAATGGTGGGATAGTCGGCGCGAAGCGTCTCGGTCAGATCGATCACTTTCACGCTCCCAGACCCGAGGCCCTGCATGAGTTGTCCCAAAACCGTCATTGTTCTCCCCTCCGAGTGTCTTGTCTGACCAACGATTATCGCAGATTTCGCCTGGAAAACTAGGCGATCGCCTGACTGCCGCACCATTCGCCATGTTGTTGTCATCGCGTATATGGACTCCTCCTATTTTGCCAGGGCAAGTTGGGACGGCTGGGGACAGAACATACGGAGTAGAGGGTAGGGCTACATGAAGGCGGGCCAAAGCTTGTGTAAAGACCTCATGAGTAGGGAAGAAAGAGAAGAAAAGTAACGGCTTGGGATGCGCGCAAAGAAAGGGGACAGCCGCGGCTGTCCCCTTTCACGATGCGGCTGTGCTAGCTCTTGCGCCGGCGCCGTCCGTATAGTGCGAGCAACAGGGGCAGCCAGAGAAGGGAACCGCCACCCCCGCCACCGCCTACCGGTGTAGGAGGGGGGTCAGCAACCGGCGGGGGCTGGGGCGCAGGAGGCGGTTCCGGCGCGGGCTCGTCGTTGTCGACGATGGTTAACACGGCGCCGGACAACGTCGAATCCAACACCACCTCGCCGGATAGCGTGTTGCCGTTGCTCAGGATGAGGCTGATGGTCTCGTCGCTCTCATCGTCTGTGTCGTCCGTGATCGCGATCGCGAAGGTCTGGCTGGTCTCGCCGAGGCCGAACGTCAGCGTGCCGGCGGCGGCCGTGTAGTCGGAAGGGTCTGTCGCCGTGCCGTCGCTGGCGGCGTAGTCGACGGTCACCGTGCTGCCGGTATTGCCGATGCGGCGCACTTCGATATCGACTGTCGCGACGCCCTCGTCTACGGTTGTCGTAGCGCTGGCGAAGCGGAGCGTTGCCGGCCCTGCGAAGCGCTGGGCGAAGATCTCCAGCTCGCCTTCGACAAGCGGTGCGGTGTTGTCATCACTGTACCAGACGACGATCGCCTCGTTGTTCACTGAATTGTAGGCGACAGACGGCCGATGGGCATCGAAGGCCTCGTCGCCGTCAGGGCCCATGTCGGACAGCCGGATATTGTCACCGATGCTCGCTCCGGTCGCGGCATCGATGCGCTGGCCGAAGATCTCTTGCTCGTCATCGACCAGTGCGCCGGTGGCGTCGTCGCCCTCCCAGACGACGAGGTATTCGTCGTTGATTGAATTGTAGCTA
>Ga0265303_10003088_pt1 | contig 10403 bp, 9 predicted proteins | sample Helome_2_FD_192494 | JGI IMG/M metagenome (GOLD analysis project Ga0265303, IMG submission 192494) | Marine sediment microbial communities from subtidal zone of North Sea - Hel_20160317 (Illumina Assembly) | ecosystem: Environmental > Aquatic > Marine > Subtidal zone > Sediment ... | reverse complement strand
GAACATAATCCGATCAGCCCGCATTGCAGATAGATCTGGAAAATAATCCATCGGCAGATAGTCCGCAAGCATCATGGTGGTATCCAGCCACAGGTTGTCATAATTTTCTATCAGATGCTGATAGTCGTCAAACTCATCTGCTCCCAGGTGGGGCACGCATATATTAAGATCCGGATGCTCTTTAAGGACCTGTTCTAATTTAGCCGCATTGCATAGCATGTAGGGATCACACGGATAGGCCGGGCTTTTTGGCTCTCGTCCGACATGCATGATCAAGGGTTTGCGGTGAAACGAGCAAACCTCATATAATTCTTGCATGGCATCACTGTTCATATCGAAACATTGAACATGGCAATGGAGTTTCAAGCCGCTGAGACCATCTTGAAACGCATTTTCGAGAATAGATCCGGCATCTTCTTCACCGGGAAACACCGTAGCCATTGCGGTAACTCGCGGATATGTTTTGCACAGTTTTGCCATATACGTATTTAGCTCACGGGCAACCCCCGGTTTGTGCGCATAATGAAGAGCGACGATATGGTCGACACCGCGCGCAAGAAGAAAAGTGATGATTTCTTCCGAGGTCATCCGATAGCGTATCGGCCAGCCGTAACGGTCGAACCATTTCCAGACGGACGGAAAAAGGAAATCCGGAAAGAGATGCACATGGGCATCAACGATCCAGGGCAGAGAATCGGGGACCCGGTCTTCTTCAGGGTCATTTACAAAGGGAAGTGGCCTTGCCAGCAATCCCAAATTATCATTCTGGTCAGAGTTAGAATATTTTTCAGAAGGATCTGTATCGGAATCCGCCATAATTTTTCCAGGTGTAAGCAAGGGTGAAATCCAAATTTTTAATCATTCCTATTTCGATATGATACCGTTATATGTATGAGTCAATTGAAATAATTTCAACCCTAAATGATCTTATACAAAATTGAAACCAAATGATGAATTCGATTTTTTTCGAATTCATCATAATTGACTATCCATGGAATGTATGAAATACCACCACTGTATGAAAACAGCCCATAAAATCTATTTTAACAATTCCAAAGACATGGGTGCCATTCCCGCCGGAACAGCGCATCTGGTGGTAACATCCCCCCCCTACCCCATGATCGAAATGTGGGATGAGATGTTCTCCAATCAAAACCGTGATATCTCAAAAGCGTTGAGCAAAGCTGATGGCCTTCTGGCTTTTGAATTAATGCACGCCGAACTGGATTCGGTATGGCAAGAAACACACCGAATTCTGATAGATGGCGGAATTGCCTGCGTCAACATCGGTGATGCCACCCGGACCGTGGGCGGTGATTTCAAACTGTATCCCAATCATTCCCGAATTCTGGCTGCGATGATCAAGGCTGGTTTTTCCACCCTGCCTGCCATATTGTGGCGCAAGGCGACCAATGCACCCAATAAATTTATGGGATCAGGCATGTTGCCGGCCGGAGCTTACGTAACGCTCGAGCATGAGTACATTTTGATTTTTCGAAAAGGTTCGAAAAGAGAATTCATGGACAATCCCGCAAAACTGAGACGACGGGAAAGCGCCTTTTTCTGGGAAGAAAGAAATGCCTGGTTTTCGGATGTATGGCTGGATTTAATTGGGGCCTCACAAAATCTGGCTGCTGTCAACACCCGGGTGAGAAGTGCGGCCTTCCCGTTTGAACTCCCTTATCGCCTGATAAATATGTTTTCAACTAAAAATGATATGGTTGTGGATCCGTTTCTGGGTATCGGGACAACCATGGCTGCGGCCATGGCAACCGGAAGAAACTGCACGGGTTTTGAAATTGATCCCGGTTTTCAGGATCAGATCTTATCCATTGCCGATACGATCATGGAAAACGCCAACAACCGAATTAATCAGCGGATCCGCAACCATATTGACTTTATTGATCGACGATCAAAGGAGAATTATAAATTCAAGTACGTCAACCAACATTATGAATTTCCGGTAATGACCCGCCAGGAAGTCGAGCTTTTCTTCAATCCCCTTGTAAGCGCTGAACGGATAGATGAGCACACCATGGAAGTGATCTACACGGTCACTCCCGACAGCAATTTCAGAGGGGATAGAAAGGATTTGATGCCACCCCGGACAAAAAAAGAAAGCAGCCAGCTAAAGCTGTTTTAGCATTCCATTATTATTTATAAAATACATTAAAGTTTGTAATATAAGGCCTCATAATAACTGTTAATAACATAGAAATTAAAATTATCCGACGAGTAGGGTCTTTATTCTTTGCAAAACCGGCGGATGCGAATAATGTAAAAACACATAAAGAGGATGGGGCAAAAGATTAGACAGGTTGTGAACGGAAAGCTTCTTCAATGCATCCACCATGGATTGGGCATCGCGGGTAGTTTTTACCGCAAATCGATCCGCTTCAGTTTCATTTCTGCGTGATAGCCCTTGCATGAATAAGCCTATGAAAAAATCCAGTGGTGAATACAACATAGCAAAAAAGAGCAAACCGGCATATACAGATTCCCGGGGCATATAAAAAGCCTCGAAAAGGCCCGGATATGAAATGAAGAAAGAAAGCAGGAAAAGCATAAATCCCATCTGTATTATGCCTATGGCCAGGGATTGAATAATATGTTTTTTTTTGTAATGCCCCATTTCATGGGCCAATACCGCGATTAACTCGCCCGTGGTGTGTCGCCGAATCAAGGTGTCGAATAAAACGATGCGCCTGTGAGCGCCGAACCCGGTGAAAAAAGCATTGGATTTGCTGGAACGCTTGGAACCATCCATGACATATACGTTTTCGATGGGAAATTTTATGGAGTCGGCATAGGACAGAATCGCAGACTTAAGCTCTCCGGCCTCAAGGGGGGTGAATTTATTAAAAAGGGGCATGATCCAGGTCGGGGCAATAAATTGAACACCCAGCATGTATAGTGTAACTGCAATCCAGCAAAGCCACCAGGCGTTGGCACCGGCATACTCAAAAAATGACAGTACGCCGGCTAAAAGCGGTGTTCCCAGTAAAATGGCCAGAATCAGTCCCTTCAACAGATCTAAAAAGTACGTTGTCGGGGTGGTTTGATTAAATCCAAAACGTTCCTCGATGACAAAGGTGTGATAGATACTGAATGGAAGCGAAATCAGCGCTTTAAACAGCATCAAGGCCGCCATATACATCAAACCACAAATGATCGGCCCGAAGTTGAAAGCGCGCAGATATTCATCCAGGAGAGGGAATCCTTTGCCGAACCAGAAGACCAGTAATACGATTAAATCGAAGGATGCTGTAACCCAGCCAAAGCGGGTATTGACTTTTAAATACTCCTGGGACTTTCGGTAGCGATCCGGGTCGTAAACCCCTTCAAAGTCTCGGGGCAGATCGTCTCTTAGCATGGTAAGATTTAAATAGTCGGCAAGGCGATTGAGGACAAAATCGAAAAGCAGAGCAATCAAAATAATGATAGCAATAATATTCATCTGGGTTGGGTGTTTGGTATTGAGTGTTGGTAGAAATTTTGTGATCTTGCATCTAAAACGTCAATTGATTTGGTTTCAGGGCTTTTAATCCCTTATCCTGACCACTGACACCTGAAACCTTTAATTTTGACGACCCCACATCATCGAAATCGATCGAAGAATAATTATAGTATCGCGTAGCTCAACCGCGCCTATGAACCCCATTGGCCTCCATCATTTGAACCAGTTTTTCATAAGGCTGGGCCCCAACAAGAGACGTTCCGTTCATCATGAAAGTGGGTACAGCAGTGACACCCATCTGATGTGATCGGGTCCAATCTTTGTCAACCGCATCTTTAAACAGCCTTTGTTCAAGAATCTCCTGAACCTTTTCTTCAGGCAACCCCACCGAAGCTCCCAGCTCGACCAGAGTTGATTGTAAACCTATGTTCAGTCCGTCAGCAAAATAGGCTCTGAACGCCGCATTGTGAAACGCCTCACCTTTTTGCTGTTGCTCCGCAAACTTTCCCAGTTCCTGAGCCAGTCGGCTGTTGAACGTTTTTTCCCGTTTACCGAATGGCAAACCCAGTTCACCGGCAGTACGGATTAACTGTTCCATTACCTGCTGGATGTTAACCGGCCGGCCCGCAAACAAATCTTCAAGGCTGCGCCCCGCTTCGGGTGTCTCGGGATGGAGGGGAAAGGCCGTCCACCTGATGCTGGTTGTATACTCTTTTTGCAGTTTCTCAATACGCCCGGTAATGAAATAACACCAGGGTCAGACATAATCGGAAAATATTTCGAGGGTGGCGGGTTCGGACATAATTGGCCTCCATTACAGTGACGAAGTTCGTATGACACGGATTTGATTAAAAAAATGGGGTGGTTCATGGGGAATGAACCACCCCGGATAGAGGAAAGTGTTAAGGGTTAGTTTGAATAGTTAACCGATTAACAATTTCGCAGCATCAAGAGCTGCTACCTAAAAGGATAATACCACTCAGTGCCATGTCAAGGGATAGGTTTGTAAATTCTCCCCTGGTCATAGAAATTCCGAGCTGTTTAGTTTACGCTTGCTTTGATTTTATGAATTTAACGCCAAACCCGCTCAATTTGGTTCGGGTAACCTGGCCGGTAAGTCGCGCGATTTTCCCTTTTTTCTTGAGGGGAATCTCCAATTTTACCGTCTGCCCAATGGACGGCGGAAAATCGGTTCTGATAAAAGCCCCTCCACTGCTTACATCTTCCGTAATTCCCTCATAGGTCTCGTTCTCGCACTCAAATTTTACGGGGATGGCAGCCTCTTTGCGCGGATGTTCTCGGGTTCCATCATAGTGGTTCGGCTCAGGAGTTTGAGCAACCTCTTCGATTAATTCGACACCGTAACCATAATAATAGGAAGATCGCTTAAGTACCTTGCGCCATTTAACCGTACCGCGATACCGTTCGTATTTGTCCGGATGGGAAGCAAAGGGGGAGTCGCTGATACCGACGTGAATTTCAGTTTGGGTTTCCAGCTTAAAGTCAGCTTCAAAATAAATACCAAAATCGCTGAAATTATACATCCGGGCATCACGTCGGAAACCGATAGTGGTATTTTCCAGCGTAACTTTCGACTCATGTGCAAAGCGTGTTTTATTTCTGTTTTCGGGATTTGAATCCATTTAAATTCGCGACCTCGATATCACATCCGGGAGAGATAGGCTCAATGACTCTTTGAGCTTGAAGCATAATAGCCTGTTTAATCTGGACGGTGCTACGGTTCGGCCCTGTTCTCATATTTTTTTAGAAGGTCCTGAATGGCCTCTTCCAGCAAGTCATTTTGCCGTTTTTCCAGCTGTGCCGCAAGAATCTTAATTTGTCTAATCAAATCAGCATCTAACGTCGTATTATACATTTTTCTATTATTCATTTAAACCATTACCGGATAAAATTTTATAATTTATTAACGACTGATATGTTCTTCATTCCATTATGATATCATTCCATCGTAGCGGCCAAAACTAAGGCCCCATGAAATTCTCCATATTTAGGAAAAATTGCACATCTCCCGCAGGATTTAATTTCCATGAGGTGCTTGTTCGTCACAGCGGTAGGCAGAGCCGGAAGAACCGAGCGCATAGTTGTAAAGCCATACCAGATGAGTGGCCCCCATATTGTTAGCACGCTCCAGCACTTTCATTTCTCCATCATAATATTTATAGTATTTATAGTTAATTGCGGACTTTCCCGGATCAGAAGTTTCAGAAATGGTATCCAGATAGTTGCATTGATGAACCATGCCCTCTTCAGCGACCACTAAATTCGGAAAACGATTATGAGCACAGGCAACATAGAATGGAATGGCGATCAAAATTATCCACTTTGTTAAATCGCTTCTCAACATCAAATTTTTGCCTTTCTCAAAGGAGTGCTCCAGGGTTAAACGTTTAATTTTAGCTATTTGTATTTATTTTAATAAAAATAATCGATTATGTCAAAAAATCGGCCCATAAATTACCAATATTCGGAACATATAGCGGTTGTCAAAAAACGTTCCGGCGTTCGAACGTTTATTCTACAACCACTTATACCAACCTTCTGTGTTGTGAAACTTAGTTTTTAAAAGCGGTATAAATCGAATGGAAGGAAAGGACGATAGACCAGGGAAATATTGGCTAAATTCGATTGATAAATTCACCGATGGCTTTATGGACCCTTTGAGAGCCATCGCCTAAAAGAATCCCATGGCGATCAAAGTTAAAAAGACGATATTCTTTATCCTCAGTACCAAGAAGTTTAAAAATTTTACGGGATCCTTTTGGTTCAACAACCGGGTCTCTGCGGGACTGAACGATAAGAGCCGGTACATCCAAATCCGGCAGTTTGGGTTCGAGGTCATCCATCAGCCGTTCGATTTCTCTGACCCCTGATATGGGGTTGCGCAGGTAATTAATGTGAGGATTTTCCGGTTTATTTTCGACAAATTCCATTTTCGGACCCACGCCATAAGCTTTATCCATAATCCGATTCCACATATCAACGGCCGGGGCAAACTTTGATGAAAAATCCTTAAGCGTCATAGGAGCTGCCACGGCAAATACTCCCGCGACTTTCTTTACCCGGGCAGCCAGATCCAGGGCCAATCCGGCGCCGGTAGAAAACCCACCCACTACGACCCTTGTGCAAATACTGCTGATAATGGCATATCCTCGATCAATGGACACCACCCAATCCTGGTAGGACCGCTTGGCAAGATCATCAGGTGAGGTTCCATGACCCTTTAAGCGCGGAACATAGACCCAGAATCCGATGCTTCCCAAATAACGGGCCAGGTTCTCGACCTCACGGGGGGCAGCCATATATCCGTGGGAGAGCAACACCCCAACATTCTTGGATTTTCCTTTTACCAGGAACGGCATTCCAACGTCTAGGGGTTTGGATTCCCCCTGGATGCAATATTTGTGATAGTCACTTTTGTATTCATCAACAGCCTGGGAAATAAGGTAATCGGCTACTTTTTTTCTAATCCAGAAACCAGGCAGGATAGCCAAACGGCGCAGAGTTCTCTGCAACTCCGTGAGGGGTTCCACGGCGTTGGCAATCACATCAATAGGATTGTCAATGCGGGCCCGATGAAATTCATAGGGAGATGTGAAGGTAGACTTATCAACAAACAAGGTGCCGTTTGTTTTTTTCAAATTGCCCTTTTCTTCAGCGATTTTAATGAAGTTATCCACTTTGCCGAAGCGATCATCGGTCAGCAGGTGCACCTGATCATGCTTAAGACTGCGGTTGAGAAACATACCGGGATGTTGCTGGATTTGCGAGGCGGCCAAAAATACTCTCCGGCACAAATCAAGTTCGTCAATTTTTTTATACCGCAGGAACCGAAGCATAGAGGAAAAAAGATGATCGAGGTTGACGGTGGTCATACCGTAAATATCAGTCATATAGCGCTGCATGAGTTTAAGCGCTTCTTTGCGCATGGTGCTTTTCGACGCGATGGGATCATCAAAATTAATTCTTTCGGTCGTTTCAATATCTTTTTCAATGGCCGGGTCATGTAAATACTCACGGATCAAAATTGGGTTACCAAAACGGACGTCGATATCAACGCCGGACAGCAGCATGGAGCCTTCGGTCATAAGTTCTTCAATCATCCGCTCCGGTAGGTCATCGACCAGGCGCAGCGCCAGTTTGCTTAAAATATTTTCTCTGGCTCTGATGGGGTAATAAGTTAAATTGACCGGCACGATATAGGTCTCGCGGTTTAATACCGGATCAAGTGATTCTATTTGAAACAGATCCATCAAGTAACTGGCTTCATCCGGCTTTTCTTCTGAAAGACGCCGCAAACGCTGACGATAAAATTCCGTCCGAATGGCAAGGGTGCCGGCACCGGTATGCGGCGGATGCTTCCCACCGGCCCAGGAAATCATAAACTGACCCTTTTCAATTATTTTTTTGTTTTTAACCATGCGGCCTTCTGGAAATATAATCCAGTCGGCCTCTCCGGTGAGCAATGTTTTTACGATAAGACGATCCCGATCGGGACTTTTAGTTGAAAGGGCGCCGACTTTTTCCAGATAATTTCCAAAAGCGCCTTGAAAAAGTTCATAGTCCGCCAGTGACCAGACAGGCACCTTGGTTAGGGTGAAAATCTGGTAAGGCATTAAAAATGTTTCCAGCCTGGTAAAATGATTGATTACGAAAATGATGGATCCATCCGGAATATTTTCCTGACCATGAAGAACAATATTGGTTTTTGAAAGATTGGAAAGGGTTTTGATGGCAAAACCTGTTGAACGGTAGGCGAATCGGTTCATTTGTCATCGGCCTCTATTTTTGCGGATTAAATAATTCCGTTTCGGATGTTCGCCGGACAGTTAATCTGGCCTGTTATCCCTAAAATATTATAATAAGCAAAATTTACTAAGGAATCAACAAACTTCCGGTTAGGGCGCAAACATATCTGTTATGGTAAAAACCGGTGTCAGTGATTTCTACTTGATTTTTATTCCTACCTCGCAGTTTGGTTCACTGCACAATTATCCTATCCAACAGCAGCCCTTAGCTGTTGACAGCGCACACATTTACCATTAGGTTATTTGATTCCGTTAAAAAATCTTCGATCACTTTGGAGGTCCGGCGTGTATTCAAAAATACTCATCCTTCGCTTTCCGAAAACCGAAGTTCATAAACCGATTGTTTATCATTTGACCAAGGACTACGACCTGGTTTTCAATATTCTCAATGCGGCCGTTCTGCCTCGCAAAGAAGGTATCATGGCGCTTGAAATTTCCGGCACCAAAAAGAATCTAAGCGAAGGTGTAAAATTTCTCAAAGCCCAAGGCGTAAAGGTCAAAAAAGCCTCCCAGGAAATTAAGCGTAACAATATAAAATGCACAGATTGCGGGGCCTGTACGGCTGTGTGCCCCACAGGTGCCCTCGCGGTTCAACGCCCGGATATGAAAGTGATTTTTGATCAAAAAAAATGCAGCTTATGTGAGTTGTGCGTACCGGCATGCCCGCCACGGGCCATGGAAGTGCGCCCGACCCACCAGACTTTTTTTGAATGAAGCAAACAACAGCAGTTGCCATAAGCGGTGGCGTTGATTCATTAATGACCGCCTGTTTACTGAAAGAACAGGGACATCAGGTAATTGGAATTCATTTTCTCACCGGGTTCGAAACTGATTCATGCTTTACACGTGACCTGCGAGCACCAAACCAGCATCCCATCCTTAATATTGGAAAGCAACTGGGAATACCGGTCGAGATCGTTGATATCCGAAGTGAATTTCAGGAAAAAGTAATCGATTATTTTACCCGGACCTATCAGCGCGGCCAAACCCCGAATCCGTGTATGCGATGCAATCCCACCATAAAGTTTGGCATCATCCTGTCATTGGCCCTTGAACGGGGAGCTCAGAATTTAGCCACCGGGCATTATGCGGTTATTAAAAAGGATCAGACCGGCACCTATCGCCTGTTCAAAGGCTTTGACAGGCAAAAGGATCAATCCTATTTTCTGGCCCGGCTTACCAGAGATCAGCTTGCAAGCGCCCTGTTGCCCCTGGGGACAATGGAAAAAACAGAGGTAAAAAAAATGGCAGCCCAAAGAGGGTTGCAGCCAGTTACCCGCAGTGAAAGCCAGGACGTTTGTTTTATCAAGGACAACTCTTACGGGGAATTTCTGGGCTCCCAAAAGGGGTTCAATCCTCAACCCGGTATGATCGAAGATTTGAACGGACAGGTTGTCGGACAACACAATGGATTACATCTCTTTACCATCGGCCAACGCCGTGGGATCAATTGCCCGGCTGCTGAGCCTTACTACGTAATCCGACTGGATATCAAGCGCAACCGTTTGGTGGTCGGAACCAAAAAAGATCTGTTATCATCCGAATGCAGGGTAGTTGAAATCAACTGGATAGGAGATTCACCCGAATCGCCGCTGGAACTGCACACCCGGGTGCGGTACCGCAGTCAGGAAATAGCCGCAACAGTCATTCCCGGGGATCGAAATACGGCTGTTGTTCGGTTTAAAGACCCGCAAGCGGCCATAACCCCCGGCCAGGGCGCGGTCTTTTATCGGGGAGATGAGATACTTGGCGGGGGCTGGATAGCATAGTTCATAGCTCAGAGCTCATAGCTGAAAGTTTATAAGTCTCTGAGGAGGGGTGGCTGGATAATAAAATCCAGCATACAAGGTTATACGATGCATTAGCGATAGACGACTTTTATTCAACCGCAGAATATCGAACAAGGAATTATGAATGTCGAAGGATAAAAGAACATTTGATCTTGAAGAACGTCTGATAGATTTTGCTGTTCGAATTATTCGAATTGCGGAATCTCTGCCTAAAACTAAAGTTGGTAAGCATGTTTCAGGGCAGATCATTCGTTGCGGCACCTCTCCTGCCCCAAATTATGGTGAAGCACAAAGCGCAGAATCCCGATCTGACTTTATCCACAAAATGAA
>Ga0265303_10003085_pt1 | contig 10406 bp, 6 predicted proteins | sample Helome_2_FD_192494 | JGI IMG/M metagenome (GOLD analysis project Ga0265303, IMG submission 192494) | Marine sediment microbial communities from subtidal zone of North Sea - Hel_20160317 (Illumina Assembly) | ecosystem: Environmental > Aquatic > Marine > Subtidal zone > Sediment ... | reverse complement strand
AGGCAGGTCACCAGCCACATGGCACCCTTCTTGTTGCGCAGGAACAGGTTCTTGATGTGGGCGCCGGGCAGCTCGCCGCGCAGGGACTTGGCCTGCTCAACCGTGAAGACCGGCGGATGCTCCACGGTCCTTTGCTCGATGCCGAGCGCGGCGAGGCGCGCCAGCAAAGCGTCTGGCGTGACCGGGACCGAGCCGTCGGCCAGCCTTGCGGCCGCTTCGGCGGAGGTGGCGCTGTCGTTCATGGCCGGCGACCTTAACGACAGGCCCGCCGGCCTGCAAGCCGCCGGATTCCTTCCTTGCAAAGGCCGGCGAAAGGTATTATTTGCCCAGGGTCCGGCTTTCCGGATGCGGGCGTAGCTCAGGGGTAGAGCGCAACCTTGCCAAGGTTGAAGTCGTGAGTTCGAATCTCATCGCCCGCTCCAGTCAAAAAACGCCGCCGATCGAGCGCCAAGCTCTCGGCGGCGTTTTGGTTTTCGGCCAGCTCGGTCCGGCCGGCCCGGCGGCCTCAAGCAGCCGAGGTTTTAGGCTTCTTCGGCTTGTCGGCCTTGGCTTCGGTGGCCTTGGCCGCGGTCGCCTGGCCCGCCAGGCTCTGGGAGCTGCCGGTGATCTGGCCGCCGGCCTCGATGATGATCTCCTGGTAGCGGGCGGTGCCGGAGACAATGCCCGAAGGATGGATCACGAGCTTTTTGGTGGCGGTCAGGTTGCCTTCGAAATGACCGTGAATATCGGCGAACTCGACCTCCGCGGTGCCGATGAAACAGCCGCCTTCGGCCACGCGCAAAATCTTGGTGTGGGCGGTCGCCTCCAGATAACCCTGAACCAGAAGCTCGGCGCATTCACACAGCTTGGCGATCAGCCGGATGCGGCGGCCGACGGTCAGGGTCTCGTGCGGGTCCGCGCCGCTCGTGGCCGGCTGGGCGGAGTCCTTTCCGTTGGACCCGCCTTGTGAGGATGCGCCGCCGGCGGCGTAGCGGGTGACGCGGTTGAGGCGCTCGGCCACGGTCGCCTCGGCCCGTCGCTCCTCGGTCCGTCGTTCCTCGGCCCGTCGCTCCTCGTCCTGTCGTTCGTCGTCCAGGCGTGGCTCGGGCGCGCCGTCGGCGGGCGAGTCCTCGGCCGGCTGGTCGGTCTCCGGGTCGTTCATCTGCTGCTGTTCACGGTTCACTCTGGTCACCAAGCTTGTTGTTGTGTGCCTGTCCCCATAACGAGCGGTTCAGCCCGTCTGTGGGTCTTTTTTTTGGGTCGGTTGTGCCTGGAAGCTTCACACGCCGTCCTTGGTCCGTCGGGTTCGGGACGATCGTTCACGTTTGAACAAGGTGGCGACCTTTTTGACCGCGGTTTCCACCACGACCGGCTTCTCCTCGAGAATGCGCAGAACCTCGATCACGCCCGGCTGGTTTACGCTGCGCCGCCCCAAGACCAGAACGAATTCTTCGGTGCCGCCCTCCGGGTCGGTAATAAGGCCGGCGCTATCCACCTGGCGCAGCAGGTCACGTGCGCGCTCTGTGGTTTCCAAGGGATGGCCCTGTTCGGACCGGCGCGCGGCGCGCTCCGCCCGGACGCAGCCCTTCAGGCCGCCATCTTGGCTGTCGAGAAATCCCAGGAAAGCCGTGGCGCTCTGCCCGCACCGCTTGGCATAGCCGAGCGCGGCGGCGTATTCGGATAGACGTGTTTTGTCGAAGTCGGCGCCGAACACCAACTTGACGATCGGCGTGAAAGGTGCCCGCTCCTGCTTCGTCAAGTCGTGCGTCGCCAACAGTGTGTCGAACGCCGCAGGGTCGGCCTCGGCTTGGAAGCTGAACTCGTAGATGCGGGCCAGGGCTTCGTATAGCGCTTGCCGGGAGCGCGCGTGGTTGGCCGCCGCGCGCCGGGCCAGCACCCGGCATTGCCGAAGGCTTTCGTTCAGGGGCGACGCCGGGGCGTCGGGTTTCGGCGCCACGCCGACCTCCGCTTCGATCAGGGCTCGAAGGCGCCGGGCGTCGTTGTCGCCGGGCAGGCCGTCGTCGGCTTGCTGTCGCGGTACCACGGCGGGCGCCGCGCCTTCCGTGCGGCTTGTGATCGCGCCGACGATATAGTCGATCTTCCGACCGTCTTTCGTGAACGGCAACATGACTCCGCGGTAAAGAGTCAGGTTGCTGGCCTCACTGACGAATTCATTGGCGAACGCCGAGGAATGTCTGGTCGCCACGATTTGCCGGTAATGGCTAGCGACCCGTGCCAACAGAGAGGCGGCCGGTATCTCTGACAAACGTTTGCCGGCGACATTGACCCCGCAGTTCGCGGTCAGGTCCCGGCCGACGTAGCGGATCAGCGGGTCCTCGCCGTCGTTGTTGAGGTCCAGCATGAAGGCGTGTTGGCCGAATTCCGGGATGGCCTCAACATTGAATCTGGTGATCGACGCGAAGGCGGCGCCTTCCCGCAGCCCGTCCCAATAGCGCCGCAGCCGCGCATTCATGCGTTTTTCGTTGGCCTTGCTTGCTGAACGCCCGGATTTGGCCGCCTTCCCTTCAAGGCCGCGATACAGGCGGTTGATGTCGTCTATCCGTTCTTGCAGGTCCACGTTTGGCACCTATGATTAGTTCAAATCCATGTCACGGCTCAATTGTCGGGCCATGCCGCTCGTCGGCCGCGCGGCAGGTTTCCGAGGACACGCTTTCTCATCAGATAGCGAGAATTCCACTGCCAAGGAGAGCAATGGCCACGGCGGCTAGCCCAATGGCCGCGGTGACCCCGGCGTAGGCCGCTATGCGGCCCGCTGACCCGAGAAGTCCCCTGACAGAACCGGGCAATTCGCGTTTCGTTGGCCCTTTCGTTTTGGCCTTGTTCCGGCCAGGTTTGTTCGATTCTATCGGGTGGGCGGTGCCCAGGTTGGCCTGTGACAAGACGCGCACTCCTACAACGCGGACCTGCCCGGACATGATTCCGAACAGTCTGGCTGGTAGGACAGCGAAGTTTGGTTAATATTCAGTTAGACTTATTTGCGTATGGATCGACCGAACTCGTCATCACGCCCATAACCGCCGGGTAGAAACGAGCACGGCACCGCCAAAAGGCGCAGCAGGCCAAGACAGGGAGCGAGCACCATGGCGTTACAGGCTGAGCAGCTCAAAAGCGAGTTGATCGACAAGGTTCTGGAACACGTTCGCCAGCGCCTCGAGCCGAAGCGCTCGGGCACGACCGAGTGTTTCGTCAAGCAGTTCTACGACAAGGTGCCGCCGGACGACATTCTGGACCACACGCCGGACAATCTCTATGGCGCCGCCCTTTCGCTGCTCGGCTATGCGCAGACCCGGCCGGCGGCCAAGGCCAAGGTCCGGGTCTACAACCCGCGGCTCGAGGAACAGGGCTGGAAGTCGTCTCATACCATTGTCGAAATTATCAACGACGACATGCCGTTCCTGGTCGATTCGGTGGCCGCCGAACTGAACCAACTCGACACCGAAGTACACCTGGTGATCCATCCGGTAATGGGGGTCGAGCGCGATTCGAACGGCAAGCTCAAAACACTGCACGAACCGGGCGAAAGCGGTAACGGCGCGATCAGCGAATCCTTCATGCACGTTCAGATCAGCGAGCAGCCGAGCGAACGGCACGAGGCGATTCGCGATGGTCTCGAACGGGTTCTCAACGACGTGCGCGCCTCGGTCGAAGACTGGATGCTCATGCGCGGACACTGCCGCGAAGTGATTGCTCAACTGGAAAAGGAGCCGCCGGCCTTGCCCGACGAGGAGATCGCGTCCGGTTTGGCCTTTCTCAAATGGCTCGACGACGATCACTTCACCTTTCTCGGCTATCGCCACTACAACTTCGAGGGCAAGGGCGATAAGGCGGTGACCCGGGTGCCGGCGGAGGGCGGCCTTGGCGTGCTGCGCGATCCGCAGGTCTCGGTCTTCGAAGGCCTGAGAAACCTTGGAAAATTGCCGGGCGAGGTGCGCCACTTCCTCAAGCGACCCGTGCTGCTGCGCATCAACAAGGCGAACCGGCGCTCGACGGTCCACCGCCCGGTCCACTTGGATGCGATCGCGGTCAAGTGTTTCGACGCCAAGGGCAATGTAACCGGCGAGCGGCTGTTCGTCGGTCTCTTCACCTCGGTCGCCTATTCGCGCAGCCCGCGTGACATCCCGCTGCTGCGCGAGAAGATCGAGGGCACCCTCGAACGCGCCGGAATCGGGTCCGGCAGCCACGACGGCAAGGCCCTCCTGCACGTTCTCGAGACCTACCCGCGCGACGAGCTGTTTCAGATCTCCGAAGAGGAGCTTCTGGCCACGGCCATGGGCATCATTCATCTGCAGGAACGCCAGCGTGTCGCGCTGTTCGTGCGGCGCGATCCTTTCGAGCGTTTCGTTTCGGCCTTGGTGTTCGTACCGCGCGACCGCTTCGACACCAGCTTGCGGCTCAAGATCCAGGAGACCTTGGCGAACGCCTTCGAGGGTTCGGTGGAGGCCTTCTACACCCATTTGACCGATGCGGCCCTGGCGCGGCTTCATGTCATCGTCAAGACCCAGCAGGGCGCGGTCCCCGATGTCGCGCTGGAGGTGCTCGAAGGCAAGCTCGTCCAGGCTGCCCGGTCGTGGGTCGATCATCTGGAAGAAGCCTTGATCGAGGCCCACGGCGAGGAGCAGGGAATTCGCTTTCTGCGCCGCTTCGCCAAGGCTTTCCCGGCAAGCTACCGGGACCATTTCAATGCCCAGGGCGCGGTGTTCGACATCACCAAGATCGAGCAAGCCCTCGACGCTGGCCAGCTCGCCATGAACCTCTACCGCCCGATCGAGGCGGAGGAGCAGGCGCTGCGATTCAAGATCTATGTCAGTGGCGATCCGGTGCCCTTGAGCGATGTTCTGCCGATGCTCGAGAACATGGGCCTCAGGGTAATCGGCGAGGTGCCCTACCGGATACGCCTGCCGGGCCTCGAGCAACCGATCTGGATACACGATTTCGACACCGTCACCGAGGACGGGTCCGCCGTCGACCTAAGCATGGTCAAGGACGCCTTTCATGATGCCTTTGCCCGGGTCTGGCTCGGCGAGATGGAGAACGACGGCTTCAACAAGCTGGTGTTTCGCGCCGCCTTGACCGCGCCCGAGGTCAAGGTGCTGCGGGCCTACTGCAAATTTCTGCGCCAAGCGCGGATACCTTTCTCCCAGGCCTATATGGAAGAGACCCTCAAGGGCAATCCGCAGATCACTCGCCGCCTGGTCGACCTCTTCATCGTCCGCTTCGACCCGGCGGTCGGCGCCGATTCCCTGGACCGGGCCCAGGACCTGGTCAACGGCATTCACGTGCTGCTGGAAGGGGTCAGCAACCTGGACGAGGACCGCATCATCCGCCACTTCCTCAACGTCGTCGAGGCGACGCTCAGGACCAACTTCTTCCAACCGGCCGAAGAGGGCGAAGGATCCTGGGGCCGCGAAAAGAGCTACATCTCCTTCAAACTCGACTCGCAGATCATCGACGAGCTGCCGCTGCCCCGCCCGTTCCGCGAGATCTTCGTCTACAGCCCGCGCGTCGAAGGCGTTCACCTGCGCTTCGGCAAGGTGGCGCGCGGCGGCCTGCGCTGGTCGGACCGGCGCGAGGATTTCCGCACCGAGATTCTCGGTCTGGTGAAAGCCCAGCAGGTCAAGAACGCGGTGATCGTGCCGGTCGGCTCGAAGGGCGGTTTCGTGGTCAAGCGGCTGCCGGCGCCCGACGCCGGGCGCGAGGCCTTCCTGGACGAAGGAATCGAGTGCTACAAGACCTTCATCCGCGGCCTGCTCGACATCACCGACAACCTGAAGGGCAGCGACCTCACTCCGCCACCGAACGTGGTGCGCCGTGACGGGGACGATCCCTATTTGGTGGTCGCCGCCGACAAGGGAACCGCGACCTTCTCCGACATCGCCAACGGTGTCTCGGTGGACTACGGATTCTGGCTGGACGACGCCTTCGCTTCGGGCGGCTCGGCCGGCTACGACCACAAGAAGATGGGCATCACCGCCCGTGGCGCCTGGGAATCGGTCATGCGTCATTTCCGGGAAATCGGCAAGGACATCCAGAACCAGGACTTCACTTGTATCGGCGTGGGCGACATGGCCGGCGACGTCTTCGGCAACGGCATGCTGCTGTCGCAGCACATAAAGCTGATCGGTGCCTTCAACCACATGCATATCTTCATCGATCCGGACCCGGACCCGGCCGCCACCTGGGCCGAACGCAAGCGGCTGTTCGATCTGCCCCGCTCGGCCTGGACCGACTACGACCAGAAGCTGATCTCCAAGGGTGGCGGCCTGTTCGAGCGCAAGGCCAAGTCCGTCAAGCTGACGCCGCAGATCAAGAAACTGTTCGGTCTCGGCAAGGATCAAGTCACCCCGAACGAACTGATCACCGCGATGCTGAAATCCGATGTCGAGCTGCTTTGGTTCGGCGGAATCGGCACCTATATCAAGGCGAGCCAGCAGACTCACGCCGATGCCGGCGACCGCGCCAACGACGCCCTGCGGATCGACGCGCGGGACCTGCAGGCCAAGGTGATCGGCGAGGGGGCCAACCTCGGCGTGACCCAGTTGGCGCGCATCGAATACGGCTTCAAGGGCGGCCGCTGCAACACCGACGCGATCGACAACTCCGCCGGCGTCGACTGTTCGGACCACGAGGTCAACATCAAGATCCTGTTGGGCGACATCGAAACCGCCGGCGACATGACGCGCAAGCAGCGCGATCAGTTGCTCGGCAAGATGACGGACGAGGTCGCCGAGCTGGTGCTGCGCGACAACTATCTGCAGACCCAGGGCATCACGGTGACCCATCAGCTGGGCGCCCATCTGATGGACCGCATCGCGCGTTTCATGCGCGCGCTGGAAAGGGCGGGCGACCTCGACCGCGCGGTCGAGAATCTGCCGGACGACGAAATCGTGTTGGAACGCCACAAGCAGAACATCGGTTTCGCGCGTGCCGAACTCTCGGTGCTCCAGTCCTATGCCAAGATCGTGCTCTACGACGAGATCCTGGCTTCGGACCTGCCCGACAACCCCTATATGAACGACGATCTGGTCAACTACTTTCCAACGGCGCTGCGCAAGAGCTACCGCAAGCAGATCGGCCAGCACCGCCTGCGCCGGGAGATCGTCGCGACGGTGGTGACCAACGAACTGGTCAACCGTGTCGGGCTGACCTTTGTCCACGAGGTCAGGGAAAAGACCGGCATGCCGGCGGACGACATTGCCCGCGCCTACATCGTCAGCCGGGAAATCTTCGCCATACCCGAGATGTGGCGGCAGATCGAGGCGCTGGACAACAAGGTCCCCGCCAGCATTCAGTCCGCCATGCTGATCGAGTGCGGCCGCCTGGTCGAGCGCGAGACCGTTTGGTTCCTGCGCGAGTCGTCGCGGCCGCTCGATATAAAGGGCGAGATCGAGCGCTTTGGCGCGGGCGTCAAGGAACTGGTCGATAGCTTGCCGGATCTCCTGTCGGAGGCCGACTTGGACGGCATCGCCCAGCGGACCGGTAGTTTGGTCGAGCAAGGCGTGCCGGAGGACTTGGCCCGGCACATCGCCAATCTGGCGCTGTTGTCGCCGGCCTGCGATATCGTGGGTATCGCGGCCGCTGTCGGCCAGCCGGTCAAGCCGGTCGCCAAGGCCTATTTCGACATCGGCGCCCGCTTCGGCTTCGATTGGCTGCGCCGGGCCGCCGGCCAGCTGCCGACCGACACGGCCTGGGACAAGTTGGCGGTCACCGCGGTGATCGACGATCTGTTCGGCCATCAGGGAGAATTGACCCAGCGGGTGCTGGAGGCTTCCGGGGAGGGCGCCGCCGACGGCGTGATCGACGACTGGGCGGAGGCACGCCGGCCCATGGTCACCCGTACGGGTCAGCTATTGGCGGAGCTTCAGTCGACCAGTGTTCCGGATTTCGCCATGCTCGCGGTCGCCAACCGCCAACTCAAGACCATGGTGGGCTCTTAGGCTGGAACTCTTTTGGGGCCCAACACAGACGGGTGTTCGAAGGACGGAGCGCTCCTGCGGCCGGCGGTTCACGGGGATCTCGGCGGCGTGGCCGATTGCGCGAGAGTGGCCTATCGGAAGTATGTGGCCCGCATCGGCCGGGAGCCGGCGCCCATGGTGGCGGATTTCCGGACCCTGATCGCCGATGGCGAGGTGCATGTGCTCCTGCTTGGCACGGCTCTGGCCGGCTTCATCGTGCTGCGGCCCGGCCCCGATCACCTGTTCATCGAGAACGTCGTGGTCCATCCCGACCGGCAGGGCCAGGGCTTGGGCCGTCGCTTGATGGCCTTTGCCCAGACTATAGCGGTCGAACGCGGCCTCCCGGCCCTGGAGCTCTATACCAACGTCAAGATGACCGAGAATTTCCCGTTCTATGAAAGCCTGGGTTTCGTCGAAACCGGGCGCCGGTGTGAGGACGGCTTCGACCGGGTTTATATGTCCAAGAAGCTGAGCTGACCTTGGCGGCCGGGCAAACCGACGACTGGACCATGGATCGCCGCGGCGTGGCCGCTTGGTGCCTCTACGACTGGGCCAATTCCGCTTTTCCGACGGTCGTCGTCACCTTTGTTTTCGCCAGCTACTTCGCCAAGGCTATCGCCGAGTCTCCGGAGCAGGCGACCGGCCAATGGGGCATGGCGATCAGCCTTTCGAGCCTCGCGGTCGCCTTGATCGCGCCGGTCCTGGGTGCGGTCGCCGACATGGGCGGGCGGCGCAAGCCCTGGCTGCTGGTGTTCACGCTGCTCTGCGTGTTGACCGGTGCGGCGCTTTGGACGGTCCTGCCCGACCCGGCCTTCGCGGTCCGCGCGTTGGTGCTGGTCGGCTTGGCCAACCTGGCTTTCGAGTTGGCCCAGGTGTTCTACAACGCGATGCTTCCCGATGTCGCGACGCGCGCCACGATCGGGCGGATCTCGGGCTGGGCCTGGGGGCTCGGCTATGCCGGCGGCCTGGTGTGCCTGGCGCTCTGCCTGGTGCTGTTGATCCAGCCGTCGCCGCCCTACTTCGGACTCGACGCCGCGGCGGCCGAGCCGGTCCGTGCGACCGCGTTGCTGGTCGCGGTTTGGTATCTCTGCTTTGCCGTGCCGTTGTTCCGCTATACGCCCGATCGGCAGTCCCGGGGGCTGAGGGTCTCCACTGCCGTGGCACGGGGCGTCGGGCAGCTCTTGGGAACGTTGCGCGATCTCTCCCGGCACCGCAACATCGTGAAATTCCTGCTCGCTCGTATGCTCTATACCGACGGTCTCAACACGCTGTTCGTGTTCGGCGGTATCTATGCGGCCGGCAGCTTCGCAATGGATACGCAGGAGATTCTGTTGTTCGCGATTCTGCTCAACGTGACGGCCGGTCTCGGCGCGGCCGCCTTCGGCTGGATCGACGACCTGATCGGGGCGAAGAAGACGATCTTGATTTCCGTGTCCGCGCTGACCATTTTCGGCGGTGCCATCTTGTTGGTCGAATCCAAGCTCTGGTTCTATCTGCTGGGTGCCGCGCTGGGTGTCTTCGTCGGGCCGGCGCAGTCCGCCAGCCGTTCGCTCTTGGCCCGGCTTGCCCCGGCCGAACTGCGCACCGAGATGTTCGGGCTCTACGCTCTTTCGGGTAAGGCGACCGCCTTTCTCGGCCCCGCGCTGGTCGGTTGGATCGCGCTCTGGGCCGAGAGCCAGCGCCTCGGCATGGCGGTGATACTGGTTTTCTTCGTTGCCGGACTGTTGCTGCTCTTGCCGGTCAGGGAAAGTCGCTAGCGCGCCGTCCCATAGCAGGAATCGGGTGTGTCCCGGGTCCGGAGCCGCGCGGCAAGCCTTCCCGGCAAGGCGGCCAAGAAGTGCCTGGCCCCGACGAAAGCCTGGCGCACGGCCAAGCCCTGGAGCCGCCTGCCCGAGCGGCCGGCGGATCTCGAAGTGCACAACTGCCTAGTCTATACCTATCGGGCATCGCGAAAAGATTGGCGTTTTCTCGGCCCCGATGGCAGCAACCAGGTGGTCCAGGTGACCGGCAATCTCGAAGCCAACAATGCCGAGGCCCTGTCGGCCGCCCTGTTGGATGGCATGGGGTTGGGGTTGCTGCCGCTTTGGCTGGTCGGAAGCGATCTCAGAAGCGGGCGCCTGATGGAGTTGCTGAAGGACTATCACGCACCGGACAGTGCCATCTATGCGGTTTACCCTCCGGGCCGTCATCTTTCGCCGAAGGTGCGCCGCTTCGTCGATTTCCTCGCCGCGAGCTTTGCCCAAAAGGAGGCATGGTGCGCCAAGGAGTGAGCTGATGCGGCCGCCCCCGCGCCCTAGTGCACATCGACATAAAGCTTTCAATCGTCCATTGGATGTGTAAAAGGTGATCGCGGCAAGGCGCAAAAAAAGAACGCGCGGCGAAGGTGGCGACTGCAGGACGGCCAAAAAACTCTTGATCGATTAATAAAGACGCAAGCCTGTCGCCTGTATTTTT
>Ga0265303_10003084_pt1 | contig 10406 bp, 12 predicted proteins | sample Helome_2_FD_192494 | JGI IMG/M metagenome (GOLD analysis project Ga0265303, IMG submission 192494) | Marine sediment microbial communities from subtidal zone of North Sea - Hel_20160317 (Illumina Assembly) | ecosystem: Environmental > Aquatic > Marine > Subtidal zone > Sediment ... | reverse complement strand
CCCTTGTCGTGTATTGCAAGGGAGGTTGGGGCTCCGGTTCTGGCAGGATCTGTACCGCCACCTTCTTTTGAAAATGATCTCCATTCAGGTCCTGGGTCCTGCATTGTACCAGAAAGAACACAACCGCATTTTCCGCAAAATTTTTCTGCAGTTACACTGTCAGTTATCATTTGGTTTTTTCCACAACGCCCACATGCAGCATCTGTATTGATAATTTCTTGAACCAAAAATATAATCAATCTTTAGTAGTCTTTTGCATATAAGAATCAGATGGCTTACTGTTTTTCAAAGTAGACAATCGTGATGTTGGGAGATGATGATTGTAACACAAATACTTTAAGCAAATCAACTTGATTATAGTCAATATCGCATATAGTTCGTTGCTAGAATTTTAATCAAGTGTTTGCAAATTATCTTCCAATTTCTCTGGCACACTGTGATGAACATGTTGAATTATTATACAGACTTTCATATTCTCTATTACAATGAATACAATTTCTAAAAGCCATACATTGTCTACTACTACATCGTATAAAAGACAAATAATCTGAAAATGGACAGTCTCTTGCATATCCACAAGAATAAACAAAAACAATGTTGTTGTTATTTTACATCTAAACAAGACTTTTCAAATTCATTATGAAAACTTGTTGAGTACATAAAATCATTTTTGATCAAATGAAAAAATCACCTATAACAAAAAACAAAACTATTTCCAAAAACACTGATTCCTAAAACTGGAAAATTATTGTTTTTAATATTGAATCTATTTAGTAAGATTAGGTTCACTCCCTGTAAAAAGAGGGTGCTAGTTTATTTTTCTGTTTTAGCTGTTTCTTCTTTTTTAGGTTCTTCTTTTTTGTTGTCGTTGCCGGCAACTATTGTTGGGGTTTTTTCTTTATTTTCCATGTCTATATATGATTTCACTTATATATATACAAAAGTATTAAAATAAATAGAATTACTTGATCTATATAGAAATTTAGGCTCAAAATCAAAAAGTTCATCAGAAATATCATTGAACTAGAAAGAAATGTGAAATTGATATGTATGATGATTGGATCCAGAATATATCATACATATGCATATTGTATAGCATGACTAAAATAAAAAACAAGGCAATGCCACAGACAAACAAGAACAACAAGACAAGACCTGAGAACCTAATGAAAAAGGAATACCTGGAATCCTATGACGAATTAAAAAAAGATATTCAAAAGAGTCAACAAGCATGAGGAAACATTTCACCAGCATTATGGAAAAACATTTCAGGACTTTGGCTAGATGACACTTGTAAATGATGTCTGGTATGACAACGAACTGAACTACAAGTACGGTGATCACAAGTTTGCATTGCTGCCAAACAGTGACGGCATTTCAATTGTAAAATGCTCAACATGTATGGAGTCAAGAATGTACCTCACTTTGATGAACCTGCCCACATGTAAATCAGCAGAGGAAATCAGGTCATGAAATACGCTTCTCAAATAAAGTTGAATAAAGATGTGAACTGCTGAGGATTTTTCTGACTGATGTCCTCGAAATGACATTGGATGATACGTTAGAGAATGCAATTAAGTTGACAGTTAAGGCACGGATGAAAAAATGACAAATGAGATTTCGGTTTCACGTAACAGTCTTTTTAAGAAATTGTAAGATACGTCGGACAGGCGTTATGATCGTCTAATGCCTCATATACTAGACATGGCCTAGTAATGCATGAAGATAAAATTTCCATCCAAACACAATGATTCAAAACACAGACCTGATGATAATCAGCGAATAGACAAAATTAACACAATAATAGATTATGGAGAAAGCAAGATCAAGCAAATCTACAAAAGGATTTCAGAAAACGAGGTCAGACTGGAATCAATGGAATCTCATTCTGACCGTGACTACAATGACTTGCTAATGGAATCAAATGAGGCAGAAAAGGAACACAGGAAAGACCTGAGGCTATTTGTGGACATGCTTTGCAAGTACAAAGTTACAATCAAATGATTTGTAAAATAGATATTTCCACAGGGCAGTTCCATTAAGAAAACAGTTCATTGCTTGTCTCTCCAAGGACACTTCTTTTTCACATTGTGGTGGCGGGATTTGTTCAACAATTTCTTGAGATAATAAAAGGTCTCCAGACTTATTGAGTGAGAACTTCCTTCTTCCACACGTTGCATGCAGGACATCTGTTTGTCGTCTCATCCCCTGTTTTTTTCAAAAACACGTTGCCACAATTATCACATGATCTCAAATCATCTATTGCAATCATGATCTTATGTCGTTTGTCCCGCAATGCGTATTGCCTTGTCTTTCAAATGGGTCTTTTCATGTGCGAGTAGTTTTGCAATGTCGCCTTCTGATGCATCCCAACTATAACTGCAATGCTTGCAACGATATGCCATTTATTTTCCTACATCCTCTGGTTTCTTTTTCCCAGATCCCTCGAATGCGTTAACGTCCTTTGATGTTTTTTCTTGTTTTCCTTTGAATTTTGCAAAAATATTTTCTAACATGATAAACTAGGTCGCTATTGGCATATAAAGACAGAAAATTCCAATCATGACACAATAACACGTAGCTGAGTAGTCAATTCAGTCCTTCCTTGCAGATATGCAAACTCACACCACTACGTTACTGACATTACGCCAATATTGCTTATAGTGTTTCATACTGGTTGGGTTAATTAGGATGAAAGCGCCAATGATGCCATGTATGCTGCGATTTCTTGGGGGCAGAAGATTTGCTCCGACTGCAAGAGAATGAACTGCCTGAATGGCTGTAATTGCGACTGTCACTGGGATCGTAACAGGTAATAGTTTTGGCATACGCAACAATAACTCAGGACACTTGCATACATGACGCAAAAGTCAAGATGGGGGGATACAAGGACATGTACGAGTGTACCCGATGCCACAAGCTTATCCGTGTTGCTGCACCAAAAGAAAAAGAAAACTGAGATAACACATCTCCCAAATACACAGAAAACTGTTGGGAAGAAGATGACTGGGATTAGAAAATTTGCAAAGCATCAAACCGTATTTTTCTGATAAAATGTGTTTTTTGTAAATGGTACACATCATGTTAGGCTATACGACAAAATGTTTTAGATATTAGCAATGTTGGAAAGCACCCTTTCAAGATCTTGCTTTTCATACCTCAGGCTCTTGACAGTGGAACTATCCTGAACAAGGGTCAGCGAGAACTTTTGTAACATCGACTTGTCTTCATCAGAGAGTTCAGACGCCGCGATTGCATCATTTAGAGTGTCTGACTGCTGAGCAAGTTTTTTGGAGTCTATTTTTTTGTCTGTGTTGTTGGCCAAAGAAATCTGATTGGCCAGTTCAGTTCCAATTTCATTTAAAATTTCAGTTAGCGAATGGGACACAAGTGACATACATTGTATTGTGCCGTTCTGGTTAATTAAGCTGCAACAAACACAAAATCGTCTGTACATGTTGTTTTGACGATCCTTCAATCCGTAATTCATGCCATTGACATTTGGTTTGTTTGCACCGAGAAGAGAAACCATCGTCCCAAAATAACATGTGAAACATATTGGATTCTAATGCCAAAAATGCAAAACTGCCTGAGAACGTGATGGAAAACATGCTGTATATATCAGGAATTAAAAATAACAGATGTGATAATGGATTCCAAACATGACAACAAAGAAAACAATCCATCTTCTGACAAAGTGGATGTGCTTTGGAAGCCAAGGGCAGATAAAATAGTTGACTCTGCCACGCTGATAAAAAACGTGCAAAACAGAATCAACAACGCCTTGGAAAACGGATACGAATACACAAGAGTTATTGATTCGTCTGAAAAATTTCTGAGAAAAAACGTGTTTACGCAAATCAACATGGCTGTCTTGTATGTGGATCTTGTCAGCTCTACAAAAATGAGCATGACATTGCCACCTGACAAACTATCAATCCTGATAAGCTCGTTTTCCCAGGAAATGTCATACGTGATTGAGCAGTTTGATGGATACGTCTTAAAATTTGTGGGAGACGCAGTGATAGGATATTTTGTAGAAAATGAGACAAATTCAGTTCAAATGGTGAATAATTCCACAAGTTGCGCGGAAGCTATGATGAAGGTGGTAAAACAAGGAATCAACCCGATATTGATTGAAAAAGTGGGGCTTTCAGAGATTAGCATAAAGATAGGCATTGATTTTGGTAAGAATACTGTAGTCCGATATGGGGCTGACGAACAAAAGGCGTACGTTGATTTACTCGGACCTACAATGAATGTGGCATCAAAGATTCAAAATCTGGCAAAACCAAACCAGATCATAGTGGGTCAAGACGCATACGACAAACTAGACACACACATGAAAGAATTTTTCTCAGACATGACAGACGAGTTGGTTTATCCTTTGCAGCATTATTCAGATGACCGAGATAGAATTTACCGCGTTTACAGATACAAATACCAATGAATTATGTCAAATCAGTTTCATAGTTTCTCAAACCGGTCAATCAAAGTCTTAATACAAATAACAACCATACAATGTGATGTCAAAAGTAACATTTGAAAATATGTCGTATTGGAAATCAGCAAGCAAGTACATTCTGAGTTTTCCAGAGATTAGATTTATCGGAGTCGTAAACAACATGGGCAACCTTGTCGTGGGAGATTACAAAAAAGGAATTGTCCCGATTGCAGATGTGGATCATTACAAGATCTGCATGGAGCATGCAATGGATATGTTCATGAAAAAAGATCTTGACGATACCTTGGGACCGCTAGAGTATACGGTTTCAAAAAGAAAGAACGTAAAGATAATCGCAATTCCTGCCAGGGATTATCTCGTACTGGTATCTGCAGAGCCTCATACGAAGATTGAACCCATCATAGAGGAGATACTCCTGGTCTTAAGGGACATGCAGTAAGACAGAAAAATCAAATTACGTGGACGTGTGAATTGACTTTAGAATCATCCTCAAAAAAAGAAAAAGTCACGCATGCATGATTCATAACTATCGTCTCTTCAATTAGGATGTGGTATGCAAGGGAATCTGTCATAGGTACAAATCAGGTAGGCCGTTTGGAGTAAACAGCAGGTATGAATCAGGTCAGAAAAGATGCTCGATTTGCGAGATTTTCATAAGCTGGGATGGCAAGCATTGTCCGTGTTGCAGCTACGTGTTAAGGACAAAACCAAAAGGCACACAGACAAGACAGAGATTGATGCTGATACAACAAATAAAAAGAATCTGAAAGAAAGATTATAGTTTACTCAAAAATAAGAAAAATCCAAGTTACAACAATTACAGTTATGTTAAGATCCAGTATAACAATGTCTTTGGTATGAATTACAAAGATTAACCTGTACTCGATTTCTCCCTAAACATTTCTGTCCAGTTCTTTCTCATATGAATTCCGAAGTAGAATGGGAGATATGAATATGGTTGCCAAGACAACCAAGACTATTGTCGAATAAATTACCTCATCCAATATTCCTGCTGATAGCCCAATGCCCAGGGTGATAAACGCCACCTCTCCTCTGCCAATCATCCCATATCCAACGCGCAATCCCTTCGTTCTATTTTTTAGCATGACTATTGAAGGGATTCCGCACCCGATAATTTTGCTAAATACTGCCACTGCTAAAATCACAATAAAGAAAACAAAATTCATTTCATTAATCTGAGCAAGATTGACATGTGCGCCAATAATGACAAAAAACAATGGCTCTACAATCACCTTTAGTCTTCCTACAAATTCCCTTACCTGACCTGCCAGCTTTGATCCTGCAAGTCCCATTCCTGCAGCAAATGCCCCTACGATTGGATTCAGTCCTACTGTGGATGCAATTGCTGCAAATCCAAACGCAGAACCTAATGATGCTGCCTCTTTGGCCCCTCTTGCCTCCAGAGAGGACGGTTTGGTCAAAGATACACCGTGAACAATTTTGGGAAGCAGGAATACGGCACCCATCAAAATTAAAAACCAAAGGCCGACATCTCTTGCAATGGTGAAAGATATTGATTCGACACTTGGCATGGTATGAAGCGTAACTAGTGAAATTACTGCTGAAAGCACGGCCAATCCAATTACATCATCTAAAACCGCAGCATTTACCAAGATGTTTCCTTCCTCTGACTTTTCTTTTTTGAGCTCCCCAAGAATTGTCACTGCGACTACAATGCTGGTTGCACTTAGCGTTGCGCCGATAATGACTGCCACTGCCCAATCAAATCCAAACAAACTGGATACATAGTATCCTAATCCCAAAGGAACCACAACCCCCATGATTCCAACAATTGCAGACCGGTACCCTGCTTTTATCAAACCGTGAAATGTGAAATGAAGTCCTGCTGAAAACAAAATTATAATTCCCGAAATCTGCCAAAGAGACAGCATTACTTCATTTAGATTCACTATGGGATTCTCAAAGAAAGGGATGATGCCACCAATTGCAAACGGTCCCAGCAATACTCCGGCCAAAACAAACCCGACAATCTCTGAAATTTTGAAATGCTTGCAGATTTTGCCAAACAGTATGGCAGGCAAAACCATGAACAGTATTCCAATCATTGTAGGTATGACATCAAATTCGGTAACCATGATCTTTAATAAAGTAGGATCATAATAAAAAACAAAGTAATCCCCAATTCTACAAATAGAAATTTGTATAAATCTAAGAAATTATCCTCATTAGGGATATGGTTTTCCAACCCTTAGAAAAACAAAAGTGATGCTAGATAAGGAAATATTGTACCGCAATTGATACATTGTGGAGATAAGTGGACGAATAGATTATTTTTTCATTTTAGCGAAGAAGGGATTTTTGGTATCTAATCTTCTGATTCCTCATATTCTTCATCTTGTTCATAGCCTTTCTTGAGTTCAAGCTGATGCTCCTCTTCTTTCATTTCTTCATGGTCTAGTTTCTTCAACTCTTTTTCTGATTCTTCAGACATGCTAAAATATAATGAAAAAAATAAAGATTAAATTCTAAACTCCGATGTTTTTGAGTTCATAGTTTCTAAAATGTAGTTTTTATTTCAAGGGGATATAGTGGTTCATATCAAATGTTAATCTTGAAAATCCTTCATATATCCAGTTCAACTCCTAAAATCATGAAATATTGCCATGATTGCTTAACTCCAATTAATAGTCATTCAAAAGAAGAGTATTGTACTATTTGCAAAAGAGACAGGATCATCAAAGAAAATTCCAATACAGTAACACCTTAGATTGTTTTCTGTCTGTTTTCTCAAACAGTATTTTTGCACTCACATTTTTTTTGTTTAGCAAATCTTGTGAATTTTTGTTTGTGACATACTTCACAAAATAGCTGATCTGTCATGCATTCTTAGATCTGTTCTGGTATTTCCACTTTGGCCTTAATTTGAAATTATCTTATGATTATCGGATGGTCGTTATTCTTATTGTGTCATCCTGGTTCAATCTCCTCACATATGCCCACATTCATCAGAAGGAGATGCATTGTCCGTGTTGCAGTTATGCCTTGAGAACAAAACCAAAAGGAACTCAGACAAGACACCGACTGATTATGATGCAAGCATAAAGCAAACGTAAGAACTTCGTGCTAAATGAAAGTTATTTTAAAACTAGATTGCAAATAAGATAAACAAATTATGTCTATCGTCTAATCTCTCCGATCATGTGACAAATTGGACACGCCAGATGTCTTACAAAAACATCACTTGCAGGGGATAGCAAATCAATATTGTCTGGAATTTCAAATGTATGATTTTCCTTGCAGTGCTTGCAGTAGAGTTTTTCCTTTCTTAATGTGATGCTTTGATTCATGGTACCAATGGCGTGTTTTAATATTTAAAGCCGTCAAATGTGCAATGGACGGTCCATCATCTGCATTGCTTTCAAGAATCATATTTTCTTAACATCCATTGAAAAATCTGCAATGAATGAGAAATCCACGAACAACATTTCAAAAAAATACCCTGAATAGTTTCAGAGATTGCCGGTATTGTTGCAATTTATCGAATAGAGACCATTTGATGGATAACAAGTAACAAAAATAATTTTAGAAATATTTGTCAAACATTCTGTGATTCTTAATTATTTCAACTATGCTTTAATAATCATTGAGTGAGATCAACCTTTGTTTTATTCTGATAACGTGCAACACAAACATGGATTTTTCTCAGTATTGGAAGAATTGTAGATTCTACATTTTCACTTACTCGATGCTTTTGTTTTGTTCATTTTTCCAATATGATTCCAACATTTTCAAAACTTCGGCATAAGTCCTGAACTGTTCATCAGTTGTATTTTCCCAAAATTCTTGCCATTCCTGTATTGGTTTTTTTGCCAATTCAAAACTGGGTTTTCGTATTGCCTGTGACCAACATTCCAAGAACTGTTCCATCTGGATTTCCGTACTTTGTTTTACGGAGTTTCTCCATGTTTTTTCAATCCTTTTTAGGATTTCAGAATTTGACTGCAAGCATTTTTTCCAAATTAGTATATAGTTTAATGGTGAATCAACGTAGTTTTTGTGCCAAAATTCAAAGCTGTGTATCATAGCATCAACCAGATCATCACTTGACTGAAACATTGTATCTTGTGATGAATTTTTATCTTCTTTCAAAATCAATCGCTATACTTGGTCGCTTTTTTGTAATAAAGCTTACATGTCAAATCTTGAGAATTTCAGCTGTCAAGCATCAGATAAACACATTATCGCTAGTTGGTGCAAGTCAGACAATTGGTTTGGCAATCAATCTAACAGTCTGCCGTTACGAATATGTTCCCTGTTACTTTCTTTACACAACAGACAATGCCTTGTTTAAAGCAGAAAGTGCCTTTCTAATTGATGGCAATGATACATTGGTCTTTTCTGCAATTTTAATCTGTGAAATGTTTTCACCATTTACAATGCATGCAAGATGCAGTGCACCTGCACATACTACGGCAGGTTTTGAACCAGACAAAATACGTTTGGAGTTTGCCTGCTTTAAGATGTTAAATGCGCATCTTTTTGTCTTCTCCTTTACGCCCAATGCACTGCAAAACTTGGACAGGCAATCCAACGGATTTGCCAGTTCTGGCTTTATGTCAAGGGATTCAACTAGCACCATGTAGCATTTTGCGAGTCTTTTTTTTGGAATATTGAGCGTATTCGCTATCTCATCAAGTGACCATGGGATTCCGTTTTCTCTGCATGCAGCATATACTGACGCTGCCATCACTTCAGATGTGCCTCGTCCTCTGATTAATCCCAAAGATGATGCCTTTCTATAAATGAACGCGACATGTTCTGTAATTGCACTTGACAATCCCAGTTTTTGCTTGACTCCATCTAGCAATACGAGTGCGGAAATCAGATTCCGTCCAGACGCCTTTGACTTGCTACGACTATCCCACACCCTCATGCTTTTGAATCTTGAAATGGTATTGGATGACATTTTCTTTCCTGCAAAGTCCACGTTTTTTGCACCTATGTTGGTGTTCAATCCCTTGTCATAAACAGTCAATGACGATTTGGGACCAGTCTGGGAATTGCGCAAAAAACCATCCAGACTATGTGTGGGTCTGGAATCCGAACGAGCAATCCCTTCTGTCAGTACCTGACCGCAAGGACTGCAAATTATCTCTCCCCTTTCCTCGTCTGTGATCCGGTCTTTCTTGTCATGATCACAGATAAGTAAAGTGAGTCCATCTCCATTCTGATTTTGTTTAATTTTTTTAATTGCCATTATTATCACAAACAAACTATAATTTTTGAATCTACAAAAGAAATTTTCGCTTTGTTTTATTCCTCTAAGAGTACTTACACTACGTCATCATTGTACTTAAACATGACAATATCTCAAATTCATAGAATTATTTTGTCAAAAATTATCAAATTCTTGTAATCACGTTTTTTAAGAAAATGCAGTCTTACTAATGAGATAAAACCAATATAATTCAAAAACTCAAACTTGTACAAACTAGAAAATCACATTCACAGCAGATAGTGGTTTTCAGAAATATTTCAAAGATTTAATCCCGTCAAATTTTCCAAATGCTGTCTATCTATCTAAATTTCCCACACCGCTGTCCGCAGACACCTGTTCATAATTATTGGTATGGCAGCCAGGACATGTTCCTCTTGAAAATTTTTCATAGTATACGGTTCCACAGTCAGCGCACACTTTCAAATCTTTTACATCTATCATATCACTTGATCATATTTCATGCAAACTTAAGCATATTGAAGTCAATCAGGACAGCACAAAAAGATCTGAAAGACTCGACGAATGAAATAAAGAAGACAAAACCTCCATCTTAGATTATCATGATTGATTTTATTGATATTCTTTTTTTAAGGTGACTGACACTAAAAAATCATGGAATCCTCAGAAATTATTTCTGAAATAGAGGAACTTGTAAAGTCCCAACCGGGTGGAAATTACTCA